>Ga0307509_10001781_pt1 | contig 35772 bp, 39 predicted proteins | sample 10_EM_MG_FD_202245 | JGI IMG/M metagenome (GOLD analysis project Ga0307509, IMG submission 202245) | Populus trichocarpa ectomycorrhiza microbial communities from riparian zone in the Pacific Northwest, United States - 10_EM | ecosystem: Host-associated > Plants > Roots > Unclassified | place...
GCGCCCCCCCCGCCCCCCCCCCCCCCCCCCCCGCCCCCCCCCCCCCCCCCCCCGCCCCCCCCCCTTGAGGCTTTGTGGGGCGTTAACCTGGATGAAATCACGAGTAATCCCCTCCTCTGTCCTTTTTGTGAGTGAGTAAATAAGTGTGGTCTTCGTTTTGTTTCGCGAGTTGTGGTAGGTGGTTTAAGGCTGGTTGATTGGTTGGTCGGATTATAGTGAGAGTTCACCCCTCGGCCTGTACGTTTATCATTATGTACGCGCGCTACAGATGGGGTGCAGGCACAGTAAGCGTGATAAGTGAGCCCGGTACCATGGGTGGATTAAAGAGTGGTCTGGAAGGTCTATGTACCCCGCCGTATGGTACACGTACAGTATTGCCTTGGGGTAAGGTGCGCAATTCTTTGGCAAGTGAGCTTAGGCGCTGAGACTTTCGAACTCTTGGATGAGACGGGTGTATGGGGTGTGTATGATAGGAGAAAAAATGCCTTGCCTTGTGAGCGGGGGAGAAAAGGAATTAGGTTTCAGGTAAACAATCTATCATGAATTTTCCGGATCTAAGTTACCATGCACACGTCTCGATCGAGTTCAGGAACCAAAGGCACTCCTTGCATAAAAGCAAAAATAGGAGGGGAAGAAGGAAGAAAAAGAAATGAGAAATACACAAGGAAAAGCCCAATAGACAAGTATGATATTCTACAGGAGTTGCGCTCGCCAAGATCCACCCCACCTTTCTTTCCCCTTTGCTTTTCTCAAACCTCATAATCACCCACCACCACCGAAAGTTGCCGAAAAGTGAAACAAGGAAAAGGAAAAGAAAAAGGAAAGGAAAAGAAAAGACAGGGGAATTGCTTTTGTTTAATTCCAGAAATGGTCAAGTGAAAAATTAGAGGATTCTAGGCACAATTGTTCTCTACAACCATCACTCCTACGGTTTGTGTACCCGCAGGCTCTGGAGTCTCGCTTCTGCAGCAATAACCTATCCAAATATCATTAGTATGGTCCTCGTGAGCGTTGGAAAGCCATAGTTATGTCTAATACCTCAACAGCCTGCTGGGCCTCCAAAAGCAATCTTGCCTCCTTGAGCCAATCTTTGGCCAGCACCCTCGCCCACCCACTAAGCTGGTTCATTTCTCTAGCGGCATTGTCGATGTCCCCCTCCTCAAGGTAGGTCTCGGTTCTGGTCAAGATACTCTCCACGTCGTCCCCCTGGGCAAGTCCCTTCTTCCTAAAGAGAACCTTGCTCAAAACCCAACTGGCAGCATGACCGGCAACTCCAGCATCTTCTGGGAGCAGAGAGGCCTTTCGCACCTCATCAGAAACACGACGGAAACGATCGATCAGCTGAGTAGGAGTTGAGACACCCTTCTGGTATGCAAGAGGGTTGATGGAAGCAATAGCTACCCGAACAACCTCATCATCATCTGCCACTTCCTTTAAGGCGGCTAATTCCCGTAGGAAAGACTTTGGCTGTTCGGGAGACTCGTATGCTGCCCTGACAGCCTCTAGTGCCACATGCATCTGCTGGGTCTTTAAGTTGGCATCAAGGATATCTGTCCAGGCGGCTGAGAGCTTTGTTAATTCTTCGACGGATCCGCTGAGCTCTTTCAATTTCCCAAGTCTTCCATTTCGCTCACTCTCGACCCGGTCCTCAATCTGCCGAATCCAATTCCTCTCCATTGCAATGGCTTGTTCGAGCAACTCGTTCCGGAGGCGGTGTTCAGCTACTTCGCCAGAGCGTTGAAGCTCTGTGTGAAGTTTCTCCCGGTATGATTGACCCATCTTCTCGCGTTCTCTCTCGAACTCTTCTCTCCACTTATGCTCAATATTTGTGATTTCGTCGTCCACATTCTTGAGCAAACCTTGGGCGGCGGTAGTAAATTCCAGGTCCTTCTCCTTTACAGTCTTCTCCAAGCCCTGCTTTATCGATGCAATCCGTGAACTCAAGTGGGAAAGTTCTGACTTGGCCGTATCAATGACCGAATCAAACACTTTAGGGGATTCGCTCTTGTTTACAAGAGTAATGATGGAATTGACCACGTTGGCTAAATCGCGTACAACAGGATCTTCTACACCCCTCATGTCAATCAAAGCTATATGTCCTGTCGGGGCTTTTGGTTTTCCTGACTTTTCAGCAGCTCCAATCTCGGCGGCGTCCTTTCTGGGAGGTAAAGGCTTCCTGCCGATGGCCCTAGCAGCGGCCGGCTGTGCGACATCAGCCCCCGACCCAACCGGCCCACTTATTGCCTTGCCCCCCCCCTTCTCCTGTTCTATCGTGCCCCTGGAAGAAATGTGAGGTCCATGTCTACCCACATCCGTCACTTTCTTATCCTCGGCAGGCTCAAAGACCTTCCATGTTGCGCCAGAAGCTTTAGGAATAACTACCTTGGGGGAGTCGATAGGTGGCGGGACAACACGAGAAAGTGCATTTGGGAACCTCCGGCGGAACTCGCGTTCCTCAAAGTAAAGAACAGCTTCCTCCCCGAATGGAATGTACTCAGTGAAGAAGTCGTGAAAGTTATCAGATTTTAAGGAGTAGAAAACACCACCGGCAAAAGAGAGCCCTGTAAGAAATGTCAATCCAACAACAAAATTCCGAAACCGATGCGTCTTTTTAGGCTGTTTTGGTGAAGCTATTGGAGAAGATACTGGTGGTGGGGGCGGCAGAGGAGCGGAAGATCCAGTACTTGTCGTGCCCGAAGGAGGAACCTTGGGTGCTGGCACAGGCGGGGACGTCTGTGTTTTCACGGGGGGGGGCGGAGTAAGTGGTCCTGGGGTGGGTGGGGTATTTGATAGGGTCACGGGAACCGTGGTGACCTTTGGTGTGGGAGATATGGACGAAGCTGTAGCTGCTGCAGCGACTGGAGGGGGCCTTGCGGGAGTCACTGGATGCGCACCGCCAGAAAGGAGTGGTTTGGCATTCTTGACAGTTCCTTTGGCGTTTGTATCAGGTCGAGGAACTTTTGTATCCGCCAGAAACCTCTAGATAAAAGATGCACAGTGTGCAATTGCAATCAGCGAAAGACTCATTAGAAAATTCACCATTGCTCTCTCTTCCCATCAAGAAAATCAATGAAATTAGAACGTTTATTGGGAGATATGGATAGATACCTGTTGCTGGTACCGAGTCTGTTGAAGTTTCAGCGAATGATGTTGGTGTCGGCTGGGGGCAGAACGACTTGAAAAGCCAATTACTCTGGCGGAAGCCGATGAGGACAGGCGCAGCATTGCGGGTTGACGGGGTGCTCTTTGGTCGGAACTGTGAAGCGAATGTGACGAGGAGGAAGAGCAAGAGATGAGGCGCGACGAATGGAAATCACAAGGGTCAAGGAAGGCTGGGGTTGGAGAGCCGGTGTTGGAGGGGAGGAGATGACGATTGATCACAATTGACGCTTGATAATCTTGAAGGAGGGCATTCACGGCAATGCCGAGACATCCCGCAAGCTCTTCCGGCGTACTTTCCTCACCACAGTTTTTTCTGTCTCCCCCGAGGATTCTTTTTTCTCCCTTTATCATACCCCCCACCATCAAGATTTAATTATATAATAATTTCCTTATTTATATATAGGAAATGGAATGGGAAAAAATATTTTTGTGGACAGAACAGCTAGTGCAGCCAAATCACCATTTTTCTTCTTCCGTATCGCATCGTGCACACAACCTACAGTGAACCACTGTACGATTACAGTACGCGCCCTCACCGCGAGAGACTTTATTACATCTTCCAGTAACATACATGCCCTCATAAATTAGGTGATACTTCTTTTCTTCTTTTCTTTTGAAAAAAAGAGGAAAATACTCCTATCATAGGAAAAGCTTCAGAAGGGACCCTAGATTCAAATAGAGATGCCAAAACTCTATTATGGCAATAGACTATATCATACCAGAAAGGATAAGACCAACCACTAAGAATAGTACCAGCCGTAACAGAAAGAATAAAAAGTGCACCCAACATGAGAAGGAAATCCCAGAGTACTATCATTTATGATTTTCGTGATGACTTGGTGAAAGAAGATGACTTAGCAACATCACAGCCCACAATCCACCGTAAAGATGCAAAAAAGTGAAATTCGTACGACTGGATTCTGGTCAGGACCCCTGAACTTGCATCAACACTTGAATAGCGAGAAGGGGGAATGGGGGTGTATGCAATAAAGACAAAAAAGAGTAAAAAAAACAGCGTTGCGTATCTTCCCTTAAACTGACCCGCCATTGCCGTTCCAAATATCATTACTACAATCCTTCGTTTACTGGCCACAGTATAGGATCCCACACAAGTCCACCACCATAAGAGATGACTACCGAACAGAGACTAGGCAAACAGGAAAAGGAAAAGGAGAAGAAAAAAGCACAAAAGAACACCTTTGATCCCACCCATGTACACATTGCCCTGGAGTCACTCAGCAGCTGCACCCTGGCTGTTGTGCTGCGTTTGCACCGCTCAAGTTGACGCCTCGACCGCCAGCAGCACCAGTTCTTGTTGCTCCTCTAGGTCCTTGCTGGTCCAACGGTAGCTTCTTTGCGATGGCAGTGAAAAGTTCTTTGACGTTTTCAGCGGTCTTTGCTGAGGTCTCGAAGAAGAGGAGGCCAGCTTCCCGCGCATACGCTTCGGCCTCGGCAGTTTCGACAGCTCGTTTTGAAGGAGAACCTGTTGGTGATGCAAGATCAAGCTTGTTACCAGCTAAAGCAATAACAATATTCTCATTTGCCTGACGTTGGAGTTCCTTGACCCATGCCTTGGCTTTGTCTAGCGAAGACTGAAAACAGAGTCAGTTCGTGTTACAAAGGCGTGCGTTGATAGTTGGCAAAAAGAATTTAGGCAACTAACGGCTTGAGTAATGTCGTAGACCACGACAGCACAGTTGGCATTACGATAATACATGGGCGCCAATGACTTGTAGCGTTCCTGGCCAGCGGTGTCCCTATAGGGAGAGAAACATAGAAGTTAGATGAGAGCAATGCGAGATCGTAACGCATATTGAGCGAGCGGGGAGCTACCATATTTCGAACTTGATGGTGGTAGTTTCATCTAGAGCGATAGTCTGGGTAAGGAATGCAGCCCCGATCGTGCTTTCCCGATAATCGTCAAATTGATCCTAATGAAAAATCCACGTTAGCAACATTATTGCACAAGTCCCTTCTGGTTCATTACGGAAGGCGGTTCCGCTTCAGACTCACTTTAACAAACCGAAGTACTAAGGAGCTCTAATTTTTGGTTAGATAAGCAAATGCCACATTTGAGTGCGCGGAATGAACACCAACCTTGCCAACAGCAGATTCGCCTATTTCAGTCAGATAAATCGGAAATTTAGAGAAGAGCTAAGGAAAGTGACCGAAAAATAAATTTCAACAAGGAGAACGGTGGGGGGTGATCAAAGCATACCTAGAAGGACAAGCTTAAACTGAGCAAAGCGTTGAGACTGAGTGGAAGCACGTGCATGAGACATGGCGGATTCGGATAGACTGATCTTGGAATACCAAGGCAAAACGTGTAGAGAGAGAGAGAGAGAGAGAGTTGAAGGAAAGGAAGGAGTTGATAAAGAGTAAAGACTGAGCCAGAGAAGAGTTGGTCGAGAGAGAGTTGGTCGGTGTTGACGATGGCGATACAATGGAATAGGACAAACGGCCGGGGTTCTTGTTAGTAGGGTAACGGGGAAGAGTGAAATAGCGATACTTTTATCTTGTTGTTTGCGTTCTCTTTCCCGTCCGTATTTGTATTCTGAGGTGCGAAGTTTGTGGGTGAAGGTTGTGGATGGAGCAAGCTGTAGGGTAGGCAGTGAGGGATGGTTATTTCTCCGGTCAAGGGTACTTTTGGGTTGAGGTGACGAAGGCAAGAAGGACGACAACCACAGCTAGAGAGGAATGAATAAAGTTAGACACACGCGATGGGGGTTTCCACTGACTGGAGCCTCTGAAAGCCAAGCAACCATCTCCAGTGAATAATCTCCATTCCTTGTTGCACTATTTTTGGACTAAGGCCACCCTAGTTGGGTCATCAATATCTTTTTCCGGTAAAGTCGATCAGATTAAATGGATTCAAAGGATTCGCTTAGCTTATCGTGGATCCCTGACGCGGACTGGGAGGCCTCAAGCATGTCAGTGACGAATGACCTTCTGGGCACGATCATTGCTGCTGCATAACTACCTATCCATACCGGTACATGAGGTGCAGTCGTTTATTAGCACTACTATTGTATCTCATCTATTGACTCCGTTCCCCCCTTCCTCGCCCCAAACAAACCGCCCATACTCTCCTTTGAAGTCCCCCCCCCACATCAAAGCCACGCCGGTATCTCCCTTCCGTGGAACAGATTCTTGCTCCTAGCCATGGCTTCCTCTTTCGAGGGAACCGCTCAGATACAACCAAGCAAAGCTTTAGGATTTCTCGGTATACCCCCAGTTGCGCTTTATTAGCTGTTACCACTTCAATAACTTTATTCGAACCTCCAAGTTAACCTCCCATCGGTTGATAGCTCTTGGTTCTTCTGTATACGATGTTCTTGGTCGTCTTCGTGCTCAACATCGGATATTTCCCTCCATCTCGGTAATCTATGACTCTGCCGCACCGCTGGCCTCCCCGATCGTAGTCACGCTTGATTCCAACGGTCTACGTCTTCGCTTCGACGGACCAGACCAACGCCTTCGGCTCATAGAAGTGCTAGACTTTCAGAAATCCAGATTGTCGTATAATAGCGGTGAATTGACGAGGCCTGGGACAGGGGCAGGGGGTCCTACTTTTCGGAGCATTTATAACAAGCTTTTTGGACCCACGTATCCAGGGGAGTATATAGAGGATCAAAGCGTTTATGTGCTATCGTATCCTGGGGTTGCATTCTCATTCCCAATCAATAAGGAAGCCTGGAGGGAAGGTGCGGATTTCGTATCTGTGCTCTCGTCATCGGACGCCCAGCCCGCCAGTAGCATGGCCATCTTTGCTGGTTCGTCTTGGCTAGAAGCACGAACTGACTTGTTCACCCGACCGGTACAGAACCCAAGATTACCTCTTGTGAATGGGGCCAGCGCTAGGTTGTCTTCTGCAAACGACGAGGTGGAATTCGTCAAGTTTCGTGATGAAAATAAGGTAGAAATAATTCGCCGACATAACCAACCGTTTTGCATTACATTGCACTCGACCACTCCCCAAGATCTTATCACAGAGCTAGGCCCACCAAGTGCGATATACCGGAAGCACGATCACAGGCTATCCATTCACAGAACTAGATCCCTATCCGGAGGGGTAAACGGAAGAGGTCACCAGGATGATACGGATGATACAGAGCCAGAAGATGCTCAATCTGACGACGAGGAAGATGTATCCGATGTCTCCACGACATCAAACAGCGATTACTTCTACAACTACTTCCACCACGGGATGGATATATTCATATCTGCAACCCGCTCATCTTCACACCCAGTAGCTACTAAAGTCATCCTTCACGGAAACGTACCCGGCAGTTTCGAATTTCAAAGATACAGACGAGCCCGTTGGAGCATAGAGCTCTCAGCAAACCTCAAGAAGGCAAAAGAGCTACGAATACATAGTGAGATGGGATTTCATGAGGCCTTGCCCCTGTTGCGCGAAAGATTCGGGGAAGGGCAGAGACCTATGCCCCTGAACCGGGGAAGTGATTCGCCGAGCAGTAGTTGTGAACTGTTAGGCGGATGGGAAGATAACGAGAGTGCAGTGGATAAGGTTGATGTCAAGGGTGTTCCTGGTGGAAGTGAAAGTACGTTTGGCAACACAGGTACAGTTTGCTTTTCATTCCACCAATCAAGCCAAAGAAACTAATAACCCTAAAAAATAGAACTATACGGATTCCCTGGGTTCATATTTGAGGTCCTGAGGAATAAGGCGATATCTTCGCTAACGGTATTCTAACTCAAGGTATCATATGCTTTGTATCGAACACAGTCGTTACCGAGGGCTTCTGGTTTTGTTAGACCACTACTTCCATATCCATATCCCGACTCTGCATAAATTATTCTCTCGTGTTTTGGCTGTTAAATTATTTCCCTGCTCTTTAACCACTAGCGCAGGAATGGCATTCTGATTTCTACCCCCCTTACCTAGCTAAGGGCCCGACAGATTATATGTAATGGATTTTATCGAGTTATATTGTTGAATCTGCCCCGCCTTTTCCATCGTGATTTCTCAACGTATCATCTCATTACGAGACATACTTCATTTAAGGAATTAAAAATTAAAATACCACCGTAGCCTCCCTTCTATGCCAAACTCCGCAAATCCACAAACAATAATACACTACACTCATTGTAACTTGAGAAAATATCTATCCATCCCCCCACATTTAGGCCCTTGCCTTCCCATCCGCGCTTTCGCATCCTTCTTCTTCCTCTCGGGCTCTTTCGCCACCCTCGCTCCTGTGGATTCCTGAACAACCTCGCGAATGGTCTCTCGCGAAAGGCAAAAGTCCACATGTTTATTGAACACCGCATCCTCGGCCGGTAGCAACCTCGCGCAGATCGGACACTCCCACCACCCCTCTTTAACTGCCATCTTCGGTAGTGGTGATGGGTCCTGCGGAGTATCGCCGGTAGGCATGCTTAGAGAAGCTTTAATAGCTTCTTCTATAGCAAGTTGTTCCTCATCCTGGACTTCTTGGGATAAGTGCCCGCTTGGGAATAGCCCATGGAGGGATTCTTCGGGCCAGACTTCCCATTCGGCTTCCCCTTCATCCACTTGCGCGTTGGAGCGTTGCAGCTTTGCCGGTGGGCCTTCTTCTGCTTCTCCTTGCCCATGCTCACGTTCTTGCTCAGGGCGTCTCCGCTTCATCGACTGGAGACGGTTTTGCTTGAAAAAGCTATTAATCTTCCCAGTTTCCTTCTTAGTACTGAACAACTGCGTCACGCGCAGACCCATTAATCGGATCTTCAACGGCTGGAATTCACCCTCAAGCTCCTGCAGCAGCGGCAGCGCATGATTATACAAATCCTCGGCGGAAAATATCGAGCGATGTAGCGCCCTTTGGCGGGTGTGCACCTGATAAGTGTGTAGCTTGACTTTGACAGTGACGGTCCGCCCGGCAAGGTTCGCTGCGACCAGGTCCTTCTCCAGCTCTTGTGCCGTCGAGCGGAGTTTCTCGCGCAGTGGCCCGGGGCCGGAGAGGTCCTTGAAGGTACTCTCGGTGCCCAGACTCTTGCGCTCGTATTCGGCGACCGGGTGGATGTAGGTCCTGCCGAGGCCTAGATAGCAATTTAGTAGGAATGACCACGCCTTCTCACTGAAGAGCTTGCTGAGGATGCCGCGCAGGGCGAAGACATCACCCCAAGTCTTCACCCCAACGGCGTCGAGCTCGCGCTCAAATACGCGGCCGACCCCGTTGATTTTGCGCACGGGGAGGGTGCGCATGAAGTACATTATTGCTTCACGGTCATTGGGAATGCGCTGGTTTGGTAAGTTAGGTAGTGAAGAAAGGGTTGGGTAGCGATAGTTACAAATTGGCCGTTTGGCTTGTTTTGGTTCGAGGCGACTTTTGCTAGCTATTAACATTTTCTGGTTTAGAGTTTGCCGTTTTTTTGTTTCTCTTAGTAAGCGGAGTGGGAGAGTAGTGGAGAATACCCTTGCATTTGATGCAATTCCGGCAGAAACACTGATTTTGGTGTGCTCGAGTACTTCGCAGCGGATTTGCTCGACAACTTGGTCGGGGGTCATGTCCTTACGGTCCTCCAAATACTACACCAATAGTTGAGAACTGATTGTGTTATAAAGGTGGAATGAAAAGGGGGGCAAGACGTACTCCGGTGATGTTCAAAAAGGCCTCATCTGCACTCGCCGCTTCATACCTGTCGTCATATTTGACCAGAACCTCGCGGACCTCTTCGGCCTTCGCAGTATACTTTTGAAAACTCAGGGGTAAGAAAACCAGCTGCGGGCAAAGCTCTTAAATAGGTCAGGATGCCAGGCATGATAGGATTTGGGAGAGTACCGGTAGTGCCTACGTTTCGCAATATACCCCGCCATTCCGCTCCGTACGCCAAATCCACGAGCTTTGTAGTTACATGTGGTTAGGACTCCACCGCCCACCGCCATCGGAACTAGGCTGTCAGCCTAAGGCCTCACGGAGAGGTATCGTACAGTAAGAGGCTACCTACCTTCCTTAAGCTCTGGCCGATCAAGTTCTTCAACTGATGCATAGAAAGCATCGCAGTCGACATGTACAATAATCTGAGAGAGGTCTCGCGAGGCCTCCAAAGCAGCGATCTGCACAAGTCAGAGACCGAATTTATAAAGCACAGTACTTGGAACCGCTTGTTGTGTTCCCATTAAATTTACTACACCTCTTCGTCTACCCTCCTTATTTGTGAGGACAAGTCCAAAGACTCTAGATGCTTTTTCCGCCGCAGGATGATCTCTATACGTTTTGTGAGCTGTGGTGGCAGGACCTGATTAATTAAGAGAAGCTGGAGAAGGCTGCGTAGTAGAGGCATACCTGCTCATCCCTCTTCTCCTCATGCTTGAAAAATTTCGACCCCTTCGAGGCGTTATATATGATTTCGCCAACCTTCTTTTGATCGACCTTGTCCTGTCCAGCCTTGAGCAGTGACGGCCCGAGCAGAGAATGGCGTAGAGAAATATGACCCGCCCCTTCGGCTCCTGGTGGTGGTTCATTATCCCTAGATTCCATATTGTAAATAGCTTGTATCCCGAAAATAGAGAGGGTTAGAAGTGAATCCGTAATTCAAGAGTATCGTGAAGTATAATGAGTGGGAGTGGGGAATTAAGAAAAAGCGTGAAGACGCGCTTGTTTGTTCACATTTGCGGGGGAGACGCGTGTGACATGGGTTTCACGGAACCTAAAAATTTAGCAACAAAAAGTGAGGGCAAGAGCGATTTTACACCAAAAATAGCAGATTTCACACTAAGATATTCCACCAATACTTAAATTAAAAATAGGGGAAATCCTCAGAAAATATGTAAGCTACTCGACTTCTGTTGTAACTTTGAGTGAATTTAAATTATCTGAAGAGTGGTACATAACAATAAAAAACAAAACTTTCTTCAAAATCATGACAAGACCATAGTTTTTGGTGGGAAAATTGTATCATACCTTGGTGGGATTTCAAAGTTCAACTGCATACGACTCTTGAGAAGTTGGGAATTAAATAGAAACTTGTATATACTAGTAGGAAATGATGCCCTTGCCATTTTCAGTGGTTCTGTGGAGAGTCTATATTTTTGTGAATTTTCCCTGGTGGGATATCTTTGTGTGAAATCTGCTATTTTTGCGGTAAAATTGCTCTTGCCCACCCATGTTTTGTCGCCCACTTGTAATGCCACAGGCCATTATTCCAGTTATCATACCAATGTCAGAGTTCCTGCTTATTAAGGGTAGCCCTTGTTTGGCAGATGCAAGTCACAATAAGGTACTCACTTGATACGAGATCGGGACTGCAGAGAGATTTGATATACAGTGAAACCTCAGTGAGCTCCACCCTGCGATATTTTCAGAGCTCCAGTAATTCTATCTCTAGGATGGGGACAGGTGTTATTCTATGGGCTTTACCCTTCTAAGTTCTAGGACTCTATTAGTTCCTGTTTCTAGACTGGAAGCATATTTAAATTCCAGGATTTGTTAGTGTGGAAAAAAATCTAATATCACTCCTTGCAGGAGAGAATAACTCTAGCCACATCAGCAAAGGGGTGGTCTGTGTCAGGTACCGTAGTGTAGCGTCCTGACTCGGACTCTGCCTCCTGTGCGTCCTGTGCGCCCTGTACCTGTGCGCAACATCTGGTTGCGTCTGGTGCGTCCAGAGACCCTTGCCTACACTGGGTTCCATCTGGACACATTCAACTAAGCAACCCTGCCTCCCATGCATCCTAACTTAAACCTCAACACCATCGCACATCAGGATTCACCACTACCCCTTATTCTCCTTGCAGCCTTCTTTGTCTTCTAGCCCAGATGTGAGCAAGGAGTATTTCTTGCCAAAGAAAATATAGTTAGTGCTGGCGCCTGGTGAGAAAGCCATCATACCCTTAATCTTAAAATTGCACTAAAGACCCCTAATCACACAGCCCTGGCACTCAGAGTTCTATTTTCAGAACATTATCTTGGAATGAGCAAAAATGCCAGCTCACTCCACTCTGAAAGCGAGTGATAGCCATGACACTCTCAAGTCTAGCATAGTTCCTGGTGGTTTCTCAGCACTTAGCCTCAAACTGGACACGACGCAACACACTCTTTTCATCACAAGACACAACTTCCACACTCAGGGGCCACAGCTGGAACACTCCTCCACCATAGCCAGACAATCAATCCTGAATCCGATACTTGGAGGTTCCTGGGCTCGATGCCAGCTATTCAGTGGTATAAGATTCATCCCCAGAGGGATATTATTCATGAAGTTACAGGGCTGAATGGGGTGGGGTGCTGGCGATCCCAGAACTCACTGGCGGATTCCTCGACAACCACTGCTCTGATCCGGGATCCGATTGCGGGAGGTTGTTGGGCTCGATGCTGGCTACCCAACAGTATAAAGGACGTCTCTATGGCATCAAGACTCAGGATATCGCTGACCCTTGTAAGAGTTGTCTTTATAAGTACCCTGGCGATCCCAGAACTCGATGGCAGATTCCTCCACGACCACAGCTCCGATCCTGAATCTGATTGCGTGAGAATGTTGGGCTCGACGCTGGCTACGCAACGGTATACAGGACGTCTCTCTGATATCAAAGCTTAGGAAATCGCTGTCCTTTGTGGAGGGGATCTCTATTCTAATATCATAGTAGCCCTGGCGATTCTTTACTTGATGGCGGATTACTCTACCACCGGTGGACGGATATTGATTCCGTTTGCGGGAGATTGTTGGGCTTGACGCCAGCTATCCAACGGTATAAGGTACATCTCTGTCGCATCAAAACCCAGGAATTCGGGGTCTTCTGTAGAGAGGATCATTATAGTACTAGTAGCCCTGGCTATCTTTTACTCGACGGCGGATTACTCCACAACCGCCCAGCCGACTCTGAATCTGTTTGCGGGAGGTTGTTGGGCTCGATGTCAGCTTCCTAACGGTATAAGGTACGTCTCTGTCGCATCAAAGCCCATGGATCTGCCTGCCAATCTGAGATTGGTCTTTGAACTAAAGTAATGGAAAGCTCGATAGCAGATAACTCTACAACCGCTGGACCAAACCTGGATCTGATTGCCGGAGACTGTTGGCCTCGATGCCAGCCTCACAGTGATATAAGACCCTTCCCCCTGCGACCTTTATTCATGATGTTACTGTACTGAATGATGTACTGGTGATCCCAGAACTCGATGGCTGATTCCTCCACTACCAGTTGTCCGATTCTGGATCTGAGTGCGGGAGGTTGTTGGGCTTGACGCCAGCTATGCGGCGGTATAAGGTACGTCTCTGTTGCATCCAAACCCATGAATCCGCCAACCCTTCTGAGACTGGTCTTTCTAAAGGTTCATGAACTCAATAGCAGATTACTCCACAACCGCGGGACCGATTCTGGATCTGATTGCAGGAGATTGTTGGCCTCAATGCCAGCTTCGCAATGATATAGGATCCTTCCTCCCGCAACCTTTATTCATGATGTTACAGTACTGAATGGTGTACTGGTGATTCCAGAACTCGATGGCTGATTCCTCCAGGGCCAGTTGTCCGATTCTGGATCTGATTGCAGGAGATTGTTGGCCTCGATGCCAGCTTCACAATGGTATAAGGTCCTGCTTCCCGCGACCTTTATTCATGAAGTTATACGGTCCCGGGTAGGGGTTGAGTCCTGTGGAAAGGGGTTCCTGGTACGTGAGGGGTTGCTTATGAGTATCATGACCGGTCCTGTATAGTAGAACAATAGAACACTAGTTGTCATAAATTTAATACACTAAGAGCATGAAATCTATTGTGACACAGGTCTGGAAAACGTAAAGGGGGGACCATTCACTAAGCTCAGGAAGATGTGGTCTGTCGTCAGATGGTGTTCTGAGTATGAGGTGCTGTGTCAGGTTGCGTCAGGTGCATTGTGTGGTAGGGTGGTTGCGTCCTAATTCGCGATTGGCATTCCACCATCAGGTGCGTCAGACGCACAGAACGCAAAGAATGCAGGGCAATATTTTTGCTATTGCAGTTTGTAGCAGATAAATGGTAGAGGAAAATATAGGAAGAAAATAAAGAACATTCTAACCTTTCTGTCTCCACAAGAAAAGTACAATAAAAAAGGGCCTCTCTTCAACCAAAGTGTTCCCAAACGGTCCAATTATGTCTACCAGGTATACGCAACACCTACTTAGGTACAAAAAGTGAGCACAAACAAAGCATACTAGCCTTACTAACCTTGCAAAGTTTGAGCTGTATCTAGTGTTCTTTACGGGCCTCTGGGGCTGCGAAACCGGTGGCCCCCGACCCCAATCCCCTACCCCGCCCTGGTTAATGGCCACGGGCGGGGTGTTTATTTTTGCACCCCTTGCCGGTGCCCCATCCAGGCCTCCACCCCGTTCAATACCCCGGACAGCCCCCGGTCAATGAATTGTCCCTGCCCGGGGCCTCACTTTTTCGAATAGTCCCCTTTCAAACCCTCGTCTTTTGATACATGAATGAGTAATTGTGTGAGCATATATCAAAAACCAGATACCGCAAATTATATACAGGGATTTATTTGCATGGAATGATTCATACGATATGAACAGGAATAATTCACAACACCGATTGGACATCTGAGTTCCCTAGACAAGTAATGTTTATTGTCTGTTAGGTGGTAGCTTCGGCGTGAGGTATTCAGACAGCTAGGACCTGAATCGATTTATATCGGAGAACTCGCTAAGAAGACACGAGCAATATAGGCTAGATATAATGGTATACTTCGGGATAGATCGTCGAAGTATTTGTAACGATAAGATAAAAACTTATTATATTGATAAGATCTCTTCTCCGTGCTTGTTGTGTCTAATAGCAGCGAAGATGCTTCAATATTTATATTCCGCTTCTGAGCAATCGCGGTATACATGCTAACTCTATACTAACTAAGTACCTTGCCCGCAACTCTGCGAACTTCATCTGAGTGCGAACACTCGTAGACCCTAAAAACTCTCTACCACACCTTTTGCTCCCATGGCCAACTTATCGGTCTGTGCATCTGTTATTCCTGAGGGTGTGGAGACCACGTCAGGTGTCAGCTCATCCGTTTGATCTGTTGACAACAATGGTTACGAGTTATCTTGCCCCTGTGCTCATTGAGGGTAGTCTAACTCGCTGGACCGAAGATGGCGATTCTTCGTTGGTTGGTTCCGTCGAGAATTCAACATGCGACTGCATGTCGTATTCTGGTCTTCCGGCATTACACGACTTGTCCTCGGGATCGTACCTATGGTCTTCTTCCCTCGGACTCCATCTTTTACCAACTTGTCCTCTGTGGATGCACCCGATCCACTTACTGGGCATAGTTACATCCTTCATACTCTACAAGACTTTGTAGGTACGAGGGGACTAACTTTCGTGCGAAGCGTCCCGTTACCTCCGACCCACTCATCCGACAGTCTGTCTTCAAGTGTCTGTAACCTTATGCGCCGTCATCCGATTCACCTGCCTCTACTTGCATAAGGTGTCCGAAGGTCTCCCCTCATATATCCTGCGAACAGGATCCGGTTGGACGGACGGCCGCGACACATAAGGTGTTATGAGATGTGTTCCATTGATTGTGGTCTTTGGTGTTGGGACGCAACTACTTAGGCGGCCAGTGATGATGCGCTGTTCCAACGCTAGGGCTGGAGGGGGGTGATATCTTTTTTCCTTTGAAGTTCGTGTGCGTCAAGGTAGGGTAACTTTACCCTGTAAATCCTTACGGGGAGTCCGTGCGCCTAACATTGTCTCAGCAGGCCTATGCCAAATTCATACGCCCAATTCATATACTCTATTCACAGGTTCAAGTCATATGCCCTATTCATAAGCCTTGTTCATCCACTGGTGCAATATGCTCAAATCATACGTCCAAGCCATACACTCAAACCATACCCCCAAGCCATACGCTCAAACCATACCCCCAAGCCATACGCCCAAACCATACCCCCAAGCCATACACCCAAACCATACCCCGATGGCATATGCCCAAACCATACGCCCAAGCCATATGCCCAAGCCATACACTCAAGCCATACGACTAAATCATAACGAGAGTCGTGCTATGGAGTTACTGTGTTCAGAGTTCACATAGCGAAATGGTAATGTTAAAGAAGGAGTGTATTTATAACAATAAGAGTTTTATAAAAGGCAATTATGCTAAGTTAGATGTGACTCGGAGGTTCGAGTTAGTCGTATGATTTGTCTAAAAGTGAGAAAAGACTGCCCTGTCCCCCCCACCACATTGGGGCAACACCATGGAGTAATAGAAAATTAGCAAAACCCCACTCGAGATCTCGAGTCTCCCTACTTGCTCCCTTGTGTGTTATCTCACTATAGTCTTCTGCTCGTTATAGCCTTTTGTGAAAGTTTTTTTCTCTTATGTTCTTTTTTGTTTTTGTTTTTGTTTTCTTTTTATCTTTCTTGCTTGCACACCGCCCGGCTTTCTAGGGATGCATTATTATGGCCGGGCGGGGGGGTCCGCTCACAGCAAGCAAGGAAGGATCATCGTGGTTTAGGTTAAAAATATTTGTTATCTGATTGTACGCGGATTTTCGAACATTGATAAGCGCCGTACAGTACATATTAGACAAGAAGAATGAAAGTCATAATAGTTGAAAAAAGAGGTGAATTAAGAGAAAGAAAAAAACAATCCCCGGATATGCTGAGATAGTAGCGCTCCCACCAGCCCCAGCTCCTGCCCTCCCAACACCCCTCCCAAATTGCCTCGGCATCCTACCGCCACTACCGCTCCAACCAGTCCCACCAGGGCCCGCAGAGCGCTTAAAAGCTCCACTCTGGCCACTCCAACCCCTACTACGAGTCGGCTGAACTGGCGTCACCGGGGTATGACTACTAACTCCAGCTGCAGATGACCCTGTTCTGGCGGGGTGTGCAGGGTTGCCTCTAACGGTCCCGATCACTACTCTCCTACTACTGCCACCATCCCCCCAGTACCCACATGCCCAGTATAATGGTCTCCCTGGGCACCGCTAGCACCACCTTCCTCACTACCACTTCCATCTCCCATACCAGAACCCACACCCCCAATCAAAGTTCCTTGTCTAACCACTCCCCCAGAGTTAGGTGCACGAACTAGGGTCGTCAGAATAACACATGACTTCTTACAGAAGGTCACGTGTTCGACCGACACCCCCGCCGCAGTTATTATAACTACACTACGGGTCGCAAATAGGCTTCAGGCATTGCCACAAGCAATGCCAGCGAGGGGTTTTCGCCGCTTACGATGGAAGAAATACTTCTCTATCAGAAAGAAGTCAAACGGCGAAGTTTGAACGGTTGGATAAGAAGTTATGGCGCTTCAAAGTTAAGCCGACCAACATATGTAGTCTGGTTTGTAAGACTAAGCATATCATTACCCGGCATGAGAAATGTTGATCACAACATGACCGGAAGGAACGACTGGTATGATAGCTAGTCAGGCTACATATACAGACCAAGTTCATATGGCATAAGAATTGTGAACCGGTAATCGGACGCAATTATCTAGAGAACTGATTAAAGCCGAAGTGGTGTGCGGAAACTCAGGGTCAAACGGTGTTCGCACATTCACAAAAACTAGGAGAAGGCGGAAAGGTACTTCACTAGTATGATGGTCTGATATACTTCAGGAAAGGGTATAAGAGCCGGGCAAGAGCCTGAAGTAGATAGAGGTCAACAAGCACGGCGAAGAGATCTTATCAATATAATAAGTTTTCTACATTTTATCATTACCAATGCTTCGACCATCTACATCAAAGTCAAACATTATATCTAGCCTACATTGCTCGTGTCTTCTTAACGAGTTTTCCGATATAATAACGACTTAGGTCCTAGCAGTCACAATACCTCACGCCGAAGCTACCACCTAACACCTAGCACCCCCTGTAGTACCACTACCACCAGTCCGGCTAGTGCTCCGAGGACCACAATACAAGCGACGGTGTACAGGTGGACGAGGATTATCGCTATCCTCACTGTCGGTGTCACTACCGTCATTGGCAGGGGGTGAGTGGTGGGAAGAAGCTTCCTGGCGACGCGGAGGGGCACCACGCCGAGGTGTGGCACCTCCAGGAGGAGGAGGAGGGGGAGCGCACCCTGGAGGAGGAACACCCGCAGGATGAGGGGCACCACCGGGACAAGGTGCACCCCAGGGAGGAGGGGGAAGAGGAAAAGGTGCACCCCTAGGAGGAGGAGGAGGAGGAGGAGGAGGAGGAGGAGGAGGAGGAGGAGGAGGAGGAGGAGTAGGTGCACCCCCGTAAGCACTGCCGTTCTTATTTAGATGTCATCTCATCTCTTCCCGAATGGCACCATCTGGCTCGCCAGCCATAACGTTCATGACATCCTCATATAATCTCAGGACCTGGACCATGAGGGTAATGCGACTAGTATGTGCTGCACCCAGGGCTCCAGCTATGAACAAAGAATTAGTAAATCAGATAATTATACTCGAAGAGGAACTCAACTTACCGGTCATTGTCATCACCAGGAACTCTTCCGCTACCATCTGTACGCATTCAAAAGCGGATCTCTGCCAACGGAATTGATGCTCGAGTGCCAAATCTGACACGATCTCCTGGCAAAGGCAATAGAATGAGGCTTTGGGAATTGGGTACCCGCTCTCACGGCGATACCTAATAATCTCTGCCATTGCCACCCTCCCAGTTGGATACCGAGCCAGCTGCTGGACTACACCAACAACCCTCCCAGCTCTTTTCCAACCAAGATGCCCAGTTGGGGGCCTCCAATTTCCACCACCCTTGCCGCCCAAGATACCATCATTTGTGCGACCTTTGGGAAGCATTGAGCAGGAGTTACTTTTTTGGTGTTTGCTTGTTTGTTGTGTTGACGGACAGGTGCGTGAGGAAGGAGGTTCACAGGAAAAGATAGAAGAGTTTTTGCTCAGAGCAAGTTAGACACAAAATGATCTTTGGTGTGTAGGTGACTGGAGTCTGCTTTCTTGGGCGTATGTGTATTTGTGGGTATGTGTATTTGTCGGTATGTGTATTTGTGGGTATGTGTATTTGTGGGTATGTGTATTTGTGGGTATGTGTATTTGTGGGTATGTGTATTTGTGGGTATGTGTATTTGTGGGTATGTTTATTTGTGGGTATGTGAATTTGTAGATATGTGTACGGACCCTATACCTTCCCTGATAGCTGAGTCGGATATTAGGACTTGCTATGAGGAAGAAGTGTGTTGGAGAAGAGGTTGGTAAAGAGTTATTTTATACCAACGAAATTAAAACCGGTTATTTCATGAGGAGTGCCTTTCAAGCCCCCTTGTCATATCTTTCCAGGAGTACCCTGGAGTTTAGATGCATATTGATTCATGATGTATAGATGAGTAAATATCAGTTAAGGTTGATAGGGCATAGGTATATACATACACTTGAATTGTAGGATAGTTAAAGTCGCGTAAGACTGCAACCCCCAGTCTACCATAACACGCAATGTACAATCCCTTCCATGTAGAAATGGCTTGAAAATCTTGTACTAAAGGTTGTATTTGTTCCAAGATGTTAGATCTTCCCTGTTTATGTATCAAGTGTACAATTGTAGTTACAAAATAAACCTGGAGAGTACGCCCCTCCCATCTTCGCTCCGAACTGAAACACACAGCTCTCGTTGCTATAATTTCCTTTCTCTGATAGTATGATGAAAGCAATTAGCAGAAGGCTTGAATCTGGGTGGCCATTTATATCATACTTAGAAGTTGGTGAGTAGGGCTTTTGGTTAGACTACCGCGGTATAGAGGAGGGCTCGACGCGTGACTGCGGGTAGACCCTCATGATGTTTTCAAGAGGTGAACCAACCTTTTCCTTTTGTTTTAAGAGAGGCCAAATTAACTTCTGTTCTTTCTCACCACACACTTAGGCCCTGTTTGGCAGGCCAACTTTTGTAAGGTAACACCTTACAAATTGCGGTTTGTAAGGTTTACCTTATAAAATGCAGTTTGTAAGGTAAACCGTGTTTGGCAGCACATTGTTTGAGAGGTAGAGTTTGGGAACCTTATGAACTTTGGTTTGGAAGCAGCGCAGTTTAGGGTTTAAGAGAGTTTTGAAAACAGCCTGGTGACTGGTAAATATGGGGGTTTGCCCTAATAAACTCGATTTACTATTCTAATAATGTTATTTTCTCTACTCCTGTTTAGGGTTGAGCCCGAGTAGCCACACATGTATAGCGTCTACCTTATAAAAGTTCCTTCTCTTGTTTGGCAAACTATACCTTACAAACTACAGCTTGGCACACCTTACAAAACGCAGTTTGGGAAACCTTACAAACCGCAAGCTGCAAGGTGTTACCTTACAAAAGTTGGCCTGCCAAACAGGGCCTTACCTTCTCCATCCACACTCTCGCCATTAACACAATCCTCAGGTCGCTTTGCCCTCTTCGCAGCAATCCCGCTTCTCTTTTTCATACATCACAGAAGCAAACTCAGCAGTTAAAATAAAAACAAAAGAAAAAAAGAAAAGAAAAGAAAGAGCTGTGGCTCTTGCCCCACCAATACGGATACTCCCCTCTACAGGTACCACCCTCTCTACTTTCCTTACTTTCTCCACTACATTGGAGTGCACGTGGGCAAAAGGTCGCTGCATAGATTACTTATTGCCCGATCCCAAATAGTAAGTTAGTCACCATCTTCACACTGGGCTTTTCTCCCTTGCTCTTTTATCACCACTCAAATCACATGCCGAGTTCATACGAACAAATCATATGCACATAATCATATGCACAAAGAAATAATACACACAAAATCATACTCACAAATTATATGTACTATCATTGATGAATAGAATACCTTTTTCCACGAGCAATGCCATCTGCTTATAAGTGGAGGCTGCTTCCGGCAGGCGCTTTGGGGCACTTAGTAAACCCTGAGACCATCCGCCGGAATAAAAATAGAGCGAGCCTTACCCTCTTAGAAAGCGCTTTTGAACATGCAAGGGCGAATCAAGGCAATCGCCTAAAACAACACCGTGATTTTGCGCGAAGATATGATGAGTACCAGGCACTTGACGATGAGACCAAAAGCCAAGTGGAACAGGAGATGATCGTGAAGGAGAACAAGGTCCTGGAGCAGGAATGTGTGGCAATCCTGGCAGATTGACGGTGATACTATCCAAACCAGTTTCACAATGATGATTTGCCACTTGTGAACCCCCCAACCCCTATCGAAGTCAATACTCCACCGAATTCGCTGGCATCACCTATATTTCTGTCACCAAAGATGAGGTCTGCAGCGCGGATGAAGAGTCTGCTCGACCGTGTGGTGAAGCGACTCAGAAGCTCGTCAACTGGGTCTGCGCTAGTACTGCCTCCGGGGCCTTCTGTATCTCAGGATGCTCCTCCCCCGCGCACCCGGTAGTTAGCGATTTGGGAGCGCAGTCGTTCACTCACAATGTGTGGGGCCTCAGTATCCCCTACAGGGTCCCCTGTTGGACACCCCGGGGCTTTGGCGAGGGCAGCTACATTCAATACAGTAAGCCCAAGAGAGCCTATCTCACATCGCACTAGGTTTAGGATACGACTAGGTAGCCTGAGGCGAAACTCCGGGGCTCATAACCCACAGTCAAGTAAGTAATTGTAAACTTTGCCTAATTAACTTAGAGATGTGCTTACTAATATTCAGTGTTGTGTAGCCCGGACAGGCCCCTCGCTGCCTATCATCGGAGAGGATGCCACTTCTGAGTACAGATTGACGGAGGACGATATGGAAGGAGATTTGGACATGACGGTTTGAGAGGATGAGCTTGACGAAAAGGGTAGACCATTGATTGACTGGGTGAAGCCTGTTGAGTGGCTTTTGCCAAATGCGAAGGTCTACGAAAAGTGGGAGGAGGATGAAGAGGATGAAGATGTCGATTTTATTGACTTATATGAGTCTGGTGATGAGGGTGGCAATGGTTTAGAGCATTCCGATAAGGTCTATAGGGAAGAGGCGATTGACGAGGATAACGATAAGGATGTGGAGGGTGAGCAGGAGGATGTGGAGGGCGAGTAGGAGGACATCGAGGGCTGGGAGGAGGGTGATGATGATGTCCATATGACGGATGAAGGGGAAACCACTGGCACAGGTTTGGGAAGTAGGATGCAAGACTTAGGTTGCCCTGACTCTGCATCTTCTGCTCGTGGTCAGTACGGCGATGCGGCAGAACACGGCTTCAGTGCTAGCACCCAAGAGATTGGAGAGCCGCTACTTTGGCGGACTATGACACCCAAGGGTTTCTTCACAAGCCTGGAAGACCAACAGGACAGCATTGAAAATATTGTCACCAAGAGAAAGCGCTTTCTTGCCAGCAATACCTGTCCTATTATTGATCTTGAGGCAGCCACTAGGGAAGATGAAGAAGAACAAGGAATTGACATTGAGGAGATGGATAGAATTGACCGCAAGATGGATTGGCAGGCCCTCCTCAATATGGCTAGCTAGCACATGCTTCACCGGGTGAAACAGGAGCCGGAGGATTAATGATTTCTACTTCTATCATGTTTCTTTTCTTGTTATCTCCTAGTTCCTTTCATGACCCCTCACGCCGGTTGTGCCTTCCTTACTCTCCTTAATACGGTTCCCCTTACCTTGCCTTACCTGCACTCCTACATCTGTATTTATCCATCACAATATCTCCCATTTGGTTTCATCCTTAGCCGGTATTCTTTCTCCCATATGATAAGTCCGGGGGCGGTTTTCCTTGGGTTAGATTCTTACGCAGCATGCTACCTCTTTTCTTGTTCTCTTCTCACTCGGAATTTCGAGGGAACCGTCCTTTAGAGGTTAATTTCTTTTGTTATCATACCCAGCAGCTATACGGATTCGGCTTTTTTCGTTTATCGCATGACTGAGTAGATGACTTTACTCTTTGCTTTTTAATGTAATACGATAACAGTTTAGAAGTTAGAAACAATCTCACATAACGATAAGCTTGAGCACAGATTGGGATTGTCTATTTAGTACTTTGCTTCAGGTTTCTTCGGCAAAATCCATACGCCTAAAGACATATGCCCAAAACCACGTACCCAAAGTGATGGGCCCCAAGATATGCGTTGTAAAGCCATATACACAAAGTATACGCCCAAAGCATTCGCCGAAAGCATACGCCCAAAGCACACACCTAAAGCATACGCCCAAAGCATATGCCCAAAACACACGCTCAAAGCATACACCCAAAGCATACGCCCAAAGCATACGCCCAAAGCATACGCCAAAAGCATACGGCCAAAATACCCGCCCAAAGCAGTTGATGTAAAGACACCCTCTGCGAATGTTTCATTATAATTTACCTTCAAATCTGTGAGGGAATAGCCACCCATATTTCTCAAGAGAAGTTAAGCTCAGCAGGTTTTCAAGATAGGCTTTGTTAGGCGTACCGACTCCCCGTAAGGATTTACAGGGCAAAGTTACCCTACCTTAGCGCACACGAACTAGTGCAATCGGAATAACACATGACTTCTTTCAGACGGTCACGTGTTCGACTCACACCCCGGTCATAGTTATTACACCTACACAACGGATCGTTATCAGCCTCTACGCAAGCGCATGAGCCATGCGACAGAGGGGTTTTCGCCGATTACTATAGAAGAAATATTTCTCTATCGGTAAGAAGTTGAACGGCGAGGTGGGAACGGTTGGATTAGAAGGTATGGCGCTTCAAAGTTAAGCTGACTGACATATGTAGTCTGATATGTAAGACGTAAGCCTATGATTACCCGGCATGAGAAATGTTGATCACAACATGACCGGAAGGAACGACTGGTATGATAGCGAGCCAGGCTGCATATACAGACCAAGTTCATATGGCATAAGAATCGAGAACCAGTAATTGGACGCAATTACTTGGGAAATGATTAAAGCCGAAGTGGTGTGCGAGAACTCAGGGTCAAACGGTGTTTGCACATTCACGGAAACTAGCAGAAGTTGAAAAAGGTACTTCGCTAGTATGATAGTTAGATGTACCCAGGGGAAGGGTATAAGAACCGGGCAAGAGCCGGGAGTAGATAGAAAAAAACAAGCGCGGAGAGGAGATCTTATCAAGATAATAAGTTGTCTACACTTTTATATCGTTACCAATACTTCGACGATCTATGCCAAAGTGAATCGTTATATCTAGCCTACATTACTCGTGTCTTCTTAACGAGTTCTCCGATATAATCACGATTAAGGTCCTAGCTGTCGGAATACCTCACGCCGAAGCTACCACCTAACAGGCTTCTATCTCAGAATCAGAACCAGAATCCACGATGATACAATGAACAAGACCCATGACAACCCTGCTACTTGTACTTCTACTACGCATTATGTCCATTGAATGCACAGCTGCATGGATATAAATTCCTGCTCCTAGAGCATCAAGGATCCTGTTGTACTCTGTATCGTCACAGTTCAAGAACCCCGACATCATCTCCTTCCGCTGTAGCTTCACATTCTCAGACTTGTCTTCATATACCTTGGCTCCCAACCAATACATCTGGCCCAAGACTGAGGCATGCATCCCAGCCTTTGCATAATCCATCATCTCTGCCATATCATGGTGAATGCTAGGTTCCTGGCATTGATAGTGAATATTTGACTTACAGAAGAAGTGTATGACTTTATGTCCCCAGGAAAGCGAGTAGAGATAAGGATGAGAAAACAAGGTTGGTTCCAGGTCGCCGTAGTTCTCTAGAGAGCTATGGGAAAAGCCCTTAACTTCAAAGAGGCTATGGTCGTGTTAGGTGGTAGCTTCGGCGTGAGATATTCCGACAGATAGGACCTTGTTCGTGATTATATCAGAGAACTCATTAAGTAGACACGAGTAATGTAGGCTAGATATAATGTTCACTTCGGTGTAGATAGTCGAAGTATTGGTAACGATATGAAAGTGTAGATAACTTATTATATTGATAAGATCTCTTCTCCGTGCTTGTTGTGTCTAATAGCAGCGAAGATGTTTCGATATTATATTCCGCGTCTGAGCAATCGCGGTATACATGCTAACTCTATGCTAACTAAGTATCTTGCCCGCAACTCTGCGAACTCCACCTGAGTGCGAACACTCGTAGACCCTGAAAACTCCCTACCACATCTTTATGCTCCCATGGTCAACTTATCGGTCTGCGCGTCTGTTATCCCTGATGGTGTGGAGACCACGGCAGGTGTTAGCTTATCCGTTTATCCGTTGACAACAATGGTTACGAATTATCCTGCGACCGTGCTCACCGAAGGTAGTCTAACTCGCTGGACCAAAGATGGCCATTCTTGGTTGGTTGGTTCCGTCGAGAATTCGACACGTGACTGCATGTCGTATTCTGGTCTTCCGGCATTGCACGACTTGTCCTCGGGATCGTACCTATGGGCTTCTTCCCTCGGACTCCATCTTTTACCAACTTGTCCTCTGTGGATGCACCCGATTCCCTTACTGGGCATAGTTACCTCCTTCGTACTCTAAACGACTTAGTAGGTACGAGGGGACTAACTTTCGTGCGAAACGTCCCGTTACCTTCGATCCACTGTCCCGACTGTTTGCCTTCGAGTGTCTGTAACCTTATGCGCCGTTGTCCGATTCACCTGCTTCCACCTGCATAAGGTGCCCGGAGGTCTCCCCTCAGATACCCTGTGAACAGGATCCGGTCGGACGCACAGCCGCGATGTATACGGTGTTATAGGATGTGTTCTGTTGATAGTGGTCTTTGGTGTTGGGACGCAACTACCCAGGCGGCCTGTGATGACATGCCGTCCCAATGCCGGGGCTGGAGGGGGGTGTTATCTTTTTCCTTCGAAGTTGGTGTGCATCAAGGTAGGGTAACTCTGCCCTGTAAATCCTTACGGGGAGTCTGTGCGCCTAACATGAGCCCCCCTCTTCGAAGTGTTCGTCCCGAATACTCTATGTCTATTATACAATTCTATCTTCCATTTCGAGCTCCACATAGTAGGGGTAAAAACCACCAGTGTTTACTTGTCCACCGATGGAAAACCTGTCTTATGTTACTCGACCTCCCTCAGGCCCGGCATCTCCAGGTTCTCTCTCTGAAACCTTTCCACCTCTTCCTGTGCGTTCCTCATACCTTCTGGTGGCTCCCAAGTGTTCGCGTCCTCCGCGCAGCCTTTCCATTTTACAAAATACCGAAGCTCTTTGATCAGTTTATTCCTCCCTCGAACCTTTCGCGTGTAGGAAATGATCTCACTCTTGACGATCCTTTCTATCTCCCACTCTAAGTCTCCCTCGATCTCTTCGGGGTCTCGTGGAGGTTGTTCGCGATTTGGTCCTTTCGACGCTCGGTAGGGTTCCAACAGCGAAACATTAAACACCGGATGAATTTTCCACTGCGGCGATATTTCTAACTGGTATGCCCTGCTTCCCTTCTTCTCTAATACTTTGAAAGGGCGATACAGTTTCGGACTCAGCTTCTTGGATGGTCGTTTGGTATGTATGTTCTTCGCATTCAACATTACCAAGTCGCCGACCTCGATGCTTGGTTGTTCCGTCGCTTTTGGGTCAAAATATTTTTTCATCGATTCCCGAGTATTTTCTAGGGTTTGTTTCCCCTGTCAATGTATGTCCCGCATCCAGTGAGCCTACAATGCCACCCCGGGGTTATGAGCTTCTCTTTCTTTCATCCTCTCCGTCTGCGGGTGAAAGCCGTAGTTGGCGAAGAATGGGGTCATTTTGTGTGCGTTAGTTGCCGAGTTATTGTAGGCATGTTCGGCTAACTGCAAGAGTTGGTACCAGTTGTCCTGATCGTAATTGACAAATGTTCGTAAATAACCTTCCAGCACTTGGTTGGTTCTTTCCATTTGTCCGTCAGTCTGAGGGTGGTATGCCGTTGACATTCGCCGTTTAACTCCTAGCATCTTGCACAATGATTCCCAGAATTCGCTGGAAAACTTCGCGTCCATGTCCGATATAATTTCGGTTGGTAACCCGTGAAGTTTCCAAACTTCCCGAAGGAAAGTCTCCGCAACGTCTTTTGCGGTCGCATTTTCATGGAGGCCGATAAAGTGAGCCATCTTGGTGAACTGGTCCACTACTACCATGATCTGCGTCTTGCCCTGCGATTCCGGTAGTTGGGTAATGAAGTCCGTCGATATGGAAGACCAGGCAGCATAGGGTACTTCTAAAGGTTGAAGTAACCTGTACTTAGCATGCTGTGGGGACTTGCTGTGTTGACATTCATTGCAAGATCGTACATAGTATATGATCCAATCTGCGAGTCCTTTCCAGTAAAAGTCCCTTGTTACTATTTCAATCGTTTTTTCCTGTCCGAAGTGCCCCGCTACTAATGAGTTGTGACAGCCTTGGGCTATCTCGGTTTGAAGGGCTTCGTTCTCGGGAATGTACAAACGATTTTTGTAATATAGTAACTCGTCCTTTTCTATCCATTCGTCTGGCATGTTTTTTCCGCCTTCTCTTAACATCACCAGTTCATGGCCTCGGTTCTGCCACTTCTCATCCTCCTTTCCAGCCGTCCTCATCTTGTCCAGGAATGCATTGTTTATTGTTCGCGTCAGGGCTGCATTGACGTGAGTGCTTGATAACATTTCTCTTTCTTTCATTAACCGAGGGTGATATCCGATATCAGCTGCGCTAAAGAATTCGTTTTCGCTTGTGTCTGCGTGAAGGAAACATATTTTGATTTCTTCTTCTTTAGCGGTGATGGATCGCTTAGGGTTTAGATTGCTTGACCCAAAACCCATTGTTCTTCGCTCGGTTGTTTCTAGGTCGTCTACCTCCATAGCGTCGGCATTGGCAACCTTTTCTATTATGAATTGCGCTATCCGATCTCCTGTCTTGAATACGCAGTCTGCCTCGCCATGATTACGAAGTATGACCTTAACTTCTCCTGTGTAATCCGCATCTATTACACCACCGCCCACTGCTATTCCCATCCTGCTAGCCATACCACTTCTTGCGGCTAGCCTTCCATAGGTTCCTTCCGGCAATCCTATCGAAATACCCGTTTCCACCATTGTCTGTCCTTTTGCTGGTACCAGGCCGTCTGTTAGGGCGTAGATGTCATGACCGGCTGCAAACCGTGATCCTTTCGTCGGGATTATAGCCTTGTCCGAGAGCTTCATGATTCTGAGATTTCCAGATTCGCGTGTTTCTGGGATGAGGGCTGTTTCCGCGCTTCGTTTCTGATGAATTACGGAAATTTGGAAAATGTTCAGATTTCAGAATTGACTGTTCACTGTGACGAGCTCCCTCCTCAGGACGGTACCCCGGCCGTCTACTTAACGCGTCGGGCTTCCCGCCTCGGCTTCCCGGATGGTAGACTATTGTGAAGTTATAGTTGGTCAACTCCTGTACCCATCGGATTTGTCGTTGGTTCCAGACCTTTTTGGTTAAGAAGGACTGCAGGCTTTGGTGGTCGGTGTATACCGTCATGGGTTCTTCTTCACCCCAGAGGTATCTTTTCCATTCTTTGAACGCTTTCATTATTGCGAGTAATTCCTTGTCATGTATCTCGTAGTTGCTTTCAGCGGTGTTTAATTTTCCAGAATGGAAAGCAACCGGGTGACGCCGTCTTCCCTGGTACTCAGATAGTACGCAACCAAGTGCAAAGTCGCTTGCATCTGTTTCGACCACCGTTCTTCTTCCTGGGTAAAAATGCGATAAAATTGGGGCCGTTGTAAACCTCTTTTTCAACTCCTCAAACGCCTCTTCCTGTTCTCTTTCCCAGGGAAAATCCTTTGGGTTTCCCTTCAACGTCTCGGTTATTGGCTTGCATACTTTTGAGAAATCTTTGATGAATCGTTGGTAAAGGTTTGCGAATCCAATGAAAATTTGTACTTCTTTAACCGATCTCGGGTGTGCCCAGTGTTGAATGCTTTACACTTTTCTATCGCTTATGGTGACTCCGCTTGTCTGGACAATGTATCCTAAGAATTCGACCTCATCATGGTGGAACACCGACCTTTTCAAGGCGACTGCCAAGTCGTGCTGTTCGAGTCAGTCAAGGACTTTTTGGACTAGTTTGATATGGTCGTCCATATTTTCAGAGTATATTAGGATATCGTCTAGGTAGACGACTACTCCGTGGTCCAAGAATTCCCTTAGGATTTTGTTCATCATTGTCTGAAACGTTGCGGGAGTGTTAACGAGCCCAAACGGCATCACCTTATATTCGTACTGTCCGTATCGTGGACGAAAGGCTGTTGTGTGTTCGTCGCCTTTTCTCATTCGAATAAGATGATATCCATCTTTTAGGTCGAGCTTCGTAAACACCTTTGCTCCAGCGACGCGGTCTCGGAGTTCATCCATCAGCGGTAGGGGGTACTTATTCAGGATTGTCAACTTGTTGAGGTTCCTGTAGTCTACGCATAGTCGTAGACTTCCATCTGATTTCGGCACGAGGAGGATCGGAGCGCCGTAAGGGGATTCACTATCAGCGATCTTGCCCTCTGCCATCATTTTCTTGCGGTATTTATCCAGTTCGTTCAACTGGTGTGCCGACATTGGGTAAATCGGACCCCACGGGGGTTCGGCCCCTTGTTTAAGGTTGATGGCGTGGTCGAAGGTTATTCAAGGCGCCAACATCTTAGCTTTTTTCTCTTCAAAAAGCTCCTTGTACTGCCAATATGGTTTTGGCAGTGTCTCCAACTTTACTCCACCTTCTTTCTCTCGTTCTATTCTTCCTACGTACTGTGCTTCCTCATCGTAAGCCACAGTTTCATCCCATTCAAACATATCCGCCACCGCCTCATCTTCTATATGAGCGTGGCACTTTGCTTCTTCAAAGGCCCATTTACGTGGGTCCACGATATTTTTAAGGGGGTGCTCATCATGCTATCACCCAAATGGTATGATTAAGTGATACCTTCCTGCATTCGCAATTTCGCAGGATATCATACTGCGGTGTCCGTTGGCACCGATTTCCAATAGAATAGGATGGGTATAGAATGTTCCACCAGTTGGCACGGTCTCGCCATCGAAGGTTGTAATTTTTAACGGTGAGTCCCTAGCTTCGGTCGGGATTTCTAGCCGTCGTGCGGTGTCTTGGTTCATGAGAAAGATGTTTGAACCAGAGTCTAAGAGGACATTTATCGGGTGTTTTCGTTTTTTAATTTCAATAAAGGCCTTCCCTCAGGGCAGGCATAATGCTTTGGTTTTTTAATGGCTCTTGAGCTTTCGCTCGAGTCTTGATGAAATCCTTTCATCGTCGCGGTTAGAAATAGGGTGGGGGTTTGTTACCGCGCCTGCGCAGTTTCGGCTCTTAAAGCCTCCTCAGACAAACCTTTTAAAATAAGTGTCTAATATTTTGATATCGGGCAGCCCACTACTAGCCGTCTTTACCTCCTGCTGAGGAGTTCCCATATCACAGGAGTGGTGGTTCACTAGAGTACCTCTCGAGTTCGCGACTAGGATGCGCGGTCCTTTATTGTCGACTTAGCCCTCATATGAGACTGTCCCCTGCGACGAGTCCACCGTACCTTCGCCTTCGAGTTTGGTCTCACTCCCGACACCCCCTCGAACACTATTCGTCGGGCATAAACCTTGTGCCCAATAGAAGCGCCCCCAGCTTCTATTTGCCCGGCTGTTTTACCCGGAGAGAAAGTCAGGTTGCCCTGGATTTCGACCCTCCTTCGCGTGTCATGCAACTCAAGTTCAGTTCAGACGAATGGTAATCCTCTTTTTCCCTTTTAGTCACGTCGACCGCTTTCTTCACTTGTAATTTTTTATGGCTCCCGTGGTGAGCACGGACTACCCATTTTGAGACATAAAATGGGAACCGCTATCCTTTGGGCTTTTAGCCTTCCGGTGGGATATCGTCACCGACTACGCCTCAGGTCTTTCGATTCGAGGCGGCAACCTCACTACCTGAACACCGTTGTTGTCGGTACCCGGATGACTTTTTTATAAAATGTCGTCATCTTCAAAGGCCCAGGCTGGGTGCCTTTGCACCGCTCTCTTCGTGCTTTCTCCCTGGCCATCAACAGCCACAGTGGCTACCTGGGGACGTCGTTTCGGTGCGAATGCGGACTGTCGTTTGGGCTTTGATTGCCCTCGATATATAGCAGATATCTGTATCGGCTTTCGACAGTATTTCCAGGTGTGGTTTCTCATTCCGCACCTTGTGCATTCGTTGTCAGATTTTCGGTTATCGAGAACTTTTTGATCGACGCCCTGGTCGGCTTCTGCCCACACCTTGTGTTTGACCTCCCCCGCCGGTGCCACCCACCCTTCCTTTTTCACCTTTCTCTCCCCAGCCCTTTTCTTCTGGTAGTCCGCCTTATCCTTAGCCGTGTACTGCCTCTTTACACGCTTTGCGGTGACTGTTGGCTTCGAATCCTCGAACTTTCTTTTCTCGCCTCATGTCGGGCCGGAGGGACCGCCCCCTCGAAGATCCTTCCGTTCTTTGAAATCTTCTTCTGCTCGGGTTACGGTCCTGACTGCTTCCAACCCTTCCCCATCATCGACATATTTTCTGTGTGAGAGTCGTCGTAATGCTTCGACAGGGAGTTCATCTTCAATCATTTTCCTCCAGGCTATCCCGGTGACTCTTGCATGGATAATTAAATTTTCCATTTCCATCAAGAATTTTGCGACATCACCGCGATATTTGACCGATCCCATTTCGGGTAGGGATTTTTCCGCTTCATGGGTGGGTCTGAAGCGTCGCAGGGCTTGTTCTGCAAAGACGTGCCAGAACCCGTATCTTTCTTGTCTCGTATAACCTATTTCTCCGGTCATTTGTCGTCGGTAGGTTAACCCAAATGGTGCGACTTCTTTCCCCTCCATTCGGCTTGTGGCGTATCGGATTCGTTGTGCCTCATCCTCCCACTACCAACTATTTCGACCAAAATAATCTGTCCATCTCATTAGCCACATGCGGATATCTTGCTGTTTCTCGTTCCTGAACATGGCAGGGGGTTCCGCTGGGACTCTCGTTCCTTGTCCCAAGGCGTTGGCCATGACTCGAGAGAACAGGTTGAACTGTTCATCATTCTCCGCATCGTAGTCGTTTTCTTCTGGCTGTGGAGCGGGTCTCTCGTCCCGTCTTCCTTTCCTACTCTCATCTGGCTTTCTTCCAGATCCTTCTCCCTCATCATCGGGGTCTCCTCCCCCTCCTCCGCCTAGAGCTCCTGTTGCTCCGTGCCGTGGTGGTGGTGGTGGTCTTCCACCACCCGCCCCTGAAACTTCTGGTGTCAGATCTGACACCTTTCCCTTTCCCTTGACCTGCCCCATCAACTGTTCCACCAGAGGTTTACGCACCGCGATCTCGCCATCTTGGGCTTCTCGAGACTCCTGATGGTGTCGTAGCTCATCTCTCACAAGATTAATACTTATCTCGTGATTTGCCAGCTCCCGTTTGTGTTGCTCGTTTATCCGAACGATCTCCTGGTCCAGGAGTAGGTCCCGATGCATGGTCTGTTCGCCAGTTCCTTGCACGGCTTCGTGGAGATGGGAGGTAACAGCCTCGTGTCTGGCCTGTCTCTCATCTGTCTCCCCTAGTCGTTCCTCGACCTGGGTAGCGAAGCTCTCTTGAACCTTCTCAGATTCCAAGTCCAAAAGCTGTACTTGTTCATCTATTGGGGCAAGCTCTCGACCGACTATCTGGACCCCGGATTTCAACTGTATTTTCACTTTTACCAGCTCTTGGGCCATAAACAGTATGTCGGTCGGTAGGGAATTGAATGCAAGATGTTGCCTATCTTGGCTAACAGTAAGCTTTGGGTCGAATGGGCCTAGGATTTGTTCTAGTTTCCGAATTCAAACGGTAATGAGGGATTTGGTTGTGGGTTCCGGTGTTCGGCGACCACTTCTCCGTGGTGGCCCATATTTGGCTAGAATGCCTAGTCCAACAGGGGATCGCGGCTTTCGCTCGGCTGAGTGTGACCGGGCTAGGGGGTGACCGTTGTCTCCACACTTGGGGCTGCGGCGGAGGTGAGCTCATCACCCCCTTCATTTACTTCCTCTCCTCCTTGCCATTCAATGACTTCCGGAGCTTTGGGGTCAGAGGCCATCTTTTTTTGTCTTCTTAATGGGAAACTTATATTTTGTTTCCTCCCAATACTATCGGTATCTCAAAACACTGACTTGAGTGTTCGTCGCTTTCTGGGTACTGGGTGTACCAAACGGAGTTCGATTTCTTGGAGGGGGTATGGTAGATGCAGTCTTTGCCGTACTGGTATTGGTATAGTGCGGCTATGTCTTCAACGGTAATGGTGTTTTCTGGGTTGATCCACCAGAAATAAGATTGGTTGTAGGGCTCTTGAGTCCCTAATTCGGGTATCGGGGTGAGGACTTCTTCTATTGAGGTAGTCCTCGTGGGTCTTGGTTCGAAAGGTTTTTTGGGTTTGCGAGTCTGAGTGTCTTTGCCAAACATTCGTCTCGGTAACGATGAGAAGTATCAATATACTATTAGGTGGTAGCTTCGGCGTGAGATATTCCGACAGCTAGGACCTTGTTCGTGATTATATCGGAGAACTCGTTAAGAAGACACGAGTAATGTAGGCTAGATATAATATTCACTTCGGTGTAGATAGTCGAAGTATTGGTAACGATATGAAAGTGTAGATAACTTATTATATTGATAAGATCTCTTCTCCGTGCTTGTTGTGTCTAATAGCAGTGAAGATGCTTCGATATTTATATTCCGCATCTGAGCAACCGCGGTATACATGCTAACTCTATGCTAACTAAGTATCTTGCCCGCAACTCTGCGAACTCCACCTGAGTGAGAACACTCGTAGACCCTGAAAACTCACTACCAGATCTTTATGCTCCCATGGTCAACTTATCGGTCTGCGCGTCCGTTATCCCTGATGGTGTGGAGACCACGTGAGGTGTCGGCTCATCCGTTTATCTGTGGACAACAATGGTTACGAATTATCCTGCGCCCGTGCTCACCGAAGGTAGTCTAACTCGCTGGACCGACTATGGCCATTCTTGGTTGGTTGGTTCCGTCGAGAATTCGACACGCGACTGCATGTTGTATTCTGGTCTTCCGGCATTACACGACTTGTCCTCAGGATCGTACATATAGGCTTTTTCCCTCGCCCTGCATCTTTTACCAACTTGTCCTCTGTGGATGCACCCGATCCACTTACTGGGCATAGTGACCTCCTTCGTACTCTCCACGACTTAGTAGGTACGAGGGGACTAACTTTCGTGCGAAACATCCCGTTACTTTCGACCCACTCTTCCGCCTGTTTGCCTTTGAGTGTCTGTAACCTTATGCGCCGTTGTCCCATTCACCTGCCTCCAACTGCATAAGGTGCCCCGATGTCTCCCCACATATATCCTGCAAACAGGATCCGGTCGGACAGACGGCCGCGACGTATACGGTGTCATAAGATGTGTTCTGTTGATAGTAGTCTTTGGTGTTGGGGCGCAACTACCCAGGCTGCCGGTGATGACGCGCTGTCCCAACGCCAGGGGTGGAGGGGGGTGTTATCTTTTTCCTTCAAAGTTGGTGTGTGTCAAGGTAGGGCAACTCTGTCCTGTAAATCCTTACGGGGAGTCTGTGCGCCTAACAGGTTGACTGGAGCTTTGGCCATTGCGCGAAGCAGAGGAAGTGGAACGATACTGGGGTCGGTATTACCCAGTGCAGTCAATGCAATCACAATATCTTTCCTGATCGTGCTTATGATACTAATGAAGGATGGATATTTAGAGATATAGAAAGATCCTGCTTTTAGACTAAGACCAAAAGGTTTTGAAGCAAGGAAAAACTATAAAATCATTTTATCAAGACCAGCTACTAGTACTTATACATTAAGTCAACTCGAGCAATGCTTGATAGAATATAATTAAAGAGTGTATAAATTATGGAAATTGAGAAGTCAAAATGAAGTTATTGTTAACTGTCTAAGTCTGGAACTAAGCCCCACATTATTTTGCCTTTTACCACACGCCTGCCTGAGTCACACTGTTGAAATATTTCTAAGCTTAAGACCCGCCTCTTAATCTCATACTCTAACTCAAGCGCCTGTATGATAGCGCGGGATTCCCTCATTCTATGTTCCAACATTCCTGCAATCCGTCTATCTCATACTAATTTGACTGCCTTCCGCCCACCATTTGCCCACTCGAATCCACACATCTCCAATTGGTACCGTTGTCCTATCCGTGGTGACCGGCCATTGGCCCAAGGTTAGTATATCGCTCACTATCAGCTTTCATAGTTCTAGTTGGCTGCATACTTACTGCAGGTGGGATCCAGTAACTCCTTACAGAAAAAAAGTACACCTTCATTCTGCCGAAGGAAATGTGAAAAAGGTCGATTATTTCATCAGGGCCAAATGTCCAGGTATAAAGCTCATCCATTGGAGCTTCCGCGATCAGGGTCGTTGTCATCGCCTTAGGTGTAAATAAAGGAAGGCGGCAAAGGTAGATGGCAGTAGCAACAAGACGGTTATGGTATGATATTCTTGTGAGTATCTAAGTGGAGGATAATTATATAGCATAATTACCAACCTATATATAAGAGTTATAATCAGGAGTCAGGTTTAATCCACGAACCATCTCTCCTCCACCTCCGGCGATTGAAATCTCAACACCACGGGAAATCATCGTCACTTTCCCCCACCCACCTCTCTTCTCCCACGATGGCTACTGCCTAGGAGTTGACTTTAAGCCATCTACTCTCCTCCCCTGTGGCCTCGGCCTCCCCTCCTTGGGGTTCTCGTTCCTGTTCGTCGTTGACTCCCGCTCATGATGTTCGGTTCTCCCCCTTACCCCGCACTTGCTTTGCACCTCGCTTAGCATTTTGC
>Ga0307509_10001782_pt1 | contig 35739 bp, 32 predicted proteins | sample 10_EM_MG_FD_202245 | JGI IMG/M metagenome (GOLD analysis project Ga0307509, IMG submission 202245) | Populus trichocarpa ectomycorrhiza microbial communities from riparian zone in the Pacific Northwest, United States - 10_EM | ecosystem: Host-associated > Plants > Roots > Unclassified | place...
CGACGGCGTTGCCGTCCGGCCCCGGCCAGGAATGCGCTCAGCGGTAGCGGTCGTCCCGGTCGCCGTACTGTTTTTCGCGACGTTCGCGGCGTTCCTGCGCTTCCAGGGACAGCGTCGCCACCGGCCGCGCTTCCAGGCGCTTGATGCCGATTTCCTCGCCGGTTTCGTTGCAGTAGCCGTAGCTGCCGTCGTCGATGCGCTTGATCGCTTCCTCGATCTTGCGGATCAGCTTGCGTTCGCGGTCGCGCGTGCGCAGCTCGAGACTGAACTCGGACTCCTGCGTTGCACGGTCGTTGGGATCGGGGAAATTCGCCGCTTCATCCTTCATGTGCAGCACCGTGCGATCCACTTCGTGCATCAAGTCCTTTTTCCAGGAATTGAGGATCTGGCGGAAATGCTCCAGCTGCTCCTTGCCCATGTACAACTCGCCGCGCCGGGCGATGTACGGTTTGACGTTGCGCGGGCCGGCCAGCAGGTTGAGGCCCGAATCGGGGTTCTCACCGTCATCGGCGTCGTTGCCTGCGGCGCTGTTGTCGACAGGCTCCACGTAACGCATCACGGCAGGACGCGCCGGCATCAGTTGTTTGGGTTCGGCGCGCCGTGGTTCGACGGGCTTGGCTTCGGCTTTCTTGGGTTCAACGGCTTTGGTAACGACGGGACTGGCCTTTGTGGGTGGTGGAGCTGCCGGCGCGACGCTGGCCGCAGCCTTGGCAGGTTTCGGGGGAGGGGACGGCGCCTTGGCGACCGGCGCGGGTGCCGGTTTGGAAGCCGGCTTCGGAGCCGGACGTTCCGCGGCAGGCTTGCTGCGCACGGGGACGGGTTTCTTCGCTGGAGCTGCTTTCTTCACAGGCTCAGCTTTCTTGGCGACGGTTTTCTTGGCCTTGGTCGCCTTTGCAGGCGGTTTTTTCGCGGCCATCTAAGAACCTCCAATACGGGTGCCGAAAAGCCCCCGAACTTTAAGTCGATCACGGACAAGGGCGGCGATTATACAGACGCGGAACTGCAGGTACAGCCGGCATTTTTGAGCTGCGGGCGCTGCGGTGATTCCGTACACTACCGCGCCTATATTCGTTGCAATGACTCACTGCGGCCCCTCATTGCAAGGCACACCCTACCGGCAGGAGCCCGATGCGACTCAATAAGATCAAACTGGCCGGGTTCAAGTCCTTCGTGGACCCGACCGCCGTCAACCTCCCCGGCAATCTCATCGGCGTGGTGGGCCCCAACGGCTGCGGCAAGTCGAACATCATCGACGCCGTGCGCTGGGTGATGGGCGAAATCTCCGCCAAGCACCTGCGCGGCGATTCCATGGCCGACGTCGTGTTCAACGGCTCCAGCTCGCGCAAGCCGGTCGGCACGGCATCGGTCGAACTGGTGTTCGACAATGCCGATGGCACGCTGGCAGGCCAGTACGCCGGCTATGCCGAAGTGTCGTTGAAGCGGGTCGTGTCGCGCGACGGCACCTCCGCTTACTTCCTTAACAACATTCGCTGCCGCCGCAAGGACATCACGCAGCTGTTCCTCGGCACGGGCCTGGGGTCGCGCAGCTACGCGATCATCGAACAGGGGATGATCTCGCGCGTCATCGAAGCGCGTCCCGACGAGCTGCGCGGCTTCATCGAGGAAGCGGCCGGTATCTCCAAATACAAGGAGCGGCGCCGCGAGACCGAGAATCGCATCGCGCACACCAAGGAAAATCTTGAGCGCCTGAACGATGTGCGCGAGGAAGTCGACAAGCAGTTGCGGCACTTGCAGCGGCAGGCGGCAACGGCGCGGCGCTACCAGACATTGAAGCAGGATGAGCGCAAGCTCACTGCCGAACTGCTGGCCTTGCGACTGCGCATCATCGAACAGGATTCGCAATCAAAGGAAGGTGTCCTTCGCGAGCGCGACACGCAGATGCAGGCCACGATCGCCGAGTTGCGCTCGGTCGAATCGTCCATCGAATCCTCGCGCGAAGAGTTCACCGAGAAGTCCGAAGCGCTCAACGGCGTGCAGGGCCGCTACTACCAGATCGGCGCGGAGATCTCGCGCGCCGAGCAATCCATCCAGCATGGCCGTGAATTGCGCCAGCGCCAGAAGCAGGATCTGGAGCAGGCGGAGCAGGGCGCCTCCGAAGCGATGCTGCACCTGACACGCGATCAGGCGCAGATCGACGAGCTGCGGCGGGAACTCGAACAGCTCGAACCAGGCCTGACCGCGGCGCGCGAACGCGAACATGGGTCTGCGCAGGAGCTGCAGCAGGCTGAAGAGTCGATGCAGGATTGGCAGGAACGCTGGGAGGATTTCAATCGCGAATCGCGCGCGGCCAGCGAGCAGACGCAAGTGGAGCGCGCCCGCATCGAGCAGCTCGAACTGCAACTCACGCGCATGCACGCGCAGCGCGGGCGGCTCGCCGGCGAACTCGGCACGCTCGACACGACTGAAATCGAAATGCGCATCGCGGCCTTGCAGGAGCAGGAAAGCCAAGCGCGCGATCAGGGCGAACGCGCGGCGGAACAACTGCAAAGCGTCACCGAAGAACTGCAGCAGCTGCGCGAGCGCGAACGCCAGCTCGTGTCCGCCGTCGATGGCGGACGTAAAGAGCTGCAGGAGGCGCAGGGTCGCTTGATGTCGTTGCAAGCCATGCAGCAAGCCGCGCTCGGCTTGGCGCAGGGCAAAGTCACCGAATGGCTGGCATCGAATACTTTGATCGACAGGCCGCGTCTGGCGCAGCAGCTTAACGTAGAGCCGGGTTGGGAACGCGCCGTCGAAACGGTGTTGGGCTCCTATCTCGAAGCGGTGTCCGTCGACGCGATCGACTCGATCGCCACCCAGCTCGATTCGCTGCAGGTCGGCTCGGTCAGCTTCTTCTGCGAAGGTGGTTCATCCTCGCAGTCGGTCGATTCAGGGCGCCTGCTGGCGCGAGTGAAAGGTCCGGCCGCGATTTCCGCGCTGCTCACCGGCATCATCGCGGTGGACACGCTGCAGGAAGCACTGGTAAAGCGCCGTACGCTGCTCAACGGCGAATCTGTCATTACCAGCGACGGCGTTTGGATCGGCCGTGACTGGCTGCGCGTCAGCCGCGATAAGGACGTGCACGCCGGCGTCATCAGCCGCGAAAAGGAAATGCGTGAACTGCGCCAGGCGCTTGGCGGCGCTGAGGCGCGCCATGAGTCCCTACAGGCCGAAGCGGCCGACGCGCGTTCGCGTTTTGCGGACCTGGAAGGCCGCCGCGATGCCTTGCAGGCCGATGTCAATCGCCTGCATCGCGCGCACAGCGACTTCAGCTCGCAGTCGAACTCGTTGCAGGCCAAGGCCGAGCAGACTGCCGAACGCATCCGCAAGATCGAAAGCGAAACTGCGGTGATTTCCAGCGAGCACGAACAAGCCCAGGCGTCCATGGCGACGGCGCGTGGCCGCTTGCAGGAAGGCATGGACCAGATGGCCGAGTTCGAGACCGCGCGCGTCGCCCTTGAACAGGAGCGCGACGAACGCCGCCAGAATCTGGCGCATAAACGTTCGCAGGCACAGACGGATCGCGACGGCGCGCAGCAAGTGGCCATCAAGGTGGAATCGAAGCGCTCGGCGCTGACGTCCATCTCGGCGGGCCTGGAGCGCCTGCGCAACCAGCTCGAACAGTTCGGCGTGCGTCGCGACGAACTCAACCGCCAGCTCGCCGCGGGTGAAGGTCCGCTGCAGGAACTCGGCGCCAGGCTGGAGGAATTCCTGCAGCAGCGCGTCGTCGTCGAACAGGAACTGACCGCCGCGCGCGATGCAGTGGAAGGTGCGGAAGGCCGCATGCGATCGCTGGATCAGCGCCGCATGGAAATCGAACAGAGTGTCGAGGAAGCGCGCGCGCGCCTCGAAGACGTGCGCATGGCCGCGCAGGAATTGAAGGTGCGGCGCGAGACGCTATTGGAGCAGTTCAAGGCTACGCAGTTCGAGTTGGACGCCGTGTATGCGGAGATGGCGCCGGAAGCGGACGTGATCGCCTGGGAGCAGACGCTGACCGACCTGCTCGGCAAGATCGAGCGCCTCGGCCAGGTGAACCTCGCCGCCATCGACGAGTTCAAGGAACAGTCCGAGCGCAAGGAATACCTGGATCGGCAGTTCAAGGATCTGACCGACGCGCTGGAAGTGCTGGAAACGGCCATCCGCAAGATCGACCGCGAAACGCGCACGCGCTTCCAGGACACGTTCGATCGCGTCAACGTCGGCTTGAAGGAACGCTTCCCGCGCCTGTTCGGCGGCGGGCACGCTTACCTGGAACTCGCGGGCGAAGACATTCTCAGCGCCGGCGTCTCCATCATGGCGCGGCCGCCGGGCAAGCGGAACAGTACGATCAATCAGTTATCGGGTGGCGAAAAGGCGCTGACGGCGGTGGCGCTGGTGTTTTCGATCTTCGAACTCAATCCGGCGCCGTTCTGTCTGCTGGACGAAGTGGATGCGCCGCTGGACGACAACAATGTCGGGCGCTTTTGCGATACGGTGAAGGAGATGTCCAGTCGCGTGCAGTTCATCTTCATCACGCACAACAAGACCACCATGGAACTGGCTTCGCAGCTCATCGGCGTGACCATGCACGAGCCCGGTGTGTCGCGACTTGTGGCAGTGGACGTCGATGAGGCCGTCCGAATGGCTGCCATGTAAAGGCTCAAGACATGCCCGAGTTGCGCTGGATTCTGATTGGCTGCGGCTGCGTCCTGCTCCTAGGGATCTACTTGTGGGGGCGACGCAGCTCCCGGCAGGAACGTGGCGACGAACTCGGCGGACGGGCGCGACCTGAGCCGCACTTCTCGTCGCAGGAACCGCTCGCCGAGCGCTTCGAGATCGATGATGACGCATCGCTGGAGGACGAGGCCGAGCTGCCGCCGCCCACGCGCCCCGAGGATTTTTCCACCACTGCGATCCGCGCGGCGCACGACGGTGCGGCGTACGCGGCAGATCGGTTCGCCGCAGACGACTCGTACCGTCCGCCGAATCGTCCACCGGATCGCGATTTGCGCCGGGGCCGCATCGAGCCGACGCTCGATCACGGCGGCGACGTGCATGACTTGCACGACAGGCATGGGCACGATGCCCCTGCGCACGATGTCACGGTCGAGTTGCCGGTGGACGACGATGAGCCGCAGCCGTCGCAGGACGCACCCACGCTCGGCATGAGCAACACGCCGCAGCCCAAGCGAATCGAGCGCCGCAAGATCATCGCGCTGCGGCTCGGCGGCGGCGCGCAACGATTCGCGGGCGGGCAATTGCGGCAGCTCCTCGAAGCGGAAGCGCTCGACTACGGCAAGTACGACGTGTTCCATCGCCTGCACTCGGACGGCGGTATCGTCTTCAGCGTCGCGAGCATGGTTGAGCCGGGCACGTTCGATCTGGACAAGATGGCGGCGATGACCTATCCAGGCGTCACCTTGTTCGCGCAGCTGCCGGGGCCCGTGCCTGGCATCGAAGCAGTGAACGAATTGGTCGCATGCGGCAAGCGTTTGCAGGAGCGCCTCGGCGGTACGTTGCAGGACGAGCGCGGCGTACCGCTCACCGTGCACCGCATGGAACGGCTGCGCCAGGAGGTGCGCGACTTCGAAAGCGGCCCGGGCCGCGAGTCGATGCAGCGCACTGCTACTTCCTTCGCCGTGCCCCCTCCCTAGCCCTCCCCTCCCGCGGGATTCCCGTTGGTCACGGCGACCGGGGGAGGGGATCAGACGCCGGAGCCACTATGTCGACTCCAACTTCCGCGCAAGGACGTGCGCTCGAACTGCGCCGGCAGATCGAGTATCACAACTATCGCTACCACGTCCTCGATGACCCGGAAATATCCGACGCCGAGTACGACCGGCTGCTCAAGGAACTGAAGTCGCTCGAAGCGAAACATCCCGAGCTGGCGGCGCCGGATTCGCCGACACAGCGGGTGGGTGCAACGCCGGTGGGCGAACTGCGCGACGTCACGCACGCAGTCCCCATGCTCTCGCTCGACAATGCATTCCTGGATGAAGACCTGCTCGCATTCGACAAACGCGTGCGCGACAAACTCGAGCTTGGCGATGATGCCCGCGTCGAGTACGCGGCCGAACCGAAGCTGGACGGGCTCGCGGTGAGCTTCCGTTATGAGAAAGGCAAGCTGGTCCAGGCGGCGACGCGCGGCGATGGCCTGCACGGTGAAGACATCACACACAATGTTCTGGAATTGAAGTCCGTGCCGCACCGGCTCGACGGCTCCCCACCCGGTGTGCTGGAAGTCCGCGGCGAGGTTTTCATGACCATCGCCGGCTTCAAGCGCATGAACGAGCAGGCGCTCAAAGATGGCGAGAAGGTGTTCGTCAACCCACGCAACTCAGCTGCCGGCAGCATGCGGCAACTGGATCCGAACCTGATCCGCAAGCGCCCGCTGGACGTTTTCTTCTACGGCCTGGGCGAAACTGATTGGCAGCTACCCGCGCGACATAGTGAAGCACTGGACCAATTGAAAAAATGGGGCTTGAAGATTTCACCGCTGATAAAGGTGGTGCAGGGCGCCGCGGGTTGCCTCGAATACTATCGGGACATCGGCGCGCGCCGCGCCAAGCTCAGCTACGAGATCGACGGCGTCGTCTACAAAGTGAACAGCTACCGGCAGCAGCGCGAACTGGGTTTCGTGTCGCGCGCGCCGCGCTGGGCTATCGCGCACAAGTTTCCGGCGCACGAAGAGAACACGGTGGTTCGCGAGGTGGAGTTCCAGGTAGGACGCACCGGCGCGCTGACGCCCGTGGCGCGGCTCGAACCCGTGTTCGTCGGCGGCGTGACGGTAAGCAACGCGACGCTGCACAACATGGACGAAGTGGAGCGCAAGGACGTGCGCATCGGCGACACCGTCGTCATCCGCCGCGCCGGCGACGTCATCCCCGAGATCGTCAAAGTCATCCTCGAAAAGCGGCCGAAGTCAGCGCGCAAGGTCAAGCTGCCGCTGCAATGCCCTGTGTGCGGTTCCGAAGTGGAGCGTGTCGAAGGCGAGGCGGTGGCGCGATGCACCGGCGGCTTGTTCTGTCCCGCTCAACGCAAGGAGGCGCTGCGACACTTCGCGGCGCGCCGTGCATTGGACATCGAAGGCCTGGGCAGCAAGATCATCGATCAACTGGTGGACGGCGGCCTGGTGAACAGCCCGGCCGACCTGTACTCGCTCACGCTCGAACAAATTGCCGGCCTGGAGCGGATGGCTGAGAAGTCGGCTCAGAATCTGCTCGACGCGCTGGCGAAGAGCAAGTCGACGACCCTGGCTCGTTTCCTCTATGCGCTCGGCATTCGTGATGTGGGTGAATCGACCGCCGCGGCGCTCGCGGCGTATTTCGGCAAGATCGATGCGTTGCTGGAAGCGGATGAAGCTGCCATCCAGGAAGTGCCCGACGTCGGTCCCATCGTCGCCGCGCACGTGCATCACTTCTTCCAGCAGCCGCAGAATCGCGCGGTCATAGACGGCCTGCGTCAGCGCGGCGTGCACTGGCCGGCGCAGCAGCGCCGCGCGGCAGCGAGCGAGGGCGCGCTCAACGGCAAGACGTTCGTGTTGACGGGATCGCTCGACAGCATGAGCCGCGACCAGGCGGCGGATCGCATCGCGGCGCTGGGTGGAAAAGTGTCCGGCAGCGTGTCGAAGAAGACGGCCTACGTAGTGGCAGGTGCCGACCCGGGCTCGAAGCTCGCGAAAGCCCAGGAGCTGGGTGTCACCGTGCTGGACGAAGCGGGATTTCTCAAGCTGCTGGAGACTTCGCCCTGAGTGCCCGCTAGGGCGGGAAAAAAGTCAGCGCGGCTAGGGCGCCTTTTCGTATTGCGGATTATAGGGCCCGTACAAAAGCCCAGTGTTTTTCGTTCGGAACAGATTGGCATTGGCAAGCCGGCTGACGCCATGAGCGGTGTCGGTGCTTGAGCTCACCGCCTGAATGATTGCCGCGGCGATCATGTCGGCGATGATGTTGCCGGATCCGCCCGAATCCTGCTGCGCCAGCGCCGCGCCTTCCCACAATACCGTTTCCGTGCGCGTATCCATCAGCTTCGCCTTCACTTGCACGACTGTCTTGCTGTTGATGAGCTGGTACTTGCTGCCGTACTGCTGCAGTGTCACAAACATGACCGCATCCGCACCGGTGATTTCCGCAATCTTGCTCAGTGGCGCCTGATGCATTTCGCCCGCCGTAGGCAGGCCGTTTTCTTTCATCATCTGGTCGACGACGGCGACCGGAAAAACGTAGTAGCCCAGTTCCGCCAGCGGGAAAGTCACCGTCGACAGATACCCGTAAGTCCCTTCCAGCGCCGTGCTTTCGTTGAGTGGCGGCAGCACGAGGATGGAGCGCGGTCGGTGCGCCCGATAGTTGGTGTAGTCATACGGTTCGGCCGTCTTGCACCCAGCCAGCACCGCCAGCGCGAGCAGGCATGCGGCAATACGAATCAGCGTGCGCATGCGCTCACTTCCTTATGTTGGCGAGCATTCGATCCATCAGCACAGTGGACTCTGGAAAGTCCGCTTTCTCGGTCAGGAACGACTGCTGCGCCAGGTCGAGTTTGCCGAGCTGGAAGTAGAGCGAACCGAGGTGCGCATGCCAGCCTGGCGGCATGCGCTTGTTGTCAGCACGGGCCTCCTGGTAATCCTTTTCCAGCGCATCCACCTGGGTTTGCGCTTGAACCGAGCCAGGCGCGGCATACGACGCGTAGACAAGTTCTTCGTAGCTGCCCCAGCTGTAAATCGTCGGCGGAGCGGCGCACCCGACGAGCATGCACGCCGCGCCGAGCCAGATGAGTCGGGTCATTTCGCCGCTGCCGGTTTCCAGCTACCGCGTTCGACGCCTTCGACGAGCCGGTCGATGGCTTCGCGAATGGCCAGGTCCAGTACCTTACCGTTGAGCGTCGAGTCGTAGCCGGCGCTGCCCCCGAAACCGACGACTTCGCGATTACTCAATGCATATTCGCCCGCGCCGGACACGGAGTAGACGACTTGCGAGTTCAGTACGTTGACTACATTCAATGTCACCTTGGAATAGGCCACCTGCGTCTTGCCGCTGCCGAGGATGCCAAACAGTTGCTTGTCGCCGGTTTCCTTGCGGCCGAACTCAACGACGTCGCCGGTGAGCGCGAAGTCCGCGCCCATCAGCGCCTGCTCCTTGCCGGCCAACTTCGCCTCGCGCGCGATCTCCTCCATGTTGTCGCGATCCATGACGGTGAAACGGCCGGTTTCCTGCAGGTGGCCGATGAGGATGGTCTTCGCCTGTCCGCCGAGGCGGTCGACGCCATCGGAGAACAACCCGCGCAGATAGCTGGAGCGATTGTCGAATTTCGCGACGACCACGGCGCTCTTCGGCCCGCTGTAGCCCGTTGCCGCCGCAACAGGTTTCTGCACCTCGACAGCTTGATGGGATTCCGTCGCGCAGCCGGTCAGCGCGGCGGCGAATGAGAGAGCAAGCGATAGCAGCCGCGCACTGCGCGCCAGTCGCTTTGAAATTCCGTGCGTCATGAGTCCTCGGGGTCGACCGGCGGTCGATTGTAATTATTGCCGGATGGCAACCTACTGAGGCTTGCCCGCGATGTAAAGCTCCACGGCTAAAAGGGCAATTTATGTCACGCTAAATTTCAAGAGACCTGGAGATTCCGGCGCGTTGGTCCGCAACCTCCAGCCCCTTGCCATTGCAACGCCTAGTTCTTTTTCTCGGGCGGCGCCGCGGCAGGCGCCTTCTCGCCGGTCTTCTCGACTTTGGCGGTCTTGCGTAGTCCCTCGAGATAGGCCTGCAGGTGCTTGCGTTGCACCAGCATCTTCACGCGGTCCTTGGCCTCTTCAAAGGCGGGCGCAGCGGGGGTGCGCGATTCTTCCAGCTTGATGATGTGCCAGCCGAACTGGCTCTGCACCGGCGATTCGGTCATCTGACCGGGCTGCAGCGCAATGACCGCGTCGGCGAACGGCTTGACCATCGTGTCCAGCGTGAACCAGCCGAGGTCGCCGCCGGTCTTGCCGGAGGAGTCCTTCGATTTCTGTTCGGCGAGCTTGGCGAAATCGGCGCCGCCTTGCAGGCTCTTCGTAATCGCATCGGCACTGGCCTGGTCTTCGACGAGGATGTGCCGGGCGTGGTATTCGCGCGGCAGCGCGGCAACCTGCGCGTCATACTCCGGCTTCAGTTCGGCCTCGGTGACGGGATTGTCCTCCAGGTATTTTTGCAGACCGGCGTCGACGACGACGTTCAAGTGCGCCAGCGCCAGTTGATCGGCAACCTTCTGCTGCTTGGCGATGCCGGCCTTTTCGGCAGCGTCGGCGGCGAGGTGCATGTTGATGAACTGGTCGAGCAGCACACCTTTCTGCTCTTCGGGGATTTCGCGCTGCGACTGGCGCGCGAGGTTGGCGACGTACAGGTCGAACTCGGACTTGCTGAGCGACTTGCCATTGACGGTCGCGACGGTTTCAACCGGTGCCGGCTTGGCGGTGGTCGCCGCCTTGCCGCAGGCGGTCAGCATCAACAGAGGCAGCACCAGGGCCAGCGCGCCACGAGCGGAATAACGCAAACGGTTCATAGAACTCCCCATGAGTGGTACGACGCAGAAGAAAAACAGATCGGTCAATGATAGGCGGGCGTTGCAATAAAATGCTTCAGCGGACTTCTTCGGGCGCGAGCGCCGCGATGCTCATCGCGTGGATGTCTGTCTGCATCAAAGCGCCGAGCTGTCGATAGACGAGCTGGTGGCGCGGTAGGGAACCCATGCCGCGGAACTGCTCGGAAACGATGCGCACACGGAAATGACCCTTGCCTTCCTTGGCTCCGGCATGGCCCGCGTGCAGGTGGCTGTCGTCGGTGAGCTCCACGATGGCATTAGGGAAAGCTTCGCGCAGCCGCGCGTCGATCCGCTGCATGCGCGCCTTGCTTGCAGCCGGGTCCGTAGTCATGGCGACGGCTTGCTCGGCTCGTCCGGCGGCGCTTTCGACGCCAGCCACAGGCCCTGCGCCACGGCGAAGACGATTGTCAGGCCGATGACGCCGAACAGTTTGAAGTCCACCCAGAAGGCTTCGGAGAAATTCCTGGCGACGTAAAGATTGATCGCGCCCAGCAGCAGGAAGAACAGCGACCATGTCAGATTGAGCTTGCTCCACAGGTCACGCTCGAGCTGCACGCTCTCGCCCATCATGCGTTCGATCAACGTGCGTTCGCCGAAGAACTGGCTGGCCAGGAAGCCGGCGGCGAACAGCCAGTTCACCACGGTCACTTTCCATTGAATGAATGCGGTGTCGTGCACCATGAGCGTGAGGCCGCCGAACACCAGCACCAGTCCACCGGAGATCAACGCCATGGTGCTGACCTTGCGATGCCGGATCCACTGGAATGCGGTCTGCGCGATGACCGCCACGATCATCACCGCCGTCGCGACAAATATATCCGCCAGCTTGTACGTGACGAAGAAGGCGATGACGGGCAGGAAATCGAACAGCAGCTGCATCGGGCCGTGAGTGGTGATGAGGGGGCGGGTATCATACCCGGATGGTCGTGCGTTGACAGTCGACCTGGCAGCTGACCCCGCTGCGCTGTCTCCAGTCTGCGACCCGAATATGTCCGTTCCATGCCTAGCCACCTGCTCGAAATTCACCCCAAAGATCCCCAGCCGCGCCTGATCCGGCAGGCTGTCGACATCATTCGTGGCGGCGGCATCGTCGTGTACCCGACGGACTCGTGCTACGCCCTGGGATGCCACATCGGCGACAAGGACGCGATGGAGCGCATCGCGCGTATTCGCGAGACTGACAAGCATCATCACTTCACGCTGGTGTGCCGCGACCTCTCCGAGATCGCCAAGTACGCGAAAGTAAGCAACCAGCATTACCGCACGCTGAAGGCGTTCACGCCCGGGCCGTACACGTTCCTCCTGCCGGCGACGCGCGAGACGCCCAAGCGTTTGCAGAATCCCAAGCGCCGCACCATCGGCATCCGCGTGCCGGACCACCCGGTGCCGCGCCTGCTGCTGCAGGAGTTAGGCGAGCCGCTGATGAGTTCGACGCTGCTGATGCCCGGCGACTCCGACCCCATGACGGATGCTCAGGAGATCCAGCAGCGCCTGTACAACCAGGTGGATGCAGTTCTGGACGGCGGCAACTGCGGCCTGGAGCCCACCAGCGTCATCGACCTGGAAGGCGACGCGCCCGTCATCGCCAGGCGCGGCAAGGGCGACGTCAGCGCCTTCGAGTGAGCCACCGTCGTTTCTTGGCAGGCATGGAAGCGGCTTGGCTGCGTATAATGCAGACCCCGCCGGCACGACATCTTTTTCTCGATTTACTAGACGGCGTAAGCTGTTGAAATAATTTACTAAGCCTGCATTACGCCGCAGCATAGGGATCAGCATTGAGTGCGACTACCGCCAGCAACCGACGGGTTCTTTCCGGCATGCGCCCGACCGGCGCGCTGCACCTGGGCAACTACCTGGGCGCGCTCAAGAACTGGACGGAGCTGCAATATCAATACGAATGCTATTTCTTCGTCGCGGACATCCACGCGCTGACGACGGGCTACGAGGACACTTCGGGGCTCGAATCGAACACCTGGGAGATGGTGATCGACTGGCTGGCGGCCGGCCTGAATCCCGCCAGCTCGACGATGTTCATCCAGTCGCGCGTGCCCGAGCATTCGGAGCTGCACTTGCTGCTGTCGATGACGACGCCGTTGGGCTGGCTGGAGCGCGTGCCGAGCTACAAGGACCAGCAGGAGCAGCTCAAGGACAAGGATCTGGCTACTTACGGCTTTCTCGGCTATCCGCTGCTGCAGAGCGCGGACATCCTTCTCTACAAGGCGGCCTATGTTCCGGTCGGCGAGGATCAGGTGGCGCACGTCGAGATCACCCGCGAAGTGGCGCGCCGCTTCAATCACATCTACGGCCGCGAAGTCGACTTCGAGCTGAAGGTGGAGAAGGCGCTGAAAAGCCTCGGCAGTCGCAACAGTACGCGCTACAAAGAGTTGCGACGGCTATATCAGGAAAAAGGTGAACAGGGCGCGCTGGAGCAAGCGCACGCGCTGCTGGCTGGCAACGCACGGCTCACGCTCGCGGACCGCGAGCGGCTGCTCGGGTATCTGGAAGGCACGGGCCGCAGCATCCTCGTCGAGCCCGACGTGCTGCTGACGCAGACGCCGAAGGTGCCGGGCCTCGATGGCCGCAAGATGTCCAAGTCGTACGGCAATACCATCGGCCTGCGCGAAGATCCGGAGTCGGTGGTGAAGAAGCTCAAGTTGATGCAGACCGATCCGGCGCGCGTGCGCCGCACCGATCCAGGCAATCCCGACCTGTGTCCGGTGTGGTCCCTGCACAAGATATTTTCCGACGCGGCAACGCAGGCGTGGGTGCAGGAAGGCTGCCGCAGCGCCGGCATCGGCTGCCTGGATTGCAAGATGCGCCTTGCTGGTCCGCTCGTGGCGGAGATCTCGACCATCCGCGAACGCGCGCGGGAATATGCAGAGAATCGCGACCTCGTCCGTGGGATCATCGCGGAAGGCTGCGAGAAGGCCCGCGACGTCGCCCGCAAGACACTGGCGGACGTGCACCAGGCGATGGGCATGAACTATCGATGAAGCCAACTTGAAGTGATGACACCAGAACTGCGATGAAACCAGACCTGAAGCTCGTCGAGAACACCGGTTCGCTCATCGAAGCGGACACGTTCGAGCCCCAACCGCAGCAGTCGGAAATGCCGTTCGCCATGGTCGACGGCGAGCGGGTGACGGAAATGCCGCGCGACCTGTACATCCCGCCCGATGCCCTGCAGGTGTTCCTCGAAGCGTTCGAGGGGCCGCTGGACCTGCTGCTGTACATGATCCGCCGCCAGAACATCGACATCCTGGACATCCCCATTGCAGAGATCACGCGGCAGTACATGAAGTACATCGACGTGATGCAGGACATGCAGCTCGAACTGGCGGGCGAATACCTGCTCATGGCTGCGATGCTCGCGGAGATCAAGTCGCGCATGCTGTTGCCGCGGCCGCCGTCGGCCGAGGGTTCGGAGGAGGACGACCCGCGCGCGGAGCTGGTGCGCCGGCTGCAGGAATACGAGCGCTTCAAGAAAGCCGCCGAGGATATCGACCGGCTGCCGCGCCAGGAGCGCGACAACGTTGCCGCCTCGGCCGAACTGGTCGAACGCAAAGTCGTGCGCATGCTGCCGCAAGTGACGCTGCAGGAAATGCTGCTGGCGCTGAAAGATGTGCTGGGGCGCGCGGACATGTTTGCCCACCATCACGTGGCGCGCGAACGGCTGTCGGTGCGCCAGCGCATGTCCGACATCCTCAGCAGCCTGCGTGACGTCGCCTTCGTCGATTTCACGCAACTGTTCCGCGCCAGCGAAGGCCGCATGGGCGTCACGGTTACGTTCAGCGCCATTCTCGAACTGATGAAGGAAGGGCTGATCGAGATCGTACAGGCCGAACCCTACGCGCCCATCCACGTGCGCCCGGCTGCCGGCTCGCGTCATCTCAAAGTGGTGGGCGAGGACGAAGCGCCCGACCTCGACGAAGGCGCGGATGCGGAGAATCGCGCGGCGCTGTCACAGCCCACGCTGCCCGATGAAAACGTCATCGACGACGAGGACGAACTGCCGCCGGATGCTGTGCCAGATGCTATGGATGGCGCCGCCGATGACGCGGTCGCATCTCTGACGTCGGCCCAGGACGACAGTGTGGCCAGCGAGGATGGCGACGCCCAGAATTCCGCCGCTGCAAGCCATGATGTCGCTGAGGGCGTCGATGAGTCCGCGAACGAACCGGATCTGACTGGAAAGAACCCGCATGAATGAGCAAGACCTGAAGTACATCGTCGAAGCGACCTTGCTGGCGGCCGGCCGGCCCGTGCCCATGCAGCAGCTGCTGGAGCTGTTCGATGAACGCGAGCGCCCGACACCGGAGGTGATGCGCGCCGCGATCGACTTGCTCATCGCGGATTACGAACCGCGCGGCATCGAACTGGTAGAAGTGGCGAGTGGCTGGCGCGTGCAGGTACGCCAGCGCTGCATCGACGTCGTGTCGCGGCTCTGGCAGGAAAGGGCGTCACGCTATTCGCGGGCACTGCTGGAAACGCTGGCGCTGATCGCCTATCGCCAGCCCATCACGCGCAGCGAGATCGAAGAAATCCGCGGTGTATCGATCAGCTCCACCATCATGCGCACCATCCAGGAACGCAATTGGATTCGCGTCGTCGGCCATCGCGAAGTGCCCGGCCATCCAGAATTACTGGGTACGACGCGCGAGTTCCTCGACTACTTCGGCCTGAAGAGCCTGGATCAGCTGCCGACGCTGGCCGAACTGCGCGATCTGGAAAACATCGGCGTGCAGCTGGAGCTGTCGTCCGGCGAAGTGCAGGGCGAAGCCGCGGCCGCCGAGGAAGTCATCGAAGGCGAAGCAGGCGCGGACGATCCGGAAGCGGATGCTGTGTCGGCGGACAACGGTGATGGGAGCGACGACGGCGAACTTTCGGCTGAGGCGGCGCAAGGCGACGATCTGAGCGACGATGGCGATGAGGCTGACGACGATGAAGAGTCGACGCCGACGCTGGTCGCCTCCGCCGAAGAAGACGCGCAGGGCGATAGTCGCCGCATCTCCGAGCCGCCAGGCGAGGACCGGTAGCCATTGTCGGAACGATTGCACAAACTTCTCGCGCAGCATGGCCTGGGTTCGCGCCGCGAAATCGAGAAATGGATGCTCGCCGGCCGCGTGCTGCTCAACGGTCAACCCGCGCAGCCCGGTAGCCGTTTCGAGCACGGCGACCACGTCGTCGTCGACGGCCAGGACGTCACGGCGCGATTGCGCGTAACGGCGCGCGCGCAAGTCATCGCTTATCACAAGCCGCAGGGACAGCCGGTCACTTCGTTGCCTGAGGACGCCGTCGACGCGGATGCCGGCGGTCCGGCTGTCATGGAAAGCCTGCCTGCGGCGCGCGGCTCGCGCTGGCTCGTCATCAACACCATGCAGGCGGGAGACAGCGGCCTGCTGCTGCTGACCACCGACGGCAAGCTCGCGGATGAATTGCGGCGCCGTTCGAATGCGATTCCCGCGGCGTACATGGCGCGCGTGCTGGTGCCGGATCTCGAGTTCGACATCCAGACGGTGCCGCGCGTCGTGCAATACGACGATGCCACGATCGAGTTCGATGCCATCGAGCCGGCCGGCGGCGAAGGCACCAACCGCTGGTTTCGCATTCCCTCGCCGCGTGCGCATCGCCGCGCCGCGGTGCGTGCGCTGTTCGAAAGCGCCGGCCTGAAGGTCAGCCGCATCATCCAGGTCCAGTTCGGCGACTTTCAGTTGCCGCGCGACTTGCCGCGTGGCCGGCATCGCGTGCTGACGGATTCGCAGGTGGATCAGTTGTACCGGTTCGCAGAGCTGGCCAAGCCAGCCGATCCGGAGACGCCGCGTGTCAGTGGGCGCGGATTCAAGACGGGAGGCTCGCGCACCAAGAGCACAAGCCCGCGTACCAGCGAGAGCGCGGCAAAGAAGCGTCCTACCGTTGCGCCGAACCGCTATCCGTCGAAACCATCGAACCGGCCTTCGCGTCCGGGCGGCAGCCGCGGCACGTCGGGCCGCAAAGCTACTGACAGTCGAAAGTCCGGCCGGTAATGCCTTTGCTGTCGGGGCCGAGCAGGAACAGATAGGGCGCGACGACGGCGTCCGCTTCCTTCAGCTGGCTGCGATCCTCGGCCGGATACGCCTGCAGCCGCATGTTGGTTTTCACGCCACCCGGGTTCAGGCTGTTCACGCGCATCGCCGGACTGGTTTCCAATTCATCCGCCAACATTTTCATCAGGCCTTCGGTCGCCCACTTCGACACCAGGTAAGCGCCCCAATATGCGCGCGGCCGCGGCACGACGCCGCTGGTCGTGAACACGATGGAGGGATCGGCCGAGAGCTTCAGCAGCGGCAGGCAGCGCTGGGTGAGGATGAATGGCACGTTCGTGTTGACGTGCAGCGTGCGCATCCACTTGGCCACGTCGTAGTGCTCGATCGGCGCGCGCTCGCCGAGCATGCCGGCGTTGTGCAGCAGTCCGTCCAGCCGGCCGTACTCCTTCTCCACGGCGGTCGCCAGCGATTCGTATTCGGCGGGCCCGGCCTTCTCCAGGTCGAGCGGCACGATGGAAGGACGCAAGCCGCCCGCCGCGACGATGGCGTCGTACACCGCTTCGAGACGCTTCACGTTGCGGCCGTGCAGGATGACGCGTGCACCGTGCGCAGCCAGGGATTTCGCGACGGCCTTGCCGATGCCATCGCTGGCGCCGGTGATCAGGATGACGCGATCTTTCAGGGCGTCGGCGGCGGGAGAGTAGGTGCGGGGGTCGAGCATGGTTGTCGGAGCTAACAGTTCAAAGTTGTAGATGACGTGGCCGCGCCCCCACCCCAACCCTCACCCGCGAAGCGAGGGAGGGGGTCAGATGCGGAGCGTTGCGGCTCGAGTTCATTCGCGTCCGCTTTTCTCACCCTCCCCGTTTGACGGTGAGGGCAGGGAGGGGGCGCGGCCAGATCATCCCGCCTTGCGCGCCGCGCGCCACGCAATCCAGGGTTTCGCCACCGGTCCCAGCTCGATGCGCTCCGCGGCAATCTCATAGTCGAGTCGCGCGATCTTCTGCAGCAGCCCGCGATGCAATGCCGCCATCACCAGCAGCGGCCGCAAGTGTGAACGCATGCCGCGGGGAATTGAAGCTGTGGCAGCTTCGAGATCCGCCGCGACGTGCGCATGGAACTGTCCGAGAACCGCTTTCACCGTCGCACCGACCGCACGCGCGCGCAGTGCGTCGATATTCACGTCGCTCTTTTCCAATTCGTCCAGCGGCACGTAGAGCCGGCCGTCGTAAGCGTCCTGTCGAACGTCGCGCAACATCTCCGTCTGCCGAATACCCGCGCCGATTCTGTTTGCGGCAAGACGGGCGGCCTCGTCCAGTTCTTGAGGACTGACCAGCGCGGCCGCGATCAATTCCTGGATCGCGCCGCCGCTGCGCGCGCTGTAAGCACGCAGCTCATTCATATTGAGATACGTCATGCGGGCGAGATCCATGTCCGCAGCCACCAACAGCTCGTGCAGCTTGGCAAAGCCCTTGCGCATGCCAGCATCGAGCGAGCCGAGCACGCGCGTCGCCGGATGCTGTGGATTGGCGTTGACCAGCCGGTCGATCTCCTGCCGCCACCATTGCAGGCGCGTGTGGGCGACGTCGTGATTGACGCTCTGCGCCGATTCCCTGATTTCGGCGTCGATGACGTAAAGCGCGGTGACGACGTCGCGCTTTTCAGGCGGCGTGTACAACAGCGAGAAATAGCGCATCGAGCCGGGCGGGGCGGCGCGATTCACCTGGGATGCATCGAGAGTGGACAAAGCGGATCTCAAGCTCACTGCGGGGCTGATTTGTCCGGTGCCGCAAGCTGCAGATCGCGGGTCAGCTTGTCGATGGGTTCGATGACTTCGATTTCGCGGTCGGGGCGCACGCCCAGTTCGGTGAACTTGCGCGCGCCCGGCAACACTTGCCGTTCGAGCGATCCGACGGCGCTGTTGAACGCATCCACGCTGCTGCCGAGGCTGCGACCGAGCCGGCCGAGATGCCCGGAGAACACGCCGAGGCGTTTGTACAAATCCTCCGCGAGCGAGCGGATCGTCTCCGCGTTCGCGGCGAGCGCGGTCTGCCGCCAGCCGTAGGCGACGACCTTCAAGAGGGCGACGAAGCTGGTGGGCGTCGCGATGATCACGTTCTGGCGGATCGCGTCTTCGAGCAGCGAGGGGACTTCGGCCAGCGCCGCGGCCAGGAACTGGTCGCCCGGAATGAACAGCACGACGAAGTCGGGGCTTTTCTCGAACTGGCTCCAATAGTTTTTGGCGCCGAGCTGGCGGACGCGTTCCGTCACTGCCTGGCCGTGCCGGCGCAGCGCGACGCCGCGTAGTTCATCGGTCGCGGCATCGACGGCGTCGAGATACGCATCCAGCGGCGTCTTCACGTCCACCACGAGATCGCGCCCATCGGGCATGTGCACGATCATGTCGGGCCGCAGGTTGCCGTCGTCCGAGCGCACATGCACCTGCTCGCTGAAATCGCAGCGGTCCACCATGCCGGCCAGTTCAGCCAGCCGGCGCAACGTCAGCTCGCCCCACTGGCCGCGCACTTCGGGACGCCGCAGCGCATTCACCAGTGTGCGAGTCTCACGCTGCAATGACTGCTGGCCAAGCGCGACAGTCTCCAGCGACGTACGCAGGCTGCCGAAAGTCTCGGCGCGTTCCTTTTCGATCTGTTGGATCTGCTGGCCGGTCTTTTCCAACGCCTCACGGATCGGCGCCAGCATCGTTGCGATGGCCTTCTCGCGTTCGGTCAGCGCCGCCGCTGCGTTCTGCTGGTGCCGGCCGAGATGTTCGCGCGCGAGATTGAGAAACACTTCGCTGTTGGACCGCAACGACTGGCTCGCGACCGTGTCGAACGTCGACTTCATGCGCTCGGCGGCGCGGTCCAGCGCTTCCTGCCTTTCCTTTTCCAGTTGCTGTTCGGTGCGTACCTGCGATTTCAGCACGGCGACTTCGACGTGCAGCGCTTCGGAGCGTTTGCGGTTCAGCCACGACGCGATCAGCACCCCGAGCACAAGGCCGAGCACCAAGGCGGCAATGGCGGCGAGCAAGGCTTCGTTCATGGGCATTCGACCGGGGCAGCAGCGCTGTTCGGCATGGTCTTGCGGGCACCTGCATTCTTGAAGCTCTGGGCAGACGCGGTGTTCATGCTTCTGTACGGCTCAAGTGCATCATATAGTTCACACCGACATCCTTGCTCTGCGCCGCCACGTCGCGCAGCGGGTCGTAGGCCAGCCCGGCGATGTCCACGACGCTGAGATTCGCGGCACGGGCCCAGCGGGCGAGTTCGGACGGGCGGATGAATTTTTCGTAGGTGTGCGTGCCGCGCTCCAGCAGTCCCATCACGTACTCGGCGCCGACGATCGCGAACAGGAACGATTTCAGGTTGCGGTTCAGCGTCGAGACGAACACGTCGCCGCCCGGTTTCACCAGGCTGCACAATGCACGCAGCACGCTGTCGGGCTCGGGCACGTGTTCGAGCATTTCCATGCACGTTACGACGTCGTATGCGGCGGGCGAATGCTGCGCATGCGCTTCGGCCGGCTCGCACAGATAGCGGATCGACAAGCCTGATGCCGCGGCATGCAAACCGGCGACTTCGAGCGTCTGCGGTCCGAGGTCCAGGCCGGTGACGGTCGCGCCGCGGCTGGCCATCGCTTCGCTCAACAAGCCGCCGCCGCAGCCGACGTCAAGCACTTGCTTGCCGCGCAAACTGCCGCGCAAGTTGCCGTTCAGGCGCGTCTCGATGTATTTCAGGCGCACGGGATTCAGGACGTGCAGCGGACGAAACTCGCCCTTGGGATCCCACCAGCGCTGCGCCGTGGCGTCGAAGCGGGCGATCTCACCAGCATCGTAATTTGAACCAGTGTCGTGATTGGAAGCGGCGTTCATGCGAAGACTCATGAGGAAGCGATGCGTTGCTGCCAGCGTCCGGCGCGCTCGACGATATCGTCGAGGTCCATGCGGGTCAGGCGCCCGGCGGTGACGAGGGTGCGACCCGCCACCCACACGTCGCTGACTTGGTCGCGCGACGCAGCGTAGAGAACTTGCGCGGCCGGATCGTACACCGGCTGCGTGTGCGCGCGGTTCAGGTCGATGCAGCACAGGTCGGCCCATTTGCCGGGCACGATGGAGCCGATGACGTCGCCCATGCCCAGCGCCTTCGCCGCGTTGAGCGTCGCGGCTTGCAGCCAATCGTGCGCGCTCATGGTCGATGCGCCGGCCGACAAGCCGCGCTCCAGCAGCGCGGCCGTGCGCATTTCATCGAGCATGCTCAGATCGTTGTTGCTTGCCGCGCCGGCCGTCCCCAGCGCCAGGTTGATGCCGCGCGAGCGAATCGCGGCCACCGGACAGATGCCGTTGCCGAGTTTGAGGTTGGACTGCGGACAATGCGCGATGCTGATGCCGCCGGCCGCCGCCAGATCCAGGTCCGACTCGGTTGCGTGGACCATGTGCACCGCGCACAGCAGCGGCGACAGCAAGCCCAGCCGTTGCAGGCGGACCAGCGTACGTTCGCCGTCGGGCGGCGTTTCGCCCTGGAATCTGCCACGGGATTCGCTCCGGGATTCATGGACGCGCAGAATCACCGGCAGGTCGATTTCATCCGCATTGCGGCGCATCCGCAGCAGCGTCGCGTCGCTCAGCGAACCGGGCGAGTAGGGCGACAACGCGGTGGTGATCAATGGATCGTTGGCGTATTCGTCGCGCAGTTCCAGGCCCTTGGTGAAGTAATCGTCCTCGCTGCTGGCCCACACGCCGGGCGCGCCGCCGACGGGCAGTCCGATGCAGGCGCGCATGCGGGCCGCCGCTGCCGCCTCCGCCACGATTTCGGGAAACAAGTGCATGTCGGCAAAGCAGGTGGTGCCGCTGGTCAGCATGTCGGCGATGGCCAGCTCGGCGCCGTCGCGCACATATTCGGCGTCCATCCAGCGCTGTTCCCGCGGCTTGATCTGATGCTCGGACCAGGTCTCAAACGACGCACTTTCCGCCGCGCCGCGCAGCAGAGCCATCGCCGCGTGGGTGTGGGCGTTGATGAGTCCGGGCAGCAGCACATGATTCGGCCGCTCGATGTATTCATCCGCCGTGAAGCGCGCGCGGGCCTGGATTTCGGGCGCCACGGCGACGATCCGGCCGTGGTTGACGACGACGGCATGGCCGGCAAGGACGGCGCCGCCGGGTTCCACGGGAACGACCCAGCGGGCGCAGATCAGGCTGTCGACGTGTTCCATGGCCGGGGAGCGCGATTCGAAGGCGAAGGGCGCGAAGTATAGCCGCAAAGGCCGCGCTGCCGATGCCTTCGCCACGGCTCCGTCGCTGGCTCGCCACTGACTCTACAGGAGGGCCGAAGCGGTTCGGCCAAGCGCCTGCCTGTGCTAAGATTCGCGACTTCACTGCCACCGATTCGAAAGAACAACTGCATGGCTGAAGCCGCCCGCGAAATTCTGCACGTTTATCTCGAAGACGAGATGCGCAAGTCGTATCTCGACTATGCAATGAGCGTCATCGTCGGGCGCGCGCTGCCGGACATCCGCGACGGCCTGAAGCCCGTCCACCGGCGCATCCTGTTCGCGATGCACGAGAGCAATAACGTCCACACCCGCACCTACGTGAAGTGCGCGCGCGTGGTCGGCGAGGTGCTCGGTAAATACCATCCGCACGGCGACGCCTCGGCGTACGACGCGCTGGTGCGCATGGCGCAGGACTTCTCGATGCGCTACATGCTCGTCGACGGGCAGGGCAACTTCGGCTCCATCGACGGCGATCCGCCGGCCGCGTATCGATACACCGAGTGCCGCATGACGGCGCTTGCCTCCGAGCTGCTTGCGGACATCGACAAGGAGACCGTCGATTTCGTCGAGAACTACGACGGCAAGGAAATGGAGCCCGTCGTCCTGCCGACGCGCGTGCCGAACCTGCTCATCAACGGCTCCGCCGGCATCGCGGTGGGCATGGCGACGAACATCCCGCCGCACAACCTCGGCGAAGTGGTCAGCGCCTGCATCGCGCTCATCGACGATCCGGAGATCACCATCCCCGGCTTGATGCAGCACATTCCGGGCCCCGATTTCCCGACGGCCGCCATCATCAACGGCACGCAGGAGCTGGCGCTGGCGTATCACACCGGCCGCGGCCGCGTGTACATGCGCGCGCGTACCAACATCGAGGAAGACGACAAGGGCCGCCAGACCATCGTCGTCACCGAGCTGCCGTTCCAGGTGAACAAGGCGCGCCTGGTCGGCCAGATCGCCGAGCTGGTGAAAGAGAAAGTCATCGAGGGCATCGCCGGCGACGGCTTGCGCGACGAGTCCGACAAGGACGGCATGCGCATCGTCGTCGAGCTGAAGCGCGGCGAGCAGGCCGATATCGTACTGAACAAGCTGTTCAAGCACACGCCGATGGAGTCTGTGTTCGGCATCAACATGGTGGCGCTGCAGGAGGGGCAGCCGAAGCTGTTCAACCTGAAGGAGATGCTCGAAGCGTTCCTGCGCCATCGCCGCGAAGTCGTCACCCGCCGCACGATTTACGATCTGCGCAAGGCGCGCGAGCGGGCGCACATCCTCGAAGGCCAGGCCGTCGCGCTGGCGAATATCGATGAGGTCATTGCCGTCATCAAGGCGTCGCCCACGCCGCCGGAAGCGAAGGCCGCGCTGATCAGCCGGACCTGGCCCGCTGGCGCGGTGCCGCGCATGCTGGAGCGCGCGGGTGCAATCACGACGCGTCCGGACGGCTTGCCCGATGGCGTCGGCATGGTCACCGAGAACGGCGCGGTCATCTACCGGTTGTCGGAAGTGCAGGCCCAGGCCATTCTCGATCTGCGCCTGCATCGCCTCACCGGCCTGGAGCAGGACAAGATCATCACCGAGTTCCAGGAACTGCTGGTGGTGATCCAGGATCTGAGCGACATCATCGCTCGCCCGGAGCGGCTGCTGTCGGTGATTCGCGCCGAGCTGGAAGACATCCGCGCCAAGTACGCCGACCCGCGCCGCACCGAGATCGTCCAGAATCATTCCGACCTGACCATCGAAGATCTGATCGAACAGCAGGATGTCGTCGTCACGCTGTCGCACGGCGGTTACGCCAAGGCGCAGCCCGTTACCGTGTATCAGGCGCAGCGCCGCGGCGGCCGCGGTAAAGCCGCGACCAGCGTGAAGGACGAGGATTTCATCGACAAGCTGTTCGTGGCGAATACGCACGACACGCTGCTGTGCTTCTCCAGCTCGGGCAAGCTCTACTGGCTCAAGGTGTACCAGTTGCCGCAAGCCAGCCGCGGTTCGCGCGGCAAGCCCATCGTCAACCTGCTGCCGCTCGAAGAAGGCGAGCGCATCAACGCCGTCGTGCCGATTCACGAGTTCGAAGAGAACAAGTTCGTGTTCATGGTGACGGCGCAGGGCACGGTCAAGAAGACGTCGCTCGAGTCATTCTCCAGGCCGCGTACTGCGGGCATCATCGCGATCGAACTCGACGCGGGCGACCGGCTCGTCGGCGTGGATATCACTGACGGCAGCAAGCAGATCGTGCTGTGCTCCAGCGAAGGCAAAGCCATTCGCTTCGACGAGAACGACGTGCGCCCCATGGGCCGCAATGCGGCCGGCGTGCGCGGCATCCGCCTGCCGGAGGGCGAGAGCGTTATTTCGCTGATTATTCTCGGCGAACAGGGCATGGTGCTGACTGCGTCCGAAACCGGCTACGGCAAACGCACGCCGGTGGAAGACTTCCCGGTCCACGGCCGCGGCGGCCAGGGTGTCATTGCATTGCAGACCAGCGAACGCAATGGCCGCATGATCGGCGCGTTGCAGATCAGCGACCAGGATGAAATCATGCTCATCAGCACCAGCGGCACACTGGTGCGCACGCCGGTGAACGACATTTCGATCCAGGGTCGCAACACCCAGGGCGTGCGCCTGATCCGCCTGGACGAAGGCGAGCGTCTGGTCGGGCTCGAACGCATCATTGCCGACGGCACTGAAGTCGCCGAAGCTGGCGATGCAGTTGACGGTGGCGAGGCCGCCGATGCTGCGGATGCCGGTAGCGACACAAGCGGCGGCGACGCGACCGAGTAGGCCGCGCCACTCCATCCATCTAATTCATTTCCTTACCGACACATCAATGCGCGTCTTCAATTTCAGTCCCGGTCCCGCCGTCCTGCCCCTGGAAGTGCTCGAACAAGCCCGTGACGAGCTGCTCGACTGGCACGGCACCGGCACCTCCGTGATGGAAATGAGCCATCGCGGCAAGGCGTTCATGGCCATTGCCGAGCAGGCCGAAGCGGACTTGCGCGAGCTGCTCGCGATTCCACCGAACTACAAAGTGCTGTTCCTGCAAGGCGGTGCGACGGCGCAGTTCGCGGCTGTGCCTTTGAATCTCTCCAAGCCCGACAGCGTCATCGACTTCGTCAACACCGGCGCCTGGTCCAAGAAGGCCATCGGCGAGGCGAAGGGCTACGCGACAGTGAATGTCGTTGCCGATGCGGGTGAGCCGTACACGGCCATCCCGCCGGTCGCGGGCTGGAAGCTCAACAAGAATGCCGCCTATCTGCACTACACGCCGAACGAAACCATCGGCGGTGTGGAGTTTCACTTCGTGCCAGACATCGGCGCGACGCCGCTGGTGGCGGACATGTCCTCGACCATCCTGTCGCGGCCTGTGGACGTGGCGAAGTTTGGCCTGATCTACGGCGGCGCGCAGAAGAACATCGGTCCCGCGGGCTTGACGCTGGTGATCGTGCGCGAGGATCTGCTGGGGCAGGCGCGCAAAGGCACGCCATCGTTCATCGACTTCACCGCGATGGCAAAAGAAGGTTCCATGCTCAACACGCCGCCCACGTTCGCGTGGTATCTGTCCGGGCTGGTGTTCCAATGGCTCAAGCGCAATGGTGGCCTGAAGGCCATGGGCGAACGCAATCGGATCAAGGCCGAGACGCTGTACAGCGCCATCGACTCGTCGTCGTTCTACAAGAACCCGGTGTCGAAAGACGCGCGTTCGTGGATGAACGTTCCGTTCACGCTCGCCAAGCCTGAGTTGGACAAGACTTTTGCGAGCGAAGCGAAAGCCGCCGGCCTGGTGACGCTGGAAGGCCACCGCTCGGTCGGCGGCATGCGCGCGAGCATCTACAACGCGATGCCGCTGGAAGGTGTGCAGGCGCTCGTGGGCTTCATGAAGGAATTCGAGCGCCGGAACGGCTAACGCAAGCACTCACCATGTCGTTTAAAATTCTCACGCTCAACAATATTTCGGTGCGCGGACTAGACCGCCTGCCGCGCGACAAGTACGAAGTGGCGTCGGAGATCGGCCATCCCGACGCTGTGCTGCTACGCTCCGCCGACATGCACGAGATGGAAGTGGCGGCGAGCGTCAAAGCCATCGCGCGCGCGGGCGCCGGCACCAACAACATTCCCGTCGCGAAGTTCTCCAAGCGCGGCGTGCCGGTGTTCAATGCGCCCGGCGCGAATGCGAACGCAGTGAAAGAACTGGTGATCGCAGGCATGTTTCTCGCGGCACGCAATATCTGCCAGGCCTGGGAATACGTACGCAAGCTCAAGGGCAGCGACGACCAGCTCGACGAAGCAGTGGAGCAGGGCAAAAAGAAGTTCGTTGGCTACGAGCTGCCGGGGCGAACGCTCGGTGTCGTCGGTCTCGGCGCCATCGGCGTGGAAGTCGCGAACACGGCGCACCTGCTGGGCATGCGCGTACTCGGTTTCGATCCGCAAATAACCGTGCAGCGCGCCTGGCAGCTTTCTTCCGGCGTCGAGCAGGCGCTCTCGCTCGATGATCTGTTCGCACGCTGCGACATGGTCACGGTGCACGTGCCGCTGATCGACGCGACGCGCGGCCTCGTGAACGCCGCGCGCCTGAAAGTTCTGAAGCAGGGCGGCGTGATCCTCAACTTTGCGCGCGGCGGCATCGTCGATGAAACGGCCGTCCTCGCTGCGTTGAACATCGGCACGCTCGGCGCGTACATCTGCGACTTCCCGACGACGCAGCTCAAGGATCACGCGAAGGTGATCGCGCTGCCGCACCTGGGCGCATCCACCGGCGAAGCCGAAGAGAACTGCGCCATCATGGTTGCCGACACGCTGCGCGACTTTCTGGAGAACGGCAACATCCGCCATTGCGTGAATTTTCCCGAAGCGGTGCTGGCGCGCACGGCGGGTTCGACACGGCTGTCCATCGCCAATGAAAACGTGCCCAACATGGTGGGTCAGATTTCCACGGCGCTCGCCACCGCGAACCTGAACATCGCCGATCTGCTCAACAAATCGCGCGGCGACATGGCCTATACGCTGATCGACATCGACGGAGTGGTGCCCGCCACGGTGATCGAGCAGGTGCGCGCAATCCAGGGCGTGCTGGCCGTGCGCTCGCTGTAAGCCGCACGCCGCTTACCGTCCGCTCCACCCTTTCACCGCGCGCCAGGTCTAACCGTGAAAGCACCCTCCCGGTCCAAGGCAGTATCCCGCAAGCAGCCCGCCGGCAGTGCGCCGCAAGCCGCCGCGCAGAAGACCGACGCCCGGATCGACACCCAGAACGACGCTATGGCCGACACCAAGACCGCGCCGGCCGGCCTGCAAGCGTTTCGCGATCGCATCGACGGCATCGACGAGCAGATCCATCGCCTGCTCAACGAGCGAGCGCAATGCGCCAAGGAAGTGGGCGCTTCGAAGGTGTCACAAGGCTTGTCGGCGGCGGAGTTTTATCGGCCGGAGCGCGAGGCGCAGGTATTGCGCAAGGCGTTGGAGCGCAACCAGGGGCCGCTGCGCAACGAGGAAATCGTCCGGCTGTTTCGCGAAATCATGTCCGCCTGCCTTGCGACGGAGGAGCCGCTGAAGGTCGGCTTCCTCGGTCCGGAAGGCACATTCTCGCAGCAGGCGCTGCTCAAGCACTTCGGTCATTCGGTGCGCGGTTTTCCGCTGGCGGAGATCAACGAGGTGTTCGCCGAAGTGCAGGCCGGTCACGCCGACTACGGCATCGTGCCCATCGAGAATTCCACCGAAGGCACGGTCAACAACACGCTGGACATGTTTCTGACTTCGCCGCTGAAGATCTGCGGCGAAGTGGAGCTGCGCATCCATCAGCACCTGATGGGCCGCATGCTCAGCCTGCAGGGCATCAAGCGTGTCTGCTCGCACCAGCAGTCCCTCGCGCAGTGCCGGCAATGGCTGGATGAACACCTGCCGGGCATCGAACGCGTTCCCGCCAGCAGCAACGCCGAAGCGGCGCGACGCGCTCGCGACGAAGAAGGCACTGCCGCGATTGCCGGCGAGACGGCGGCCGAAGTGTACGGTTTGAACATGCTGGTGTCGGAGATCGAGGATACGGCGGACAACACGACGCGTTTCCTCGTCATCGGCCGCAAGCTGTTCAACGCCAGCGGCAAGGACAAGACGACGCTGCTGGTCTCGGCCGGCAACACGCAGTCGCCAGGCACGCTGCATCATCTTCTGGAACCGTTCGCCCGCTACAACATCAGCATGACGCGGATCGAGTCGCGGCCGTCGCGCAAGCACAAGTGGGACTACGTGTTCTTCATCGACGTGGAAGGCCACGCGAGCGAGGCGCCGTTGAAAGATGCGCTCGAAGACCTGAAGAAGCAGTCGTCGCTGTTCCGGCTGCTCGGCTCCTATCCTTGCGCAGTGCTCTGAAGGTCCGCCACAGGGGAGCGCCATGACGCCTGCCACCGGAGCTTTTTCCGCCGTCGACGTCGCCGCGGCTGCAGTGCGCACGCTCGCGCCGTACGTGCCCGGCAAGCCCATCGCCGAACTGGAGCGGGAATACGGTGTTCGCGACAGCATCAAGCTCGCGTCGAATGAGAATCCGCTCGGACCGGGCCCGCTGGCCCTCGCTGCCATTGCGCGTGCTGCCGCGGAAGTCGGTCTCTATCCGGACGGCAACGGCTTCGAGCTGAAGCAGGCCCTGGCGCAGCGGTACGGCTGTGCGATGGACATGATCACACTGGGCAACGGCTCGAACGATCTGCTCGTGCTCATGGCCGAGGCGTTTCTCAGCGTCGGCACCGAGGCCATCGTGTCGCAGTATGCGTTCGCGATTTACGGCATCGCCGTGCAGGCAACCGGCGCGACGCTGCGGCTCGCACCTGCGTACCCCGAAGGTCATCCGATGGCGCTGGGTCATGACCTCGAGGCGATGGCCGCGCTCATCAACGAGCGTACGCGCCTGATCTATGTCGCCAACCCGAACAATCCCACCGGCAGCTGGGTGAATGCCGCAGCGTTGCGGAAGTTCATCGCGTCCGTGCCCCGCAGCGCCGTCGTGCTGGTGGACGAGGCGTACATCGAATATGTCGACGACGAGAACTTTCCCAGCACGCCGCACTGGCTGAGCGAATTTCCGAATCTCGTCGTGACGCGTACGTTCTCCAAGGCCTACGGGCTCGCAGGCTTGCGCGTCGGCTATGCGCTGGCGCACCCGACGATCGGCAACGTCCTCAATCGCGTGCGCCAGCCGTTCAACGTCAATCTGATCGCGCTGTCTGCAGCGTGCGCTGCGCTCGACGATCACGAGCATCTCAAGCGCTCCGTCGCTGCGAACCGTGAAGGCATGCGCCAGGTGCAGGTCGCACTGGACCGGCTCGGGGTGAAGCACTATTCGTCGGTGGGTAATTTTCTGCTGGTGGATTGCGGGCGGCCGGGCGGCGCGGTGTATGAATCCATGCTGCGGCAGGGTGTGATCGTGCGGCCCGTCGGCGGCTACGGTCTGACGAATCACCTGCGCATCACCATCGGAACGGCCGAGCAGAATCGGCGTATGCTCGATGCCCTGCAGCAGTCCTTGAAGCAAGCGCCCTGAAGGAAGCGATCTCGACCGATGTCCCATTACGTTGTCCAGCCGGTTCCTTGTGTCGACGGCGCAGTGCGCGTGCCGGGCGACAAGTCCATTTCGCATCGCGCGCTGATGCTCGGGAGCATCGCCGACGGTGTCACCGAAGTGCGCGGCTTCCTCGAAAGCGAAGACTGCTTGGCGACGATGCAGGCAATGCGCGCTCTCGGTGTACGAATAGAACAGCAAGGTGCGCAGGAAGTGCGCATCCACGGCGTCGGCTTGCATGGATTGAAGGCAGCGAATCACGCGCTCGACATGGGCAACTCCGGTACGGCGATGCGCCTGATGACGGGTTTGCTCAGCGGCCAGCAGTTCGACAGCGAACTGATCGGCGACTCCTCGCTGATGAAACGTCCGATGGAACGCGCCGCCGCGCCGCTGCGCAAAATGGGCGCGCAGATCGCGACGTTTAACGGCAAGCCGCCGGTGAAGATCACGGGCAAGGTTCAGCTCGCCGGCATTCACTACGAACTGCCCGTCGCCAGCGCGCAGGTCAAATCGGCGGTGCTGCTCGCCGGGCTGTATGCGCAGGGAGCGACGACGGTGGTCGAGCCGGCGGTCACGCGCGATCACACGGAAAGGATGCTGCAGGGCTTCGGCTGCACCGTCGATGCGATGAGCGGACAGGTGCGTCTCGAACCGCCGACGCGACTGACTGCCTGTTCGCTGGAAGTGCCCGGGGACTTTTCGTCGTCGGCCTTCTTCCTGGTCGCCGGGTCGATCAGCGCTCGCAACCGCAACGGCGCGGGATTGACCATCAAGGGCGTGGGCATCAATCCCACCCGCACCGGGTTGCTGGATATTCTCGGGCTGATGGGCGCGGACCTGCGCATTGTCAATCACCGCTCGGCGGGCGCCGAACCGGTGGCCGACATCGAAGTGCATCCCGTGCAATTGCGGGGCATTCACGTGCCCGAGCATCTCGTGCCGCTGGCCATCGATGAGTTTCCCGCGCTGTTCATCGCCGCCGCGTGCGCCCAGGGCGAGACCATCGTCACTGGCGCCGAAGAACTGCGTGTCAAGGAGAGCGACCGCATCGCGGTGATGGCGCAGGGGCTGCGCGCCATGGGAGTGCAGTGCGAGGTGCTTCCCGACGGCATGCGCATTCAAGGCCGCCCGGAAGGGGCAGTGTTCTCGGGCGGCCAGGTCGACAGCCACGGCGATCACCGCATCGCCATGTCCTTTACCGTCGCCAGCCTGCGCGCGGCCGCGCCTATCGAGATCCTCGACGTCGCCAACGTCGCGACGTCCTTTCCCGGTTTCGTCGCCACTGCCGGCAGCGCAGGATTTCGCCTCGCCGAGCATCGCTAGCCGTGGTTGCCGTGAAAGAGGGACCGACGCCGGTCATCACCATCGACGGGCCCAGCGGTTCGGGCAAGGGCACCGTCGCGCGGCGCGTCGCCGAACGGCTGGGATGGCACCTGCTGGACAGCGGGGCGCTGTATCGTTTGGTTGCATATGCAGCGCTGCGGCAGGGGTTGGCGCCCGGCGATGAAGCCGAACATGCCCGGATCGCGCTGCGCCTGGACGTCCGGTTCGGGGCAGATGCGACTGGCCACGAGCAGATCTGGCTGGCGGGCGAGGAGGTCAATGCAGCCATCCGCACCGAGCAGGCTGGCGATGGCGCCTCCAAGGTGGCCGCCATGCCGTCCGTGCGGGCGGCGCTGCTCGACCGCCAGAGGGCCTTTCTGCAGCCACCTGGGCTGGTGGCCGATGGGCGTGACATGGGCACCGTCATTTTCCCGACGGCGGGGCTCAAAATCTTCCTCACCGCCAGCGCCGAGGAGCGGGCACGGCGGCGCTATAACCAGTTGAAAGACAAGGGTCTCGGTGCTAACCTCGCCGCCCTTTCGCTGGAGATCGCCGAGCGCGATCGGCGCGACGCAAGCCGCCCGGTTGCTCCACTCAGGCCCGCCGCCGACGCGCAGATCATAGATTCCACCTCTATGAGCATCGATGCCGTCGTCGCGCGCGTGCTGGAGCTGGCAGCGGCGCAGCCCGGTTGAGGTTTGGGTGACGTTGCTCGTTGGTTCTCTTTTTCGTTTTTTGGCGTTTGATTTTTTTGGCGCTGCGCCGGATGCGCGGTTCAACTCAACAACCCCTCGCCGTCATGGAATGACAGCAAGGATCAGCGGGTCTTCGTGGCCCCGGAAGTACTCATGATCGAAAGTTTTGCGCAAATGTTCGAAGAGAGCTTGGCTTCACAGAAGATCAAGCCAGGCGCCATCCTCACCGCACGTGTAATCGAAATCGGCGAAGACTTCGTCATCGTCAACGCAGGCCTGAAGAGCGAGGCCGTGATCTCCGTCGATCAGTTCAAGAACGAACGCGGCGAAATCGAAGTGTCGGTGGGCGAGGACGTCGAGGTCGCGCTGGACAGCGTCGAAGACGGCTCGGGGGAAACACGCCTCTCGCGTGAAAAGGCCAAACGCGCCCGCACGTGGTCGCGGCTCGAACAGGCGTTCGAAAAACAGGAAGTGGTCAAGGGCATCATCAACGGCCGCGTCAAGGGCGGCTTCACGGTGGAAATCGACTTCGTCCGCGCGTTCCTGCCCGGTTCGCTGGTCGACGTGCGACCGGTTCGCGATCCTTCGTATCTCGAAGGCAAGGTGCTCGAGTTCAAGGTCATCAAGCTGGACCAGAAGCGCAACAACGTCGTCGTGTCGCGCCGCGCAGTCGTCGAACAGGAATACAGCGCAGAGCGCACCGAGCTGCTGGAGAAGCTGCAGGAAGGCGCGGTCGTCAAGGGCGTGGTCAAGAACCTCACCGATTACGGCGCGTTCGTCGACCTCGGCGGCATCGACGGCCTGCTGCACATCACCGACATGGCGTGGAAGCGCGTCAAGCATCCGTCCGAAGTGGTCAACGTCGGTGACGAGATCGACGTGCGCATCCTGAAGTTCGACCGCGAACGCCAGCGCGTCTCGCTCGGCATCAAGCAGCTCGGCAACGATCCGTGGCAGAACATCGCCCGCCGCTACCCGACCGGCACGCGCCTGTTCGGCAAGGTCACGAACATCGCCGACTACGGCTGCTTCGTCGAGATCGAGGAAGGCGTCGAAGGCCTGGTTCACGTGTCCGAAATGGACTGGACCAACAAGAACGTCAACCCGTCCAAGGTCGTGCACATCGGTCAGGAGACCGAAGTCATGGTGCTGGACATCGACGAAGAACGCCGCCGCATTTCGCTCGGCATCAAGCAGTGCCAGTCGAATCCGTGGAAGGATTTCGGCGACAGCTTCAACCGCGGCGACAAGGTGAGCGGTCAGATCAAATCGATCACCGACTTCGGCATCTTCATCGGGCTGAACGGCGGCATCGACGGCCTGGTGCACCTGTCGGACATCTCGTGGGACGTGCCCGGCGAAGAAGCCGTGCGCAATTACCAGAAGGGCCAGACCGTCGAAGCCATGGTGCTGTCGATCGATCCGGAGCGCGAACGCATATCGCTGGGCGTCAAGCAGCTGGCGAAGGATCCGTTCTCCACCTGGATCGCCGAGCACCCGAAGGGCTCGATCGTCAACGGCAAGGTGCGCGAAGTCGACGCCAAGGGCGCCATCATCGACCTGGGCGGCGGCGTGGAAGGCCATTTGCGCGCCTCCGAGCTGTCGCGCGACCGTGTCGAGGACGCACGCACCATCCTGAAGGTGGACGACGAAGTGGAAGCCAAGTTCACCAATGTCGACCGCAAGAGCCGTACCATCGCCCTGTCCATCAAGGCGAAGGAAATCCACGAAGAAAGCGAAGTCGTGCAGAACTACCGCGCCGGCGATTCTTCGAGCGGCACGAGTCTCGGCGATCTGCTCAAAGAGCACATTGCCGGCCAGGACGCCGACTGAGGCAGCGCGTGACGGCGGCGTCCCTCAAGACGCCGCCGTCACATCGCCTCGAATCTTCCCGTCCGGGACGAATGCTGTGACAGAACCACGGGCCCGAGCATGACCAAATCGGAACTCATCGAGCTCATTGCAGCGAAGCAGAAGCATCTGCCTGCCAAGGATGTGGAGCTCGCAGTGAAGCAGATCCTGGAAATCATGAGCGACGCCCTGGCGCAGGGCAGCCGCATCGAAATCCGTGGCTTCGGCAGCTTCTCGCTGCACTTCCGCCCGCCGCGGCAGGGCCGCAATCCGAAGACGGGCGAAACCGTCGCGCTGTCGGGCAAGAACGTGCCGCATTTCAAGCCCGGCAAGGATCTGCGCGAGCGGGTCAACGACGGGCAGGGCAACGCCATCCGCGATTGACGCGTCACGCTAGTTCACGCAGGCGGTCGTGAGACTTTCGCGGATCTCAGCCGGTACAGTTCGATGTCACGCACCCTGTTCCTCATCTCCCTCGCAGCCGCGGCGTTCGTCGCACTGCTTATCACCGCAATGAATGCCGGCCACGTCGACGTGGAGCTGGCGTTTGTCCGCATCGGCACGCCGCTGGGCTTGGCTCTGGTCGTTTCATTCACGGTGGGCTTGCTCGCCGGATTGGGCTGGCGCAGCTACTGGGTAGGTGAGCTGCTCAGCGAACGCGGGCGGTTGCGCCGTGCGTTGCGTCTCGCCGAGTCGCAGGCCCGCGCAGCCGCGGCAGGCAGCGACGCTCCTCGCTGATCGTCGCCATTGCTGGCGATGGTTGCCGCGCGCTGCATTTCTGCGTGAAATCACCAATTATTCGTTGCCCACGTCGCCGCGCGTGAAGGCACACTTTCGCCTGCCTGGCCGACAGGCCGGCAGTCTTAAGTCACCTTTTGAATCCAGCCAAGGAGAGGCCCATGTCGAACTCGACCATTTCCAACCGCGCCACCACCATGACGCGCCGTTCCATCCAGATCCTGCTCGCCAGCTTGTTGCCCGTACTCGCGTGGGCCGGTCCGGTGGACATCAACAAAGCCGATGCGGCCACCATTGCGAAGGAGCTGAAGGGCATCGGGTTGAGCCGCGCTCAGGCCATCGTGGCCTATCGCGACAAGAACGGCGCCTTCAAGTCCGCAGAGGATTTGCGCAAGATCAAGGGCATCGGCGCCAAAACGCTGGAACTGAACCGGCCCAACATCCGTATGGAAACGGCGGCGGAGAGCAAGAAGGGCGGTTAGACGGCCCAGCGCGGACGATGTGCACCAGATCGAGCCAGCTCGATTCTCAAGTGGTGCATTTCGTCCGCGCACTTGCCCGACGTCGCCAGTAACTCCATGGGTAACGCCATGGGGAACGCCATGTGCAACACCACGACGCCTGTCTGAGGCAGGCGTCATCAATCTTGCGGTGCGCTTGCGATATCATCGCCCGCGCCCATTCCACGGAGACGTCAGCGGTGAGTCATTCCAAAGAGATCAGAACGGCCGTATTTCCCGTCGCCGGCCGCGGCACGCGCTTCCTGCCGGCCACCAAGGCCAGCCCCAAAGAGATGCTGCCCATCGTCGACAAGCCGCTGATCCAGTACGCCGCCGAAGAGGCGCTGGCGGCCGGCGCGCGCAAGCTGGTGTTCATCACCGGCAGTTCGAAGCGCGCCATCGAAGATCATTTCGACACCGATCACGAACTGGAAGAAGCCCTGGAAGCGCAGGGCAAGACCGAACTGCTCAAGGCATTGAAAGACATCGTGCCGTCCTGGGCGAGCTGCATCTATATCCGCCAGCCATCGCCGCTGGGCCTGGGCCATGCCGTGTGGTGCGCCAAGCCGGTCGTCGGCGATGAACCTTTCTTCGTGCACTTGGCCGACGACCTGATAGATGCGACCACGCCGTGCCTGCGGCAGATGGCAACCGTCCATGCGCAGCACGGCGGCAGCGTGCTCGGCGTCGAACAAGTACCCCGCAGCGAAACCGACAAGTACGGCATCGTCTCCACCGAAGCGCCCGACGGCCGCATCAGCCGCGTGAAGCAGATCATCGAAAAGCCGCGCCCGCAAAACGCGCCGTCGACGCTCGCCGTCGTCGGCCGCTACGTGCTGTCGCCGACGATCTTCGAAAAACTCGAACAGACCGGCCGCGGCGCCGGCGGCGAGATCCAACTTACCGACGCCATCGCCGACCTGCTCTCGGACGAACCAGTGTATGCCTACGAATTCGAAGGCAAGCGCTACGACTGCGGCAGCAAGATCGGCTACCTGCAAGCGACGGTGGAATACGGTCTGAAACACGCAAGCCTGGGCCCCAAGTTCAGCGAGTACCTGATCAACCTGGCGGGAACGCTGAAATCGACCAAATGAAATCCAGCAGGTGAAATCCTGACGAGCGCACGCTTTCCTGCGGATGAAGATTTGCGGTGAAGATTCAAAAAAGGTTTTGCACAAAGAAGATCCTGAATCTTCTTCCGCAGCCCAGTGCTCCTGCAAAAAAGTGTTTTCCGCGTGAACTGGAAGCGGCACTGCCGCGTAGTA
>Ga0307509_10001783_pt1 | contig 35735 bp, 28 predicted proteins | sample 10_EM_MG_FD_202245 | JGI IMG/M metagenome (GOLD analysis project Ga0307509, IMG submission 202245) | Populus trichocarpa ectomycorrhiza microbial communities from riparian zone in the Pacific Northwest, United States - 10_EM | ecosystem: Host-associated > Plants > Roots > Unclassified | place...
TTGTGAGTCATAATTATGTTTCACGCTATGCAGTCAGTTGACTCATAGTTCTCACATGACTCGCACTTGCGTGTCATCGTTATGTTATGATTGGTTGATGTTTCTATGACTCACGATTATGAGTCATAATGATGTAATGACTTTTCGCGCGTGACTCACATTATGAGTCACGAGTTCCACGCAGGTGACGCGCTTTGCGCACCTGACATGTTTTATGTTTTATGATTGGTTTATGGCATGTTGCGCAGTAACTCATAGGAGTCATCTGATGGATTTCGGGCATGACTCATTATGAGTCATAGGACCGCGTGACTCGAGTTATGAGTCACCAGGGTTAGGGTTGTTGGCGTGAAGGGTCTATAAGTAGGAGACTCGGTCACAGTAGTTAGAGCTCTTCACGCAACCATCTAAGTAATATACCACTCAGATACTGGGGCACAGGCCAAGCCCATTGACAGTGACCTTCCATAGGTGCAATATGTTCGAGATACCTAATGCCCTCATCTCTATGATACCTCGCTTGTATGCGAGTACTCTATTCCTACACGATAGGACTTCCTACGATCACTACACCTACTACGAACGCAAGATGTTAGTCTATAACAATAGACGAAGCAAACTACCTAGGCTATGCCAATAGTCTATGATAGTAAAATAGTCGTTTCCCGTTACGAACACCCACAAGGAAGGCTGGTTTGTTACATGCGCTCTGGGAAAAGCTATCTCGCGGCTCACCCCTCATGGGACGACCCTGAAGCCGACACATCTTGTCCTCTATGCTCGGAGGCCCCGCAGACCTTCGAACATGCCATCCTGTCCTGCCCCTCTTCCGCCAGTCAGAGATCCCGCCTCCTCCAAGAGGTCTCAGACTTAGCCCCTGAGGCCCCAGTCTGGTCCGACCAGCAGCTACTCATTGCGCTCGCTGAGTTCATCCGAACCACCGCAACCGGTTTCCCTCCGGGAATGCCCCCTCTTGCCCCCTCCCTCCACGAACCCCCTACTAATCCCCTCCTTACATCTACCACCTCACCCGCCCCTGGCCTGTTAGGCGGGAGCCTATCTCAAAGTCTTGCGAAATAACTCAGGCCGATAATCTTAATCGTAGACGGAGATTGTCTAGGAAGGCTCAATGATTTAAAATAGAGACAGGTAAAATGATAAAGATTTTTATAGCGTAAAAACTTATATTGATAAGATCTCTTCTCCGTTGCTTGATAATATTCAAATAGCTTGGGAGGCACCTCGATATTTATATGCCGCGTCTGGGTGGTCGCGGGCTACATCTAGTTCTCCTACTAACTATGTACCTGCTAACAAATTCCAACTTTGTTCTAAAAGTGCGAACACCATTTGACCCTGACAATTCTGTTATCTCACTTCGACTTCCGAATTGCAACACCATGGAATTAACTGACGGTGCTCCCACCTATCAGTCCATTGGTTACGATCCATCTTCGTCGGCATGGAGTTTTGCTTATCATTTGCATACGCAGAATGGTCTCCATGATCGAACCAACAAAGGGGCCAGCTTTGTTATCGAACCTCTCAGCATTGCAGATATATTCTGCTACCGACATCTGCGAGGCATAAGATAGACTTGTCATGATAATCGCTCCAATAGCCATTATCCCTCCATAGTCATATCGTTATCGTATGGTTCCGTCAGTATCCGTAAGATACTATTGACGTGTGTGAGTGTGGGTATGCCTGATTGCTCAGACTACCTCATCCGACAACACCATTCACTTCTGCGACTTTCATCGCGAGAGCATGGAGTATAGAATGTGTTGCCTAACCATTGTCCGTAAAAACGTCCCGTTACTTAGTGACCACTTTCGCGACTCTTGTCTTTAGTGCTCAGTAACTTTATGCGACGTCGACCGATTTGTCTTGAACCACTTGCACAAGCTCGCCAAAGGTCTTCCCTCATATATCCTGAGAACGGGATCCGGTCGGAAGGACGGCCGCGACATATACGGGGTTACGAGGAGGGCTCCAATGACTATGTCTTTTGGTGAGGGGACGCAACTACGGCGGCGTCTGCCGATGTAGCGCCATCCCAACGCTGGTGCGGGAGGGGGGTGTTGGCTTGTCTTTTTTGAACTCAGAATCCTAAGGTAGGGTAACTATAGGTCTTTATTCACTAATGGAAGGCTAAGCCTCCCGGTACGCCTAACATGGCCCTCGAGACTAGTTCAGCAGTTTATACTTTCCTTGATTTTAGCTACGGCTGCTGTGCGACGATTATTGGTCGCGTTGGGGGAATTGGTTACCATTGTTTCTTTTGTTGATTGTTATGTTTGATTTTCGGTTTTGTTTTGGCCATATCGTTAAAGATGCATGTCATTTCTTGTACCGTAGAAACAATGAACATATGATTTAAAAAAAAATAAAAAAATAAAAAAATAAAAATAAAAAAACGGTCACAGTAGTTAGCGTGGGATGAGCACAGTTGTGCATTTTGCCCCGATAGAAACAATAAATAAGCGAGATTAAAAAATAAAAAAAAATAAAAAAACGGTCACAGTAGTTAGAGCTCTTCACGCTACCATCTAAGTACTTTCTTACAATATAACTTTACCGTTACCTTTACCTTTACCTCTCACTTGTATGCAAGCAACCTAGCTCTTAAAGCGTCAGAATAACTACGACCTTGTTAAGACAAGGACAGTCTCACATCTCTCTCATGTGAGAAGAGATTACGATAAGAAGAAGTTCCCTCACCATCTCTCCCCAATAAGACATTGGTGTGAGATACGAAGACTATAAGATAGTCTAAGAACAAAAGAAGAGATTATAAGTAATCTCGGAAAGAAGAATACTCTCGCGGTTTGTTACCTGTTGCATAACTAAACTCCACCAGAGTAGGATTGTTACAATTTCTCTGATACCAATTGCCAAGCTCTGCCTCTCTTTAACAAACTACCTTCTTCTCAATCTACTTTCTACTTATCTCTTGACTGTCTGTTCCCTTGTTTCCTCCTTCACCAAACTAAATCTCTGTAACTTTGTGATTTGTTCTCTTACTTTTTATGGCCTTTACCAACAACCCTTTAACCAAAGCAACTCCAGTGCATTAGTGAAAAGATTTTATACCTTGAACAAAGCTTAGATCACAAACAGCAAGAATTCCTTTTTCATAAAAGCCAGCATAAAGAGGTGCATTTAAGCGAAAAGAATGAAAATTGCCAACAACCACAAAACTGGCTGAATGACTCTGACTCCCTAGTATATGATAGAGTATCCTGTTGGTATCTTGAAATATATTTAATTTTAAAATTGGAGCCAACGTGGAGCTTTAATGATTATTTTAGCAGTTAAGCAAAAAAACTTTTTTGCATAGAATAATAGCCTACCTCAAGATGTACTTGGAACCAAGTTTTGAAATATTTTCAAGAGTATAATCCTTAGTTATTATCAAGTATATTTAAAAATCTACACATTTTGTATGCTATATAGACATCATAAACCTGCATTAGAAAATATAATAAAACAAAAGTTCAGAAAGAGTAGTATATAATAATATAAGCCCCTTTACATAGAAATATACAGACAGCAATAGCCATTATTTACCTTCTATTTCTATACTATTTACTCTATTGGTTGTTAAGTTATTGTGATTTATTTGTTTAAAAGTGTTTTTTCTCTTTTTTCGCAAAGATGATAGTTGTCATGCAAACTAAAAATGCTTATAACTCAAAACATGTAAAAAGCAATGTTATTCCTTTTCCCAAAACTGCACCTATATATGACAATTAACAACATCTTCAGAATTTTGTTCAATTGCATTTCCTAAGGAATTAGTGAAAACTGCAAGAGTACCTGTACTTATGAAATATTTTAGAAAACTACTTAGAGTAAGTTCTTATATCCAGTTCTCAATCAGTGTATCATACCTCCCTTCTCAAGTACTATTTTTACCATTCCAAACTTCAGTAGCTGCCTCCCTTTTAGTAGCCCCTAATCACAATTTTTTTGCCTCTCAACTTCCCAACATGGTCGCTTTTGGACAGATTGAGAGTTTCCTCTCCAGAGTATTTGAGATTTCTTCCATGTTGCTAAGAAATTACATCCACTGCTGGGTAGTTGTTTGAGAATTAAAGGACACTTTTAATGTAGGCAAGTAGTGGTAATTTGGTAAAGGAAGAGAAGAATAGAGGGGTAAGTTTGTAGAAAGAAAGAATCAATCAATCAAAGGAGAATTATTAGCAATTTATTAGACGCTTTCGGCAGATCCCTGTTTCGAGTTCGAATTCGGGTTCGAAAAATAATAGGCAGAAACTGCGAGATAACACTAGCCATAAATTTAGAAGCTTGATACTTGATCCAGTATCCCATAGTCTGTCGGGTTGCTGCGCCCAAGAAAACCTGTTAAGAAAATACCGAATCTGGCCAAGAGAATAACGGGATCTGGGAAGTTTCCTTCCCTAACTGGAAATAATTTACCAAGGATTTCAAACTGAGACTTGTGCAACCGGTTTTCTTGGGCGCAGTGACAGACTAAGGGATACTACGCTATGATCTCTTGATGATCACATCTCTCTTGGTACAGTATTGAGCACTTGGCAATTTTGGAAACACCACTAGGCGTGTTACATCTATTTCGTTTTGGTTAAGCGAGCTGCTCGTGACTGGGAGAAAAGGTATGATAATGTTCCATTTTTCTGAATAATAACTTCCCACAGCCACTCTAGGCTAGAGATATCGGTGTACTTCATAGCAATGGGAATCTAGAAAACGGTGACAAGGAAAGCAGATTATGAAACATCCCAGTCTCTTTTCAAAGATGGCCTGGCCCATCCAGCACGCACGCACAGGACAATCATAAAGAGGAAAGACAAAAGGACAAATTACCCCCAAACAAAAGCATTCCATGCCGACGAAAACGGAAAGTAGGCAGATAAAAGGAAAAAGTGAAAAATTGATGTTAAATTCCCCTCGAACCCCAGGACTCAAAAGGTTAGAAAAAGAAAAGAGATAAAATTTTGATATCATAAAAACACTGCGTAATTCACATGAACAAACAGGCAACAACAAAAAACTATACTTTAACTCCCCAAATACTCCTTCCGCCAAGTACCCCCAACCAATCTCCAATTCCCCCTCCCCCACCACCACTAGGACCCGCACCCGTGGGACTCCAGCTGATATTATTCACCTCATAATCGCACTTCCACGACGCCACAGGGATCTTCTCCTGGGTTACGCTGGTGCCGTTAGATCCCGTTGATTGCGAGGTCGTGTTGTTGACCAGGTCCCAAATCAGGACTAGGCTGTCGTCTGCTCCTCCTGCAATGATCCCCCGTTTTGTCGGGTTCCATTCTATGCAGTTTACGCTGCCTGTGTGGCCTTTCAGTTCAATGAGGGCTTGGCCTGGCTGACGGACGTCTAGTATTCGTACTAGGTTTGAATCTTGTGAGAAGGTTGCGATGAGGTGTTGATCGTGTGGCGACGCTGTGATAGTGTTAGGATATGCTACTAATATGTGAGGAAAGATTCAAACCTGCTAATCGTAACAAGGGTGGGGGGCTTGCTCCGGCACCACCGACCGGTGATCCTCCATCTTCCTTGGAGCTGCTGTTTGAATCTGCTCCTGAACCCTTACCTGCTCCAGGTTCGTATATAATTGTACTGTGCTCTAGACTCCTCAGATCAAACATCCGGACACTCCCATCCGCACCACAACTCGCGAATACGTCTACAGAACCACTCATAAATCTTACATCGAAAACTTCCTTATCGTGAGCGATTAATTGGGTTTTTGCAGTAAGAGTTGGAATGTCCCAAATAGTGCAAGTGGTATCAATGCTGCTAGTAATAATCAAGGAGGGTGAGAGAGGATTCCAGTCCAAAGATGTAAGAGGGGCAGTGAAATCCGTAGACTTGCTGTTGGATAGAAGAGCTAGAGGAGTTAGCTTCTGGATGGGCTGTGTGTGGAAAGTGTTGGACCGAGTGATGGAATTTCCCTGTGGAGTCGTCGAGTTAGAAGAACCCGTTGATGGGCTATTCGGGAGTGACCACAAGCGAAGGTGGTCACCAGAGGTAGCTAGAAGTTCGGTCGACGCTTTTGTCGAACCAGCAGGCTCCCACAAAATTCGTGTAATGGGGTAAGTGTGTGAGGCTTCAGCCACCTTGGGAAATTCGATGGTTGGGGCGGGTGGGGGGGTATCTGAATGTGTGCTAGGGACCGAAGCAAGTCGAGTGTCAAGAATTTGTATCTATTTCGAGTCAGCAAGATCATTCGGCAAGTATTGTTCAAGCACCCCGCCAAAACCCCATGATTGACCATAGCAGGGGAGTATCCCTCCGCGTAACCTAGACTATTCCAAGACGCAGAACCTGAACATCCACGTCGAGCCCAACATGAGTTTAGGCGAAGATAGCACCAGCACCCCTAATTGTAAAAGTCTTGAGACCAACAAGAAAGAAAGAAGCGGGGCTCACATAATTATGGCTATCCTCCGCGTAACTCCCAATCGCGACTCTTCCATAGCCCCCATTTGTAGGCTGCCATTTACACCAATCCAATGCATAAAGACTCCAAGGACTCATCCATTTCCCATTTCCCACAGCTCCAACCGCAGTCTCTTCTCTTTCCCGCGTTGAAGTCGCTGGAGAGGTAAGCCCCGACAAACCCATACCCAGATGCGCAGGGCCAGAATGAGAATGCGACGATGAATGCTGTGATGTCGATGGATAAGTCGGTGTGAGAGCTCCAGGGTGAGTGTATTTCCGACCGGGGTCCCCCCCGGCGGATATGGCCGAGTTGTCTCTGTTCGAAACCGAAGATGAAGAAGTGTTCAGCTGGGGGGAATACTTGGAGGAGGAGTGACTGAGTGATGCATTTGTGGTGCCCGTTCGATGCATTGTCGACTGCTGTTGTTGCAATGGATCGTTAATTCTCGGAACTGAACCTGGTGCAGTTGCGGCTGTGTGCGGTTGGGGCCTTGAGCTGGTATTGGACGGAGGCTGAGAGGAATTATATGCCTGGTATTGCTGCTGTGGCTGATGCTGAGAGGAGGGGCCGGAGGAAGAGAGCTGCGGGGCTTGGGTAGGACCGCTTGGATGATGCGGATAGTGAAGTTCTTGAGGGGAAGTGTAAAGGTCCCCTTGGTTGACGCCTTTCGTTGGGGAAGGCAATTGAAAAGCCAAATTTGTGGGTTTCTTTTGCTGATCAAGGGATGACGATGGCGGATCCCTGTTACTAAAACTCAACCCGGTCGTAGAGGCACTAGAGAGAGCACCCCCAGAGACTGTAGACCCAGAGTATATAGGTGTTACTCCACTGCCTGGACCACTATTGGAAGTGAGATTGCTTTGTGATGTCTGTACACGGAGGCCACCGCTGCCGCTACCGCCGGGTTGTAGGTGCTGCTGCGGTTGTTGTTGGCTAATTGCAGACGAGGCAGCATTTGGTTGACCAATTCCAGTCAGAGTCTGAGCAGCTTGAATTAGCGCGGATCCTGCCCCGGGTGCTTCGGGGGTGTGCGTATTCGAGTGAGACCGCGACTGGTGCTGCAGTCCATGGAGGGGCATTTTGTGTGGCGAAAGGGGGTGAAAGAGCGGGGGAAATCTCCTAGGAGCGGAGAGATGGTAGAAACTGAGTTGGTAGAATAGTAGAGAACAAGGTAGGAAAGGTGATAAGACTAAGTTTGAGCGTAGGCGGGGAAATTTTTTACCAGATGCACTAGAGATGATTGCAGTTGGGTACGCAGGTGTGTGCTCTTTTTTTATTTTATTCTTCTCTCTCAGGACAGTTTGGTGTATTTACTCGCCAATCGAGCCTCCTGGGGTTTCAGCAGAGGAGAGGGGTGGTGGTGATGCGTGGCGCGTGGCTGATGGATAATTATCATATGTGGCTCGCACACCTACCATGACGGTCGCCATTCCGGTAGCCGCGGGAGATAGAGTATTTTCTCTACAAGTACGGTACGGTAATGGTTCCTGGCAACTAAAACTTGCCCTCGCGGCCAGCTTGATCCAAAATCTCTAAATTGTGAGTAGATTCTTTTTGACAAAGTATAAGAAAATCTCCCCTAGTAAGATATTTAAACAGTAGATTAGAACTGGTCCATGGCTTTTGATTTCACATAAGGTCACGCAGGAATTCATGGTTGTGCCGATAGTTAGAGCCAGAATTAAAGGGATTCTCTACAAAGTTGCCAGAGGAATTATTTTTAAAGTTTTCTTCTTCTTTGCAGCCAGTAAATCAGATGCCCGGATTTTCCGAGAATTTTGGATGGATAGCAGGTTTGGGTTGACCGACACTATTAGCATAAGTCCTCCCGATCAACTAGTGACAAAGTCTCAAATTTAAACCTTGGGGGTCGAATTTGAGTTTGCGAGCTCCCCAATTTTCTTATGTATCCTTAAAATCTAATGTAATCCAACGTCCTTTGTAGTCGACCATGATATTTTTTTAGACTTGTATAGTTGTTGCTCCCACGGAAAACTCACCCTTACAATAGGAAGTGTATGAATCCTATTCAAGGGACTTTGGGAAACCGTTTCGAGTGTCGAGTTATGTTCACCTCAGTAAATAAAAGCGCGGGGTAACTGCAGGTAACTTAATAGAAGTAATTGGTTAGGGGGGTTCTGACTTTCAAGTTTTCCGTCACTGGTTTTTCGCCCCGTTCAACTATATGTAAAGGAGCTGCTTAAGCGCAAATCTGTCTAGAAAAGACTAGTGGCGAACATACTCGTAGAACACGGATACCAGATAAGAAATAAAAGCAACAGACAACCTATTGCCGATCAATGAGGAAAACACCACCATTAAGGATAACAGAAATTAGGAATGAGGGGAAATGCACTACCCCAACGCCTCGCTCCCATGTGTGAAAACGAAATGTAGAATGAAGAAATACGGAAGGAAAGGAAGAAACGTCAAATCCATAGTATCCAACGAACTCCACGGACTACCCCAGTGACCATAACCCTCAAAAATCGGACGACGACAACTATCAGCCAAGCCCACCACATAACTCCCAATACTACCCACTCAAGCATCACGTACCCGGCCCTCCTGATCCATCTAAACTTTCTTCGCTTCCTCCTCATCACATTCGACAAATCGTCGTTTACTGCTTTCACCGCCAATGTGCATTTCGTGGTCAACTCCCCATTGAGCTCGTCAGCTCCATCGGCAACCTCCCCAAGCATAGTTGCAAGTCTAGTTTCAATTTCATACTTGATGTTATCAACTAGTCCCTTAAGTTCCACGACCGTCGAGGTGGTAAACACCCTGGACTTCTCAACAAACTCCTCTTCCGCGCTGGCGATCTCGCGAGAGACGACATCAGCGGAATGCATGTGTTGTTTGGCCAGCACCACGATTCCAACACCATCGTTGTTTTTCGAGATTCTGCCCAGGATATTTGTTCCAGCCCTCTTGGAAGCAATCCCCCGAGCAACCACCCCAGAAGCCAGTAGATATGCTCTTGCCCTGATCAGCTCCTGTTTACTTATAGCCGTCCCCTTACCATCACTATTCCCAATGATCGGAAGCCTTCTTTCTAGCCTTGGACCATTGTTCTCGCTGCTTCTCTGAACTACCGCTCCAGCTTTCACTCCATTTCTGTCGCCGATTGATCTGATATTGATTGCTCGTGCCGGGGATGGGTCTCGTGAGATGTGTGACTGAGCTGGCTCTAGGTTGGCTTTAAGCTTTTGGTTTCTATGCCTCCTTCCCTCCTCGTCTGACGACACTTCGGTGTAGCCGTCTCTGATGCCTATCTTAGAGATGGTTGGTAACGCCGATGTTGAGGAATGGCTGCCAAATCTTGAGGGCCTAAGAGTACGGCCTTCCAGAGCTTCCAGCGGCGACCTCCCGCGTTTGCCTCTAGACACCCGGCCCTCATCCTCGGCTTCCGATACAGAGAGTGTGCTCTCCCTCATGAGTTTTCCCCGGTCATCTTCGCTTCTATAGCCTGAGCTCTCTGCCTCCGCAAAGCTTGACCCAGTAGGGCTCGACAAAGCCGAACCGCCCTTTTCCGCATCTCTCCTCCAGATAAAGTCTTCAACTTTAGCAACCTCACTTCTGATCTTCTCAACCCTGCTCTTGACTCTACCCATTGTCGACCCATCCTTGTCTTTCAGTTTCCTTCCATTATCACTATCCATGCTCTCTTTACGCCTATCATCATAGCTTGACTCCCTCTCTCGCCCCATAGCTTCCATACTCTTCTCGATTAACTTCTTGGTAGGGCTGGCTTTCCTCTTCTCATCTCTTGTCCCTTCTACTTCGTCTTTCCTTTTAGTCCTCCCTCTCAAGTCCATATCCTCATCCTCCCCCCTAGAAGTCACCCTTGGTGGGCTTAATGAAATTGCGATGCTAGGCACAACGATTTCTCCGAAATCAAGGCTTCTCCTACCTGCCAGTACTCCCGTAGGGCCAAAGCGCTCTAGGCTACTTCGGCTCCCACCGAGTGTGGTCGGCAGACTAACCCCTGTCCCAATATTTTTCACACCGGCGGTTTGATCAGCAGCAGCTCTTGCCAGCACCAAAGCAGTAGCGGGATCGGCATCTTCGTCTCCGGAATAGCTTCTCCCGGGGCCTGGGAGTCTATCTCCCATCTCCACCATCCATTCCATCTCCTCTTGTTCTTGCCGTCTCCGCTTTTCCTCCGGACTTAGAACGTGGGTGTCACTAACCCTCTTCTTTTTCGCCTTTTTTCTCCGGCCGGGCTTGGTACCCGTAATAATCTTTCCCAGCTTTTTTCTTTTACTGTGTCTTTTCTTTGCCTTTTGGTCAATATCACCATCAATCTCTGCCCCGGACATTTCGTTACCGTAAGTCCCCTCACTCTCATCGCTGTGGCTACTGTCTTGAGATGAATATGCACTGTGGTACCCCGCGTCATCTTCTAGCTGTATGCCAGGCTGTAAAGAGGGTCCTCGCTCCATAAAAACGGGTTTCGACCGCTTCTTCGAGCTATCACCTGCGGCTCTTGCAATATCATCGCTGCTTTCTATATCACCCAGATCACGGATACTCCTCTCTCTAACTTGAGAAGGACTTCTTGCTCTTCTCTCCTCCCTATCAATCAACCCCTTCAAGCTCAAATGGCTTTCCCTCTGTCTTTCCTGCTTCTTTCCTTCGATTTTATTTCCTGCCCGCTGTGTTTGTTCTATGCAAAGCCTCTCCGATTCCTCCATCCAATAAAAGTCTGCCAGCAGCTCTTGGGGACTAATAACCCAGTCCACCCGTGCCCTTTTTTTTTCGTCCACTTTGCCGCTGGGGTGCGGTGGAGGGGGAAGCCTTGGGAGACCAATTCTACCATCTTCAAAGTGCTCATGGATAGCTACCGCAAGGTCCTCGATCCACTGCTCAACAGCACCTGGGTCGTCCCATGATGACAGCTCCAGCTTGATTCTCTCACGGTTTCTGAATCTCTTATTTCTGATTGCCATCAACGGGTTGTAGATTCTCTCACGGGAATACGGTCCTGCAGTATCCCCTTTGTTTGGTGTACTATGGGTGGAGCTGCCCGAAAGCAAAAGGTCTTGCGTTGGGTATATCGTGAGAAGCCTCTTATATAGCGACGAAAGCTCTAACTGCTGTTTTGCTTTGAGAGCTCTCTGAAGTGTAGCTTCGGTGGGTTGATATTGCTCTCTGAATTCCCTCAGCTGTTGTTGGTGCTGAGCCAAAGCACTACGCTTTGGCTGCAATTGCTGATATGGAGCCGCAGGTGGCGGTAAAGGTAGAGGTGAAACCGGTGAAAAGTTTTGCTTGCCAGTAGTGCCGCCCGCTGGCGGCGGCGGGGATGCTATCGAAGGGTTTAGTGAAGGCAATTGACGTCCAAGGGCGCTGGGCGTGCCAGCAGAAACGGACCGCCCATTAGCATCGGTACCAACAAGAAAGCTCGCAGGTGAGGCTGCGTGGGCCCTTCCGCCAACATTGGCAAAATCCACATGACTTCCTGCCTGAGATTTTGGCCTTAACCCCCGCCCGCTCCAAATGTCGTTGCTAGTTTCTCTCTCATCTAGGATGTCAGGTAAACGTCTACTGCTAGATACGCTCCGTAGATTTGCGCCTCTTCGTCTCGTTTCGCTAAGCCCCAGAGCGAGGGAGATAATTCTTGCCGGGCCGGCTTCGGAACTGTGTGTTGGAAATTCCGATAAATCCACCGTGTCTCGTCCTTCTGTCTCCCGTCTGCTCTGAGGTCGTGAATGAGCGGTGCTCGATTCTGGGTAATTGTTGCTCTGCGTTGAACGCTCTCTTTCGTATCCGGCGCCCCTCTCTCGATGAGCACGCTCACGCTCGGGATTTGTTGAATACCTTCCGCCTTCCAGACTCCCCACGCCGCTTCCGTCCAGCAAAAACCCTCCAGACCTTCTGGACATTTGTGTTCCACGGCCCCATGAAGAGGGAGTTGAGTGGGAGCCGGCGAGCGTTGAGGATGAAGCTAAAGTAGAGGCATCCGTCAGGGGGAGGGATGGTATCCGCCTTGCACTACGATTTTGTGTGGACATCGTTGGAGCTACCGTATTTGATTTGAAGTCAGTAAACGATGATCTAGACAGCGCTGATCTGCAGAGCACGGTGGAGAAGCGCACAAAAATGAGCTTACCTTAGCCTTCAGGAAAAGCTAGAAACGAAACCAATTATTTTAGGGGGGCAGAAGCCAATTTAGGTGATGTGTGGAAGCTCAAACGTCTGGGCTCCGCATGTACGATACATTTCTTGAGAGAAATGCGGCTCTGGAGCCTTGGCGCGTTGTTAAAGAAAACGGTTGGGACTGAAGGTCACGTTAAACCATTCCTCCCTCACCTCTCAACTCTTCTCCCCACAGGAAAAACAGCCATGTCCCGTTCCAGACCAATCTCGATTTTCGGTCCCTCCAGCCCGGATTTTGATGGTGACGATGAAGGCGAAGGAGCACATGAAGAGCAAGATCAGAGTGGGAGCCAAAGTCCAGACCGGCAACTGGCGCGAGAGAACGCCTGTTCCCTGGAACCTGTTGCTTATGCATCGGAGGAAGAAGACGAGGATTCAGATACTGATAGTGTTCACCGTTGGGGTGACAAAGGAGAGACCGCAACCTCAGTCAGGCCGTATCAAGCGCTTTTGGCTAGCCTCGAACAAGAACATCATCTCTCTCTTTCACGACATCTTTATTCCGCCCATCTTATAAATCGTCAGCAGCGTTCAGCCTCTACACCTTCCGAACAGCCCAACAAGCGTCGAAAACTCGCCGAGGGCTCAGGCGCCGAAGAAAGACAGCTTGCAGGCCCATTCATAACCTCTCACTGGACAGCCTGGCCCCTTCCTTCCGAGACTGTTCCCCGGGAAGCTGACCACACATATGCGACCGTGGGGCTATTAAAATCCGGGCCTAGGAAATATTATCACGATGACAAAGCGACTTATGCCGAGAAAGATAGGAGGGAGCCAGAGCCATCACAAATGCTTGAAAGTACCCTCATGGCGGCGTTCCTCAGAACCTCGAAGGAGAAGATAGGGAGCAGGAAACAAGAGGGGCTGAAGCCCTCAGTTGACGATGAGCTCTCTGAGAGCATGCTGAAGCCGGTGGTTAGAAATATTATTTCCAAACTCGACGGGCTATTGACAGGCCTCTATTTTGAACGAGAGCCTTATGTTAGGAGTATGGTGAAAACCTTATCTAGCGAGGTGGGGGATGGGTCTAGTCCGGGTGGGCGGTCGACTCCTGATACCGCGAAGGAGAAGGTTAAGAAGAAGAACGACTCACCAGGCATTTTGAAGAGAGAAGGAGTTGAACACAAGAGCGAAACTCCAGGGCACGGCCGAAGTTCAGAGATGCCCCCCCGCCGCCGCCGCCGGCCTTCCCACAGCTCACCTGCCGCCTCAAAACTGAACGCCGAAAAGCGTATGTTAGCGGTAAAGAATCGGGATTGGAGTCAAGTCCTCGGTGTTGCTGCCTTTACTGGCTTCACACAAGCTAGCCTAAATAGAACCACCCAGCGCTGCGAGTCACTCTTCGAAGAGACGATGTCGTGGCGACGATTACGGGAATATGATCCCATAAGTGACCATGCTGGTGAAGTCTGGACCGGCAGAAGGAAACCGAAACAAGGAACTGGAGGGTTTAACCTTAATAGGCCCTTCATAGCCCAAGATGGCTTTATGCAAGAGCTTGTAGACGTGGGTAGGAGGAAAGGGCGGAAAAGTAGGTCCCGGAGCAAAGAAGAATGACGAAAACAGGTCGATAAAGGACGAAGAGCTCGGGGAACTGATTGTTGATTTATCCGCAAATCACATTGAGTCAGTGGGCGTCTTAGCAGTGCTCGCCGCAATGGAGCTAGTGCTAAGCCCAGTGGATATTAAGTAAACAGCAGGGCTCCGGCTGCTTCCCGTTTACAGTTCGCAACACTCTGCTCTACATAGATGGAACGTCGTGGTGGAGCTGGATACAGGTCACCGCTTGTGGTATTGTCTCATGGTTACAGGATTGTATATAGCTCCTTGCATGCGCTTTTATTATTTGACACCGGGGTTTAGCTTTTATTGTCGTGCGATTTGGTAGGCTGCGCTGGACTAGGAAACATGTGTGTATTGATTACTATTATTGTTCAATGATACTAGCAGTGTAATATGAGATGTTATACTATAAGGGCTCCCTTGCCATTTCAGGGTATGGGCCCGGATTCCTATTTACTCAACATTGGACTTTATTGCATCACAACTATCGGTCATCAACTCACTCATACCACAACTCCACAGGAGTGTTTGTGATCTGAGAAGCAGTGTTCTCAACGGTCCGGGGCCCCTGTAGGGCCCGGCGGGGGGACTGCCAAGAGCCCTGGACGGGACGGGACGGTAAAAGGCGGTCCGTTCTCGTCCGGGAAACTTCGGGATGGCCATCATTGTTGAGGACGGCGGGCCCTACAATGCAAGACAAATTGGCATAGGGGAACGTGCGGGACTGCGGGGACCGCGGGGGACTGCCGGGCAGAGTTTTTGCTCTATTCAATTGTTTCGCTTGCTAGACAGAAGCATGAATATGTGCAAAATATAATAAAAGAAGTGTTATCCTGTTCTAACAATAGAGGGGTGAACTCTTAGTATCTCCCCAATATCACATGATCACTAGAAGTGGAACATACTTGATATATATGGTAGACCATGAAAATAACAATGAAGCACAAAATTCGATTCCCTGATTCCTGATATCTTGTGTACAAGACCTTGCGATAGGGAAAGTTTTTGGCGAAATCAACCACAGCAAAGCTACAACCTCGGAATCTGTGATAGTGACTAAGTTGCATTTCTACCTCGGGTTCTATCAGTCCAGACTGAGTTATAGTAGAGGACAGAAAGCGACAAGGAAGAATACCAAAAACACGGCAGCAAGCACAATACCAATGCGTAAAAAGAAAAATATAAATAATGATAGGAAAAAAGTGAGTGAGCCCTGGTGACTTGAACATCAGGGACATTAGGGGGACGGCGGGGGACTGTGGGACTGTGGGGGACTGTGGGACTGTGGGGGACGGCGGGGGACTGCAGGGGGACTACCGGGGACGGCGGGGGACGGCAACGACTGCAAGTATAAGGCATTTCCCATAGGGGACGGCGGGGCCCCTAGTCCTTAGCAGTAGGTAGTAAAGCGAGTTTGGAAAAAGACCAGATATGACGACACGACGTCGTCCACCGCAGTCCTCCTTCAGGACAGACGGACTGCCCCGTTGAGAACACTGCTGAGAAGTGCTCATCGTGGGCGGGGTTGAGCTCACTAAAGCTCAGCCCGGCCCATGAAAGCCCGCGGGCCAGAGCAAAAGCATGAATATGACTAAACATGCGTGTTTCCCCTGAACCCCAAGGTGGTATAACACCACCATCCTGAGGGGCCGGTCTAGGCAATTTTCATATGGGTAGCTTGACTGCTTCCTTTAGGCTATCATCTAGCTTAGACAATGAGCACAGGGGTTCCATATTAAATCTAGGTAATAAAAGTACAGGAAATTGGCTTCGCCAAGGGACCAATTTTTGTAAGCAAGTTTCTAACTAGCGCTAGAGTATATAAAATTTCAGAGATTAAACTGTTAAGCACCCTAAGTTTTGGTTGTCCCGCCCTATTGTCTTCTGCAAGTATCATAAGCCAGACATTAGATCTTGAGCTATGTGAAGCTCAGGATAAGTGGTGGAAATAAAGTGGCCATTTGTGGAGGACTTATAGTAGGGCATTCTCACTTAGCCACTACTTTGACATAAACCCCCACTCCCCGGCTGCTCTTTCTCTCCCGCCTTGAGGAAAAGGTTTATAAAAGTCAGAGACCCGATACTCATCCTTTCCTATGATAGTAAATAGAAAAAGAGGGGGCTGTAGATCAGTGCAGTGGCGCAGCCAATGAATTAAGCAGTATATTAGAGGTAAGAGACAAGAAGGGTGGTCGTAAACTTCCTCCATCATTCTCCTGATCTGGTCCCACCCTCGAACACCAAAGCAAATAACTAAAGCATACGCTAACATAATGAGAGTAACTTAATTGTATAACACTATGCCCCCTTGGCCCAGATCTCATGCATCAATAAGGAACACGATCGATCTTCTTTTTGATGGATTATACCAGCATATCTCAAGGCTCCTTGGGTCAGGAAGGTTATTATCAGCGGCGTTTCTATGAATCGGCGGGGGTAAGGTTTCCTAATGCCTACCTCGGCACCAATAACTCTAAACAAGAGGTCTTTCTCAAAGGCGGCCATCCCCCAACAGAGAATAAGCTAGCTTTTAGAGTGTGTGGTTTTTGAAGATTGAGCTGATGCTTCCCTCAAATCCCCAAAGCTAGTTCAACAATATCCCAACGTACGGCTGGTAGTGTAAATCACTGCATTGAAGATTGTAGTATTGATAACTGCAGTTAAAGCAAGAAGAAGAATCTTACAACTGGATGGAAAGAGGTTGCTTTGAACATTGTACATGTTGAGTATTAAAACTTACTAGAGCAGTCGAGGCATACTATGATATTTAGACATTATAAATCCTACCTTAGATCGCTAGGGGAGTTGAGCTTTTTTTAGTTGAGACAATAGAAGCATTTAGGGCTGGGATCAAAAGAGTGTTTTTCAGGTGCCAAGTTTCGAGCGGATCTTCCGAACTAGTAGTCAAACTCGAAAAACCTGCATAAACTCTTTTCAACCCCTACCGGTACCGTAGTTTGGACGCCTCCAGAAGATAACTAATCAGAGGTTTTGCCGCGGGATAGCTCACTCGCTGCCGAGATCCCGTATTGCTGTGGGATAGTCTACGCCTTCCCCGTACTGGGATTCCGGTCGAGTACGGTAAACAGCAAGTATCTGGTACAGAAATGGGCGGCCCGAGTAGGTTTTAAAGCAGCTGCGGCGAAACGTGGAGTGGCTAGAAAAGGCATAGTAAAGGGGTTCGTGATACTAATGAAACCCCACGAACACACCAATGGAGTCAATTTGCCCTCACAGGAATTGTGCTCTAGTATTTGACCGGAATTCTTGAAACGGAAATTCCGGAATGGATTGGTGGGACGCTGGTCTCTGGTAGATAAGCGTTGAGGCTTGAAATTCTCGAATCTGGATGGCGCATTTTTCTCATGCAGTGTAATGGGCACGCTCATGTGACGTGCAGGACAATACTTCGCCGAGTGCGTGCCCTTCGGGCATGCCAGAGCCCCGGTTCCACCCCTGCCCCCGGGACACCTCAATTCGAACATCCGGGAATAGCGAGAGGATACCGGTATCGTATGTGAGGACAGCTAAGAAGTAGAAGGGTGGAAAATGACAACGATATGTACTTGAGCACTCAAGAACTGTGTAGAGGAAGAGGGAAATCACTCTAATACTACGGAGAAATAGGGTAATTGGCCTAGGAATCCTTTGACAGGTAAATATCCTAGGTGGTACAAGTGCGGTATCATTTATGACATAATTTAGTTGAACGGACCAATAGCTGATTGTCTACTGCACCCTTTCTAGATTGCTGGTAGAAATTTTTCAATAGAAGGCTCAAGAGATTGCCAACAGGAATTAACCATTATCGTAAAAGTCGATGGAAGGCCAACCACCTAAATAGGTCGATCTGGTTGGTTGTTTGGCACTGTACAGTACTAGTAGTGCACTCCGGCACTCGTACTTGTAGTGTCATGGCAAGAAATGTATCCCCTGGTTTCCCATTCGAGCATCAATTTTCAATTCGCACCTATCTAGCGACAAAGAATGAGAAAAATTCTCTAGTGATTTCCTTCGACGGAGTTACTAAGGGTTCACGTAGTTAATAGGAATTGCTCTACAAAATATGAGGGTCTGAGTTCTGAAGTAGGAGGTGAAAATCCACGCTGAGATCGTGAATTTGCACGGTATAGGGTTCCGCATGGCAATGGAGTGGGCTAGCTTCAGCTCTTTGTATCAGTATCTAGGGTAGTGATGGGAATTGAAAACTTCCTCTCATACTATCAGAGTTCGAGGGATGGGATTTGTGGAGGCTGTTTCCGTAGCCGATTGAAAATCAGAATTTTCTATGGAAAACTTGCCGGTGCATTTCTTTCGCTACCAAGCTCGCACTTGGCTGTTAAAACAGTAGGGGGTATTTTCTTGAGTTGGGCTGGAAATGTGTGTGAATTTATGCTTACAGCATGCATGGGCGCTCAATGTTGCAATTGGCGAAATCCCACATCTTATTCCTGGGATTGGGAAATACGAGAGGATTAGTTATTACGGTCTAAGCCCCCTTCTTGTGCTCCCCAGCAAAAGGTAGATAGTAGTAAGCGGATAGAGATGGAAAGGACTTGGATACTATCCTATGCCTAGCTATGGTGACCAGAGAGGAATGGGCCTAGTTGGACTCAAGGAGGTGGGAGGAATACGTGCAATTCGTTTCCACCTGTGGCGACCACGGAGATATCATGGGTATGTCCTGAACTTGTGGGTGAGTGATACACAAGAGGCACTGTATCCCGCTCATTACTTTAATTGAAATTCCTGTCACACCAGACTGCACTCGAGGGGGATATATCCCACCTCATTAGATCTATTTCTACTTAGCTTGAATGCGAACTACTACTGCCTTCCGGATGGTATCATAATCGACTACCCGGCCTCTATTAATCATCCTCTCTCCTACCCCCTTCAGACATAAATAGGCATGCCCAAACACCTACTCTTTTCCACCAGCAACCCCTACCTCCTCCTTCCAAAAGGACGATTACCATGAATTCTAGCTTTCGTATCACCTCAAATTTGGCTCGCAGTCTACGCCAACAATGTGGAGTATTGGCCCCGCGAAGGCCACACCCATTGAGGGCCTTACTTGTTGCTAGACAGATATCATCTTCTTCAAACACGGAAGGGACACCAGTGCCGACCCCCAAGGCTTCTGGGAAAACATCTGAAAGCAGTGAAAAAGGCTCGCTGGGGTCCGACAAGCGCCTTCCAGAGTTCAATCTAGTAGATAGAGTAGTGCTAATTTCAGGTGGAGCGCGAGGACTTGGACTAACACAAGCCGAAGCTCTGCTTGAAGCCGGCGCTAAGGGTTTGTACCTCTTTTGCCTATAGTCACTACACGGCATACCCCCTTATCTCACTAGTTTTATAGTATATGCTCTTGATCGCCTTGAGAAACCATCGCCGGGGTTCTACGAAGCTCAAGCCAGAGCTACTAATTGTCTTGGGACCTCTCTGCATTACAGACAAATAGATGTACGGGATGAAGCAAAGCTTCATGCAGCTGTCCAGACCATCGCCGAAGAGAATGGCCGACTAGATGGCCTGATAGCAGCAGCAGGCATCAATGAAGAGCACACAGCTCTGGAATACACAGCAACAGATTTCAACAAAATGATGGAGATCAACGTCACGGGTGCCTTCCTCACCGCGCAAGCCGCAGCAAGGCAAATGGTGAAATTGGGTAAAGGTGGTAGTATTGTTATGATAGCATCAATGTCTGGGACAATTGCAAACCGGGTGAGTTCAACAAAAATACGTCTCTAATTAACCAGTCTGACTAGATGGATTCACTAATACGGAAGAATTAGGGACTGATTTGCCCTGCATATAACGCCTCGAAGTCGGCAGTTCTGCAATTGGGTCGCAATCTCGCTGCCGAATGGGGTCCTTACGGCATCAGAGTTAATACCATCTCTCCGGGTTATATCGTTACAGCGATGGTTGAAGAGCTATTCGCAAAGTTCCCCGAGAGGAGGGAAGACTGGCCCAAACAAAATATGCTTGGAAGGTTGAGCAAGCCACAGGAATACCGGTATATCTTCTTCCCCCCAAACACTGACCCCGAATGCCACTTATTTTGCTCAACTAACCAAATGCAACAATAACAGTGGTGCTGCGGTATTCCTTCTCAGCGATGCTAGCTCTTTCATGACAGGCGCGGATCTGATCATGGATGGGGGCCACCATTCATGGTAGTCCTGATGTGACATAAAGTGACCGACAATTTTATTCTCTTTCTTTCCATTTTTCCCTTCACGAGCTACGCGGGCTTAGGAAATCCTTTCTAGTGTTTGGTATCTCTTTTGTCAGCGAGTTATTCATTTCAGAAAGGCTCAAGTTCTGGGCATACCCGTTGGCTTTTACTAGCTCACGTATTGGGCGGCATAAATAATGATGGTGATATGATGACGGTAGTGGTGCTCGAATGATCGGTCTTATGTTTTTAGTATTTCAATTATTATCTGAGAATCATGATCATCACAAGACCCCGCTAGAGGAGCTGGGGGGGGGTTATCAAAGCGATAGCGTTTTAGGGGGCAAGGTTGTTTGGAAGCAAGGAACTGGATCCCTGCAAGAACACCCAAGCCGGGGAAGTTTCCCTATCGGCTAAGTTAGCTCGGCGCGGGGCGGCCAACCAATGTAAGGGTGCCCTTCGTTACGTAGGAGTAGTTTGCCATATCGTCATTTGTTGCCCTGCAATTGGGGTGCGATAAGTGGTGTGGATACCAGCAGCTCGGTCTCCGAGAAGTGTGGTTTCACCCTGCAACACAGCCGTAAGAAGCACCACAAGACAGCATCCCTAACTAATACCTACTCGAGTACGTCCGTACTTTGTCTCATTATCTTGCACCACATCACAGCGATCCAGCCAAGTCTTTCCCCCCTTGAAGGAGTTGAATACCGTAAAACCCTCGACACGAAAGAGCCTAGACTGCTAGAGCCTACTCCCGGTACGATCTCCGGCAAGTAACCGGGGTTATGAACACAACCCCATTGAATGATGGAGCTTGTGCAGAGAGGCCCAGGCGACACCAACACGAATCAATGACCAGAATTTGTGACCCTGTTCTTGACCCCACCTTGTTGAGGTGTATATACTGTAAAATGTAGGAAATTGGGCCCTGGATTGAAGACCCTACATGCCAACTTCAACCACACTTTTATGCTTTAATGAGGATATGGCTTTGTGGTAATCCCCTTAGGTATGATTTTAACGAAAGTGGCTTCAAGATACATACGAATTGGCCACTATACGTCCTCCCTAAGAGACTCCGTTTAAGAAGGCTACCTACCAGAGGTTTCATGAACTCTCAAGTGACAGCCCCCAACCCACAGCGACGACATCGATAACTCCTACCCAGGACAGACTGAACGAACCCTCTAACACCGGCAATTTACCACCAATTTCAATATGGCGAGGGATGTACTGTAGGTATATAGGTATGTAGGCACGGTAGAAGATGGGCATCTGCAGACGAAGATCTGGACGCCGATCACATGGTGCCTCCTCCTCCTCCTCCCCTGTCGTGTGATGTACTATAATATATTAACTATTAAAAATGAGGCGAGCAATACAGACAGTATCATAAGTCGCCCTACATACCAATTTTCCCCACCAGCGTCTATCAAGGGTGTGCCGCATCGGTACTGTACCTGACCCCATGGTAGGCAATTTGCAGATTGGTGGGTACATGCATCCATTCACCAAAAGAGAAAAGTAAAAGAAGAAAAAATGAAATGAAAAAAGAAATGAGATAGAAGAAAAATAATAATCACCGGTGTCGTACGGCACCGTGCAACACTGCAAAGTCAACCCAGTCATTACTTGTGGTTGGGAGTGCCCCGAGCACAGATACTGGTAACCAACTCCCTCTCCTTCTCCCTCACCTCACTTCCCTCCTATCTTTTTACTTGCTCCCCTGTTTTCTCGCTTTCTCCCTTGTTCCCCAGAATTTCAATTTTGCTCAAAGCTCTTGCCTCAAGGAAATTAATTTCACTGTCACCTGTAACTTACTCATGCGGTATCATATCCTATTATCTGAAGTAGCTGGTGGCTGAAGGGAGGGAGGGAGAGCCCAATTTGATTCCTTTATTATTTATTTATCTGGTTAGCTACTGCAACCTGTGAATAGCGATGTGTGCTTTAGGGCACTACTCGATGCAGTTCCTCTACTTTCTTGTGTTGAACCCAGGGATTTATTCGTAAAATACAGGAAAATCCACCGGAAGGACCCTAAAGAGCCAAGTGACTGGCCAAATTTGAAGCACAATTATAGTACGGGCACACCGCAAAGATAATCGCAAGCTTAACAGTATTAAAGTTTCCCATTTGATTCTTCTACTTTACCTATTGTTAATCCATATTTAAGCCTTTTAGTATAGTGGCAATCTGCAGGTCCATCTCCCTTGAGGGTGCCCTCAATACATTAACTAATCATCTGATAACCCCCCCCTTGCCCAGCCATTGCGTGCTTCTCCAGATACCATAGTACTGTACCTGGTCTGAGTTCTGTATAGACTTGTCACTACATTGTGCCACAACACTTCCTCATAAAGTTTTGTTCGTATTAATATCATGTATAAGTCCTTTCTCTCTCTCCTTTCCAATTGAATTCAGCTATTAATTTAATACATAGTACTTTCGTTACATAGGTTCATTTCGGTTTTTTATCCTTTCCCTTGGGTTCTTTGCAAGTGTTCTGTAGTTTTAACATCCTGGGCACTAAAGTACAAAGTACTTGTATTACGACAGCATCCCATACCCGCTATGAAAACTGAAGCCTGATGGTCAGGACACATCGGAGGAAGAGAGAGCGAAACTGATCAAGGAAATCATATTGATTACTGCTAACCACAACCTGTTACCGTGCGTCTCTTTTTCGCCTTAAGTGGAGATTTGCCGGGATTGATGATTTGTCCGTGCGCTCGTGCAACATTAAGCATAGGTGGATAGTCCCAACGCAGCCCTAATTAGAATTCTTGTTTCTCTACCCATTGGAACTCTATCTCCCCATCTAAGAGCTATGTTACGGCATCCTACACCCCATAGACGGACTAACATTCCGTCCGGGGCGAAATTGCTCTCGTTCCAAGCTCCCATATGGTAATACGGCATCATATTTTCCCCTCTTTCACCCTCCACCCCCGCCCTGCCTCGCCGTACCCGAGGAATAGCACTTGCTTCCGAGGGTACGGTATCGTGTCATAAAATCCCCCCGCCGCTTCGTAGAGGGGGAGGGGAAGAGGGGTGGCGTGATTCTTAAACATTCGCTGCACTCGCATACCGGGGAGTGAGGAAAGGAGAAAAAGAAAAATTGCCCCCATTTGTAGCCGGGGTGGGGTGTGTGGAGGTGGACATCGTAAGTTGGACTCCGGCATTAGGTTACCGTCCTGCACTGTACTCGAGTACAGTACGAAGTACTTGAAGATAGCACATCGTACGTTTTTGCCAGTATTACCAGAATAATAGTTATTACAGTATTATTCGTTCCCCAGTTATCCTATCTAGTAAGATAGCTCTTCTCTTCCCTCATTTATTATGTCCATTCAACTAACAATTTACCTTTCATCCTAGAAGGCGTAATAGAGTGGTCTCCACTCACAGCATTCCTGGTGTCCTCTCTTAACCCAGCGCTGATAACCCATTCCCCGTGCACTGATGCAACAATCTCTCAAGAAAGTGTTTGCCAATTGTGATGTTTGGTAACCACTAATGGCCGAGCCGGCATACGGTAACCCGATTCGGGTTGAGAAGTAATTATTTAAGGCCGACAAGCCAAATATATCCCTAACTACCGTACTCCTTCTAATGGCTTCTACCGTTGCGGAGACAGGCCTGAGGCGAGCCTGAATGTCGGAGCTGACTTGTCCAAAGAGCGCCGTATCATAATATGCCGTGCTAAAGCATTCTGGGTTTCCCTTCTATTCCCCCTACCGCTCCATAGCCCTCCTCTTCCCTCCCCGGCCCTCTTGATTGCCGAATACCAGTGTGTTGGTTGTTCTTGAAAGGAAGGGTAGGAAAGTAATATATTTGAGGTGATTGAAATACCGTGCTAAGGTAACCGTTGTGTGAGCGCCTTGCTAGTAGCTAGTAGGGGGATATCTCACATTATGCTAATCTTGCATAAGTCATGATGTGCATTTCTTCCCAGAATGGGGCACTATTGGTAACAAGCTTAAGTCACCCTTCCAGAAATCCTGGGACGTCCGAAGCGCGCCGCATTCGGCCATCGGTTAAACCCATGACAGAGCGAAGGGTACCCCCATGTGGCCCCCAATTCCAAATTCCCCCATAGTCACTGGAAAAGTGCCAAATCATTTTTTACTAAAGTCCGCCCGTTGATCGGCAATTGAAGGGTACGAAATAGGGCGAAGGAATTTTTTTCTTTTCCCCTCTCCAGCTGTTCATTATCAAGTGTTGACAACATATTACTGTATCTTACCGTTGAAGGCGTAGCGTTGAGTCGGTGAGGAAAGGAAGGATGTACTAGAGCGTGAACCCTCGCGTACCAGTGTTAGGAGATGCTAAACTCCCGCCCGCTTGAGGGATTTCTATACCTGCACCAGATCCCCCCTCCCCCGACTCTCCTATCTGTACTACTCGTAGCACTCAGGGCCCCCAGAATCCCCGGTTGTGAGTCTGCTCTAGACCTTGCTTTGCCCACTTTTGGACACAATCCAAGTGGGGATCATCCACAATTGTGGATAAGTGCAGGAACCTCAGCTTCAATCGTTAAGTGCCCTAATCTCCTCAGGTGCTTCGAATTGAGGGAGCTCGAATGGCCGATCCTTTCTTGCCAGCGGAGAAGTGCGTGCATGCTAGCTCACATAAAGAGTACTTGTACTCGTACAAAATGGACACAAAATGGGGGTCGTCGGGGACAGAGAAAGCCCGATAAGTACCTCGGCCTCCGATGGTCCAAGCCTCAAAACTTGGAATGTCACTTGAGCCAATGTCTAAAGTTGATCCATGCCCCCCTCAGGTGGAACTCCCACACTGCAGGGGGAAAATGGAAAGGGCCGAACCAATACAGCGGGTGTTGGGTACCACCAACTGCATATGGGACCTGAATGAGGACTCATCTTGTTCTTGCTCGTCGTGGGGTTAACTTAGGCTCCCGAATATGAGCTCGAGTTGAAACACCGCCACTACCGGTTGCCACCTTGGCTGGGATTGCGAGGCGACTTCATGGCCGTGGCAGTGTTTAACTACGAGGGCCTAGATTAGTGCAGTACTGTACAGTGACAGGTATCATAGTATACGTATAATTTATTTTGATTCAGCCAACTTTACCCGCATAGATTCAGCAGCCTGTGCGCCCAAGCTTGAAACTCCCGTGACCTTGTATGGGTGCCACGAACGTCTTGACTTATCCAACCAAACCCTAAGAAAATGTTCGGGTTTCTTTGTCGGGTCACAAGTACTGTACCAGGGGGGATGTTTTCGTAAAAGGCAGGGATTCTTTTGATGATCAACTACCTTCGTCTTGTAGGGTACGAAAACATCTCCCCTGGTACTTGCGCCGCAGAACCTCGAATAGTTAGACTGTGCTAGATATAATACATAGTCAAAAAATCCCTTTTCTAGAGAAAGAGCGAAAAACATAGCAAAAGGTGTGTTCAGCCTTTTTGAAAGATATAAAAACAAAAAATACCTGTCCCCCCCACTAGAGGAGGCCACTCGAAAGACAGGGAAACACCCCACGCCTTTCTCCCCACCCACGACTGACTTGTACTTGCGCTGTACTCGTGCCGATGCCCAAAAATATAATATCACTCCTCCTCTTCTTCTTCCCCACTCCTGGTCCTATCGAAATGTACACACGCGGAACGTGCTCCCACTAGACACTTCCTGCTTTCGGGGTTATAGAAGAGAAGGATCTAGTTCCCGAATTAACAAAGGTAATAATATGGCTTTTTTTTTTGAGCGGCAATTAAAAGAGTGTAAAAGTGCGCTACACACCAAGAGTAGCGGTTAGCCACTGACTGGACCAACATATTTGCAATTGAACGGCATTTACGGATACGACCGCTATTGCATGCACTAAGATCTAAGCTAGAAGGCCAGACTTTTGCGGTGTGCAATACCGGTAGCAGTGGCGTTCGCAAACGTCGCTCAATTGCGGGAGGTTCATAGGTCGCACAATGTCATGCAAACCTTTTTTCTTTTTTCTTGCTGAGCTCACAGCCTTGACTGACCTTTTCGCACTACACTGCTTCCCTCCATTTTTATGGTTTCCCAACCCTATCCCCCAACCTATCCACAAGGCCAGGCGCTAACCCCAATTCCTTCTCGATGCGCTCGGCCTCCCACTTCTTCTCATGCCTAAGCTTCAGGATCTCAAATATCGTCGACGTGTCGACCCACGTACGCCTATCTCGGCCCTGCTTGCTCGAAGATTCCATCTGCTGCTGGTCGTGGAGCGCCCGACGGCGGGAGATTGTATGAAGAGAATTCGAGCTCTACAACTCTCCCCGTCCATCCATCATCCTATCAGTCATTCAATCTAGCAATTCAAGAAAGCATTACTTGAATTTCCCACCAACAATCCAACCATGGCGGAAGAAAAAGAAAAAAGGCACCCCCATCCTTGCAACTCATCCAACTTAGCACGCTCACTCACCTCCTCGTTAACAGCTACGTTTCTCGCAGGGTCCAATATCTCGGCGACTCCCATCTTTTTCAGCATGCTCTGGTAATCTGGATCCTGAGCATCGCGCAGAATGTCTACAGCTTACTGGTTAGTCGGATTTCCTTCTTTTGTCCCGTAGGCGCAATCAGGAAGAGTAACAGCTCCGAGAAATTATCGGACGCCGTCTTTAAGTTGGTGCTGTGTTATGCATACCCTGAGTTTTATTGTAGCTAGCCTGCACTGGGTCCTGTGCTTGGCAGGAAGGTGATTCTGTGACTTGCGGTGCTCGGATGGGGTATTTTCGAGTGCTTGAGGCGCCTACCGGTAGTAGTCTTGAAGCTTTCGATCCCATGATTGTAAGGTTTGGGAGAAAGGTTGTTGGAACGGTCTACGAGCAGTAGTCTACGTCAGGGATGGTAGGGTAACCCTCTTAAAGGAAACAAATTGGAAGGGCGAGCGAGCGAAAGGTGACACTGAGGATGAGCGAAGCCTAGAAAGGATTTGAATTTAGAACTACCATTGGAGAATAAAAGCAGTCGCGGGTAGAGTTTTTATGAAATAGAGCCTAGGGTGAATAACGTGTAGGCGAATGAAGGTTTACTATATACATATACGAAGCAGGAGAGGGGCATGAAGACAACGTGGCCGAGTGGTTAAGGCGACAGACTCGAATACCCCAAAAATTCTAGTTATCTGTTTCGTTCGCGAGCACAGGTTCAAATCCTGTCGTTGTCGGATCTTTTTGCTCTCATCCTTTTTTTGTTCTGGCGTGCTCTTACGCCCTCGCCTAGCTACTTGGCGCCGTCGCTATGGGAATCGTTGTATTGTCATTTAAGGCAATGTGGGATCTAAGGGTCCTATTTTGCTCGCGGGTGAATTCTTGATGAGGCTGCATTGCGGTTGAATCATGGGTTAGCACTATGGGAGCGACACATCACGAGTGACCCATTAGCGCAGGTATTCGGAGCTGTCAACAGGAGAATGGGGGATAATCCCTCTCCTACGGAATATGACATACAGACACGAATCCTCGGAGCCCTTCCGAAAAGTGGCTTCAACATGCCCTTCGGAGCTCGTACCCCTCCAAACTACGCATCTCCTATCGACACCTAGAAGGCACCAACTTCCCCAAGCATCCATCCCTCCACCGCAGAGAAAACCGGCCCTATATTCTTCTCGCCGCCGATCCGCCGACCCACCAAACCACTTCTCACCGCAAATGATGCCAGGCACAGACTAACCAACAAACAAAACGGTAATGCACACCTACAATTATTGGTTCTTACTTGGTCTTCTTGCGGCCTTCACTCCCCCCTAGTTCTATTCCAAATACCGAGTGACAATGCATGAATCACTCAGCCAAGCATCCCGATCGCGGAGGATCTACGTGATAAATAGCAGAGTTTTGTCTTTCTGAGCTGGCTTGCGCCGGGCGTCCAGATGAGTGTCTAGTATGGCGGGTGGGAGCTTTTTTCTCCCTCTCGCTACCATCGGCTCTGTGCAGGAGAGTGTTGCGCTGTAGGGCCCAAATGTCTGTCGAGGGGTGGTGACGGAGTGTTAGGTAATTGTAAGTGTAATGGCCACTCGTCCGCGGTATTTTATTCGGCATTAAGGTACAGGATGGATGGATGGATGGATGGATGGATATATAGAGGGCACAGGGGATGTATGGGAATGAAAGATTAGAAGGCGACGAATGGTATCGTTTGTGGCCTTGTGGAATGGGGCGGAGTGAAGTTAGAAGGGGGGAGACAAAAGTGACATTCAAGGAAATATACATTAATATTTTAGTTCCGGGTTAAACAGCAGGCCTCCCCACTCCGACTGGCCCCTCCGGCTCCCTCGCCGTACTCCCTTCGTTGTACATTCCACTCCGGCATTCACGGTCACGGCGATGGCACCTCCACCCTCCCAGAGAATCAGCACCCGCCAACCCAGCGCTCACCCCGGCGCTCTGGAGTGTGCAATCCCCCAGGGCACCCCACCCACGGTTAAGCGTCGTGTACCGTCTTGCAACGCCCCAGCCTCCCCTTCTAGTAGCGCACCCACCGCTCCAATCCTCCAACTCCTCGATGCTGTAATTGAGCCCGGGGATCTGCGGATCCCGAGCGAGCGGGATGTGATTGAAGCGGAAGTCCCAAACTGCGGCGAAGCACATCCTGTATGAGAGAATGGCCATAACAACGCCTAATACCGAGCAGAGGGCGATGTCATACCAGTTGTGGCTCATGTCCAGCAATAGTGAGCCGACTATTAGCGTGGCGGCTAGCATGGGAGTGACGAAAAGAAGGAATTTCCAGTACGAGGGATAGTAGTTTGAGAATATCTTTAGGTGTGCGTTAAAGTAGAGACTTAGATAGAGGAGGCCGGCCCAGGCGGCGATGGAGTGGCCGGATGGGAAGCTCTGCATCGCGTTGGCGATCTCGTCTCGTCTCTTGGGGTCTGTGTGGTCTCTGCAGACACTTGTGTCGAAGTATAACCTGCCATATCCCATTCCTTGAACACCGTCGATTTGAGGATCACAGACTGTGAGGAAGTGTGGCCTCATCCCTCCTATTACTAACTTTATGATAATTTGTAGGGTAGCCCCGGTCATGACGGAGTAGATTACGCCCATGCAGCCGTTGTTGACGTTCCAGAAAGATCCGCGACCCGGCAGGGCGTCGCCACGCTTGCCGGTCATGCACAGACGCTTACCAGTCATGCACAGGCGCTTGCCATGTGGCCGTGGGTTGCGATTCCGAAGATATTAACCAGGATTATGGAGATTATGGGGACGAAGACTGCTATCATGGCGTCTGCTATGATGGGTATGGTTTGCTTGCGCTTTGGGTAGGCAAAAGAGGGGTTTACGATCTCGGAGGAGCTGATTTGGTTGGTTAGAGTTATATTTGGTTGAAGGTTAGATCCAGAGAGAGTGCCCACCCATCTACTGTGCCCCCTGGATTGACTGTCACAGCAAATAGCTTCCGATAGGGAACTGTGATGGAGGCTCCGATCTAGCGCAGAGAAATATGCCGCCGTACAAGCACCGAGTGACTAAGCTGTGAAGCTGTCGTCGTGAGAAGTGGGAACCTAGAACGCTGAGTGTAGGAAAACTGAGATGTGTTCGATATTCGATATATATGACAAGTGTTCGCTAAAGGGAGTGTAGACGAGAAGTGCGATGTCTAAAGAGAAAGGGAACGCAGCTCAGACTAAGTACAAGTTTGTGGTGGCCCGCACAGTGGGCGCTCTCTACCACACAACACCAGTCACCGCCGTGCGGTCTGGTCATAGCCCTGCTCACACCTATAAGTGTGCCCTAACCTAACATACCACGATGGGGTTACTCCATCAAACTGGACTCCATATGAGAAGCCATAACGAAATCGCGCCCAAAAAGAGGAATCTATACCGCTATTAACTCCGCGTTCGCCAGGGTAGAATCTGGCATGATAGGTGCTCACGCAAAAACATCATGCCAATACCATTTAAGCCACTGCTTAACTGCAGGTGGACCTCCGTATGGGTCAACCCAGCCTTCGTACTCCTCCCCAGCTTCTACATCTCTCGCCTCAGCGGTCGTCCCGGTATGAATCCGTTCTAAGCTACTAGGATTTGTAGTGCTTGCTCGGGGGGTAGCTGGATGCACACGCTTCTCAGCAGCGGGGGAAGAGCCACGCCAGAGATGACTCAGAAAGCCAGACATCGCAGTTTTTAATTCGATAGCCAAAGTAGAGAGCAGTGGTGGCCTACCAGATGGCTAACAACCTCCCTCCTACACAAAAAAAGTCTACACAAAGTTTATTTATACCGAAACACATCCTCGTCTACGAAAGCCAAGGCGTACGACATAGTACGGTACTCGAGTACCAGGTACTACCGGTGCGTGTGATAGGATATGATGGGCGCTTGCTCGTCATAGAAAAATCCAAGATTTTTCATAAGTAATTGCGGGTTTAGGAACGAAGGGAGGTGGATTTTTTTGCCCTTATGTCTTAGATAAGTGCTCTCATTTACGGAATTGGTGAAAAGAAAGAAAAATATCTCTTACTATTTGAGGGAAAGCTTTGCCCCTAAGGCCCGTTCCATCATTGAAAAACAGGTGGCTGACTCTGGAAACCAAGAATAATTCCGGCGATCACTACCTACGGTATTCTATATGATGCCATCATAATGGCCAAGGATGGGTCGAAAATGGAACAGCTTTTTTTCTTCCTTTTTTCCTTTCTACGAGTACTTTCTTTCGTTCCTCAAGAGTTTCTAAAGCCTTGATAGACTACTACGGTACTCGTAAAGTCTTGATACTTGAGTAGAGGAGGTTGATAGGCATCAGACAGGGGCAGGGTTTTGAGGTTTGGTTTGGATGTTCGTCATGCTGCGTCAGCTAAGACTTATGGTAATTCGTCATGATCCTTGCTTCATAAGAAATCACAATTAATTTAATAGTGCAACACGAGTTCGGTCGGTGGTCGACTGCGAAAAGTCAGGTGACAAAACACTCGAGTCGGCGTCCATTTTGTACCGAAACCAAGTACTCGAGTACTGTACTCTTTACCAACCATTTAATCACCCCTAATGAATCTGGGGTTCCGCTTTACTCGAGCACCGGTACGTACTCGTACAGTAGACTAAACCAAACTGGGGAACAGGTAGACAGTAGTTTTCAAGAGAGAGAAAATTAGGTAGAAGGTTTACGGGATTGTGAAACTAGAGATAACCGATGAAAAAGGTTGGCTGTTGTCATGTACAGTACAGTATCTCTCGTATGGCACTTACATCCAAAGTCTTAAGTGACTTTCTAATACTTCCACACCATTGCACAAAAAACCATGAGCTATTAATTTACAGGCTTGATATTTTCAATAGAAAGAAATATTTTAGTTGTTATTTTTCCTGCACCTTCTGGAAATTTCTTGGTCAGGTAGTGTCAAGCTATAAGTTTCTGAGAAAATGGCTGTTTTTGATGTAAAATAGCCTGCTGCCCGAGTTTTTTTGTCGCCCGAGTTTTACCTATGTACCAACTAACCCAAGACTCCGATTTTCTCTGTTGGTTTCCTATCGGTACCGGTATTGCTCATCCTGGTTACTAGTAAAATGCCTCGGGGAACATTTGCAACCTAGTTCACAAAACTACTTTGAACCTCAGGAACCTACTGTAGACTACATCCACCTCCATTATCCCGGCTCCCTCATAATAAAGGACCTCATCACCACGGCATCTGAAAGGCCTTACCGACAAGCAAAAAAAAAAAGCCCCTTCACGAGGAGCTTAATAGATGCACCGCCCGTGGTGGGAATGATAAGTCCGATGGGTGGTTTAAGAACTCACCTACCCCATTGGATAAAACACCCGGGGAGGAGCCATGGTCGAGTACTCGAGTGCAATGATAGCAAACGGTAGAGCAAACTGGAGCCGTGAGTGCTGGGGTATGGCCACCAAAATTAGAAAACTTAACGCTTGTCCTCAAAGAGGTTTAGAAGTTCCAGGGGAGATGCTCTCGTACAAAGCCGAGATCATTTTTCTGGTTAACTACCCTTGTCTTGTGTGAAAACACCTTCCCTGGTAACTTATGATACCTGCACATGGGATCAAAGTAAATATCGGTTTTCCGATCTTTTTTACTGACACACGTGGTATTTCACAGGGCTGGTACGCCTTTGAGGGCTTCGGTTGGAGTTCCAGTTGACCTAGGGATGAGGAGCCGCCAGTCGAGGGATTTTTCTGATGAGTCCTTCAATCGACTTAGTCACCATACACCGGGGCGCAATCTGTATGCCTGGGTAGCTAGTCCCAAAAAAAATATTCGTCAATTCTGCGCTCACTTGGGTCATCTTAAAGATTTCGGCTCATACACCAAAATCTTGGACTTCTAGGTTCAAACTCGAGCAGTATTGAGATCTTTTCTATGCTCGCTCTCAAGCGCAGTGCTCTAGCAGCTTCCTCAACCATATTTGATCCCAGAAGGTTTATAGTATGATACCGGGGGGCTCAAACAAAGTCGGTGAGCTCCCGTATACCTGGAGAGGCAGCGTGGTTAGCCGCGCAAGAACTCATCTATACGCACTCGGGTACCGTACGTTCTTCATCCGCGATCCTTGAGTCTAGCTCACGCTGAATAATAAACTTTAATTAAACAGATTTCATTTTCATAGCAACTCCCTCTAGGAGACTATATACAAATGTGATAATGGTTTATTATGTCTAACCATCATGTATGTGTATGTATGTATGTATGAGTCCGTCATTGAACAAGCCCTTAGAATAAGCAGAAAAACAACTCATGATAACATTTCATAGATCTATATCATTCTATATCTCTCGAAATAATCTAGGGAAATTTTGCTTCAAGTGCTCATGAGTTCCTATCATACCCAAGCGTTAGTTTCAATTGCGCCATAATGATTAGGGCGTGGTTTCGAATACCTTAGCAAACTTGCTCCTAGCCCTAATCTTCGTCCCATAAAACACCAAAACCCAGGGCACAATAGCCAGCAGCGCCCCTACGCACCCAAGCAAACTCGAAGCCCCAGCAAAACCCATACGGTGGTACATCACGTCTGTTACGAGCGGAAACCCACCGGCGAAAAAGTTTCGACAGAAACTTTGGGCGGCCAGTGCTGAACTTGCGTACCGGTGGTATGTGTCGGCGAAATAATTAAATGTGGAGAGATAAATGGAGTAGATCCCCATTATTACGCAGCCGACGGCCATAATCGGGAGTATCCAGTGCTGAGACGGGGAGGAAGTCCAGCCGAACCAGAACAAGCCTATTGGCAAGAAGCAGCCGATTGTGCAAGCAGAGTAGAGCCGGGCTTCGGGGTTTGGAGTTGGGCTTGAGAAGTATTTCTTAGTGCCAACTTCTACCAAGGCGTTGAGGCCGAAAGCCAGTACGCCACCAACAATCATTCCTGTCCGGTGTCAGCGGCGAATGGGTACAATCAAGGATGGTAACTACCTGAGAACGCATAGCCAACCTGGGCTATATTAAACCCGTGGCTTTCTATAAAGACTATGGGAATAGCCTCTATAAATCTGCAAGTAACTGTTAGAAATGACCCTTCAGTACACTTGAGTGGTCGTTAACGCACAGGTACAGAACTCCCCAGGCGAACGTCAGCCAGCAGCTAAACCAGAATACGATAGGCTCAGTGATAAGGAATTTGAACGGCCTAGTCAACGATATCCTGATTGCAATGGCGAAACTCTCCCTTTCCTCATCTGCTTTCACTCTCCATCTTTTCCCTTGGTCCCCTCTTTTATCGAGAAACCTGTTTAAAGCCTTAGCCTTACGGCTCAGCAACACACTTCCTCTAGTTTCTTTTAGGACAAGAAAAGCTACTGCCATCGATACCCCGCCGATCATCAATTGGACCCAATGGATCCACCGCCAAGATAAATTCTGCACGATTAGTCCGCTCACAAGTGGTCCAACACCGGTGAAGGAGAGCCCAAACATCGAGAAGAATGCCATTGGGAAACCACGATCTGACGCATGAAAGATATCTGATATGATACCGCCAACCATAGCACCGAAGGTGCTTCCGCCAACACCCATAAAGAAGCGAGTGACAATCAGCCAAGGGTAAGAGCGACATAAAGCCGTCAAAAGCTGACAGACTAAGAATTGGTAAGTTATGGAACTCAAGAAACATGGTCTAGACAAACCATTGAACAGGCCAAAAGTAATCAAGTAGACGTCTCGTCGCCCATACACCTAATGACTCATCAAATTAGTACCATTCCCCTAACCCACAGAAGCGATATCTGTATTCCTGATGAACCACAACACAGGTCCTCACTCTTGAACTCCCTGATTCAAGCTACAACCACAGGCGGAAAAATCACAATACCAACCTCAGACAACGGGCTCAGTACCATGGGCGGCACCGCAAACCCAATTGTAAATACAGTAATTCCAACCAACAGTGCTACCCTGCTAACATGCCATTCCTCCATCATCTGATCCATCCCGCTAGTATAGGCCCCAGACGCATATGCTCCCAGAGCTGTCGAAAAGCCCGCTATAACCATGATCGAGTTCTTTTGCGCTCTTGGCCAAGTGAATGGATCTGTATAGCGTGTTACTGAGCTGGGGAGCTGCTCCAGGTCCCCATAGAGAGCCTCTAGAGGGGTATCCCATTCTAGATAATTTAATTCGGGTGGCGGCTTTTCCACGGGCGATGAGGCCAGTGAAACCTCTACGATGAAAGCTTTTTCAGAGCCGAAAACTTCAGGGAGGGTGTGTGAGTTCATTTTTAGGTCCCTCTGAGGGTGGTCGTGGCCGTTGAATGGCACCAAAGCAGCAACTCACTCAATTGGGGTCTTGATGCCTGGAGCCAGGATCAAACTTAACTCAAGAAGAAAGGCGAAGAAGGGATTGGTTGCTTGTCAAGAGTAACTTTTTTTTATAGGGACAAATTCTGCTTTTTGAGGGACTCGAGCGTGAACCGCTAGAAAATAGTGGGATCTTCTCCCTTATCTCTTGGAATACCAGGCAAGACCCCGCCAATATAACTCCATCACGGCATCGGACCGTTACCGCACCTAATACGGGCAGTCTGACAGAAACCCTATGACCGGCCCGGCTTTCCGAATAGAAGGCCGGGGGCCAAAGGTGCAGGGAAAAAAGAAATACCTCAAATCGTTTTACTTTGTAAATGGCGACTTGCATATATAAGGGTCTGTGCGTATTGCGGGCGGGAAGGTGGTTGAGGGAGCTCCGTTTACTAGCACTCGAGTACGCTAGCAGTAACATGCCCCAAGAATTGCAAATGGAAGGGGATACCATGGCCAATATTAGGGTGACCCTGTGACACCCCCCCCCCCCCCCGGGACTTGACGCTGTACTCGTCGTGTCGTGACGTTTGTGAAATGGACCGGGCTTGCATGGAGGCGCAAATAGCCCAAAAGAACTCCAAAAACAGTTAGTTTAAAATAAACA
>Ga0307509_10001784_pt1 | contig 35711 bp, 39 predicted proteins | sample 10_EM_MG_FD_202245 | JGI IMG/M metagenome (GOLD analysis project Ga0307509, IMG submission 202245) | Populus trichocarpa ectomycorrhiza microbial communities from riparian zone in the Pacific Northwest, United States - 10_EM | ecosystem: Host-associated > Plants > Roots > Unclassified | place...
TCCCCCCTCCCCCCCCGCCCGCCGGGGGGGGGGGGCGCCCCCCCCCCCCCCCGGGAGGACAAAAACGAGTTGGACAATGTAAACTGCAATATTATCCCAGTATGTAGAACAGTTCTGAAGTCGTTAAAGCTCCAATGCGGGACAGCAAACCCTCTGCCTGGGCAGTGAGATTTCTCCCCGGATCAGAAAATATCCTCTACCGAGCTGTGCTGCGCTATACTGCACTCGTAGGTTGGTCACATATAACACAAAGACCCCCCTCCAAGCCAATGCTGCCAATCTGCAACCATCCAAAACAGTTCCTCCTCCCGAGTAAAATAATATCAAGGCATAGGGCTCAGTTTAAGGGTCTGATAACCTCGCCCCTGGTGAACCAAAGGGAAAGAAAGAAAAAGAAAAAAAACTATCCGGGGAAAAAAGCGCGGGAGCCAGAGCCGTCTCTCGGATTTTGACACAGTTTTGCTGCCCTTATTGGAGCTACGATAGTATCAAAAACCCCTCCTACCTAGCCACTCCCCTCCTACCTTTCCTTTCGTGGGCTGAGTGCATTATCGATTCTTCTTGAATCCTGCCCTTTTGTAAACTGAGCTCTCTAGTTAAGCAATTATCTCCCCGTTTTTCTTTTCAGAATCCTCCTAGGTATTTTATTTTATTTTTATCCACTATGCTCCCCCGATCTATTTAATTTAGCTAAATGTGCTTACCTATGACACCAATCTGCCTAGCTGCCTACACACAGCATACCACAACAACACATCTCAGCACAGCCGTATGGACAATATGTTGTACCGGTAGCAGCACAGTGCGTATCTGTAAGCGCAAGCAGATACATGAAATATGCACTCTACGGGTGCAAGTACGGCGGGGGTAACGACCGTCTGTCTAACCATACAAAACTGTGCTCGTACAGTGCAGCACCGCATCCGCAGCAATTACCTTATTTCCACATCCCATTCACCTCCCCGCCTCACTTCCCTCACTTGTTCCCTCATTTCTTCTCCCCCCCCCCTCCTCCGTTTGCTTACTCACTCACTCAGCTAACTCGGCCAACCTGCCCAACCCATCCCTGGTCCATAAATACCCTGCGGCCAACAAATCAAATCGAGGAAATACGTTATAATCGTTACATAAGCCATCCATTCTACCTCCCCTTGCTTCCCGGGTCAAGTAATGTATCCATGGACCGGACGTTCTGTTGTAAAGCTGTTTTCCAAGGCAATCGTGCGCACCCCGGCGACTCTCTCCCCCACCACCTCCTCCGGAGGCTGCAGGCTATATTGAGTGAGGTTTGGCGTAGATGTGGTACTGCGCATCGAAGGTTTTCGGTAGTTTTTTTTCCAAGCAGAGTGGTTGTTTCACTGATTGGCTGATTGATTAATCAAAAAAGAAAGAAGAGCAAGTGCAAACATCCCTAACCCTAGGGTAAACTGTGCTGTCCACTCGTACTCGAATACATCTAGCACCATCACGGGCACTACTACCGCCCCCATTACTCCCTTTGGTAATTATTATGCAGCGCCGTACGTGTGAGAGCCTAGGAAGTAAAAAAACGCTCTACGTTTTCTCCCTGCCAAGTATACAAGTACCATGCTCTCCCCCACCAGCTGAGGTACAATAGCGCGAAACGGCGAGCACCGGCTGACACACGGAGGTCCCGACGGGACCGGTAATAGCGGCGGGACCGAGCCCGTAGCACTGTCTATAAGTTCGCCACGGGCTTTCTATACACGTTCGATACGATAGAAGGCCCCCGAAGTTTAGCGTGTGAGAGCTTATGAAGAGTGTGTAATGTCTGGATTATTAAGTTGGGTTACTTACGAGGCTGTTGTGGGTAGTTTCAAATGCCGATTTGTCCTTGCACTTTGCACGCAATGATGAGAAATGTTCTGGTTTTAATGAGGCTGGGGAAAAGGAAAGGAGGGGGGGAGGAAGGGGACAGGTATCTCTGTGAGGGGTGATGGTAGCTGGTCGGGTAGGCTTCTGTGTCCAACGACGAAGATGAGAAAGCAGAAAAGCAAAACGGTACACTCCGTGGAAGACTGGCAAGACAATACCAATGGCGAGACACCCCGCCGCCCTGGCGCTTCCCTCTGCTAGAAGTCCTGGTGGGGGTACTCTACTGGAACGTAGATACTGCCGTACCCCTTTCTGTCAGATAGTCAACAACCCTTTTTCCCTCCTCTTTCTCCGGTTCTACTCTGCAAGCACAGTACTCGAGCACTCTGCTTATCAACGTTCATCCCAAGCCTCGTATCCTCATCCGGGCACGTAGGTCACTCACTACCGGAAAAAAAAGGCTATAGGATAGTATCGACGACGAAGGACAGGGAGTATATGAATCGTCTGGAGGATCTACTATCCACCCCATTGTCGGATGAGAGAATAAATGAAGGAATAAGTGAAAAAGTGAGAATGGAGGGGAAAAGGCTCGGCTGCGCCAGCATGAAAGCCGATCCAGACAACCCAGCCCAACTTAAACTTTTGTTACACTTTCCCCGTGCTCGTCCCAAACCATTATAATGCGGAGATCATGAGCCCTAGACCGGTAGTACTAACTGGAAGAGAGAGTGTGTTCCAATAGGATACTCTAACCACCCATTCACCCCCTGCTCCTTCCTCGCTCCATCTACCGTATCCCATGCCAACGAGCAAAACCGTACTGTACCCTACAGTACTCGAGCACACACAACACTATATCCATCAACGCTTGATAAAATATGCCTGCAGTACATAATCCACACCCCCGCTCTCTCGTACAAGCAAGCGAGAGGCAAGCGGCCAGGTCCTACAGTATCATTGCAAGGGGAAAAAGAAAAAACTCCCAACTCCCATACTTCCGGGCTCCACCCTGCGTCCGCATTTGGGGGAACAGTACATGCGGTACTTTACAATTACTCTGGCCCCGGGACGCGTTTCCCACACCTTCCGGTGCTGCCAGGACGGTCCGTCCGTGGATGGACTGCGCTGCTTGTGGGAGGAAAGTCACGTCATGTTAATCATGCAAGTAGGTGCTCACACAATACCGGTATGGTACCGGTATGGTAGTAGCGAAGCGGGGGAGGGGGGGTGAAAAAAAGATACTGGCGCAAGTACGATAAGGAAATAAGCTTCTTTGGGCTTCTCGAGGGGATAAATTGTCTGGTGGCGCCCGGGAACGGATGATTAATTTCCCGAATAGGATAATATAAGCAACCCAACCGGCAGTGGGTGGATGGAAGTAATCGCTTGACGTGCGGCAAGGCGGCAAGACGAGACAAGCTGAAAAGAAACAGGAGAAGGAAAGCAAAAGGTAGAGAAATGTCGGAACCAACTACTACTGAAGTCAAAGAGGTGGCCTTTTTTGGTCCTACGGGCGGATGCGCGCTTGCGGCGCTGAAATTGGCGCTTGAGAGTGGGTGTCGGTGTTCCGCCTGTCAGTCTCCCCGCCCCCCTCTCCGCATCTTATCCCACACTCCCGCTGGGCGGATCAACTAACTTACCACACTCAACTAGTGGCTCGCCGCCCCGCCCATCTCCTCAGCCAACTCTCAACTCTACCGCCCAACACCATAGAAAACCTAACGATAACGGAGGGCACTGTCCAAACCCCCGCCGCCGTTCTCGAAACCCTCCGCTCACAAACGAACCCTTCCCTCCCCCGGAAATACATAATCTCAGGAATCGGCGGGGCGCCAAAGTTCGGTTTGAACCCGTTCCGCCCCACCCTAGATAATCCGCACATATGCCAGGAGGCCGCCGAGGCCGTATTATCTGGACTCCGCGAACTTAAGCGTGGAGTAGCGGAAGGGGAGTGGCAGCAGCCCTTGATGGCGGTGATCAGCTCCACCGGACTGGCTCCTGGGGAATTACCGTTCGTGATGAAACCTTTGTACGCTATGCTTAAGCACCCGCATGAGGACAAACTCAAGATGGAGGGAGTTTTATCTGGCGCGGAGGAAGGTTTGATCAAGTGGGTTGTTGTCAGGGCCGGGTTGCTGACCGATGGACCGGCGGGAGGTGCAGTGCGCGCGGGGTACGCGGGGAGGGTTAAGAATGGGAATGAGAAGTGGGGGGATGTGAACGGCGTTGCGGTCGGGTATAAGATTTCCAGGCGGGATGTGGGGAGGTGGTTGTTCGAGGAGGTTATTGGGCAGGATGGCGGGGAGTGGGTTGGAAAGAAGGTTTGCCTTGTTTATTGAGAGAAGAATTAAGGAGGATTTGTGTCTTTTATTTCTATTGCACTGGATGATGGGTGGATGGATACTGGCCGAGCGAGGAGAGAGGGAGATGGGTAACGCGGTTATGTCTAGTTCACGTTTATGAAATGATTAATTCACTAGTAATTCTTCTATCCACTCACTGCTTACTACTCTCACTCGCACCGGTCGTAGATACATAAATTCACTCACTAACAGCGGCTTAGAAGAGTATTTTGTCTAGCGTAGTATACCGGTAGTGTAGGACGACATCCTTTACCGCAAAATGATATTGTAATACTGCCTGCGTTGCTGCCCGTCGGTCCACAATCGAGTGATTAATTTAGATACAGGACTGTACCTTACCTTACCTATGCTTAATGCAGTCAGTCGCTCATCTCAGGGTAGATCTACCTCCCCCTTACTTACTTACCTACCCCACCATTCCATACAGCGCATGCCGCAGGGAACATCTTTGCTCTACCACGCAAGGCATGGTAATCGGAAAAGCCTACATCGATGGAATGGAAGCCCAAACACAAGCACAAAGCACAGTAACAAAGTAAACCTTTCTCCCCCCCCCCGGCTCTTTCAAATGCAATGCAATGTGACGCCATTAGTCCTCATTTTTATTCCCATTTCGTCCGGTCTCTAGTCTACTCAAATCTGACAATGGCTAAGGAAGGGAAAACCTTCCCTGATATGATTGACATCCCGCCGCCATGATAAATCTATAGTGCCTCTACGGTACTGTGCCAGCGCCACTTGATATGAGGAGACACAATACAAAGGCACTCCGCCTTGCTCCTGCGCCACGAGTGCAATATAAGCCTAATTTATAATAGCCTAAGGAAAACCCGTGACTGAGTGATATGTCTAGATAGGGATTGAAGAGAAAATCATAGGCGTAGGCAAGAGAGAAGGTGAGAGCAAAAAACAATTAGGGGAAGAGGGAGAAATGGAAGGAACGGAGAGATCAAAAGAGGTAAGAAATCTGCAGGTATCGAGTGAGCCCCCATGCCCAGACTATCGTATTGGCGGTGGCTCGTTAGGCTCCATCGGACATCTGCACTGTATCTTAACTCCGAAACAGCCCACCTCCATCCCCCATCCATCTGTCCGCCCACCCGTCCCAAGGAATCACTACTACGCGTGCTAAACCAATTCACGCGTACTATACCCCCAGCAGACCGGAAATAAATGAAGAAAACCGTGTATGATGAGGAATGGTAAGTCTGCGGTACTACACCATATATAAAAAACGCAACCCTAACGAACATGGCAGCCATCTGTCTCTTTTTTTTTTTAGGGGGGAGGCCGGGGATAAGGGGTTATGTTAGGCTGCATAAAATGTTTTTTTTCTGAGCACCGCCTGCCGCTTACAAACTCCTGCGGGCTTCGTGAAACTACTGGTGGACGAATGGACGGACCGGGGGTTAGGGGGGTACCAGTACTCCGTATGCGGTAGGTGCGTGGGTTGGCGGATAAGGGGGAGAGGGGGATTAAGCTTTGCGGGGTAGGATGGAGGGGGGCATGTATTAACTACGGAGGGAGGGACGGGGAGGTGCGATGGCTGGTGGTGTTGCAGGCTCGTTGGTGATGAAGGAGGTGAAGAATATGGGAATATGTGGGGACAGAACCATGGTGGAGACGAAGGTCAACTCAGGCACGGGAAGCAAAGACTCGGCAGTCATTCTTTTGCATCATCACTATCATCAATTCCTTCTTCTTCAGCCCACGCCATAGCCACCCTAACTAAAAGAACTAAAAGTGGCCCCTGCAGCTGGCACCACAAAGGGTATTGGAAAGCTATCGCAGAGCCTTATCCTCCCAATCTGCTAGGTCCGCGATCCTGAGCTACCAACGTGATAGCCCGCTCCTTTCAACTCACGCCCGCCCAGAGCAACTCTACTCTAAGCCTGCATGAGTCCCATCCTGCCCCGGCCTGCTAGCAACTCATAAACCGCACCATCCAAATGTCCTCCGGCCCCTCTTACTCCTAAATGGGGGGACCCTCTCCAAAAAGGACAGCCGCGAGAATAGCAGACGAAGCCTCTTCAACGTGGATGTCACGGCGCTATACATCTTTGCGCAGGCCGCGGCGGGGCACGTGGGTGCTGGTGTGAAGGTGTTATCCTTCAGCAGCACGCTGACAGACCGAGTCGTCGGTTTTGTCGGGGTGCTTGTTGCACCAAGTACCGGGGCGCAATCCCGCAGGTGGGATGGCAAGAGCCCTCGCGGAGAATCTAGGGGGCAGGGGCATCAAGGCGGATTGTGTGTGGCCAGGGTCCACAAGGGCGGATCTACTCAGCTCGCCGGAATTAGCCATAGGTCACGTGGAACTTGGACAGAGAGAATTCACGCTAAATAACCATTCCCTTCGCCCACGTGAACCATGACTAATTCCGGCGAGGTGAGTATCCTTATGCTGGGAAGTCGCAGGTTGCTGTTCATACGATCGCACGCTGGGCGCTGGCTGGCACATAGGTTGGGCGTCCGGAGAAGATTGCAGAATTGGTGGGCTTCTAGACGGGGGAGGGGGGTGCGTGGATTAATGGGGGGATAGCATGGGCTCTCCGGGAGTGGGGTGGGAGGTCTGAATACCAGTAGGGCGTCGCTCGGAATCTAGCCTGCAGAGAGCTTTTCCTATCGTATGATAAGTGCTGTGTTGTCTCTTGAGGATATTTGGGGTTTGGTTGTTTCACGTGTGATTTTCCCGTTATAGGAAATTTTCTCCTGCTTAACCTGTTAGGCTCAAATTTTTGCTTGATGGCGCAGTGGGCACAAGGGTTCCACCTGCCTGTTTATCGAGGGAATATAGGTCGCCGTGAAGCACGGATCACGGCCGTTGGAGCAAGAGCTCCTTCCCCCAACTCTATCAAGTCGCTAGGCTGGGGAGTCAACTCAAACACTTCACAAATCTATTTACTGGGTGTTTTACAAATTCGCAAGGCCGCAAACGTCAATTCAATCCAAGCTGACACAGCATGCTCGCTAGATATCACTCAATCGGGCTACACTGCATGGGGTATAGTGCCACTAAAACTTTCCCTTCTATCATAACAACTTCACCTTCATGTCGACTGCATTGTGGTCGCCACTCTTCACTGAGCTCCTCCTCCCAGCGCCGTACTCGGATACCAGGGCTAGTCCGCGAACACAGGGCTGACAAAGCTAACGACGATATTGGGAATAGCGCACGCACTAAGGGGTGTGGGTTGAAAACTAGAAGAATTCCTCGAACGCTTTGTGCTTTACTATTGGTTGAACTATCTATTCACGGTTTCTATTGGATATTTGCCACTTTAGCTCATGCTCGGAATAAATCCTGGTGTTCGCGGACTAACCCTGGTATCTGAGTACATATAGGAATTTATCTCGTTGCACTAGGGCGAGTCCTTTGCGTCAAACGTGAAAACTGTCACTCTACAAACACAGTGGTACTATAGAACCGCAATGCCCAAAGAAGGTAGGAATTACCATAGCTACCTGACCCCCGGCACTTGGAACTATGCTAAGTAGGGCCTAGGTGGCAAGGGATTATCGGAAGAGAAGATTACAAGACTGGATACAGGAGTACCAATACTGCGAAAGGGTAAACTAGAGTGATGATTGACTTATGGCCATATATTCGCACCTGGATTTGGCCCACCTTAGGAGGTTGACAGAGCACCCTGCAGCCTACTCCCTGGAATTCGAGTGAGGGGACGGGCACGGTCAACTAGCCTCTTGGGATTCAAAACCTGGATTGAAAATGTGGCCTTTGGTAAATCTTCAACCCTCCAGTGCACGGATGTGCAGGGTAAGCACTGCATTCTGCTACCTTGCAGGGACTGGGGCCCCCAACTATTTGCGGAATCTTAGTCACCAAGGATGGTATGCCACCCCATCGCAGAAAGCGGGTTGGGTTGACAAGCAGGAATCTGTCATATTGCTGAGTTGGATGTAGGAGGGAGGCGGGAAAGTTGGAACATAAGTTGAAGCCTACACCTGCAATGCCTAGCTGTCTTTTCATAAGGGCAAAGCCTGAATTAGTAGGTTGGGAATGAATCGTTGGCTGGGAGTATTTGAATTGTGTCTAGGTGAATATTGACAGCTGGTGCTTACAATGGAGCAATGGAGAGATAAATTCACACTAACCTTTAATCCGCACCACTGTGCTGACTCGGATATAGTGTGCCTCATTCGCGAGGATGGTGATAGCCTCGCTAACTGCAGCTTGTCCTTGACTAAATACTTTCAACCGTGTCCGGTAATATACTTACATCATGATGCAAGCACATTCTGGTGGATGATCGAAGCCTTCAAGCCAGCATTGAGGCGAGCCTTGTCAATAAGTGGGATTCTTTGAATCGTGGGATGGAGCGAATCAAGGATATTAGTGGTTCTAGGGAATCTGAAGGATCCTTGAAAGTGGGGAGAAGAGAGTGGGCATGTGTGTATCATGACGGTGGACAATATCTTGTGCATTGCAGGAGGGGTTGCATATTTAGAGGAAAAAGAAGGAAGGGCTTGGAATAGACAGGGGGGGGGGGGCACACCAAGGTGCCCAATAAGCTATTGATCACCAAGCAATATGCTTATATTCCAAAGGCCCCCACGTTTCTAGAGCTCATTTTTGTCCATTCCCTGGTGTTATTTGTAAGGATATATGGATAGGCACGAGATGCAAAGTGCTGGCTAATCATATCACCTCTCCTGGAAATGTGACTACAGACTAGCTGGTAGAGTAGTTTGGTCACCGGAAGAAAGATCTGTGGGGCTCAGTGACCAACTCTGGTTCCACTAGTCATGATGGAGAGGTGGTAATGATGGTAGAGGTGCTTGTGATCCAGAGCACGGAGCTGGATGCAGATGCGAGGATTTCGGGTGATCCTGGTTAGCCCTGTTGGCTGCGAGTCCTCCTAGTGCGCATAGTTGGGGATAGACTTCTTGGGAAGAAAAGTGAGGGAAACTGGAAAAGGTAGGCCATTTACTACGGTGGGGGCACGTGGGGGCGAATTAAGAAGAGGGCCTAGGAGAGGAGCACCGGGGGAGGGTTTTTATCAAACTTACTCTGTGAATCTATGGAGGGGGGAAGAGGGGAAGCCATAGAAGAGGAGTGGAAGAATCTGGGGAAGAAAGCAATACCTTTATCGTAGGAGATTAGCATGATGGGGACAGTGTAGTAGTGTGTAAGTACCAACTTTAGGGTGAGAGAACATAGTAAGGGTCCCGGTATTTGCCCCTCAGAAGGTCAAAACATGGCTCTCGGAAATGGGGAAACTGTAAAGGTTTCTAGCCCGACTTTCGTGCCCAATCGGTTCTCTAAGACCGGTTCACCACCAGTCACTCGTCACTCGGTCCGGTTCCCAAGGATACCTCGCCGCTATGCTGGATAATAGTGGGATGAACGGATATTGTGTCAAGCGGTCCAGAATTCCCTCCTTTAGAAAAGGAGGGAATGGAAAAAACACCAAGGAACCTGCTTTCTAGTGAGGAGGTGGAGGAATAGGAAAAACACCATGCCTTACTAGGAGGGGGGAGTCCAGTGCCTAGCATACCGTAAAAACTGGAATAATTGGCCCTCACGCTAGTATGTTGATATAAGGTTGGGCGCACGGAAAGTCCCTATTTTAAAGGAAATTGGTGTTTCAACACTGAAAACTAGGGTTCACTTCTCCGAGTCTGAACGCTAGCTCTTGATATGACTGCGGTGATTGGAGTAGCGAAGTAGAAAGAGGAAAAATTGAAACAAATGTATGAACCTTGGCAAGACATACCTTAAGTCAACATACTAGCGTGAGGGCCAATTATTCCAGTTTTTACGGTAGGGTTAGTTTATTCTATTTGAGTAGTTCTTATGGTAACCTGGAACAAAGCTACGCTAGACCCGCTTTGTCGATATTGTGAATTTTTGGCAATGGATCGGTTGACTATGCTAGGTGCGCTCTCCAGATCGGGTGCCTTGTTAATGGAACTGGTGATGTGGTGATTCCTGTATCCTTGCGCAGGTTTTCAAATGGTGTGTGTAAGTCTTACGGTACGTATTGATCACATGGAGATATCCTAGAATGGCCCGTGACGCGAGATTGCTTGCTGTTTGGATTCGGGGGTGCATCAGTCTAGTTGCCTGGGGGAGTTGTTGATAGGCATCTTGCGGTAAGAAGATGGTTCACTCGGCACTGGATTTCTTTGGGATGGTTGGAATTGAGGGTCCGGGAGGTGGAGTAGGATACCTTGGGTCGGATGCAGGAGATATATTTTTTACTGTGGGTTTCCGCCGGCCCACAATGACATGCCAAAATTTAGGACGGGCGGTTAGCTCCCTGCACCCGCCTTGGCTTGTGGGAGCGTTGAGGTTTAGGTGTGAAATTGAGTATCGAAACTTTTCGCCTCTGAACCTCTACTAGCGGGCTACTTTTGACGAGAACAAAAAGGCTTGCCTTGGGCGGTTTATGTACTTGTAGGCTGGCTATTTGTGACAAGAACAGGAAAAAAATGGTTCCAGAGGGGGTCGAACCCTCGACCTTGGCGTTAACATCTCTTGATATTAGCACCACGCGCTAACCAACTGAGCCATGGAACCATTGCTGTTTCAACATTTATTTAGCATGATGGTAGTTCTTGTTTAAAGTTTCACTCCTTGTAGGCCCCTGCGCAGTAGTAGCGATATTCATTAAATTTATTAAATTTGTCCCAGGGCTTCCCATGAGGTGAGGAAAGCGCATAGTAATGTAACTTAATATGTTTTCTTCCAGGGTATCGTGAAGTGCGAATGTTGAAGCTTAGAATTCATTCAATGCTTCTACAGCATTTCTCGCTGCTTACCAGATTTGGTTTTATGTAAGGCCCGATACAGTCTTTGGGGGGGGGTCTTTTTAGTTTCCCTTGTAAAAGCTACCTCAACTCTTTCACTACAAAAATGTATCCACATACCGGTATGTATTGGGGTTATGAGCCACCGCTCCACCTCAAAAAATGTGGTGATCGGGTTCTGTACTGTACTAAATTGCTAGAGCTACTTCCCTTGGTGCGGTCTGTATATTTTTCCTTTTTCCTTTGTCTGTGCGAAGTGCTAAAAGACACCTTTGGTATATTTCCCCTGGGCCGGTGATCTAAAGGGTGGGGTTCTGGACGTGTGAGCTTGAGCCCTGGATATCCTAGATTCTACCGTATCCTGGCTAGTGCCAAAACTTGTTTGGAGCCTTTTCGGGATAACCGGGGTCTGCGTTATTTTTCATGAACCTACAGTACGCTTCCTGGTAGTCTACTTCCATAATACCGTATTATTTGCAGCGCCCAGTGACCGTCGGGTATGATAGCAAGTATTTAACACAGATTGTGCTCAAGAGGTCTAACCCTCTCTTCCCCCTTTCGCTCTCCTTATTTATGGGCTCCAGAAACAAGCAATTTGTGTTATGTTTTTCAAATGCTTCGGGGGTTTGTGCAACACCTGGTTTAGGTTAAGCACATGGGGCTTCTGTTGCGATAACCTTCTTAGAGTCGCCTCTCTCCTTACCTAATCAAATTCCCCCGGTATCATAACTTTGAAGCCAATTAGCTTTGGATATCGACCCAACTGAGGGACCTTAGCTCTCCGGTAGATCGAGCGGACGCCCTCTCCGGCACAAGGTTCATAGTCTTTACTTCTATTTTATGATTGATAAAGAACCCAAGGGCTAAGATTGCCTTATAGGGCGCATGCGATCATGGAAGTTGGGGGTTGGCCCCCGTAAACCGATGGCAGATCAGGCAGAGATATATATAGGATGTGCTCCAGGGCCGCAGTGCAGGCAGATGGGGTACTTATTAAGGGGATTGGATACGCGGCTCATGGGCGTGAGAAAATAGTTGATACGATACCGGTATGATCGCTGTTGAGGGCCGTGAGCTATTGACTGCCTTCCGGCTGAGCCCTGCACACCCTCCCATGGCTTTCCATTTCCGATAGTTATTTAGAGTATGATATGTGGATATGTGGCCAGGAGTGATATGGTTATAGGCCGTGAGGCACTTTGATTTCCGCTGGTTAGGCATTCTTGCGTGAGTTGTTCTCACATTCTACGATATGCTGCAAGGCATATGATATTTCTTTCGTGGTTCTGTTGATATTTCTGGCCATGAGGGATGGGGTATCGGGTATTTGGTTTCATTGTTTCTCTCATACCCTATGTCACTAGGCATAGAGGAGTTGGCACAGTATGGCAAAGGCCTTAGGATCACTGAGGGTGACGGGATATCAGGATGAGTTTGAATTGTTTGTGATCATTAGGGATCAGGTTTTGTTAGCCGCATGTGTTTCTTTAGGGTGAGTTGAGTTCGGGAGTGTTTTGTTGTTAGACAGAGATATATATCTCCTGGCCTGTTCTTAGCTAGCGAGAGAGCTGCTATCAGGTCCACCATTCCTCTATCCTTGGCCACCTTGTGAAGAGTTTATTGTTATTGCACTTCCATTCAGTTTGTCTTTTGTGTTTTCCCTTAGTTAAAATAAAAATTGTAGAATACATGAATTGGGACAACCGGTGCAAGTAGTGACATCCCACCTACCGATTAATACATTATGCTATCTGCCACGACTCAAAACAGGTCTCATGAAGTGGGTACCACTCTTCCTCTCTCATCTCCTTTTTGTAGATGAAAGGCCTCCATCAGATCCAGCTTCAGGGAAATCTTACAGAGTCCTCAAATAGGCCCAGAACAGGTACCTCTTGGGAGACTGGTTGCTTCAGTCTTTTCTAGCGTTCGTTACGGTGAAGGGGCTCCAAGGCCCCGGAAGGTGCAGACCTCTGGCCCTGTTCCCCGCCCTGTTTTTTTGGGGTTCCCTGCCCCTGCGCGGGAGGCTATGGCGCCCGTGGGATTCGTCCCGGGGGGATTAAAGGATTCGTTGGAAAGGTGGTTACGGCTACGGGCACGGAGGTTAACTCTGATGCTATTGATTTGGATATGGATGGGTAGCCTATTGGTATTCCATAGTTAAAAGGGTATGGTTGCTTGCTTGGTTGGATGGTCGGTGGTGGGAAACCGGAGTTTAGCTCTTTTTTTCTTTCTTCCCCCCCCACCACGACATGCCATTCAGCGAGCCTTTTACAACGCTCCCCCATTCCATTGCTCCGATTGAAGGTCTTTTTTTTTGATTTTGATTTCCCTTCTCTTGTTCTCCCTCCTTACGGCTTTTTCGAGAACCTTTTACCTTTGATAAAAACCCGTTCTTCCGCCCTCCCCTTCTACCCTGCTACCCTTCTCGCTATAGACGCACAGGAAGGACAGGAGAGAAAGAGAGAGAAGCGAGAGGAGGAGGAAGGGTGATTGAAGTTCTTGTGCGGGGACAAGGAGACCGGAAGGTCGACGAAAACTGAAAACCTTTTTTTAAATCGACGTTCGCCAATTTTGACGGATCTGGAGACATTTTTTCCCTTTCATTTTCATTTTTCATTTTTCACCTTTTTTCCTTCACAACGAATGGGGTGATTGGCGGAGGAGGGGAAGGAAAAAGCGATTAGTCCTCGGCGCTCTTTGCGTGGGACGGACGGGATATAAGGCCAAGACTGGAAGTATTCATGGGCTGGTGTTTATTATTGAGAGGGCTTGTAAAGCGTTCCCTAGGTCGTCCGGACTTTGGAAATGGCATGTGTCTCGTTGTCCTTCCGCTAGCTTTACCTAATGTGTTTTTTTGTTTTTTTGTTCTGTCCTGGTTTGCTTTGTAGCGATAGTGCGAGTTATTTGGTTGTGATGTATGGAGATTCTCATTCGAAGGTTTTTTAGTATCTCGATTTAAGACCTCCCTCAATCCGGCACGGTTCCAGGCTGGGTATAACAAGGTTAATGATTGCTTTGAACTGTCTCTCGTCCTCCTCACCAAGATGCCTAGGGTCTGGGAGGACTGCTTATCCTTCCTGCTCAAACAATGCCTCGCTACCAAGACCAGCCGAACTTTCGATCGTGCCCTGAGGGCTCCACCGCTTACCCAGCATAGTCCCATTTGGGCGCTCTATCTACCGTTCGCTAATTCCGCTTCTGGAGAGACTGTTGTGAGGATTTGGAAACGGTATATACAGGTTCGCCCTGAGGATGCGGAATAATTGATTCAGCTTCGATTTGAAATTGGGAAATACGGGGAGGTAGCGTAAAAGTGGATCGAGGTGCTGGATAATCCAAAGTTTCGGTCAAAAGCTGGGAAGAGTCACCTTCAGATGTGGAGTGAGCTGTGCGACTTGTTGGTCAGCCTCGCTCGTGAGATCAAAGGCATTGACGTCGAGAAGATTCTGCGGAGTGGGATTGGGAAGTTTAGTGACCAGCGGGGGAAATTGTGGACTAGTTTGGGCACCTATTGGATCACTAATGGCGACTTCGAGAGGGTATGTGGATCGAATACTTGGAATTTTTGTAGGATTGATTGTTGACTCTTTTGTACAGGCAAGACACTGTTTCGAACAGGGCGTCACCACCGTTATGACTGTTCGGGACTTCACCCAGATCTTTGACTCGTATACTAAATTCGCAGAATATGTGATTGGAACCCTGATGGCCGTGGCTGCTGCACGGCGGGAGATGGGGATTGTCAGCGACGACGGCGATTTTGATTTTGATATCGCACTTTCGATTAAACAAGAGTTGACTGTGAAATTTGAACTCTTTCGTAGCATTGGATAAGCCCTTTCCCCCCCGGACCGAAGGCTACTCATAACAAAACGAGTGGTATTCTCTATAAATACTTCCTGGAAATGCCCTACCCAATATTCTCAACCCCTTAGCAAAGTGTATCGCTAGGAAGGGATCCTCTTGGCACCTTTCCTCTAGGGAATAAAGCCAGGGTTTTTCGTATTCCTTATCCTCTCACCCCCATCTCTCACTTCCCCAAAGCTAGGAGAACCAACCACCCCCCCTGCCCAACAACACAAACCATCACCCGCCTACCCAACAACCCCCCTCCCCCCTACCCCACACAACCCCCCACTCTAACCACCACACCCATTCTCCACTCCTCTCTCAGCCATATTGATTGAAAAACTAAGCAAATATTTAAAAACGGGGGGCGAAACGAAATGTCGACATGCGATAAAATCCATAGTATCTGTTTGTAGCACTAAACACAGAAAATATCAGTAATTAGAAATCCATTGAATTGTTTTTCTGTACATTAGTACAAACTACAAGGGGCTAGCATTTAGCAATTGCACACACTACTTTATGAGCACTCCAATTTTTAAGAATTTCTTGCTGGTTAGCCACTTTAGTATGTGCAAAGACTAAATGCCTGTGCATTGTACAGTACTAGTAGCTCAACTTCGAGGGGGAGGGGTAGTACAATTAAAATACCTCGAATATACATGAGGCCCATTCAGAGAGTTCGCCTTCTGTGATGATGATATTAGTAGCTCTGTTGGGAAATGGAGGATCAAAATGTGATTGCAAGGAATTGTTACATCATGATTATTTTTTTGAAGATTAGCAGCAACATCACCAGTGCCATCAATATCGAATAATTGGTCATTCTGGGGCTTTGTTGGGGTCCATGGACAGGTAGGTCTCTGGGTTGCATCAGGTATCATTTTCCAGTTTTCTATTCAGATAGAATTTGGACTTGAAGCCTTGGTTACTTTTATTATGATAACAATTTTTGTTTTCCCCTCACTATTTTCAAGCTATCACTTTGCCTAATTTTGAGGTAAGGGTAGACTCTCAGAGTAACCTGCTTCCAGCACTAAGGTTGGCCTCTAGGCCTTTCCTTGTTGAAGGCTTAATTTCCTAGTACTTCTCTTTACTTTGCTCAGCTTCAGAGAAAAGGCCTGTCTTTCTTCATGTATTGTAGGAGCTTCATGAATGGCCAGGAAGGAGTTCTATCTCCACTTCAATCCTTCTAATAAAAGATCCACTAGTGTTTTTATAGGGGGCACCTGGTATGAGCCTAATAATAAGGAACTCAAGAAACCTCTGATAGATGTATCTTACTCCGTGATAAATGTGTAGTGTCAAAAATGTATCATCAATTCATTGAATTGTGTCATGCTGAACTTCATGGACAAGTAAGTAATATCCTTTTCCCTCTTATTGTAATTGACTGATTTTTCTCTCAATCTTGTAAGTGAGGTGACTGGGTATGGTAAAAGAGTACTCTGAGTTATTGTTATCCTGAATCAATATACTTGAATATCCTTGGAACATTTAACTAGTCTGCACACTGATTAGAATCCCTATTAACCATATACATCTGACAGGTCTTATTCCTTGTCTCAAATATTCATTAGCTAATCTTCCAGTTGAGCTTCCTCTCAATTATTCCACCTATTGTGAGATAGATTATTTAATTTTTCAAGTTCAATTGTATTCCTATTGCTATAACCTGATACTAGATGTAGCAATCCTACCTCAGTTAACAAGCTGTTAGTACTTCCTGCAGCAGGGACAACACTTATCCTCAATAATCTCTTTCTTAGCTCTTTGTAGGAACTTTTCTCCTATTATAAGATACAGTTATTCTTCATCCTCTTAATTATCATTTATCAAAATACCTGATCTTTACTCTATCTTAACCCTGATATCTCATTTATATGAGTCATACAATATATAGGACTCATAATAAGTTATAGTGAAAAATCCATCAGCTGACTCCTATGAGTCATTTCACAACAATTTCTTATCCAATCAAAACCTAACAATAACACACTATTGAGTTGTCATGTTAAATAATATGAGTCAAGTGATAACATAGTATGAATTATAATATGCCTATGACTAATAACTATTAGTCATGTGAAATCTTCCTTACTCAGTCACTATTTGTGATTCTGGGTCTGATATACAGAAAGACTGATTGTAGCATTGAGGACTGGCAGAGTACAAATACTCGTAATCTAGTTATCATTAATTTCATACCTAATGCTCTTATTCTCCAGGCTAATCTGACAAGGGAAGTTATCCTGAACCTTCTCATATATATGGCTCATTATTGCGACAAGGTGATGGGAGGCAGTTTTGTCATGGTCACAGGTACTGATGATCGGTGGATTGACTTCAAACTCATGTTGATCTTATAAATACCTATTATAAAGCATCAGTACTCTATTATTGATTCCCAACTTTATGACACCATGGGGGTGTCTAATCAATATCAGTGATTGAGGTGAAATACTTAATAAAACGGACAAAGTAGAGAGCCCAAAGTGTAGAGGAAGAGGTGATAGTAGGTATACAATGTGTTTTGATGCAATACACTAACTTGAAAATCCTGGTTTGGGGAAGGAAAAAATTAGAGAGAATTCAAGGTTGAGAAGAAATAGGTTGTTAGAGAAAGGGAGGAAAATTAGAGAAGAGAAGAGAAATGACTGAATATGTACAGTACCAACGTGGCCACTATATACGTATTGTACTATGAATATATGACGTGAACTCATAGTGGTTTAAGAGTGATGGTGGGTGATACTTGGAGGGTTAGGGTCTAAATTGGCTATCAGACAATCCTCAACACACCCCCACCGATGGCATTCAAATCCCCATCGATGGCATCCAAATCTCCATCGATGACATTCAAATGCCCCACCTGCCGACACCCGAGCCCCAGAGAGCTAGTTCCGTCTTCATCCCCCTGAGAGTCCATTATTTGTGCTCTCGTCGGAGAGTCAAAAAAACGAGTTCCAGTTCGATACTGCTCAGTAACACGGCACTCTAAGCATGAGGGGAGGGGATGAGAGCCCAAACGCTGGCGGCTATATAAAGATACCAGATTGGGGTACCACAAATCGGGTATCTGCCGGAAAAACTCAAAAGGGTAATCCTACCAAGTCCAGGCCCCCTTCTTGACACCCGAAGCCTAGCTCTCACTGGTGGAGAGAATACCGGAAGGCGGGGGCGCGATTTGTGTTACTGTAGCTCCTTGGAATACCGGTACTTGAGTTGGATTAAGAGCCGAACTTTGGCACTTGACTACTCGGAATTATTTTGAGGCAAACGCCGCTCACTACTACTAGTGCCCTAGACAAGGAAGTCAGTCGCTTAACCAAGAGAACCCAATTATTTTCCGGGGAGGGGACGATCTTGAACTCTTCTTATGTCAGTTGAAATTTTTTTAACGGGGATGTATTAATCCCTGGTTTTATGACGAAATAGTCCTCAAACTTTGTGAGCCACAGAATCCCTGAGGGTGTTGAGCTCCTAGTAAACTAGGTGTTGGTCGAGGGCGGGTCCATGTTTTCACCGTGTGGCAATTTCTCTAAGGAGGGCAGGCGAATGCGGCTCGATGAATCAATCAGTGCGTCGGTTGATAGGTAACCTGAATTTCCATAGTATAAAGGGCAGTGCGAAACTCCATTAATCCCGCAACTACCATTAATCTCTCTCCGAAGATTGAGTTAGTTGGTACCATCCGAAGCAATGGGCGCTTCTACTCTTCTCGATTCTGCTCCTGTATCTATAGCACCGGCACAGCTGCCTATTGTCTCATCCCCCACAGCGCCGACCGAGCTTCCCGAGCTTCACTCAATTGCGAAGGATTGGCTGTCGTCTCTATCGCAGTTCCTTACTTCTGGGGAAGAAGCGCCTTTGTATCAGTCATTTCTTGAAAATTCATACTGGCGGGACCATCTCTGCCTCTCATGGGATTTCCATACGTTCCATGGCCCCGCAGAGGTCACTTCCTTCGCTTCCAAACACCCCAACGGTATCCGTATCAAAGGCATAGATCTCGATATGAAAAATAGCCAGGCGGTTTCCGTTGCGCCCGTAGACCAGAGAGGAGATTTGAAAGGAATCCAGCTTATGCTCACTGTCTCCACTGATGTCGGCTCCGGAAGAGGCCTGGCCAAACTCGTCCGGGATAAGAGCGATGGCCAATGGAAAGCATATACACTCTATACAGTTCTACAGAGCTTGAAAGGGCACGAGGAAATTTTGGGTTCCCGGAGACCAAATGGTGTTGCTCATGGAACAGTTAAGGACCGCAAGTGCTGGAAGGATACACGAATTATCGAACAGGAATTTGTGGGAGATGAACCAACGGTTCTAATCATAGGTTTGACCCTCGAAATCAGCGTTATCGATTGAATGAAGAAAAAATATTTAACTCCGGTGCTTGTGATATAGGAGCTGGTCAGGGGGGGCTCACCGCGGCGGCAAGGCTTAGAATGCTTGGAGTGAAGTGCCTGATTATCGATAAAAATGAGAGCATTGGAGATAATTGGAGAAAGCGATATCACCAACTCGTGCTTCACGATCCAGTCTACTATGACCATCTTCCATATTTACCGTTTCCACCTACCTGGCCGGTAATTTTATTCCCATTTCTCGTAGGGCAAATAAGTTCTAATGCTCAACAATTCTAGGTATTTACTCCCAAAGATAAGTTAGCGGACTGGCTCGAGTCCTATGCCAAAGCAATGGAGCTCAATATATGGATGTCCAGTACACTTACAGATATCCCAACCTACTCATCCTCTGACAGAAAATGGAGTGTCACAATTTCACGAAATGGTGCCCTTCGGGCTCTTCACCCGAAGCACGTTATCATGGCTACTGGTCATTCCGGCGAGCCAAATATTCCAGTGTTTCCCGGCGCTGCGGATTTCAAAGGCGATAGATTGTGTCATTCTTCGCAGTTTTCCGGGGCTAAGCCCGATTCGCAAGGGTTAAAGGCAATTGTGATTGGTTGCTGTAACAGCGCTCACGACATTGCACAGGACTATTACGAACGAGGAGCTGAGGTCACTATGGTGCAAAGAAGCTCCACCTATGTGATGACCAGCGAAAATGGCTTGGGGGTTCTACTGAGAGGTTTTTACGAAGAGGACGGGGTTGGTTTGCCCAAAATATTGATAAAAACGGGGCTAATATTCTCTTGGGGTCTAGCCTCCGCTAGAAGATGCAGACTTGATCTTCCAAGGTACTACTTTTCCAGTGCTGAAAAGATTGCATCAAGATTCTCGCAAAGAGATCGAGAGGCTTGATAAAGCAACCTTGGATAGTTTAACAGCCACGGGATTTAAGCTAGACGAAGGGCCAGATGGAGCAGGGTTTTTCATCAAGTATTTAGAGCGTGGTGGAGGTATATATCTATCTTCCCTTGTCCCAAATCAGAATTGAAATCAGGCTAGGGTACTATCTCGATGTCGGCGCTTCGGATCTGATTGCTTCCGGAAAGATTAAAGTTAAGCAAGGCCAAGAGATCAAACGTATTTTGCCAAAGGGTGTCGAGTTTGCAGATGGGCATGTTCTTGAAGCCGACGAAATTGTCTTGGCGACGGGGTACGACGATATGCGGTCAACCGCAAGAAAGATATTTGGGGATGGGATGGCTCGGGAGCTGAAGCCTGTTTGGGGCTTCGACGAAGAGGGTGAACTTAGGGGAATGTGGAGGAGAAGCGGCAGAGACGGGTTCTGGTTTATGGGGGGAAACTTTGCTTTGGCAAGGTATTATAGTAGGCTTTTAGCCTTGCAGTAAGAAACCCGACCTTGAGCGGAGGTTGTAGAGTTGAGCTGACAGTATCCCGGTTAACAGAATCAAGGCGTTGGAGGAGGGGCTGATGTCCTATGATGACCTTTGAAGGTCCCTTGGTAAGAATTCGACATTGCAGTAATTCATTTAATGGCCGCAAACGCTTCGGTCTTTTGAGTGTGGCGTAATTCCTACACAAGGTTTCATAATATGTACTATCGGCTCAATTAGCAAGCTTTAGGAAAGCAGTTCAGCAATGAAATGAAGCACAATTAGGAAATCCCCAGGGCCGGTATTCAACTGGAAACGATTTAGCATCGCTACTAGCCATCTATCCCCTAACACGGCGAAGTTACTCTCCAATGCCTAAATCCATTGTAGCTTGGGCCCCAGCGTAAGATACGGATACCCCAATATGGTTGTGCGGTTGAACAAAGCTTTGATTCTGTCTAGCTCGGTGCATTGGGAATTTTTGTATGGGCCTTGCTGTATTTCTGAAGAAGCCATCTCTCCTGAATTCGTCATTAAGACTCACTCGCTCCACGAGTAATTCTGGTGGTCACGTGTTGTGGATGACGAGGACAGGGCACTCATTGTTCGGGCAGAAAGCGAAAGCTCCCTCTTCCTCCTTCTCTTGGCCTTTCCCTTTCCCCTTCTCTAAAAATTCCATTTCCTCCAGCTGTCATCGCAAAAAAATTCCCTTGTTTTGCGATTTTCGTGGCTTACCCCAAACGGTCTCGTCCTTAGTGTGGTCAATCCTCCACCAACCTCACTCCTACTTCCTTCCACCCTCCACCCCCCCACTTTTTACACTTTGTCTTCGGGATTTATCAATCCTCAGCGCTGGCAAGTGAGCACACCAGAAACTAGGAATTGCGTTTCCGGATAATTTTCACTGAATAGTAGAAGGGAAGGCAAAAGAAACTCCAAAATTCGCAAAAATTCAGGAAACGAGAGACAAAGTCCGATATCCCTAGTCCTGGATTCTGTCTAGGACAAAAAGCCGTTCCGTCTGTCAAGGTTGCTTCTTACCCCCAGGGTTTCGTAAAAAAAATTGAGCCTCTTCACTAACACGGAAAGTCGCAGCTTGTAAACCAGAGATCGAATAAGAATCTTCTCATATCAGTAGATCCTACCAAAGGTAAGTTTGCATAACAACCATACCTTATATCTGTTGCTAACATCAAAAATATCCAAGATGTCTCAAATTCCTAGCCCGATGCCTCCTGAAGGCGACCGTCACATCATAATTGTTCCCTTTGGCCAACAGCCCGAACCAAGGTCGGAACCTCCTTCGCGAGACTCCCGCTCACCTACTCCAGAACTTCCAGCCAACTTTGTTCCCAAACCTCCATTGGATGCTTCTCAATTCCCTGCTGCCAGTACAATCCTTAATCTTATGGAGCGCATGGCCGGCGGAAATAACATCCGCGACCTTATTATGGTTCCCGCCACAACTTGGGACCATAACAACTCTCATTGGGAGTTCAGGTTAGCACAACTTAGAAAACAGCACAGAAAGGATTGGGCCAAAAAGGAAGTTGAGCTTCGCAGGAAATATGACGAAGAATTTGCTGACTCCCGCTATCGTCAAATGCTTGTCGAAAAAGAAATGAAAGAGCTGGAATTCATGAAAACCGCCTCAAATCAAACCATCTACGGCAAGACTTGGGATGAGCATAAAGCTGAAAGGCAGAGAGTTGAAGAAAATTCCAAAGCAGCCATGGAAGCAGCACAGAGGAGAGCCGAGGAGTATGAAACTCTTGTCGAAGAACTTAAGAAGCAAGTTGATGAGAAAGAGGCTGTCATCAAAGCTCTGCAAGGCGCCATCACAGGGAGAGCCGAAAATCACCCTCCCCAACAACAATTCAGTAATCCAATTGAAGCCAGCATACCCCCTCAGCAATTCATGTATCCCCAAGCTCCAATTCAAGGGCCCTCGACTGCGCTAGTTGTACACCCCCGCGGTTCGGCTCCGCCGGCGCAAATCTACATGCAGCCTCCTCCTCCTCCCCGGATCCTTGACGTTTCTCATGGAACTTTAAGGGGGTCTTCTATTCCCCAACATGTAACCCCGACTAGCAGGCATCCTGCCCCATCAACGCCGAGAGACCGAATCCCTTCGGAGGATGTAAGGGGTCCTGATAGGAGGAGTGCCTTCCGTAATGCTGCTCCTAGAGGCTACAGTAGCCCTCACAACTCTGGTGGGGGTACCAGAGCTCCCGGTAAGCATCAAAATATGGGGGATAGAAGCAGGGACTCACGTAGTACCATGGACATCCAACTCAAGAGGGAATATCAATCAGATCGTGAACACAGCAATAATATTTGGGGCAGAGTGCAGGAACTAAACTCTCCTCGTGATGGAAGAGCTGAGGTACGTGATATTACCATTGAGTTTAAGGTTCAAACTGATAAAAATCTGTCAGAAGGAAGCCTCTAGAATGGGCCTAAGAACTGAGGTGTCTCTTCACACTAGAGCACAGTCTGGCCATTGGCCCGCGGATATTGGGACACGGGAACAACGCGGTGATCTCTGGAAACCTCCTAGACGTCTTGCATCGAACGCAATTCAGACGCTCCAGAGGATTGAGCCTGGGATTGCCTTTCCTACTCCATCACAGCCTGCTGCTTGGGCAAAAAAATTTGTCACACCCCCCGGTGGAAATATTCACCCAAAATCCGACCCTAAATCTTCGGGGCACAAAGGAGTTTCTGGTCTTGCCAGTATGTCAAAGTCGGCAAGCCAAAATACAACTTCCGTAGGACCCCTAATACCTGCAGAGCCCCGGCGGTCCCTGATCAAAACCAAACCAGTAACCCTCTCCTTAGAGTCATCAGAAAGCGACAAGGCTAGCAAAGAGGCTTCTCAGTTCAAAGACCCGAGGATCTCTAGGAAAAAGATTCTGGGAGATCCGAAATTGAGGGGACGACGCGCCGGTTCCTCCTCGCCGGATGGTGGGAAAGCCACGAAGAGAAGAAAGAGAGATCGTGGGGTGGCGTCTGAACTGCCTCCGCCCGTTTCTCGTAGCGAGAAATTAGGCTCGACAGGCTATGATGATATATCTAGTTCTTTGGTTGATTACGACAGTGTCAGTGATTCAGATACTGGTTCTAGCGAAGTCTATACTCACCCTCGGCCCCGGCACCGTGGATCACCGCTGTTCCTTCCAAAACTTAGATCTCCAAAGTCACACAAAAATCCGTCGTCTCCAGCAAGGCCTACCACAAGAGCAGAGCCTCTCCATAATTTCGAAACAGAATCAGAGGATCTGTTCGGAGATGGCCCAGAAGAATACACCAGTAACATTCCTCCGGTAGATGGAATTGGAATGGATACAGAGGAAGTCGAAAGGCTCATTGAACAGACCGATATTACCCCAGTGGTTTCGGACTTTAATAGTAGAATGCCGAGGAGGATCGAACCGAAAGCTGAACCAGAAACCCCTGTAGAAGTCACAGTGGTGAAACAGCCTAGGAACATTCTGGAGATCTACGACGATACCAAGAAGAAGAGTATTATGGTCTATAATTCAAGAAAATTCAAGAGAGTTTTGACCATCAATGTCATTCCAGACAGATATTCCAGGGACCCCCCAGGCCCCGAGTATTTATTGAATAAGGTGCGCGGTGGGCCGCTGGAGTATGTCAAGAGCTTTCCGGAAACCCACTCGATCACTTTTGCTTTTATTCACCCAGCCGATGCACAAGTGTTCTGGGAGTTCTTCAATAAAGATCCGGACGCCAAAGAATGTGATCGCCGCTTCAACGTCGAGGTGAACTGGGCCCAGGACGCAATCGAACCGTTAAGTAAGGTTCTTATCGATGACCTCATCGCAAGCTCCGCTTCTCGCATGATCAAGGTGTTCCAGTGCCCAAGTGATAGGAGTAATGTAGAGTTAAAGGCAGCTTTTTGTGCAAACGGACCAAAAGACGGGTATAACGAGGTGATATCTGTCAAGGGGAAGAAGGAGAAGACAAGGAGAAAACACAATGGCGGCCTAGGAATCGTGGCCTATGTGGAATGCGCTTCGATCATCTACGCTTCTACACTTATGGAGGCTATCAGAAACAATGAGTACGAGGGGTTCAACGGGGCAGAAGTAGTGTATGCAGACGATCCGTGTGCATTTAAAGATGGAGCCCCGAACAAAGTTGATAGTTTGAGGAGTTGGTAGAGAACGTTAATGCTGGCAAGAGCCCCCTGTGGCGGTTATCCACGAAACCATTTCCCTTGCTATCTCCTAAGATGCTTCAAAGTTCAAACGATGCACAATTATCCCCAGCTTCCCTTCTACCATAACTCTCTAGATGTCTTCGGCTCGATACCCTCTTTTATTTGGAGCTGTGTTGGCTAGTAATTTGCATTTTTCATTCATTTTCTCTCTATTTCTCACTTCATTTCCCCCTGTATAGCTGTCTATGGTCTTGGGTCAGCTTAGCGTTTCACAGCTATGTTACATTTTCTCATCTCATTTTTTTTTCCTTCCCAAAATTGATATTTTGTGGCAACATATTTGCTAGCAAATGACTGATGGACGGACGGGTTGTTGGTTGGTTAGCTGGTTAGCTTCATATCAAGGAAAATCTAGCTCTTGAGTTGCATTGAAAAAATAAAAGTTGTACACTTTAACATATTTTATTGTGAGGCAGATTTGGGAGAAGCGATTCACTTGGCATGAACCCAAGCTGCCCTCTAGGTCTACCGAACCAAACAAAAATTGGGTAATTGGTGAGTCCCATCTAGTAATTGGGGTTTCGGGAACAGGAGGGTTATGTCGCTATAGAATCATTAAGCTCAAACTTAGGTTGGGTTATTAAACCAGGCCTCTAACCCCCATCATACCGTTGAATACATGGCCCTTTCGTCTCAGTCTCAATATTAGTATTTATTTCGACGCAGGAGGTGTGAGGGAGAGGAAGGAAATCTCTAGAGACATGTATCGCCAGGCAGATCAAGGCTATCTACTACCCGAGTATGCACTTGTCGAAGAGCAGACGTGCCTCTTCTTCCTCGAAGAGGCCCCGCAAGTGGCGAGTGATTTTCTGTGAATGGGTAAGTGGTCTGGTGTTGCTAATACCGGAGCGACTTTCGATTAAACAGGAAGAGTTGACTATGTGAAATTTGAGCTCCTTCGTAGCCTAGATGGCGCAGGGGATATCGCATCCGAGTATCACCTACTATGTACATCACGGTTACAAGTGCTCACCTGGCCAGCTTTCTATAGCATAGGTCAAGCCCTTTCTCCCCGGGACGGAAGTCACCCATAACAAAACGAGCGGTATGCCCTATAAATCCTTCCCAGAAATGTCCTACCCACTGTTCTCAAGCCCTCAACAAAGTGTATCGCTGGGAAGGGATCCTCTTGGCACCTTTCCTCCAAGGAATAAAGCCAGGATTCTTTTCTTCCTCATCCTCTCTCCCCCATCTCTCTCTTCCTCACCTACCTCCCACCAAGCTTTCTTCTCAACTTGCTATCATAGCTCCATATCGCTATTAAGAAACAACTTGAAATGCCTTTCGGCTCCGCATTGAATTCCCTCTGGGAAATAATCACTTCCCCATTCTCCCTTCAGGGGGTTACTCTTACTCCTCATCCTCCTTCTACCTCCAGTAGCATCCCAACCCCTCCTCTGGAGGATAAGCATATGGAGCGCGACACCACCAAGGATGAGTTTTTATCTGGTATGTAATTGAATCGCTCTAGCCTCAACTGCATCCAAGCGACTGGCTGACCGAGAGGATGCTTGACATCCTAGTTAATTGTCCTCTCCTCTCCAATCTTTCGGCAGCAGCGTCTATGCCAGGTGCTTGCCATCCCGACCCGCTTGCACTCTCCACTTCTTCGATTGGTTGTCCAGATTATGGGGCTTCCCCCCCATTTATTTCTACTTCTCCTTCTCCGCTCTCTAGATGTGAAGAGGTTGAGTTTGGTGATAGTGGGTTTGCTGGGTATTCTACTTCAGAGAAATCTCCTGCTTGTGCTTCTTCGCTGCCTTCGCCTTACGGCCAAGATGGGCCTGCTGAGCCTGTTATTACTTCCCGCAGGTCTCCTACTTCTTCATTGCCCGAGCGTTCCGGATTAGCTAGCTTTACGCTCGCCAACAATGGCAACTTCTCTACTCCGAGCTCTTCTGACCGCGATCGGTCCGCTGAGTCTGCCGCCGCTGGCGGATATTCTACTTCTCCATCGCTCGGCTTCTCCGGACTTGGCTACTCTACGCCCTCCACCAATTCCAGTTATTCCTCGCCCGCTGCCTCTTCCTTTTCCTTTTCTCTTCCCTCCCCCCCTTCATCTTCCCCTCCGCCTTCCGCCCCTCTCTCTGGGCTCTCCGCCGGCCCCGCCGTGCCAGCTGATTTGCTCACCACCCAAGATAATAACATTCAGCCCTCTCCCAAACAGGAGTGCAAGTTTGACACTAAAGTCGTTAACATGCCGGAACCTCCTTCGAGCAATCCAGTACTTTCCGAGTCCATTCAGAGCAGCGCTCTGGGAAAGGATACCCGCCGCAGATCTCTATCCCCCGATTGGGAGATTCTACGGGTCCTTTGTAGTAAGTTAATGCGGTTCATGACTTCGGTCTCCCCCTGATCTGTCTTAGTGTTATAACACGCTAACGGGGAATGACCCAGACACTGATGTGACAGATGCTCAACTCGAAAGCGAGTCACGCATTATTGGACAGAATAGAAAACGTTCTTATGCTAGAAAACGTGCTCTCGAGCTGGAGGCTGGTGTTGGGGTCTGCCCTGCTCTAGATGCCACACCGACTAAACCAAGCCGTATACCGGTGCTCCAAAAAACACGCTTCTCAGCCAAAAGTTCCGACTCGAACAACACAGCTGAGGCCGCCACTACCAGAGGGAATACCGGTACCGGGGTTCCTGCTAAAATTCGGCCCCGCGCTTATCCACCACGCATGGCGACACAAGCAGAATCTTCGACTCCTCCCCCTCCTCCTCCCCATCCCGATCCTATCACTCCTGCCAAACTCGAAACCCCCGGTTCGGGCGGCCTGAAGTCTCTCTCTCAAACTTGTTGGTGCAGAGGGGGTGTCCAAGACGGCGATGCTGCCACAGGTCCTAAACACAAAAAGTTGAAAATGTCTTCCGTCAACCCTCTTAAGAAGGCATCGAAACGTAAACCACGTAAAGTGGCCAACAGTGGTAAAGCAGCTCGGCGCACCAAAGCAGTCCTTGGCCCTTCAAACGGCCAACCGCCAAGCTATCTTCCCCGTCCAATGAAACCCCGCAATCTTTCTGTATCTACCGGGGAACTAGCGGGCGGATACCAGGCAGCTCCAATTCCCGGAACTCAACCGGTTAAAGGAGCTTGGGCGACTCCCCTTGCGAAAGCTACCTCCTCTAGAAAACGCACAAGCGAGAACGCCATCGTCAAGAACGCTGTAGCCAAGAGGCCGATACTAAGGTGCTTCCTCGGGAGAACGGTTTCTGAAGACGAGTCTAGGCTGTCTAGCGATGATGAAGAAACCGTGAAAGTAAAGCCAGAAAAGTGGGAAGCCGAATCAGCAGCTCCTTTGGCGGCAATCACCTCCACTACATCCAGCACCGCTCCTACTAACAAGGCCAAGCTCAAATCCCCGCTCGCCTCAATCCTGGGGAAACGCACCTCCCCTACCGGTGCCCAGGCCTCCGATGCGAGAGACATCGGTAACAAGAAAATCAAGATGGAGCACCTCCAAGAAGGGGCGACTTCAAGTGGTAAATTGGACGAACCGGATGAAAAACCCAGAACCAACCCCAGGCACCGTCACAGGAATTTTCCTATTCCAAAAAAAATTGACCACGAGATACCAGCCCGCCCGCCTATCCGGCGTTTCAAATATCAGTGGTATTCCGAAAGTTCGGATGACTGGACGGAGAACGAGGAGAAAGAGGAGGAGGAGACTCTATAAACCTGGGGCTAGAGCGAGCCAAAACAGCACACCCACCTAGTGTTGGTGAAGCGACAATCGTGGGGGGGGTAAGGAAGGCCTGTTTAGAGCAAAATGATATCAACAAGAAGTGGACGAGTGGGATACCCGCCACCTAAAAACATCATCACTACCATTCTTAGCAAGGTTGAGTACCCCTCCTAGCACACACCATTATGTCTATCTCTGCATGTACTGTACATACAATTAACCAAAAAAATAAAATCCCCCCCTTTTTCACTTCCCTCGCTGTGATGTCCCTTTCTCGAGTTATCATTAATGACAGTGAGACCTCATGTCCTCAAAATTCAAAAGGACCCATATTAGACCGACTCCAACAACCTAGAATTTCACAAAGAGGAAAAATTATTTGGTCAATGGTATTAGGCGGACATGCCACCAATCGTACATCCTATGCAATCAAGCGGTTGTTTCCTTTCCCCTCCCCCTGTTTCTGCAACAAAGCCGAGATGAAAGAATCATGCCCCATCACTCGTATATATAGCACGCCCCCCATCACCAATCTAAGCAACAACCGAGCTCTCCTTCCAGAAATCTCCCAATATTTCAAGTCCCGAGCGGGCCCCTAATATGAAAAACCACGTATTATTACACTCCGAGAACAATTCGAGAAACCGAGAAACCGACAAATACTTCACCCTCCTCCCCAACATAGACAAATGCTTCCTCTCGACCTAGAAATACAATACCAGCACAATTTATCTTCCGACGATCCTCCCGTGTTAAAAAGAAAGAAAATCTCTTGTCAAGCAAGAGTAGTCGAGGGATGCTCGGTGGGTGATTGAGTGCCATGGTATTTCTGATTTTGTATGGGGGGCTGCGTGCTGAAGATGCGTTTGGATGATGTCTACTGTGGCATGCCTTCGATGGACTTCGGCTAGTGCGGCTTGGGGGTATATGGGAGGAGCTTTGCAATCGGGGTCAGTGGAAATTTCCTGATATCGGCTGGAATTAAGGCAATTAGGTGCTGAGGTGTCAATTTAGTGCAGTATCCCACGGATCTTATTTCCACAGCAGGTTTTTATAGCGGCTGTGCCTATCCGGCGTCTACCAATCTTATATCTTTCACTGGGCACTATCTTTGCCTCACTTTGCCGCGGAAAAAAATGTCTACCAGGCAACAAAGGGAGAGCATAGCCTGCCAGAGCGAAAATGGCCGGGAAGAGTGGTTCTCTTCCTACGTTGTTGGTAGATTTAAATTGGGAGGGTTTTCTTCTTCTTAAGTGAGAGATTTTGTGTGGTTTTAAACAAAAGTGGTGTTTTGTGCGCTCATTACAGCCATACAAAAGGATATGAAACCATACCGATTATCAGCACAGTAGGAAAAACAAATGTCATATTATCTTATTCGCCTCATCAGCGGCATCATACCCCACCCACGCCAGCTATCATGCCATCGCGGTCCCTGACCAGCAGGAGCGGAAAAGCAATCAAGGCAGCAAGAAAAATCCTCGCTAATCTATCACCAGCGGCAAACGCGGACCCTCCGAGTCTCCGTGTGAGCCTCACTCCCAGCCCAAGAACAGAAATACAAGACAGGATTGAATCTTTTAACTAACACGTTCTCTGGACTTCCATCCCCACAACCCTTTTCCGGACCTGCTGCTTCTTGCCTTGAGAGTAATGGGATTCAACGAGTTTATATCCCCTTAGTGTTTTTGGGGAAAATAGGGGCGGAGCCTATCTCAAGCCTGAATCCTCTCCCTTTAACTCCGGGATTGTATAAAGCATAGACGGCTGGCTTGATCAGTCTTGTACCGTAAGCATTCTATTCGTTGTGTTGCTCTACATAATCGGCGGGGAAAATTACTCCAGTAGAGTCTAAATTCACCAGGGCTAGAGACTATGCGAGAAGCCTCGGTACATTAGCCTCTCCGGGGTGGTATTGGGCACGGATCTGGTATGGACATGAATAAGGGGGAGAAAGCCTGGATATAAAACTAACGGGCTCCCGGTTATGATACCTTGTGGTGATCTCAAGGGGCATCTACCTCTTCTCGGGGATGAAGAACTACACCAGAGTTGCAAAAAAGTACCAACAATAAGATCCAAAATCCAGCTTTCCTCCTCCTAGGCTCAATGGCTCCTTGGGAATTTTTGTTATGCCCGGGGTGTTTCGATATGGCGAGCGACTTATAACTTGTGTATTATCTGAAAACTAGAGACTTGAACCGTGATGATAGTAGCGCCCCGCTCACGACTCAAATCGTTCCCCTACACGGCGAATATCAGGATCTAAATATTCCCTACCATGGCTTAAAGCTTCACACCCATGGTGCTAACTATCCGATTAGACGAACACCCAACCAGAAACTACCAGCATGCACTTTTTATTACCCAAATAGGTGCTTTTGGACACAGCATAGCACGATGCTACCAGCTCCTTCTGAGGTTCGAAATTTAGTTCAGCCAGCTAGCTACTCCCATGATATCCACTTTGCGAAGGATGAAAAAATCTAATTAGACCAGTACTCCACCACGATTTGCTAAAGTGGTTTAAGGTCAATTGCTAATAGAGTGCCCTCCGTTAAATATACTGAACATACAATCTAGATAGGTCCTGTCTACTTAGGATCCCAGAAAGTTGGGGGGAAACCGCCGTAGCTAAAATACTACAACTACCGCCTACAATCGACCTTATCCACGCGGGGAGTCATATCCGCCACCGTAAGCCTAGCATGTTTCCAGGCCCCCTTTTCGAGATACCCATGAAATGGGGAGGTTTCTGGCAAGCACAGAAGCAACACTCGATCCCCGAAAATCTCTCACCCCTGTATCCGTACCGCACGCTACAAATACTTACCTACCCCTCATAGCGAGGTTCTAGAACCTCCTCGGGCAGAAACCATAACCCAGGAACTCGGTTAACACCGCGATACCATAAAAGAAGCCTCCACAAAAAATGCCAATAAAGGACAGCGCGGGCATCGCCGCCCGCCCCCCCCTCCCCTCCCCCCTCCAGCCAGCGGAAACAACCGGCCACTCCCTTCCTACATCCTCTTACGACCGACGCCGAAATCCATTCAGGCCTCGAAATCGCAAAAACCTAAAACATCGGGACAAGCCCGCGCAAAACCCTACCGTCGTCGATATTGCGCAAGCAAAGTCCGTGCCACCCGACAACCGCGGGGAACAGCCCGACAACCGGCTTCCCGCGCGGCAACTCCACCACCACCACCAACCACCACGAACCACCACAAAACAGATCAAGATCGCCGAAGCTCTCGCAGCGATCAACGACGCGACGGCGACAGCTGCACGGAAATCGAAACGGCGATAAACGTCAGAAAAAGCACCGGACGGGCAATGGGTACGGCGGTATACGCCGCTGACGAGATCCGTACGATTAGCGAGGTTGTTGTCGGCGTCTAGTAGATACCCGAGGGGACCCCCCCCGAGGGCAATTATTACAAAGCGGGGTGCATCAAGCTCTGTGAGATATATATCATATGCACGAATGTCGGGGTTGTGTGAAGACCTCGACCAGCTTCGGGTTTGTGAAAGATTGAGGGTGGGGACGTGTGGGTATGAGGGCGGAAGGTTGAGGGATTTGAAGTTCATGGGGGGAGAGCTGCGGTGTAGATGTGCGGGTCAGGGCCACTAGCGGGGTTAGGTGTTTGAATGACGTTGAGGGTGAGGGCAACTGGGGGTTAGTCGGGTCGGAGCTACTGTTGCGCTTCTTGAAGAATCTAAAAGGGGGGGATTGGCGAAGAGGTTATTAAGGCAGAAGTTTTGCTTTGTGCCAGATAAGAAGGATAAGGGGGTGTCCCGTCGTCGGGGTATTAGGTTATGATGAACTGTTTTCGCATGTCGGTGATCATAAACGATTAGAGGTATGAAAGTTGTTTGGTTGCTGGGAGCGCAGCTCTGTTTTTCTCATTTGTTCTGTCATACTCCTTCTCTCACACTAATGCTTATGCGGTAGCTATAATATTGAGGGCACAGGAGGTGCCATATGTCAGTTTTCTGACTCAATTAGACTACAAATTACTAAAGATGTTCAAGAAGAGCTCACTGCTCACTTTTCCCACCGTCGGATATCATCATGATCATCGTCATAATCATCCGTCAATAATAGCCCCCCGAAATGATGGTCGAAAAAACAAACGCCTCTGCCAAGTCTATTCCAACACACGTTCATTCCTCTGCCTTCTGGTCATTCCGCACCCCTTATAATCCCATACCATACCACAGTGTACCGACACTATAACTGACACTTGATCAACATCACGCTACGTTTCATTTCCATCTCATCCCATTCACACGCACCCTTCCGCTATTTCCTTACCCAGAAACCCTGCTGTACCGTATTGTAACGGTCATCACGGGAATTCGGTAGGCAGGAGACAACCGGTGACAGCGTAATTCCCGTGACAAGACCCGCGCTGTCCTCACCCGATGGCCGCACAGCTGAAGGCAAGAAGAGAGCACGGTAAAGGAGGCAGGGCAAAAGAGAGGAGAGAGATGAAAAAGAAAACATTCTACTTAGAACAACATGTTAGCTACGGGCACTGTACCATCGCCATGGCCTGTCGTAGCCTATGATACAGCAAAGTATGTTCTCGAAGTGCATGTGGGCGTGGTGTCAGGCAAAGCAAAGCAAAGCAAAGCGCTCTCCTTTTCTCGAGAGGCACAGGTACTAGCAAAGTCCGGTACAGTGCAAACCAAGCAAGCCGGAAGGCAAGCTGATGCCAGAAAAGAAAAAGACAATCCCATACCCATAGCACAGCCAGCTCTCAAGGCAACCGGTACCATACCGTCCCTAAAGTCTGGTTGCCCCCAACTGACCAATAAAACACAGTCATCTGCTCTCGTGCGTGCGTGGGTCCATCCTTCCATCGAATCCCCCCCCCTTTTCCCCGCCATACGGTATAAGTGACAACCTAACTTATTACTCCATCATACCGAAGCTCTATCATTCGGGTAGCCGGGACAGACGTACGCTCCCCAATCCAAAATACCGCAGCCATTGAGAATAATTACAGCAAAAAGGTGGGTGCGCCTGAGGTTTTTTTTTAATATAGAATGGGGAACAAATGAAGCGAGCAGCTGCAACGCGATCGAGTGGATCGAGGGTTTTGCTTGCGAAATGGTTGTGAAGAGGGTTTGCCCTTTTGCAGAAGGGTCGGTCAGGGCGGCAGGGTGGGTACGATAAACAAAGGCAGGGAGCGATGGGTAAGGGAAGGGAGGGTAGTACTGTTTTTGATACGATAACCCAAAGCGAGAGCTAATCATGGTTAATTTATCCCACCCCACACATACTGTGCTAACCCGACGAGTACAGTACTGCACTTTGGTTGTACCGCATTTCAGGGCTGGCTTTGTCTGTCTGCTGCTGTGCTTAGGTGTTATGCATGCTCGAGTACAGGACAGTACAGTAAGTCAAATCTAACACGCTATGGTGGGAATCTAAATTGATAAATAGAATACCGTAAAGCGGACAGATAGATAAATAGACACCACCACCACCACCACCACCACCACCGACCCGTCCACCTGCCATCAATCAGCCAGCAAGACAACCGCCAACCCACCGAGCCGTTTCACTCGGATTCCTCCAGATTCAAGTCTTTAAGCCCTTGGCTTCTTCCCCTTCCTCTTCTCCCTTAGCTCCTCCAGCTTTTAGCTATCCCCCCAAAGTAACTATCCAACACTTTCAAGCTCCAAACAAAACCTCCAACCTCGCTAGCACCCACACCCGGTACACCAAAAAATACCCCAGCACGACTAAACAGGCCAAAAACGAAATGCTTACCTCCCTCCTAACCCGCAACCCCTTCCGCCCCCGCTCCACAACCTCAAACGCAACAAGCTCCGATGCCGCCGACCCGGGCTTCGACACATTCATCGCGACCTTGCGCGCGCGCCGCTCCAGCGACGAGTGGGGAAAAGAGGGACCCGAAGGCGATTTATACAGATTACGATGCCTCGCCGAGGAAATGACGCTCCTCAGCGAGAGGAATTATGGATATAGGAGCGAAAGAAGAAAGGTTCGTCCATTATTCCTTTTTTTTTATTCCCACTTCAACCCCCTTCTTTCTTTCTTTCTTTCTTACCCTTTCATAATATATCCTTTTTTTATATTTTTTACCCGAGATAGGGTGATGTTAATTGGAAATTTAGGATGATTGCAATCGACGATAAAATTATCCTTAGCGATCGCGAGATGCCAATTATTTATTTCGCGGTCGTGGTCCGACGATGGATCGATTGTACGAGTTGTCGGGCTATTATTTGATTGTAGAGCTATGCGCGGGAGTTTTTGTTTTTTTTCCACTTGTCGATTTTTCTTTCCTTTGTTGAGGGGTGGGGTTTGTCTTGTGAATTAGGTTTATCGTGGTGATGGTGGTGGCTCGTTCCTTCTGGGTTTTCTTTTGTTCCTGGAGTTTCGCTTTAATACCATGTACTTCATACTATCATAGTAGTATTATTATCGTAGGTCTGTCGCGAGAGCAACAGGACAGCAGTAGTTAGAGCAATATTGGCACAATAATCTACTACTTTCACCATATCATACTAGTACAAGTACAAGTACCAACTCAATTCCTCTTCTCTTCCCTCCCCGAACTGAGCTAAACTGCCACTAGGCTAAACAATCCAACATACCGGTAACCCAAACCAGCCCCCTTCTACTCCCCCGCCGAACCAATCCCAACCCCTCAAATACCACCCCCGGAGCATAACTTTCTTTCTAGAACCCCACCCCGAGTACTCGTACAGCACTCTACTCGTAATTTTCTGACGTTTGCAAACACAACTGCTATTGCATGCCGCCAAAAATTGACCGGAGCCTCAAGATTTTGGCGGTATGCAATAGCAGTCGTGTTTGCAAACGTCAGAAAATTACGAGTACTCCACCGCATCCCCATTCCCTTCGGTTAATCCCAAACCTCTCTCCCCCGTCCCGCTCTTCTCCCCTCCAGCCCAAAAACACGTGTAAGAACATCTGCCGAAGCCCGCATCAAGATCCCACCCACTTCCGGAAGATGTAAGCGGCTAGTTTAACGTAGGATCTGACTTATGGTCCCGCAGATATCTACAGTACAGTACTAGTACAGTTAAAAAAGTACCCGTAACAATGAGCATCTGGGCGGTTAAATCTCCTAATTTTTTATTTTTTTTTCCGATTGTTCCGTTTGATTTTGGAGTGCGGGGTGGATCGGGGTGGAGGGGGG
>Ga0307509_10001785_pt1 | contig 35707 bp, 37 predicted proteins | sample 10_EM_MG_FD_202245 | JGI IMG/M metagenome (GOLD analysis project Ga0307509, IMG submission 202245) | Populus trichocarpa ectomycorrhiza microbial communities from riparian zone in the Pacific Northwest, United States - 10_EM | ecosystem: Host-associated > Plants > Roots > Unclassified | place...
TAATATAGCTCCGGGGCTGTAAAACAATCAAACTAATCAAAGTAAGCAAAGTAATCAAACTAAACATAGGAAATCCTGCACTCCGCTCCTGTATACAGTTACCGGAACATGTATACATGTTACATATACAGCTCATTGAATCCCCCCCCCTCTTGCCTCCCCCGGGACCATAGGGCTCCATGGAAGATTGGCACCTCAGAACCCTCTTTATACCGGCGTGTAGGTGGCGTTGAGCCCAATGACTCCCAGGTGGCAGATCCACAATCGGTTCAGCGGTTGTGGAGGGAACTGCCATCGAGTTCAGGATTGTTAGAGACAAAAGACCACTCTCAGAAGGATGGTGAACTCCATGAATACCGATGCGCAAGAGACGTACCTTATACCGGCGTGTAGCTGGCGTAGAGTCCAATGACGCCCAGGTGGCTGATTCAAAATCGGTTGAGTGGTTGTGGAGGAAACAGCCATCGAGTTCAGGATTGTTAGAAACAAAGGACCACTCTCAAATGGGTGGCGAACTTCATGAATACCAATGCGCAAGAGACGTACCCTATACCGGCGTGTAGCTGGCGTAGGGCCAATGACGCCCAAGTGACAGATTCAAAATCGGCTGAGCGGTTGTGGAGGAATCTGCCATCGGGTTCAGGATTGTTAGAGACAAAAGACCCCTCTCAGAAAGGTGGCGAACTCGATGAATACAGATGCGCAAGAGACGTACCTTATACCGCCATGTAGCTGGCGTCGAGCCCAACGACGCTGTGTCTTTAGACCTGGAATTGGCCAAGCGGTTGTGGAGGAATCCGCTATCGAGTCCTGGCATCGCCAGCATCCCCTCTCAGCCTTCCCAAAACCCCCCCCAGAGTAGATATCAATTTCATAAGTATTGATGCGACAGTGATGTTCTTTATACCGGCGTGTAGCTGGCGCCGGGTCCAACGACGTCCTGCCTTCAGATCTGGAATCGCTTAAGCGGTTGTGGAGGAATCTGACATCAAGTTCCGGGATCGCCAGCACCACCCCTTCTGCCTTCCCAAGACCCCCTGCAGAGTAAATAGTAACTTCATGAGTATTGATGCGATAGAGACGTACCTTATACCGGCGTATAGCTGGCGCTGAGCCCAACGACGCCGTGCCTTTAGACCTGGAATCGGCCAACCAGGTGTGGAGGAATCTGCCATCGAGCTCTGGGATCGCCAGCATCCCCTCTGAGCCTTCCCAGGACCCCCCCCCCAGACTATGTAGCGAACTCATGAGTATTGATGCGACAGTGACGTCCCATATACCGCCGTGTAGCTGGCATCGAGCCCAACGACGTCCAGGTAACAGATTCAAAAACGGTCCAGCGGTTGTAGAGGAATCTGCCATCGGGTCCTGGGATTGCCAGCATCCCCTCTGAGCCTTCCCAGGACCCCCCCTCAGACTATGTAGCGATTTCATGAGTATTGATGCGACAGCGACGTCCCTTATACCGGCGTGTAGCTGGCATCGAGCCCAACGACGTCCAGGTAACAGATTCAAAAACAGTCCAGCGGTTGTAGAGGGATCTGCCATTGAGTCCTGGGATCGCCAGCATCCCCTCTCAGCCTTCCCAAAACCCCCCAGAGTAGATAGCGATTTCATGAGTATTCATGCGACAGGGACGTACCTTATACCGGCGTGTAGCTGGCTCCGAGCCCAGCAACCCCCCAGTGTCAGATTTAGGATTGGATGTGTAGTTGTAGATGAGTATTATGTAGGATGCCCGGGAATGTGGATGTTGAGGGTGATGATGAGAGAATAGTTTGTCGCGTCGTGTGTGAGGCTAAGTGCGTGAAGCTAAGTGGCAACAAACCATGATGAACTATGCCAAGAAATGCTCAGGGGTACCCTTGAGGCGAGCATCTCTCAGTAGTAAATCATGATGAGCAATTGTTTTGAGGGATGAGTCTGGATGCACAGGAGGCAGAGTTGCTTTGTCTTATATGTCAGGATGGAAGGTGGTGTATTAGTTTCGCTCCAGATGCACGGAATTTGAGTGGGCGTTGCCAGGTAACTCATGACGCACAGGACGCAGAAGACACAGCTCAGGAAGTACAGGACGCAGGGGATGCAAAGGACGCAACTCAGGACGCACAGGACGCAGGGGACGCAGATTCAACGTCGGCTGTGTCAGGACGCAACGGCGCCGTATCTGACGCAGGGTAATTTTTTGCTGATGAAGTGTTGTACAAATTCTTGGCATCTACTCTTGCATCTGAATGATTTGACTTTGGCCATGTTTAGCACACAACTATTTAAAAAAATGTGATTTTTCTTGAAAATCGCTTTAAAGGTTTGTTCAAAAAAATGACATCTTTTTAGAAATAAGTGTGTTAGGCACTCCTTGCTCCATTTTTTAGGGTTTCTATATTTGAACAAAAAATATAATAAAAAATAGGTTTACTTAAGGTAAACCTAAATATTAATACCCTTTTTTGCCAATGTGACTGTATTTTCAAAAATTCCCACTAATTATAAATTATTCTTATGGGATATTTCTCAAAATATATATAAGAAACATGTTTGAAAATAATACCTTGTAAATTTCTCTTATACTACTCAAAGTATCGTTCCAGAGGATTAGATGTAGACCCATTTTTCACACAAAATGTATCACAATTTTGAGAGTAACAGCAACCATTATGCTTGCAATTTGTCTTGATATATAGGTTAAGAATGACAAATCATCTTTCTAACTTATTAAAAATAGGTTTGAAATATATATTAAGATAGGTTAAAAGTATATAAATTAAAGTTTGTAATTTCACTTAAAAGAAAATCCAGGAAAATCACAATGATATTAATTGGAGAATAAAAGAGAGCCTTGAAGAAACATGAACCTATCACTTAGGAATACACCTATGCGAAGAATAACAAGTGAAAACATCTCTCTTGGAGTCCTCTGTGCCATAAAAATCTTATTGCTATGATATATTTTAAAGTTCTTGGCAAGACACAAAACATGTTAAGCCAAGACAAATTACAAGCATTATGGTTGCTGTTACTTCCAAAAGTTGTCACAGATTTTGTGTGAAAAGTGGGTCTACATCTACTCTTCCGGAACCATACATGTGGAAATATTCATTTTTAATTACTTGTCCGGGTCATGTAGTGACCATACATTTGGTTTTTGAGGGACAGGCCACTTCGAAAAGTCTAGCCTTGCTCTCCTGGCCACATCATCTATAGGGAGGATCCTCTGGACGAATGTGTAGGATGCTGAGTCCCACGTGTTTGGTTTCATGCCTCCGGCGTTAGAAAAAGCAGCCCTAAGATTGGAGGGACGGCGGAAGCCGTCATGTACAGGGAGGCTCGGCGGAAAAATGGCTGTTGCAATGTTATTGTCAGGTAACGCAGTTGACCATCGGATTGCAGCCATGTTTCGTATCTGTTCGAGGTATAGGTCCACTGGTATTCTGCAGGCTTCAGCAGACAGGACATTGGTATTTGTTGAATAAAAGCAGTTAGTGATCCACCGTTTAACTCAGTTCAGTAGAACCTCCATCTTGTGTCTCATGATGGCACTTGGATCGAGAGATTCCACGCCATATAGGAGTGTGGGTATTATAATCGCTTTCACCTTCCTCCCCGCACTGTATAGTGTAAGTCTACTACCTAGGGAAGACAGTCTCTTAATGCTGTCAAAGGCAGCTTGCGCAAGGGCGAGTCTGTTCGCGTAGTGGGTCTACGTCCCATGGTTATTTTCAAAGTGAAAACCCAGCCACTTGACTACTTTGGGTGCTGGTTATATGCATTCACCGTTGACCACTATCAGATGTTCACTCCTTCTTACTTTCTCTCTAGGGGTCCGCCAGTGGATAAGGTCCTTTTTGTGTGTCGAAAAATTCCAATTGAAGGGAGGTCGCAATGTTTTTGATCCTCGCGAAGGCTTCTCCCAAGAGCTTAGACTTCATCGACCAGGAATTGGAACTGACCGTAGTTTGTATATCGTCAACGTAGGACGAAATGAATTCTCTGCTAGGATCTATGCAGTCATGAAGAGGTTCGACATAGATTACAAAGAGTATGGGAGAAAGGGGTGAACCCTGTAGTATTCCAGTATTGATACTTCTCATCTCCCTAGGGGAGTCCGGGAAGATGATAGTGCATTGTCTGTAGGAGATAAAGTTAGATTTCCACTTCACCATGTACTCAGGTACATCTTTGGTCTGTAGCCTTCGTAGTAGGGTGGAATTGTCCATGTTGTCAAATTCGCCTTTGATATCAAGAAACATAGTGCTGGCTTTAAGGACGGCAGCTCTTGCCTCTTGTACCCAATCTCTTAGTGAAATGACAGCGTCGAAGGTCACTCTCTGCAGTAGGCTTTCTGTCTGCCTTAGCGAGTAGAGGCCATTGAGTTTGGCAAATTTGATGAGTCTTTGGTTGAAAATCCTCTCCGCTATTTTCGAAAAGGTCTGCATAAGTGCTATAACCCTATAGCTCGCGAATGCATCGTAGTCCCCTTTGGCAGGCTTGGAGAGGAGTATGCCAAGCGAGTCCTTGAGTGAGGGCGGGTGGATTGACCAGGAGAGTAGGTGGTTAATGAGTTTAGGGATAACATGGTGATTGACAGTATGTATTCCCTTCCAGACTCCATATGGTACCTGATCTGGTCCTGGGGCAGAGTTGTTGCTGCATTTCTGAAGAGCCTGTGAGACCTCTGTTGCATCGACTTCGTCTTTTTCTTCTAGCTTAACAAAAGCTGGTTGCTGTAGGGCAACCGAGTGAGGGTCCGGCGGGAAGAAGTGTTGCATGATTGACTCATTAAGTGAGAATGGACTTACGTGGGCGTATCTGCCTGGCACCATAACACCTCGCCTTTTCTTCGTGAATTGATATGCTGTCCTGAGATCATTTTTCTTTGCATTTTTGAGGAAGGTCCATCAGTGAGCTGCTTTAGCCCTTTTGACATTAGACTGGTATGCCTTTTTCTTTTCTTTCGCATCTTGGGTTAGGGCGGAGTCCATCTTGACCTTTCTTGTGGCACCTGTGAAGTCCTTCCTAAACTGTGTGAGATCTGAAGTCCACCCAGGTTTCGACCATCTACACGGTTTTTTCATTGGTACATGTTTCTTGATTGTGTGGATCAAGAGAGACAGGTGGAAATCGAAGTCGTCAACTGCATTTTCAGGTTCGGTCTTTCGAGTCTATTTGAATGAGGTTGTGTGTTTGTTATTAACTGTGGAGTTCATGAGTTTCTTGACTTCTTCTTCGATCACAGCGTTCGGCTGGCCTTCGACTTTCCAGGTTATCTTTCCCCAGTTAGGAGAAGGTCTAGCCGTGACATATGGGCCGGAGGTAATAGAGGTAACTATGGCCGCATGGTCTGAACCAGTGTGAGGGATATTAGTCTTCCATGTTTTGACAAAGTCTGCTAACTGTCAGTTAGCTAAGGTATAGTTGATAATAGAAGGTCTGTCATTTATGTTATCTGGAGTCCTGGTGTAGACCCCAGGTTCGTTGATTTTGGCAAAGCCCAGTAGCCCCGCCACTCAAAAGTATTGTTCTCTTATCCGGCGTTCAGTGCTCGACATGTTCCTTGTAGGATCCGTGTAAAGTATGTGTACGTTCAGGTCCCTGACCACCTGGGAAAGATGAAGATCATGTGTAAACAGGTCGGCAGCTTTAACTGGGTTAACTCCATCCACATGTCTGTTGTAAGTATTAATCAAGGCAAAACTTTCAAATCCTCCAAGTACCGGTCTTCCATCATTTCTTGACAAAACCAATCGAAGCACATCAACAGTAGGAGAAAAACATTAATAATTATAATCTTTAACCAATGAAAGGTTATCATAGGTAGCCACCCTTTTCTTGAAACCAAAAATATTCGAAACATAACATTGAAAACCAGGTGCTGTAAGCGGGCTGCCTTGAAACAAAGGAGGGTCTTGTAAATACATAAAAGAAACATTTCTATTCCTAATGAGCGAAAATAAAGTTAAAAACACCAAATTGCTTCCCCTGCAATTATGCTGTACTATAGAAAAACAACGTAAAGGAGCGTGACCATCTGAGTTCTGTGACTCAATCATGGGTATTTGGTTGTGTCCATACCCTCGGAAGATTGGGAGGCTCTTCTTCAGTCGTAATGTTCTTTGGCGTCCTGTTTAGCCTTGATTTAGAGAGGGCATTCCACAGAGTAAACCGGGTGGCTCCCGCCCCATGCTGCACACTTGGACAGGGTAATGGGGCAGCAATCGGCGATAATCGTCCTATTGCCCTTCTTGGGGCAAGTCCGGCATGCACACTTGTGCTCCTTCGGTCTGTGTTCACCGGCACAGATAGGAAAGCTGTGGTGGGTAGCCTTACATCCTTTATCAGGATGTCCGTATTGATAGCATTTCTTGCATTGCTTCATCAGATTCGAGTGTCACATCAGCGCAGAAGCCATGTAGTGGCTGTGAATCAGTACAGATGGTGTGATTTTGTCCACTTCATCAGTAGGGACTGATACAACCACCGAGGTATACTTCTTGAAAAGCCTAATCTCAGGGTCTTTCTGCAAAAACCTAGCTGTAGTGATATTAACTTGTTGTCCTATGAAGAGAGACTTCTTCATAACCGAAAGGAGGGTCTCTTCGTCATTTGAGGTCACTTCGAGAGGGAGCTCATGTATCACAACCGGTGAGTCGGTAGGGGCTCTTCTGAATTCCATGCAGTCTTGTGAACCCTCAGGAAGCACAGTGTTCAGAGCCGTAGTCATGGGGGCTAAGTGGCTAGTGTATTTGATTGACTCAGCTCCCGGTGGGGTCGTGAGAGAAACGGTACTGGTGGTCGCATTAATCTGCATTTGCAGGTTGGTGGAGGCAGAGCACCCACACTTCTGGAGTTCTTTAGCGATCGCAATGCTAATTTGCGGCTTAAGCCTGGCCGAATTAGGCAGGGGTATGGGTGTGGCGCGAGTGGCGTAAATGCACCTCCTTACTATGGTTATGGTCTTAGGGCGTGCAGCATGTGGCGGAGGGGGGAGAGGGGTGTCATTACCCAGTTCAGCCGTATCTTCTGGCGCTTTGACCTCCTTTTTCTGCTTCTGCTTGGGGTTTTTGTGGGGTGTGGGGCCAACAGTCGCCGACCTCTTCTTCCCTTTGAGCGGTGTTTTGCATACAGGCGTTTCCTTAGAAGTCGCCGCTGCCTCAGCAGAGGTGCAAGATTGCTTCTGCATCGTGCTGATCTGTGGGATAATTTTTGCCGTCGATGCTGCCACGTTTGTGGAGAGGTCACTGGCGTTGTTTGATAGGCTTTTCACCGTGGTAGCAAGTTCGGTGACCCTGTTTGTGAGTTCGTGTATTTGTTGTCTCATTCCCAATATTATTGTGAACATCTCGATCTGGATGGTGACGTTGACTACCTCACCATCCGAGAACTCAGTTTCAGTGAGATTAAGGATTTCTTCCCTAAGAGGTGATTCATCTGGTAGGGATAATGCAGGTGCCACGCCTCTGATTCCAGCAAGAAATTCCTGGAACCATGGGCTATTCTCGAATTTGCTGGTCAATGGTGACCCGTGGTCTTCTCCTGGCTGGGAAGCCATATCAGCCGAGGCGGTGAGGTGGGGTGAGGTCCTGTAGGGATGGGTGGCAACCGAGGTCACGATGAAATCTTTGGTGTTGAGTGTTGCGTAACTCTTCACTGTAATTGGCCTATTTTAAAGGTGCGGAAAATAGGTGGGACGGAGCTTGAAACAACAGTCACGTGAAATGATACAAGTAGCATACAGTAGTGGATGAAGCAGAAGTCGTAACCGGCAGAATTAGCTACCTTATGAAAATGCGGTAGGCGGGGGAGAGAAAAAAAAGGGGGGTGCCTTGCTCTCGGAACCTCCTTTCCCTTGTAGTCACGTCTTGCTCAGGGACGCTCTACGGTATTTTTCGGCATGGTTCAAAGGTAGATTATGTCACTCACTTCACTCTCAACGAAATCTTTCACCTTTTGTCCTTCAACCCCTCACGCTTGCACACCAGAGCCAGATTCGGAATGGTAGTCTGGGAAGGGGGCCGCAGGTGATCGCTTAACCCCAGTGAGATGACCCGAACTGTCAACAGGCGATATACCAGTGGCTCATGAACCTGAGACGGGCTTCCCAAGCATGCCATCTATTCTTACTCAATTCCATGTCACAGGCCGCACTATACTATAATAGATACCAGTTCTCACAAAACGCATGACAAATATTTGCATTGCGAAGAACTGAAACAAAGGGGAAACATAATAGGCGTAGGTCTAACCAGAACTCCGAAAGAAGAAAAGGGGTAAAGGAAGAAAACGCAAGTAGATAAATACAAAAATATTCGGTGGAAACTAGAAAACGCCCTTATTATAGTCCATTTACATATAAATCTCCGAAGGACTTACACGCATCCCGAGGTGGGAATATATCGAGTAACAAAGAAGGAAGAATGTGAAGAGAAAGAAAGTGAAAAGGTAGAATAAGAGGTAACAATAAAAGACCGGGGGTGTGTACAGGATGATTGATAGAGAAGTATCATAGGATGAGCGTTAGTTTTTTCTTGCGGGGTACCAGAAACCTAGAGCCAAGATAGCCTAGTGCGTGGTAGAGATGCATTTGAGGATGACGATCCCGACCAACACCGCAGTCTTCAATGGCCAACCCCCAGTCTAGGAGTAGACCACTACGAGTGGATAGAGTTATCGGACCTTAAGGATTCTGTTTCCGAGTCCGCGCGTAGCCGCCCCCCTTCAATCAAGTTACCAATGCCATCACTCCTTTCGACGTGCTTTGCAGGCGGGGGGGGGAAATCCAGCCGCCGGGCCCGCCACACCGGATACGACATTACCTCGTCCAAGCGGGAGGCTTGCGATCCAAGGGTGCCCCTAAGAGCGAGCTAAGGGTAGTAGGGTTTAGTGAGTGTAATCTAGCGTGGCAGTGCGGATATCTTTGACTCGTGAAAGAATCTTTACTACCACCTCATTCCCCATTAGAGCGGCCCATCCCAGTGGCGTTCGGTTATATTCGTCGACATGGTTCGGATTGACGTCCTCGCGTTCCAACAGCAACTTCACGACCTCCTCTCTCCCGTTCTGAGCTGCCAGCGAGAGTGGTGTCCGTCCTCCGCCGGCGTCTATATGGTCCGGATTGACGTCCTTTCGTTGCAAAAGTAACTTTACTACCCCTCCACACCCGTGCTCAGCCGCCCACCCCAGCGGTGTGCGGCCACATGCGGTATCGGGCTGGTCTGGATTGACGTCCCCTCGCGCCAATAGCATCTCTACTGCCCCCTCATGCCCGCGTAAAGCGGCCCATGACAGTGGCGTTCGGCCATATCCGTCTACATAGTCTGGATTGACGTCCTCGCGTGCCAACAGCAACTTCATGACCTCATCTCTCCCGTTCTGAGCCGCTAGTGAGAGTGGTGTCCGTCCTCCGCCGGTGTCTATATGGTCCGGATTGACGTCCTTTCGCTCCAAAAGTAACTTTACCACCCCTCCACACCCGTGCTCAGCCGCCCACCCCAGTGGTGTGCGGTCACGTTCGGTGTCGGGCTGGTCTGGATTGACGTCTCCTCGTGCCAATAGCATCTCTACTGCCCCCTCATGCCCGCGTAAAGCGGCCCATGCCAGTGGTGTTCGTCCATATTCGTCTACATAGTCTGGATTGACGTCCTCGCGTGCCAACAGCAACTTCATGACCTCATCTCTCCCGTTCTGAGCCGCTAGTGAGAGTGGTGTCCGCCCACCGCCGGTGTCTATATGGTCAGGATTGACGTCCTTTCGTTCCAAAAGCAACTTTGCTACCCCCCCACGCCCGCACTCAGCTGCCCATCCCAGTGGCGTGCGGTGACATGTGGTGTCTGGCTGGTCTGGATTGACGTCCTCTCGTTCCAACAGCATCTTGACTGCCTCCTCCTGCCCTCTCTCAGCTGCTCGTGTGAGGGCCGTTCCCCCCATCCAATCGGTTGCATTGATGTCCAATCCCTCCATCTCCAATAGGGCACCAACTAGATCCATGACCCCGATGGATGCCACTGCGTGGAGTCCTGTTAATCCTGGAGGTCCTCCCTCGCCATTAAAACAAGGGCCCCAGCCTCTCTCTTCATGATAGCGCAATAGTAGTAGTTGAGCAGATATATGCTCTTCAAATTTATCGAGAAGCCTCAGTGAAAGTAGTTTGACGCTTTCCGCCATCCCCCTCCTTGCGTGCTCACCCCAGTAAAAAGATGCATACTCCAGAAGGGGCATTGTTGAGGGGGCCGCGTGAAGAGTTGGCGACAGACCCCGAACAGATCCAGAATTGAGATATGTCAAACAAACCTCGGCAATTGTTGTGTGAGGATTATGGAATAGGGTAGGATTACTTGAGAGGTGCTCCTGTAGAGTAAAGTGCACGAGCCGGATGGTGGACGAAGATTCCTCAACCGTAACAAGGCCTAGACAAGATGATAGAAGTGTCTTTAATGCTGGAACGTTTTCAAGATCGAGTTCTGTGGATCCTATCTCCACACCCAAGGCGTGGCAGAGTTCCTCAGACCGTAACGGCCGTTGTGAATAAGACACCCACATCAGGACTTTCAGCCCAAGTACTGGCTTATCTCCCTTCTGGGCCTTGAGCCGGGTTAGGGTTTCGGTGTAGGCATCGCTCAACCCACTCCCTCGCGCCATCTCTTCAAGCTTCTTCCTTCTCTGACGAATCGTCGTCCCTCCTAGAATAGCGTCCATGTTTAGCGAAACAAGGAGGAATCTATACATAATCATTAGTGAGTACGCGTCGTTAGGGGGGAAACCGGATACTCGCACGCACATATCAGACATCTTTTCCAGAATAATTCTCACAATATCCGCCCGTAAACCTTGACTCATCGCCTCAGGCTCGTCATCCCTGTCTAACCTCATCTCCAGATAATTCCTGATATCATCCGGGTTAGGGCTGATGGGTATCACGACTGCCTTGGCGAAATATCTTTGAATCGCTTCCTTGGCATGGGGTCTCCCGGTAAGGAAAATCCTCGTCCTAGGAGACTCCCGAACAATATCTCTCAGTGACCCAAGGAGGTCCGGAAGATTCTTCGGTATACATTCGTCTAGCGCGTCTATACAGATGAAAACTCGGGATAGCGAAGCAACAACGACCTTCAACATTCTCATCAGATCCACAAGTCGCGGTCCTCTTCCTCCGATCTCCTTTTTCCCTTCATGAAACGCCTCGCGTACACACTCCGGGATGTCTCCCCTGCCCACCAGCTGTTTCAGAATAGCTCCGATCATGTTAGTAATGGTCTGCTCTTCCTGAGCAAGGAAGTCGCAATATAAGCACGCAATGGCAATATCATCCTTCTTTGCCTGATCACACAACCTGTCGATCACCAAAGAGCTAGTATTTCTCGCCGTCAGTGATATTCGCTTCTCCCAAAGCACCCCGCCGCCACTCACCTGAGATAGGTCTTGCCTACTCCCGGATTCCCGGAGCAAAACAAGATAGCCTGATCGGCTCCTCCTCCACTCTCCCTCCACTCCCTCCACTCTCTTGTTTCCAAAAGCCACTCCCCGACGCCGTCGAACCGGTCATTCCGCACGCCCTGATGTCTGTTACTTGGCTCTAGTGGAGAGAACCAATGCATAATGTGGGAATCCTCTTCGGATTTATAAACGATATAGTTATAACTGCCGGTTATGTTACCGCAGTTGGTATAGCTGTTGCCGAATTTGGTCGGTTGTGCATGTGTGGTTAGGGCCATGATGTTCTGTCCGAAAGGTTAGTTGTGTGTAGAAGTGGTATAACACATCGATATGCATGGGGAATGGAGGAGCCTACAAAACTTCCGGAGGGGGTGGGGAAGCTGAAGAAAAGCGGGGCGATGTGGCTGCTTCTTTCTTAACAATTACCGTCCAATCATTTTCATGCCAAGGAAACAACACTGTGGAGGGCTTTGACGAATCGCCACAACCCGGTCAGCCACACAAATCATGGTATGGCACACAGCGACTGAAGGTGTGAGTCGAAAAAGCGTTTTGTTTGGGTGCCCTGTTTCCAGTTGACCCGCCAATTGTGCATGCAAAGGAAAGGGGGGTAGTCTACTGGAGCACTTGTGCTCGGGGGTGCATGAAAGTGATTTACCTTTTGTGGCGTATCATGACACAAAGTGATATCACAATTCCCATATGGCCCACACCCAGCCGGCCCTGTCACTTTGTGCCAAACTGCGCCACAAAAGGTAAGTAGCATACAGTAGTCGATGAAGCAGAAGTCATTACCGGCAGAATTAGCTACCTTACGAAAATTCGGTTAGCAAAAGAGAGAGAAAAAGGAAAGGATCCTGGGCCAGAGCCTTTTGATCCCTGGTCATCACGCTTTGCTCGGGTACACTCTAAAGTATTTTTCAACATGGCCCAAAGGTAGATTGTGTCACTCGTTTCACTCTACACAAAATTCACTTTTTGCCATTTAACTCCTCACGCTTGCAACACATAATCGGAAGAAAAAAATGAAAAAAATGGACCAGTTCTCCTCAGGAGTAACTTCATCTGGCTTATCTTCCTTTTTAAACTTTTTTTTGTTGTTGTCAACTGGTTAGAAATCAAGTCTTGAATATTTTTAGGATCCTGTTGGAGGCTATTTGCACTGTTATTAAACATTGAACTCGAGCACTGTGCTGTCTAAGCATAGGGCAGGTAGTCTAGTGCTCGAATAAAGTTCTCGCGGCACAAAACTTGTCCCCATATTACCCTCGCGTTCTAGGAACCCTTAGCGCCTAGACTCTCCTCCCCTGTCTGAAATGAACTCCAAACATTCGAAGTACTCGAGAAGATAGAGTTCAAGCGCCGGGCCCATACTCGAGTATTCGCTGGCAGGCGTTCTGTTCGTCATACGCCAGTCAGCCGCTCAACATCCCCGCTCAATTCCCGACCCCACTCATCCCAAGGATTTACCCAGTGGGAACTTTCACAAGAGGCTGGAGGCGAAAGGTTCCGCAATACGCTTGGAGTGGAGCCCTTTTCTTATGCAATAGATCTATGATAGAAATATACCATAGAAAAAGTAAAACCTCTACAAAAATATGGAACAACAAAATATTTACACACCTTCCCTCTCCTTTTTATCCCTCAAACTGTGCGAAGAAATTCAAGAACAGTCAAAGAAAAAAATGAGAGTTAACTTTATCCTAACTCTGCTGGTATTTTCCGTTTTGCTTAAGATGAACTGAGTGATAGGCGAAGCTAGTGAGTGGTTTTCCAGGGATTCGAGAAGCTTGTTTCCCCCGCTGCACATCGGCTTAGGGTGCCGCAAGAAAGGAAAGTACTCGAGTATGCAATCGCACCATAACCAGCATATGTTGGGAAGGATGCGGTGGATTGGGACAAGGCTGTACAGTAAGAGTATTTAAAACGCATCTGTGGGGTGTTACCGGTTTGTGGGTCGGCACTTCTCCGGGCCGTTTTCTGACAACTCGAGTAACTATGGAGCCTGTCGGGGGAATCGGTTGGGCTGGGTGGAGGTGCGTGATTGACCTGTTGACAGAGGGGCGCCCGGGGTGGGGGATGAGGACGAGTGCGGGTGGGGTACTGTACAGTACTGTACATGATCGAAGAGAGATTTGTCTTAAGATGCGACCAACCCCACTCATCGCAGCCATTGCAGTAGAACCCTGGTCATCACTACCGTACACCCCTCCATTCATCCACTGTGGTTCCGTTTAGCATCTTAGGGCAACAAGCCACCCAAAATATAGTCTACCGCCTTTAAGCGAGGGAGGAAGACCAGCACAAAGAAAGCCTTTCTGAGGGTAAAAAAAATATAGAAATCAACTGCATTCGGTTCTATTCTTATTTTGCCCCCCCTCCCCTCTTTATGACGGGCCAAAGAAAATAGTAATTTGATGCAAACGGTTTCACTTTTTTGGGGGGCATTTTGTGGTTGTTGGTACTGCCCTTGGCCACTACTTAAGTACACTTGTGTAACAAAAGTCCTGGCACCCCCGACAGAGTGATCCGAGAAGAATACTTTGTTTATCACTTCAATTGCCATCCTTCAGCCTGGATAGCACACTGAATGTGCCTGAGCATTGTTCTAATTAACCTATCAATCTTGTCTTGCTCAATAGCATTCCATTCCTCCACACAGGCAGTCCACAGTTCATCCTCTGTCTATGTCCTTCCCGAAATCCCTACCATTCTAAATCTTCCACAGGAGCCCCAAGTTCCCACAGGAATCTCTGTCCTAGAAAACTGCTTCATAAGTCTCCTCTTCCACATCCTCCATACACTCTCAATATCATTTAAGTTGAGTGAAGCGATTTTCACGATGAAACTTTCCCGGGGTGCCAAGACCTTTGTCACCCGAGTGAACTATTCTTGTACAGTGTAGCTCAGATACAGTACCGGAGTGCTTAGACTAGGTTTACTGCCAAGCGCATTGTATCTAAACGTTTTACTCGTCTAAAATGTGACCTGGTCAAGAAAATTCTCAATCGGAATATCCCACTAATTGTGGCTTGCCCCCAAACAGTTCGCAATGCAATTACCGTACCATAGACTAGCTAACAAATTTAATATATGAACGGCAATCTTTTGAAGAATGACGTTTTGGTGGTGTCCGGGTAGCAAAAGCTTGGGAGTAGGAGCAAAAAACACTTTTGCGTGGTAGAAAACTTCATGTCTTTGATAAGCGGTTCTCGAACTATTTGCCAACTTGTGTGGAACGGGGGTCAGGGAGGTGCTACTTCTACCCAAGGGTGAACCCAGGCTTGCCTTTACCACGCAAGAGGAAAGCTATGATAGGCTCGCCCAGGTTCCAGCAGCAGAGAAAATATGCCCGCAGGGGGGCATGGCTATCCTCATTAAGTCACACGTGCCCCAAGTCTAACGATTATTACATGTAGCAACTAGAGACGATTGGTCTGCTGCTATCTTCAGAAATAAAGTGCTTTGCACTTAAAGCATCCATGACGTCCCAGGCAGCACGTAGCGCTGCAGCCCTCAATGCAACAACCCTCAATGCAACCAAGGTTATATCCAAAAAAACCAAATATTCTCAAGATCCCGCATCCAATTCCCAGTAACTTCACATCATTTAACAAAAAAAGTTAATTTTCACCCTAACGAAGTATTAAGCCCATACCGCCAAATTTCCTACCGTCAATGTCCCAATTTTAAGTTTGCTCTCCGTATTCCCTCCCCCTGAGCATCATTACAAACTGTCTTCATGGTGAAGTTGCTGCCAATTGAAAATAAGGTTGAGTTTTACATGTTGCATTAGGCGTGGTGCATGTTATAGGCGCAAGGCCTCATAATAGATGAACAAGGTTTTGGGGTGAGTGGTGCCAAGAGGCAATTGTGGGACTCTGGAATTGCCTCTTTCCATAGTATGCAGTGTTTCACGAGTCTGTGTCACCCCCAAAGGCTGAAATAGCCGCTCTCTTGCCCAAAGAGGCAATTACTGACCCTGACTACTCATCCGGGCGAGGGGGTGGGGGGCGTGACCCCAACCTGTCTTGTCAAAGAAATCGAGATCGGACACAGGTCTCACTTTGGCCAGAATTCCACCTACCCTAATATGTAACTGGCGCGAGTGAGTTTGTGTGATTCCTCATTCTCCTTGAGAGCAAAGATCCTGCGGTATAGAGTCCCCAGTATCGAAATCCGCACCTCGCCGACACCCCTTCTCCAATATTGGCACCCAGTATGCACATCTTCAAATGCCAATAGCTTCCTGGGCCCCCATAGCCATACTCTATATAACTTAGCACTACCCCTCTCGCCTCCACCACATAGACTAGCGGACGGTGAACCACTTGAACCTACCGAATTTCTCCTCCGGGTGTCTCTTCTCCCCTAACGTCCATCCACTTGCCCACTTGCTTCCATTCCGCTGTCCAACAGCCAGAATAATCACGTTTGATCAAAAACGCCAAGAGTCCGCTCATGTCTAACCAGCCCAATGAAGACCTATCCCGGGGTTCCACGCCCACTCACATTCACTCCTCCTCTGATGGTAAAAGAATAATTTCGCAATTCTCACCCGCCACCGCTCCTGCTCGGACCGGTCCCTCTCCGCCTCTCCCACCCGTAGCTGCCTGTTGGGTTTCATGGGGGAAATATGTACCTCATAAAACCCTTTAAGTACAGTACAATGGGGGCACAGGCGAGGAGAAAAAGGCGTGGCTCAACCCCAACCCCACAACCCCAACCTGAAGGAGACACTAGAAGTGAGTTAGGCTAACCATAGGGATATAATCAAATTAGCAGAGGGTAATGCGGCGGAAGAAGAGAGGAGGTCGAGGGCTGCCGAATTCCAGTTGCGTGCCAGGAACATGGGGATCACAGAGGAGAAGCTTGTGGCTCAGAAGGTGGCCATCTTGGAAGGGATGTGGATTGCACAACAGAACGGTGACGATATCGGAGTTAGTGTTCTTTATTCTATTTTTTATTGGAGGTTATAGTGGGATCCTTGCTGATCACGGCGGGGTTGTCTGTAGTACTATGCTTGGGTTCTCTTAGATGCCGCCACGAACCCAAATCCGTAAACCTTTCTCATTACCAGCAGCCTGGGAAGAGTCGTCGTTGCGAGCTCTCTTACACCAAAAGCAACCATTTTCGGAGCACAAGAACTCCACCGCGTACCGTGCGGACCGATCAATTCTTGGCAAAATGGTCATTCTATCTATTCTAAACGGGTCATTTCTGTATTGGAGCCAATAGTGTAATATTGGGTGAACTGTGGTGATGCGAAATTTTGGGAATATGAAAACATGTATCTTTTTCTACGGGCGCCCATACAAAGTTCCCGGCGCTGAGCTCCTATACCTGAATGATTTGCTCGACTAGCACTTGTCACAGAACAAAGAAAAATTTTATAAAAATGAGAATTCAATAATCACCAATTCCACGGCTAACCATTGATATGTTTTTCGTTTTAATTAATGGAGAGGTGGGGATACAAATGGAAAATTTCCATATCCTGAATTTCATCGATTTTGGTATGTTTTAGGTGTGTAGGGTAGTTGGGCCCAGCAACGATGACTTTGGTCCTTTTGCCACCATATTCCCCTCGGGTTCCCTACGATCAAGAGGGCACCTGGCACAAGTTGCCCTTCTCGTTTTCTTATTTTTTTTTCTCTACCCCACAGAGCACCTCACACACACATATATCGTGCCGTGTACCCATTCTACTCGTTACCAGTTGGGTTAGCCATTACCAAAAGCTTTGGGTTTTCAGCAAGGAATTGCTCGCGCAGTATTATCCCGAGCGTAGGCAAAAGACTTTCCAGGTTTGGTGCTGTGACGGCGATTTTTCACGCTAAGACATAATAGGTAGGTGAATTGCAAGGCGAAAGGCCGCCTCATTTTTTCAGCCCTGTTGCACCGTGTCTTCAGGTATAGTGCCGGACACTGCCAATCGACACCTTTGTTAATTCGCTGTCGCTTACTAAGCGACGATAACCTTCCTAATTGGGATAGATAATTTGAAATCGTGAAATGATCAGCGATGTTTATTACCGCATTGGGCATACTCATGCCAAGATATTACCCAATACAGTAATTTTGGAGGGTGTTAATTTTTCTCCCTCCCTGCAAAATATGGAAATCTTTGAACCACTCTAGCACTCTTGGAAGTTAATATTTCCTTAAATCCCTCTGTAATTCTTTAGAGAACCATCACATAAAGGCTTTTACAGAAGCCTTTGAGCTTATCGGTTGTTGTTGTTGACTTAGAGCAGTTTGAAGTTGGTAATGTTTGGGGTTGGCGGAGGTGTTGATTGGCATTGTCCGGCACTGTACCAAGCTAAACGGACAGGAGAGGGCTTTTCTCACCATAACAACCGACAACACGTATAACAAGACCGAATAAAAATTAAAAAAATTAAAAAAATTAGAACCCTGTTTGGTGAGCCATGGTCTTGGCATAAAAGTGGCTTAATTGACATAACTTGGATTATAATAGAGCAATTGAATTTTATTTGAGGATGTTAAATAGGTATGAAAATATTAGGAGTGAAGGAATATCAGATAGAAACTAGAATATAGTAGACTTGTTTCATAAGTTAGTCTTAGCTAGATATCGTAGGCTGGACATGAGTAGTGGTGCACCTAGTGTTTCCCCGTGAGCTATGACACAGCTGCTTTACTCGTCTCAGGCGATAAGTATTCGAAGATACGAGTTTCGAGTTTGTATGGGCGCTTAGACAATCGCAGGGGTTTTCCCATGTATAATTTTAATCCCGTTTTTTTCCCTCGCGTACTTCTTGTTCTTGCCTAGAGCGAGTCTACGCTCTTCAGTAAAAGTTGCGAAAATTCATTATCGCAATAAACTTATTACATCTCATTGCGATGGCATTCTGTTTGAACCTAGTAATGATTGCGATAATATAATTGGTTTTATGGGTGAACTCTCGGGGCCAAAGCAAGAACCTCACCCCCGAGCAGAGCTTTTGCTGGGGAAGAACTTTTGCTTTTCCACCCCCACCTCTTTGGTGGATGGGTGAGACCGAAAAAGAAAGTCCAACTTTTCCTCCTCCAATGAGAACCGAAAGAAGCAATCCCAGATTGGGGTTTTTGCACCACCGAATGCAACTCCGGTTACTACAGCAACAACAACATGGGCTATGGTTGTTGAAGTGCATGCTGGAAGTGCGGGGGGCGGCACGCACTCCTGGAGTGCAGCACTCTGCACGCACTTCGCTTCGCCTTGTACAATACTGTACGGGTATTTGGAGGCATTGTCGTAACCAAAACCCTGCTCAACTACTTATACAATGACGAATCTCGGACCATCTGTTTCCCTAAATTCAACCAGACTTTAGCGTTCCCTTTCTCCCACTCTGGTTACAACAAGCAGGATGGGTATTTCTAAACCGTAAATCTCTATCCAATCACCAGAGATTCAGGATCACATCTCAAGTCTCCTGCGTTTTCTTGCTACTCCTCAATACAGATGCTGGCCTCATCTGTTAAAGCAGATGACTCAGATCTAACGATGGAAGTTCATTACCGGAGACTGAGACCATTTTCTGTCATCGTCAGACCCGAAGGCCACAGGGCCGAGGCAGGCATTGTGAGAGACCGCTTTTGGGATGCAGTTTCTCGGATGTGGTTGCCACAGTCGCTGCGGATTTTCCTTGGTCGCTATGTAAGTTAAAATGCACGAGTACAGTACGAGTAGAATAATCATGCTTGCCAGGAAATCCAAGTGCATTCAGCTACGCCTGCAAAACTTGAGGGACCGTTTGGCATAGCGACGGCTAAGTGGTAAATCCACTCAAGTCGCAGTTCCCAAGCTACAGTTTGAGTTTGCGTTGCTAAACACCTTAGGTAAGTTTGGGTGAAAAAGACAAAATTAATAATGAGTGAAAAAAGTTAATCTCTAGTGAGGTGGATTTAATATGGTGATAGTAAGTAGAACCTATGTTAAAATATAATTTATTAAGCCCAATATTAACCTGTAGAAGCGTCGTTCCCGAACTGCAGTTACCAAACTTTGGAAACCACTGTTTGGAAGTAGCCGGAAGCCAAGCACACCAACTCACTCAAACATCACCGTTCCAAACAACCTCTTACTTTTTTCCCTCTTGCACTTAGGTTGCAATTCCCTCCGGTGGAGTGCAGCTAGTGCGGAACCTTGATCGTGTGTGTGGCAGATTGCGCTACGAGTACTACTCCCGGCGCAATATGCCTAAGAGTGGACAAGCCCTCTTTTTTTGTGACTGGTAGCTGTGTAACGGTGGCTGCGTTGTTTCCCCAAGCTTGGTTGCTGCAAAAAACTTTTCAATTCGGATTAGGAGACAAAAGGTTGTTGGAACAATTAGCACTTTTCCGACATGGCATAGCCTGGGCCCTTTGGCCGTGTATGTCTCATTTTCGAAACTTTGCTTCCTTGCTGGGCTAAACCCATGGTTGGCTCATGCCCCGCTCTGCGAGGACAATTCGACAGCGAATCGCAAAGGTCACCGCCGTTCATCGGTAATCGTGCCAAGGTGGTGGCGTCCACCAACCCCCGGTTGCTCGCAAACTCGCAACCCAGGGTCACTCCAGAGGAGTGCCCGACAGCTCAATGATAATTTCATGCTCAACGATAATTTCAATTTGTATGTGAATTTAAGAATTACAAACCACTACCAAATACTTTCTGATGCTTTAAACGTCCTTCTGACTTTCTCACACATCGTTTTAAGTATTTGAAAATAAGTCTTCCATTTTCTTTCCTCTCATTTACAACTTTGTTTTTCATGTGGTGGGACTTTGGTTTGATTTACGCCTGAAAGTGTCGTTGAGCATGAAATTATCGTTGAGCTGTCGGGCACTCCTCTGGAGTGACCCTGGGTTGGTGGACGCCACCACCTTGGCACGATTATTACTGAAACGGCGGAATATTTTATGCGTGTCGGAGACACAAATTAATAAGCACTTTTGCTAATTACTGCAAATGCGCAGGTGCGCAAATCTCAGACTATCGCTGATGTTGGCAATATGATTGTACTTAACCACATCACCACCGAAGAATACTGAGAGCGCACCTTAATAATCTCTATCTCAGACGATGATAGGGGCGGCATGAAATTTTCCACCGTTTCACTAGCGGAAGGGATGGTGTCTTGTTGCTGGGGTGGGCCGGTCAGCTGTTCAAGGTGTTACAAGCATGACACCCAGTCCCTGACACGCCACCCTGTGGCGCTGGCGGAGCGCAAACCAGGTAGAAAGTAGCAGGGTCACAGAATATTTGGGGGAAGCACACGGACAAGAGTAGCACTACCGGTAAAAGTTTAATATGCCACTTATTTAGAGCAATATCTCCGCTGTACCCTCAGATGCCCTCCCTCCTACCAGTCGCTGGCTTCGACCCGCAACGTCGAAGCGTTTTTAAAATAGACCCCCATTGCATACCACTAAAATTTCGCTTTTTTGCCTGGATTTAGACCGTATGGAATAACAGTCTTTTGTAAAAACGGCTGGACATTGGGAGCAGAGAAAAGCAGTCAGATCTCTCACCAGGGCTCTCTGTGAGACCGGAGTGGGTGCTAGATTTGTGAGACGTATTTCCTATTAGTCATGCACCCTGGCTGAAGGGAAGTGATTGGATAGTGACTGTGCCACAACAAGTCTCATCACCCCGCTTTCTTCAGCTCTGTTGGCTGAATATTTATAAATTCCCTGATACCTCTACGAACTGCTGCATTATTTCTCCGCTTAAACGCCTAGGATAGGATAGGATATCATGGCCCAAGCTTCACGTATGTCCTCGGTCAGCTTCGGCGACAGCAACGTCAACAGCGGTAACATAAGCGGCAGTTTCAACAACACCTTCTACATGTCAAACGAGGACGCACGGATTTTGCGTTGGCTCTCTCCATTGGAGCCAAGTAAAAGACACCAGGACGTGCGCACCGACCGGTTCGACGGTACCGGGCAATGGCTTTTTGAAACAAGGGAGTTTCGGGAGTGGAGAGGTAGTGCGGATGCAGCCGAGAAGGGTGCCTTGTTTTGCTCCGGAAGTCCGGGAGTGGAGAGGTAGTGCGGATGCAGCCGAGAAGGGTGTCTTGTTTTGCTCCGGAAGTCCGGGAGTGGAGAGGTAGTGCGGATGCAGCCGAGAAGGGTGTCTTGTTTTGCTCCGGAAGTCCGGGAGTGGAGAGGTAGTGCGGATGCAGCCGAGAAGGGTGTCTTGTTTTGCTCCGGAAGTCTGGGAGTGGGCAAGACATACTTGAGGTAAGTAGCACGCTTCTTTGGAAGAAGCGAATACCGCTGATAGCCTGATGTGTTAGCTCCCTAGTGATCGACAGCTTGTGCGATGAGACGGGTGAAGTCGATCTCGCCGTTGTAGGCCTGTACTGTGATTTCCTCTCCCAACAGGACCAGACAGTCACCAATATAATGGGAGCTATTTTAAAGCAGCTAGTAGGCCGAAGGGGCATCACGGATTATGTACAGGAGGCGTTTAAAAAAGCGCAAAAGGAATTCGGTGGTAGGGGGCCGCGACTTGTGCAGTTGATGGGAATTTTGAAAATCGCTATTACTTCGCTGCCCCGAGTTTTCATCTGTCTCGATGCCTTGGACGAGTGTTTACCTAAATACCTGCCTGAGCTTCTCGAGTCATTGGGAGATATTGCCCGAGAGTGCCCTAGGACGAGAATATTCCTCACTGGGAGGCCCCACGTCGAGGGAGATGTTCAAAGATATTTCTCTAATGTAGTCGTAATACCAATAAGCCCTAATACGGATGATATCCGGAGTTATGTGGAAATGAGGTTAGACAGGGACGGCGAGCCAGAGGCGATGAACAGGGATTTACGGGCCGATATTGTCAAGGTCATTCTGGAGAAGATATCCGATATGTGAGTAGGAGAATTCGGCACCCCCCACCCCATCATTGATGTATTTTTGCCAACTATTTTGTGTAGATTCCTCCTAGTTTCGCTAAACCTCGACGCCATTCTGGGAGAGGTCACAATTCGTCAAAGGAGAAAGAAACTCGAGGAGATGACTCAAGGCAATGGGCTAAGCGAGGCTTATATGGCAACCATATCACGACTCAAGGCGCAGAAGGGGTATAAATCTGTACTCGGACTGAAGGTCCTGATGTGGGCGTTGTATTCGGAACGACCATTGCGAGGCGAAGAGCTCTGTCATGCAGTGTTCCCAACGGGGCAGTCCGTCCGTCTTGAGTCAGGACGAGGACGGACGACTTTTCGCCGTCCCGTCCCGTCCTCCAGCCAAATTGCCCGACGATTCCAAGTGGAGGACGTCGGGCCCCACAGTCCCCCGCCGTTATATTTACCCCTGTAATGTCTCAGTTTGGCAATTTGATTCTTGCACCAGTATTTGTTTTTGAAACGAAACGCCAAGATTTTAAGGCTACACAAAATAGTAAGCCCAATTTCCACTTCCTCCCTCACCTGAGTTTGAGCCGCTTACGATTGTCAGAGTCAGAGGCCACTCGGCTCACAACTCAGAATACTAGTAGTCGGACTGCTGTTATAACCAAGGGGCTCCTCTATACCCTCAATTAGGCCGAGGTCGGGAGTCGGAAGGTATTTGAAGCAAGCCAGCAGAAGCAAGCCATATCACGAGTTCAAGTAGTGAATGGTTCTCAAGTAGCTGAACAAGTTGTATTGCTAGCTAAACAGAGTTGAAGATTAAGGAAAGAGAAGAGAAGCGAAAGAAAGGAAAAGGGAGTGGGATGCGGAGGTAAGAGGGGAGAAAGAGGTGAATCGTGGTCATGAGACATCACTCATTACCGTGGCAATAGTGAGTGTTGCAATATGCGCTCGATACTCAGACGAAGAAGTAGATTAGACAACGGTCAAGATTGCTTATTACCGCTTACTACACATGGAATAATAGGAAAGACATAAACCACTTAAATAGTAAAGAGATTCTGTTTCGCCTGTACTTCCAGAATTCCGTAACAAAGAACAAAGGTATTCAAAGAAAGTATATAGAGATAAATGAAATAATGGAACAAGCATAACGAAGGTAAGAGTAGTGCTGAATTAAGAACAACAATATAAAGAGTTGAAAGAAGCATTTGAGAGAAGAAAGAAACCTTATATCAACAGTGAGTATGATAACACCATAGCAACGACAATTTCCAACATCGGGAGTGTTGAGTATACCTGGAACTGTGCTAACATCAAAATCCTAAGTTGTTTCTTCTGATGCGGAATCCTCAAGTGGAATTGACATACTGGACAGAGATTGTAGAAATTGTGAAATCGAGACATGAAAAATGGGTGGGGTCAAACTTGGTGGTGAATTGCTGTATTAAGCCGATCTTGCAATTTGTATCAGATACTATCTTTTATTTTTTAAAATTGGCGATTTTACAGCGATTTTATTATCGGTATTCGATACACTATGAAGACTCTATTGCTGAGTGGACTCCTGATATGATTATCCTCCACGCGAACCTACCATACGAACTACATCCCATCATTTATTCTAGTCACCAGTGTTCACTAATAGTCCTCCCCCGCAGTCCCTCCAGTGCCCCGCAGTCCCCCACAATCCCCCGCAGTCCCCCCGCCGTCCCCTGTCGTCCCCCACCGTTGACTACAATTCCCACAACAAACCCGCAGTCTCCCTGCATATTGGTGTCTCAGATTGCCGGGCCCGTCGTCCTCCCCAAAGACGGCCATCTTTAGATTTTGCGGACGAGGACGGCATATTTTCTGCCGTCCCGTCCGGTCCCGGGCTCTTGGCAGTCCGTCCTCCGGGCCCTGTCGGGCCCTGGACCGTTGGGAACACTGCTGTCATGCCTTAGGAGTGGAGATAGGGTCCGCAGACCGTGATCCTGAAAACGTTCCTGCGTTAAGGACACTTGTAGCCAGTGTTCCGAACCGTCCAGTCCGTCCGTCCTGGGGGTAGGACCGGACGGACCGCCGGTCGTAGTCCGTCTTTTTTCGAGTCCATGGACGGACTATGGGAAATGGAGTTGGGACCGGACGCCCTATGGGGCCCCGTAGGGCCCTGTGGAATTTTCGTGTTTGGATCGCTTCTGCTGTATGTTTAGAAACTTCAAGTTAATGATTTCATCTCGCTCATGATTTATGAGCCGTTTTCTGTCCAGTATACCTATGACTCGCGGATTTGCTTCTTTCTCCCATACAGAAGCCGTTCAGCAGGATCGGGGCTCCGCATACTTTCCATATTACCCAGTGCTCCAAGAGTTGGGGGAGGTTTCCCGGCGATTCCCCTGGAAAACCCCAGGTATTGGGCTGCATGTCAACTTCAGTTGCATCTGTCTTTTAGCTTTGTTGCGACATTACCGCTAGAGTTAAGGCAAGGGGGTTAGGGAAGTATTCGAAAACAAATAAGGCATGAAGCGGAATGATGTATTCAGTCTTATCGTAACACTCACGGCACTTGAGAATTTATTTAACGTTCCCCTTCTCCTCGCGGGAACATTATTTATTATCTCGGTTACAGGGCATCATCATTTATCACCCATACTTTGTCTGCCGTCCCCGGCCGTCATTACCCATCCCCGGCCGTCCCCTGCGGTCCCCCTCACCATTGTTAACACGTGCCCCGCCGTCTTTGTAAATACCTGCCGTCTTCACCCACACCCGGCCGTCCTAACCCACACCCGGCCGTATCAGCCATCCCCGGCCGTTATTCCCCATTCCCTGCCGTCCCCTGCAGTCCCCCTCATTTTTGTTGACATATGCCCGGCCGTCATTCCAATTACCTGCAGTCTGTGTCCCACCACCGCCGTCCTTACCTTTACCCTACCGTCTTCTGATGCCCCCTATAGTCCCCCGCACAATCCCGGCCGTCCTCCTATTTCCCCTGCCGTCTGCCTAAACTGCAGCTGTCACATGTGTCTCAATATACCTAGAAAGGCCTAGCGTGTAGGGCCCGGCGGTCCCACCTAGCCCGGCAGTCCCCTGGGACCTTTGCCCTGGACCGGACGACGGCTAGCGGTCCCGTCCTGTCGTGTTCCGTCCCGTCCTCTTGGCATTATCCCCGCCGTCCCTATGGGGCCCCTGGACGGTTCGGAACACTGCTTGTAGCATCTTGTCTTGGCCTTGTCACGGTCGAGGCAGCTTCGTCCGCCGTCCGTCTGGTGCACTTTACTCTAATGGAGCATCTGTCAAACGATCCGACCCTGTTCCATAAGCCCCACTCAGGAATTGCGGAGATTTGCTTGACATACCTCAATTTTGGGTCTGCCCGGGATCTTTCGCCAACTCTTCACTCAGCCCCCTCACGAATGCCCTTTCTAGAATATGCTTCGGTTTATTGGGGCAGGCACACGAGAAGGGAGATGGCGGGAAATATCAAAGTACTTGCGCTAAGGCTCCTCGATAGATTTGATCAACATATATCTGCCCAACTACTGTTATTGCACTATTATCATAATGCCGGGGAACCATGCTGCGGCGGGATGGTAGGACCTGTGGGATTTACAGGACTCCATGGGGCAGCATTCCTTGGTATCGTGGAGATAGCCGAGGCGGTATTGAATATGAAGGAATGGGACGTTAATGCAACCGGTCAGGCGGGGCGTACGGCTCTCACATGGGCAGCGGGAAGAGGACAAGAGGAGGTAGTCAAGATGCTTTTGAAACAAGAGGACGTCAATCCCGATCAGGCAGACACCAAATATGGCCTGACCCCACTCTTGTGGGCGGCTCGGAACGGGCATTCTGGAGTAGTAAAGGTACTTTTGGAAAGAGGGGACGTCAATCCTGACCAGGTAGACACCAGATATGGCCGAACACCGCTCTCGTGGGCCGCTCGGGGTGGGCATTTGGGAATAGTAAAGATGCTTTTTGAACAAGGGGACGTCAATCTCGACCGGGTAGACACCGCATCGGGCCAAACGCCACTTTCGTTGGCGGCTGAGAACGGGCGTTCGGGGGTAGTAAAGATGCTTTTGGAAAGAGGAGACGTCAATCCCAACCAGGCAAGCACCAGATATGGCAAAGTGCCACTTTTGTTCGCGGCTCAGAATGGGCATTTGGAGGTAGTAAAGGTGCTTTTGGAACGAGAGGACATCTATCCCGACCAGGCAGACGACCACGGCAAAACGCCACTCTTGTTGGCGGCTGAGAACGGGCATTCGGAGGTGGTAAAGCTACTTTTGGAACGTGGGGACGTCAATCACAACCAGGTAGACAATCTCTATAGACGGACGCCACTCTTGTTGGCGGCTGAGAACGGGCATTCGGAGCTGGTAAAGCTACTTTTGGAACGTGGGGACGTCAATCCCAGCCAAGTAGACTCCTTGCATGGCTGGACTCCACTTGGGTGGGCGGCTATGGGCGGGCATTTGGGGGCAGTAAAGCTGCTATCGCAACGAGGGGATGTCGATCCCAACCTGGCACAGAGAAGATTTGACGAGAGGCCATTCTGGTGGGCGGCTCAGGAAGGGAATCTGGAGGTATTAAAGACGCTTTTGGAACGAGTGGATGTCAATTCCGACCACAACCGTTTTGGCGTGACGCCGCTCGCGGGGGCGATTGAGAACGGGCATTGGGAGATACTAAAGATTCTTTTGAACCGAAAGGACCTCAACCCTAACCAGTTGATCACCGGATATGGCTGGCATATGGCTGGACGCCGCTCTTAAGGGCGGCTCAAGACGGGCAATGGGATGCAGTAGAGCTGCTTTTGCAACGAGGGGACGACAATCTCGACCAGACCGACGCCGAACATGGCCAAACGGCACTCTCGTGGGAGACTGACAACGGACATTCGGAGGTAGTAAAGATGTTCCTGGAACGAGAAGATGACGGCCACGCCACGTTTGACGACGAGAGCCAAGCCCCACTATCGCTAGCTCACTCGGATGGGCACTGTGGACCTGTGGTGGTCCCACTAGAGCGGGGTAATGACAATTATGCCACTGATGATCACCCAGCCCCGATGTCTCTCCCGCCTTCCGCTGTGCATCCGAACGGGTCCGCGGTGGGGATGCAATTCAGATCGCATAATCTTGATACAGACACAATAGGTTCTAACGGCCAACCTGCGGTCCTATCAGCATCCCACGACTGGCCGCTGAAGCTATTGGGCCATAGCGATTCTGTCCCCGACTCCGCAGATAGCGGCCGCTCAATATAATCACACAGGTGGTCCCAACTTCTTTCCGTCTTTCCACTGAAGCTCTCCCACCACCCGAGAAACACCAAGACCCATTCCCGCAATGCTTAACCAATCCTCTTATTCGCAGCCGGCCCGTGTTTTGCTATCTCCTCCCTTATTCCTCCTTTTGATTTTCCCATCAACTATTTTTCTTCCTAGTTACTAGATATATACTCTAGATATTTCGCTTCAAGATGGGCAGTTGATGTAATGTTGAATTCCAATCCAACCGCAAGATCAATGGATTTTGGATTACTATCCTCTACCTTCTCCCCTCCACCAGAGTTGCTGTGACTTTTTCTTTTTACTTGCCCCGCTGGATATCTTTCCCTGGATTTTTTTTCTGCCTTTTAGCTTTTTGCTCCCTATTATTCCCTGTCTTCCCCATTGTTTTTTGTAACTCGAATTTTCTATACCCACTCTTCGCCATCAACGCAGGAGCTATAGACCATGTATTATAACCTGCAGTGTTGATAGTGCCGAATTTCTCTACACCGTGCTAAAGAGACACTAGCGCAGCTAGCGTTTTTCTTTGATTGGCAGATTCAACCTCAAAGAAGTGTAATGCTATCACATGACTCTAGATGTTGGTAGGTAAATATTGACGGGTGCATTACCCCACAGCTACTGGCAACATCACTCTCGTATCATGTTTAGTGCACCTGTTAATAGAAAAAGATCTTAATAATTGGACCTGAAAGGTTTTTGATATCATCCATTTGACATTTCTAGAAAAGTGAGTAGCTAGTTTTTTAGTTCACATATGAGCGTGATGTAGGGAAATTCGGCACAATCAACACTGCAGGGATAATGTTTGAGATTATGGCGGGGGGTCTACTACCTAGTGGCAAGAGTGGATAAACAAATAAAAATTTGGGCACCGGTGGGGAATTATATATGATATATCTCTTTCTGCTGCTCTTCCGACTCCACTTTATGTAAAGATTTCTTCAGAATATGTCCGAGTGATATTCCATGGCCCACTAAAGTTATTGTGACTAAAATATGGAGCTGTTAAATAGCCCCCCGCCCCACCTATTCAACCCTCACCACCTAGCAGGAATACTAACAAGCTGTGACTGCCATCACTCTCCCCACAGGCTGCTTTTGTCACAGGGAAACCAGACTCTGAAGCCAATTGTTGTGTCTCCACACCCTATTAAGGTATCATATATCAATAATAATGGCCAAACGATAGAACGAGACTAGGGCTAAAGTAGAGGGTTGGTAAAATCGGAAACTTCATTTGCTCATCATCAATAAAGCTAAGTGACCAAACATAAGGGTCTCTTTGGTTGCAACAGTTCTGTTCCGTTGGCCGATACAAATGACATTTTCCTTCCGTTTCAAAATTGTGCAAACAAAATGACTGTTTGGCACAAAAGATAGCAACCATTCTATTTCTAAGTAGTGGTAAGCGGATTGTTGCTATGTAATTATATATCATCAAAAATTTTATAATATTTGATTGAAAATCTTTGCACTGTTGAATACTTTACCTTCTACTAGTATCATTATAATATTATGAGACTTTAGCTACCTCTGCTCATTATTGAAACTGTTTTTCAATTAATTAAATTGTCTGTAATAATGATTTTAGTTCAAGATATGGTGCCAGCTGTTCAAAAAGAGAACCACAAATTTCCAATTTTTCAAATACTTAAGGCTCAACAACTACGACCATAATATCTAAAAAAAAAGCCTATTTCTACAAGAGAAGATAAAGAAGAATATAAAATAGGTCATTTTTCAGCAATTGAGTTTGTGGTTGTAGAGCCTTAAGGATTTAAAAAATTGTATTTTTGGTGAGAAAGAAGAAAAAGTGTTACAACAGCCACACTTGATTATGTTTGTAAGCATAGCTGGATTTTATAAAAGCTTAGTTTTATTGTATTTTATTAGTTATTTGTATCCAATATGTATGAAAAACACTTCTTTTATCAAACCCTAGTTCTCAGTTGACTTATTATGAATTAATATGCTATTATTTATATTTTTTTGCCTACATAAACTCCAATTATAAAGACCCGTTATAAGGATAATTAAACCCTCAAACCTCTGACTATGTTTTTCATAAATTTTCTATTGACAAAAGAGAATCTTACTAATCAAATTTTGCAAAGCCGAATGTAACATCCACTGCACATCCAGGTTCCTTTTTTGAGCTGCCGGCACCATATATGAATTTGGGAAAATCTGGGATGAAAGTATTAGTTAAATTTCTTCAAGGGACTAGGGCAAAAATCTTTCATAGGGCAGCAAATGGTGGACCATTCATGAGAGCCATTTCTACACATCAAACCATTTCACAATGGAATCGTAGCCACTTCTTCCGTACTTGCCAAACAGGCTCTAAGTCTATATAAAAGTAATAAAGCCATTTCAATAATTCTGTCACCTGCCACACCTATCCATCCCTCCTTCCTGCATAACCCCACCTGCCTACCTTCCTCCACAACACGAATAAAGAAAATACAAGATGATAAACTCTTCCGTTAATCCTTCCGTCAATCCTTCCGCCTAGTATAAAATTTAATGAGATGCTTAAAGTTATTATCCCGTCTTGTCCCTCATATATCCACGTTCTTTATCTCTGAGAACTATCCGCTTCCATCTACTCTGACATTGTTGGCCCGTCTCCAGTTGTTTGTGCTTTTGCATAGTATTCGCTGGGCAGTACCCTGTGACGACCTTAGTTGCCACTGGGTAGCTATTATACAGATAGAGACTAAAGGCCTCCAGATCCTTTTCCCTGGTTGAACTCCCTATCAATCTCGGTGTCCGGATGTATGACTTCGACTCGGCTACACAAGTGGCTCGAAAGGCTTTGCGTGGCTGGTTTACCTCAAAACCTACTCGCACACACGGTGATTCTTTGATTGCAGCACGATGGAGGAATCAAGCAGAAATCACCTACGTCGGCACATATGATATCTTCTATTTCTGTCAACCAAATAGAGAACCAATACCTCTTACCAGCAGTCTCAAGATTTTAAATGTGCAAGCCCAATGTGAGATATTATTATACAAGACAGGGGAAGTTGGCCAGCCAACTGCCCCTATATCATAAGAAACATCATTTACAATATTATTATACGTGTATTAATCGTCTGAGAGAAGGTTTGTGAAGTCGTCTAAACTTAGCCAATTTATTATACTTAATACTTATATATAAATCTCCGGAGGGCTTTCCTTAACTCATCCGAAGTAAGAATATATCAGGTAACAAAGAGGGAAAAATGTGAAGGAGAAAGGTGAAAAGGCAAAATAAGAGAGGTAACAATGCAAGACCGGGGAGGGGGCAACAGGCCGCCGGGTCTGCCACGTCGGATTTAACATTACTTCGCTTAAGGGGGAGGCTCACGATTCCAGGGTGCTCCCAAGAGCGAGCTAAGGAGGGGTTTGGCGAGTGCGATCTAGCGTGGCATCGCTGATATCTTTGAGTTCTAAAAACATCCTTATTACCCTCTCATGTCCACCAAGAGTGGCCCATGACAGTGGCGTTGGGTTATATCCGTCTACATAGTCTGGATTGACGTCCTCACGCTCCAACAACCACTTCGCGATCTCCTCTCCCCCGTTCTGAGCAGCCAGCGAGAGTGGTGTCCGTCCGCCACCGATGTCTATATGGTCTGGAGTGACGTCCTTTTGTTCCAAAAGTAACTTTGCAACCCCCCCATGCCCACGCTCAGCTACCCACCCCAGTGGTGTGAGGTAAAATGTGGTGCTGGCTGGTCTGGGTTGATGTCCTCTCGCTTCAACAACATCTTCACTACTTCTTCTTGCTTTCTCTCAGCTGCCCGTGTAAGGGCTGTTCCTCTTATCTAATCGGTTGCGTTGATGTCCAATCTTTCTATCTCCAATAGGGCGGCAACTACATCCATGGTCCAGATGGATGCCACTGCGTGGAGTCCTGTTAATCCTGTAGGTCCTCCACCGCTATTAAAACAAGGGCCCCAGCCCCTGTCTTCATGATAGCGCAATAGTAGCAGTTGAGCAGATCTATGCTCTTCAAATTTATCGAGAAGCCTTAGTGAAAGTAGTTTGACGTTTCCCGTCATCCCCCTTATTGCATGCTCACCCCAGTAACCCCAGTAAAATGAAGCATATTCCAGAAGGGGCACTGTTTCAAATAATATGGGCTATGATCAGTCGAGAGTACCTTGGGATTCTTATTCTTTCAGTGCTGCCAGCAGCGTCCTATATATACACAGAACTCTCATACAAGGAAAACTCTTCCGCCTCTTTGTTCAAGTCTTCACTTCCATCACCATCTCTTTTTTTCCGCTTCACACCCATAACCTTCTAACACATCTCATCCCTTCATCCCTTGACTTCGCTTCAACTACTTACAGAGTTTTTCCTTTCCGAACATTCCTGATACTTTTGTCTGTTTTGCTCTCATCATAGTGCGACACCACTTTGTTCCATCTTCCACCTAACCTTAGTCCAAAACCTTTAGCACACCCTAGTGCCTTTCCTGAGTGTACCCAAAATATCTCCGCTGCAACCAACCATTCGCCCAAACAACTATCGTCTCAACTTCTAACTTCCGCAACCCTTTCCAAAACAGAACTCCCCTCTTCCATACAGCCAGTGTCGTAGTAGTGTTGGAGATATGGAACCTTCGCCAATATTTCAACACTGTTGAGGGGGCCGAGTGGAGAACTGACGACAGACCCCGAACAGATCTGGAATTGAGATATGTCAAGCAAACCTCGGCAATTGTGGTGTGAGGATTATGGAATATGGTAGGACTACTTGAGAGGTGTTCCTGCAGAGTAAAGTGCACGAGCCGGATGGTGGACGAAGATCCCTCAACTGTAACAAGGCTTAGACAAGATGATAGGAGTGTCTTTAATGCTGGAACGTTTTCAAGATCTAGTTCTGCGGATCCTATCTCTACACCCAAGGCGTGACAGAGTTCCTTGGACAGTAATGGCCAGGGTTCCGAATGGTCTGAGCAAGACTGGACTGGACCAGCTAGTCTGGTCAAAAGTCAAGTCTAGTCCAATGGTGGAAATTAGACTAACAAGATGGTTAGGATTAGTAGACTAGATTTGGCTAGGACTGGTCCGACCAGGCCCGCCAAGCAATAGGATATGCACGGCCCTTTGACAGAATTAGCATGCCTTTTTGCATTTTGCTACTTTTATCACAATATATTACATTCAAACAAAACTTTTCTTAAATAAACTCATTCTTTACATCAATTATACTGTGGAATCTCAGGAGAGTCAGAGTAATAATAGTGCTTCGCTTAGATTTGGGGCAGCGATAATAGATTCCCGAGCATCAATCTTTTTGAGACCACAATATGAGTGATATTACGTGACTATGCAATCTTTTATAAAGACTGGTCTGGGACCAGTCCACACCCGACCGGACCACCAGAGTTAGTCAGGTCCAGTCATTGACATCAACCTGGACCGAGAAGTCTGGTCCTGCCTCCAAGACTTGACCGGTCGGACTATTCGGAACCCTGGTAATGGCCGCCGTGAATAAGACACCCACATCAGGACCTTCAACCCAAGTACTGGTTTTTCTCCCTTCTGGACCTTGAGCCGGGTTAGGGTTTCCGTGTAAGCATCGCTCAGCCCGCTCCCTCGCGCCATCTCTTCAAATTTCTTCCTTCTTTGACGAATCGTCGCCCCTCCTAGAATAGCGTCTATGTTTAGCGAAACAAGGAGGAATCTACACATAATCGTCAGTAAGCACGCATCGTTAGGAGGGAAACCGGATACTCGCACGCACATATCAGACATCTTTTCCTGAATAATTCTCACAATATCCGCCCGTAAACCATGACTCTCCACCTCAGGCTCGTCATCCCTGTCTAACCTCATCTCTAAATAATTCCTGATATCGTCCGGGTTAGGGCTGATGGGTATCACGACTGCCTTGGCGAAATATCTTTGAATCGCTTCCTTGGCATGGGGCCTCCCGGTAAGGAAAATCCTCGTCCTAGGCGACTCCTGAACAAGATCTCTCAGTGACCCAAGGAGGTCTGGAAGATCCTTCGGTTTACATTCGTCTAGCGCGTCTATACAGATGAAAACTTGGGATAGCGAAGCAACAACGACCTTCAACATTTTCATCAGATCCACAAGTCGCGGTCCTCTTCCTCCGATCTCCTTTTCCCCTTCATGAAACGCGTCGCGTACATCCCCCGGGATGTCCCCCCTGCCCACCAGCTGCTTCGGGATAGCTCCGATCATGTTAGTCATGGTCTGCTCTTCCTGAGCAAGGAAGTCGTAATATAAGCACGCAATGGCAACATCATCCTTCTTTGCCTGATCAGACAGCCTGTCACCAAAGAGCTAGTATTTCTCGCCGTCAGTGATATTCGCTTCTCCCAAAGCACCCCGCCGCCGCTCACCAGAGATAGGTCTTGCCTACTCCCGGATTCCCGGAGCAAAACAAGATAGCCTGATCGGCTCCTCCTCCACTCTCCCTCCACTCCCTCCACTCTCTTGTTTCCAAAAGCCACTCCCCGACGCCGTCGAACCGGTCATTCCGCACGCCCTGATTTCTGTTACTTGGCTCTAGTGGAGAGAACCAATGCATAATGTGGGCACCCTCATCGGATTTATAAACGATATAGTTGTAACTGCCTGTTATGTTGCCGCAGTTGGTATAGCTGTTGCCGAACCTGGCCGGCTGCGCATGTGTGGTTAGGGCCATAATGTTCTGTCTGAAAGGTTGGTTGTGTGTAGAAATGGTATAACGCATCGATATCTATGGGGAACGGAGGAGCCTGTGAAACTTCCAAGGGGGGTGGGGAACCTGAAGAAAAGCGGGGCGATGTGGCTGATTTTTTTTTTATCAATTACCGTCCAATCATTTTCATGCCAAGGAACAACACTGTGGAGGCCTTGAAGAATCGCCACAACCCGGTCCGCCACACAAAAAGGGTACGGCGCACAGCGACTAAAGGTGTGCCGAAAAAGCGTTTTCCGAGTGCCCAGTTTCCAGTTGACTCGCCAATTGTACATGAAAAAGGTGGTAGTCTACTGGAGCACTGTATTAGGGGGTGCATGAAAGTGACTTACCTTTTGTGGCGCATTGAAACACAAAATGATAGGACCATTCCCGCATGGCCTACACCCAGCCGGCCCTGTCACTTTGTGCCAAACTGCTCTACAACAGCTAAGTCACTTTCATGCACCCCCGTTTCCCAACCCCAGGGCTAATCCCGTTGCAACCACCAACTGATAGCACCATCAGTTAAGTGAGTGATACACCTCCTAACAACAAGTAGCATACTGTAGTCAATGAGACAGAAGGCATAGCCGGCAGAATTATCTACGAAAATTCGGTAAGCAAAAGAGAAAAAAAAGAGGAAAGGATCTTGGGCTAGAACTTTTTGATCCCTGGTCATCTTGCCTTGCTCGGGTACAGTACACTCGACAGTATTTTTCGGCATGGCTCACAGGTACTCGAGTAGATTGTGGTCACTCGTTTTTCTCAACAAAATCTTTCACTCATTGCCCTTAACTCCTCACGCTTGCTGATAGCTGGAATCCCATAGTTGTTAGGGTATGATAGTTAGTTTGGGGTACGACCGGTTTAGGGTCGTGACTGCCACTTGGGGGTTTTTCCTGTTGTGTGGGTTTTTCCTGTTTTGTGTGTATGTGCGCTCTCTTCTGTATTTAGTCTGAGCTACTGGTAGAGAGCTTCCTGTATGGTACATCGAACATCCACATCGTTATCATCACATACCGGAACCACCACCTACGTGCTTTTGTCCGTGCTTCGCGCCGTTACCTACGCTACCCCAGTTATCATTGGGTTGTGAGCGAGCTGCCATCAGAGTGTCGCTATCAGGTTATGAGCCCGGCCTAACAAGTCCGGAAAAAGCTAGGAAAACTTTTTCTGCCTGTTGAGGAGAAAGGTTTTCACGTAAGACGATCAAACAAATCCATCCATCCATCCATCCATCCAGCTACGCAACGAAGCGGTGTATTGCCGGCGAGTCTATCACACGTACCTAGTCAACGGACGCTGTTTTTCGCAGAATACAAGATGACTGAACAAGAAGGTTCAGTATCTCTGATGGGATCAGGCTTTCCGAAGCTTGATGGAACGAATTATGGCATGTGGTCCATGCGAATGACAGATGTCCTCCAACGGGAGGGACTGTGGGATTTGACGATCG
>Ga0307509_10001786_pt1 | contig 35677 bp, 37 predicted proteins | sample 10_EM_MG_FD_202245 | JGI IMG/M metagenome (GOLD analysis project Ga0307509, IMG submission 202245) | Populus trichocarpa ectomycorrhiza microbial communities from riparian zone in the Pacific Northwest, United States - 10_EM | ecosystem: Host-associated > Plants > Roots > Unclassified | place...
CAAAAGGGCCAGAAAGACTACTAATTAGCCCATCTGGTGTAGTAACTCCTTGGAAAACCATGGTATGGCCCTTTTTATATCCACAATAAAAATATGGCTAATCACCTACATTTTTCCTTGGCCTACACATAAATTTATGTGTTCCATCAATAAATCCCCATATTTTTCCTCATGGCTCTCCATGTGCCTGTATTGCATTACAATAATTTGTAAGTGTTATACTTATAAGTCTATCCTCATCCCAAAATTAATGTTGCTCATATCTATCATTGAGATAATTACATACATCATTAAATATTGTACTTAACCATCCACGCTCATGGTGAAAAATCTCCATTGTCTGCTTCAAATGTTGAGGATAGCTTAGCCTAAATAATACCACTACAAGTGCAGTTGTTGGTTTGGCTCTGTATTTATATCGGAACGTGGAAGGAATTTTAAGAAGCTTAGCGAGTTCAATTACGTGACCTTTTTCGAAACGCAAGTACTCAATCCATCAAGAGTTTGACATGTTTTCAATATCAAACTCACAATCAGAATTAAATCTACCCACTATGTATAGTAACTTTAATATTTGAGAGCTGAATTCAAACCCATTCATAGTATCTAGTGAAAGAATCATCTGAATTTGTTCACATTCATATCTTAAGCAAGCTAGAGTAGAGCTAATCATTTTAGATATACAATCAGAGTTTGCTATTGCGCACAATATAACTAGAACACGGATTCTAGCTACACAATCCCTATATATATCCATACTACTAGTATAGTACAAGTCTAATAGAGTGAAATTTTAGCTGTACTGCTTGTGGCAGGTGGGACCAGAGAAGATGTGGCTGGCCGGTTGGTTTGATCCTAGGACCAAGAAGAAGCACAAAGACCAACCGGAGAGTGCTGATAGACGGATGAATAAATGGGCGGATGGGTAGATAGATGAGTAGACAGGTGGGGAGATAGATAGGCGAGCGGATGAGTGAGTAGATGGGCTGGTGGATGGGTAGGGAATTAGTTGACGGATAGGTGGGCGGATGGGCTGGTGGATGGGTGGGTGGACGGGCTGGTAGACGAAGGGGTAGATGGGCGGGCTAATGGGTGGGCATACAGGCAGGCCGATAGATGGATGGATGAATGGATGAATTGATGAATGGGCGGATTGGCGGATGGGTGGATTGACGGATTGATGGATTGATGAAGTAGTGGGTTGATGGATGGATGGACAGATGGATTGGTGAATGGATAGAATGATGGATTGACGGATTGATAGATTGATGGTTTACTGATTTGATGGATTGATTGATTGACCGAATGACTGATTAACTGACTGACTCACTGAATGACGGATTGATAGATTGACGGATTGATGGATTCTGTTAGGCGGGAGCCTATCTCAAAGTCTTGCAAGATTACTCAGGCCGATAATCTTAATTGTAGACGGAGATTGTCTAGGAAGGCTCAATGTTTCAAAACAGAGGTAGATAAAATGATAAAGATTTTTCTAGTGTAAAAACCTATATTGATAAGATCTCTTCTCCGTTGCTTGATAATGTTCAAATAGCTCGGGAGGCACCTCGATATTTATATGCCGCGTCTGGGTGGTCACGTGCCACATCTAGTTCTCATACTAACTAAGTACCTACTCACAACTCCTGCTTCTTCTTAAAAGTGCGAACACCATTTGACCCTGACAATTCTGTTATCTCACTTCGACTTCCGAATCGCAACACCATGAAATTTCCTGACCGTGCTCCCACACATCAGTCCCTTAGTTACGATCCATCTTTGTCGGCATGGAGTCTTGCTTACCATTTTGCATACGCAGAATGGTTTCCATGATTGAACTAACAAAGGGGCCAGCTTTGTTATCGAACCTCTCAGCATTGCAGACATATTCTGCAACCGACATCTGCAAGGCATAAGATAGACTTAGCACGATAATCGCACCAATAGCCATTATCCCTTCATAGTCATATTGTTATCGTAGGGTTCTGTCAGCATCCTACGGATACTATTGATGTGTGAGTGCGGGTATGCCTGATTTCTCAGACTACCTCATCCGACAACACTATTCACTTCTGCGACTTTCATTTGCGAGAGCGTGGCGTATAGAATATGTTACCTAACCATTGTCCGTGAAAACGTCCCGTTACTTAGTGACCACCTTCGCGACTCTCGTCTTTAGTACTCATAACCTTATGCGACGTCTACCGATTTGGCTCGAACCACTTTCATAAGCTCGCCAAAGGTCCTCCCTCATATATCCTGCGAACGGAATCCGGTCGGACAGACAGCCGCGACGTATACGGGGTTACGAGGAGGGCTCTAATGACCATGTCTTTGGTGAGGGGACGCAACTACGAAGGCGTCTGCCGATGTAGCGCCGTCCCAACGCTGCTGTGGGAGGGGGGTGTTGGCTTGTCCTTTTGAACTCAGAATCCTAAGGTAGGGTACTCCAGGTCTTTATTCACTAAGTGAAAGCTGAGCCTTCAGGTATGCCTAACAGATTGAGGGATGGACTGATTGATAGATAGGCAGGTAGGTAGGCGAGTATGTACAACGGTAGGCAGGGCGGTAGGCAGAGTGATGAACGGATGGATAGATAGATAGTTGGTTCGTTGAACTGATGGACGGATGAATTGATGGATACACTTATGGAGATATGGTATACAGGTATCATCGTTGCAAACCGAGATTATATAGTATATCATATAAAATGGTGAAAATATAAAAAATATAGTGGCCGGGCTTAGATCTATTAGCAGGAGGTTGGTCTGACCTATCATTCTCTTTGTTTTGTTTCATTTAATGCTACATTATCTCTGCACTAAGTTAACTGACTGAGCAGAACCTCGCTAAAGCGAGAAAAAAGAGTTTTTTTGGTCGACAGGGATGGCTTGTTGCTTGCTTTCCTGCCCCCCGCTCGCCACCCCTGGCTCGATCTGTCCATTCAATGAAAACCCGCTGGAGTGTGTCGAGCTCAACACTACTTCATGAATGCTTTTCGTGACATTCTCCAACGCCGCAATGTCCTTCTTTAGATGACTCATGAAAGCCTTGATGTTCTCGGCGAGTTGTGCTTCCGTAAATCTAAGCTGGCCAATCGCCACTCGAACCACGCCCATCCTCTCTTTGTAATCGGCTTTTCCAACGAGTTCCCTAATGGCGGCGCTAGTATTCTTGACAACTGTACCAAGCTTGGGGGATGGCATGAGGCCCTTAGGACCGAGCACTTTTGCTAGCTTCGTAGCCACGAGAGCCTTAAAGGAATCCTCGTGAGCAATGCAGAGATCAAAATCCAATTTCCCCCTCCGGATCTGTAGATCGATTGTTAGCATGAAAACCTAGAATGGCTGAGCCACGATAAGAAAGAACATCTCCACCAACCTGCTCAAAGACTTCGTCCGTTCCGACGATAGCAGCCCCGGCCTGTCGTGCAGCCTCTGCATGCTCCCCCTCTGCAATCACGCAAACCTTCCTATCAGTCTTCACAGGCGTGGGTAGCCGTATCCGGTTCCGGATAATCGGGGACGACTTTGGTGTTTTGAGTCGGACGGCGAGATCGTACTTGGCACTGATAGGGTTCTGTCCAACTTCCATCGCTCGAATGTACCGCATGGCCTCTGTGAGACTAAATTGCAGCGCATCCTTCAAGTCATGTTGAATGAAATCACCTCCCCCCTTCTTTTTCTTCTCTTTCTTACTCTTACCATCCTTCTTCCCCTCTCCCTTGGGGCCCGCCGCATATGCCCGACAGAAACCAAGGACCGGTTTTGGCGTTGGCGGACTAATTTTTGACACTGAGGTCAGAGGCATAGGGACTCGCAGTCGTGGATGCATTCTGCGGATTTTCAACGCTTCGGTGTGGGGTGTCCGGATGTCAATTCCGTGATTCGCACGCGGTCCGGGCGTTGGGGTGGGGTCGGGAGGGCGTCTGCAGACTTGGAGTTTGAAGTTCGAAGGCGAGGTTCCCCCACAGGTCAAGGTAGTACCGTAAGTTATGCTCCTTGGCGGTCCTCAAAGTTGGTTAGCAATGACCCAATCCAAATTACGTAAGCGAGAATTGCCCCAACTTTCTTTTGGTCTCTGATCAGACGAATTGGGGCTCTGGGAGGTACCGCATTTACTGGGCATATTCGACCCGGCGCTTGTGAAAGCTAATCTGTGGGAGGCTAGCAGCCCCTGATGCGATCATACTTTCCATAATTCTTTAATACGTATATACAATAAATACCAATATACTCGTAGAAGAGTGTCTTAAATAGGTGGTATCTTTGGTAGGGTATTGGACTTTGACTACACATGTAAGAGAAAACTAACTGTTAAAATTTGGTACAAGTGCATAAAGCCAATAGGTTAAGATCCTTAGCCTTTTGTCTCTCAATTAGTTTCTCTCAACTCTTCTCACAGGATTCGCCCACTTCTGCTGACATGCAAAAGCCCGCTCTCCAACTGGGAGAAGCCTTCTTCCTCTTTAAGTTCATCCATTTCTTCAGTAAGAAATTTGCTTAATATTTGCCACTGACTAAAGAGGAAATATTCTTTGCAATTGCCGAGTTTACTCTCCATCTGAGGATGACATTGGCTGGTAGATTTGAAGAGTTTCAGAATATCACTCCTACTCTCTCAAAAAAAAACTTTGTTTTATCGGAATTTAACTCTTTTTACATTCATCATTGTGAATGCAGTATGAGCACTCTTCCCCCCCACTCATGTTGTACCACATTACCACTAACCTAATATAGTCTTTACACTACCCTCAATCTGAGATAGTTGCCACTAGCGCCGAGTCTAATTTGACCAGTAAATGCGGTACTTGTACGGGTAATTAGTCTATTTCCAGACTGAGAGTTTGTGAGACTCTGCATATGTGCTACAATCGCAGAACACGGAAATGCGCATCCCGTCCCAATTCACAGTTCCCATTGATTAGGCTAAGGGCAGAACTACTAAAACCTAGCTAATAGTAAACTATGTACCATACTCGAGTATTCGGAGAGGGTGCACATTTGGGGATTCCGTGATTGTAGTACGGGTATGATACTCGGACAGTACCCATACCTAGCCTAACCAACAGAAACCGAATCTCAAATCCATTTAGAAATACGTAGCCTTGCAGTTGAGGTGCCGGCACAAGAGAAAGTGTGCTCAACTCGAGTCTGGTGATCGTGTCTTTTTGGTGTAATGCTGCCATTGATATTCAACTTGGCGACAATCGGGGTGCGTTAGTAACCAGACAGAGGTCAAAACACATCAAAATTGCAGGTTTTTTAAGCCATTATGTTCCCGGATAACTTACTCTGAAACTCAGCTGTGGAAAATTTTTGAAAAATATAGAACATCTGAAGTATGATATAATAATATATATATATATATATATATCATGTTTCAGGTTTTTATCTAGAGTTTGTACTAGTACAGAGCTGTGGGAATGAACTGGGTAAGCTGTGTTGCAATCTATCTTTACCGTACAGTATAATACCTTACGGCACAAAAGCCCTTATCTTGGCAGGTATTATACCATGAGGGAAACAACATTCCACCCTCACTACTCGAATGCTGCAGGGAAAAAAACCGCACTCCTTTCTGTGGGCACTATTATAGCAAATTACTTTTTGATTTTTTTCTATGCTGCCTCCGTTTATGGTGGCCGGGTAATTATATAGAAAACCTGCAATTTTGGTGTGTTCTGGTCTCTTTCTGGTGACCAAACGACCCCGATTTGGCGCGGGAGATCCATCCGAGTGATATTGCGTGAGGGTGATGTGAGAGTGCCACCGACTCCTTATCTCAAAATCAGACAAAATCACCAGGGAACTACCGGTACAAATGTTATTGTGGGGGTGTTATGATATACGAGTAGATCGGGAGTTGTTCTTATTGACCGTTCCTTGCTTGATACTCATACTGTGCCGTGTTATTCTACTTTTCTTACTTGTTGTAATGCATACGTATATGTCGCGTATGCATTCCTGCGCTCCCATGACTTCCTTATCTTTACTTCTCTATTTAGTGCCTTGCTGCCCTCCCTCCCTCTTCTTTTCTTCCTTCTCTACGATCTTCCTTTGCTACTTCTGAATCTAAAAGGATCACTAAACCTTCGCCGATCTCGTTTACTGCACTGTACGTAGCACAATCTGTAACGGGGAATTCTGAATAAAACCATTACTAATATATCATACTCAACAAATGCTTACCTGTCCGGATGTTGAATAGTGCTTCTAAGTATCCCTACCCAATAATCATTACAAGCTAGGAGTATATCATCAGATATAAGAGTCATGCTTCCCTCCCCCAACATAGCGGCTGTAATTTACTCTCACATAGGAGTATTGCTAACAAGAGGGCTCTAGTACTAGTAGATCAACCTTGAACTATAACCAGAAATTTTCCTTGTAACCCTTTCCATTTGGTCATTGGTATCGCAATTCCTTTCCTGGTGCTGGATCCTAAATTTCCTGATCAGAAAGCTTGGTCGTATTCCATAGTCCTGTGTTCTCGATTTACTGAAAGGGAGTTGGCCAGTATAATAATGCTATGAGCTAAGCTAGTTCTTATTTATCAGGGAAATAAAAACAATTGGGCATGAATGCACACTTCCTTTTGAATTGGGGTTGGTTCCCCGATTCATGCTATCACTCGCATTCATGCTTGCAAAATACCCCGATATTAGGAAAGAAAAGTGCGGTAGTATGGAAAATTGCATTTATAGATATTATTGTAAAGGAGAAAGAGTATTGGGTGAAAGGAAAAAGGTAAAAGGAAGCTCCTTTATACAGAGGCGGAGTTGTCAAAAGGATTACGATACCTTTTTTGGTATGATATGATATCATAGAAGAAATGGACTCTAGGATTATGATATAAATGCTGATATTTTAGGGCTTAAAATTAGATTCATATTTTTTTCTTCTCCAATAATATTTATTATTATATGCCTGAGACCGGACCTGTGTATAAAGTCATGTTATATCACTCGAGGTTTGTATATCAAGACTTGTTGCCAATTGTGGTTGCGGAGGTAATGATTTACGGTTAGGATTCTACGCGGTGGAGTGAAACCACTTCAGTGGAGATGAAGATCGTTAATTGATTGTGATAAGTTGAAAGGAAAGACTTGGGTTTCAAATTTTTTATTTATAACTAAGTTAAGGGAGTGACTACCCGTCCAAGCTTGCACAACCCTACGGTATTGGGGAAAGTTGTGTACAGGAGGTTCAGTATTTTATTTAAACTATATAGTTAGGGAGCGACTACCCGTCCAGGCTTGCACAACCTACAGGGGGAAAGGTATGTCGCAAGAGAAGACAGGAGGGAAGGAGAAAACAAGGGGGTGAAAACAATTTCATAGGCTTGCGCGTCCTGTGACTAGTGCGTACGTATACCACAGCGGCTTCAGAGTGCGGGCACATCCCGCGCAAAGTGCGGCCATTGAACAGCAACCTCCAACAGGGCTCACCCCAGTGTAATAAGAATGCAAGGAAAGCCGGGTAAATTACTCCTAGATTTGGATCTCTCGGAGTCTTGAGTGGCCCGCTGTTAGCTGTACTTGGTTTCTAGAGTTCCTAGGGCTAGGGCGTATAGTACTCGTGTATTAGCGGTATCTAAGGCGGTCTGACCCATAAGATGATTTTTCGTTATTTCCTGGAATAAAGAACTCTAGACTCCTATCTGCACCACTCGGTCTCGTATAGAGCCGCTGCTGGCAAAAACCATCCCCATAAACAGTAATGTATATGACTGTAGGGGTAACACCGAAGAAAGACGATATGGTAGCTAGAATCTAGTGGAAGATCAGGCTTTCAACCCTTCTAACGACTCCTGCAGCCTCTCCCAACCCCTTGTATTCTCCCAATTCTGTCTTCCTTGTCCCATAACCCCCCTCACCGTTGTCCTAGCTTTAAACCGCCAATCTTTCGCAACAGGCTCACCAGCACCTAGCCCCTCAGTCCTTTCCATCTCCCCCAAGCTCTGATACGCATCGACAAGATCTATTGTAGCATCTACTAACTCGTCCCACTCCCTCTCCGTGCCATCAATGGTGTTCGGTCTGCTATTAACTGTTCGCCACGCTTTTTCTTCCGCATCGAGAGCGTCTTTAGGCCTTTTCCTCCAAAGCGCTAGCTTAGCATAGATTTTCCAGAGGCGGCCTTCTTTAGTGATTAATGGGACGACATCTTTCTCCATCAGTTCGACCACCATCTTTTGTAACCCAGGTTTCTTGGGATCGTAACCGGTGGGATTATTGCTCTCCAGATCGGACGTGACGATGTGCCGCACAAGCATTTCGAGAACATCCACATCAATTGCTGCTTCCCCCGCCGAGTCCTTTCTTATCTCGATGATTCTTCGTAGTGCAATAACCACGTCTGAGTACGCCGGTGGACTAACGCTGGCGGAAATCAACAGGAGGTTCTCCCATAACCTCCAGGAGTCGTTCTTCAAACTGCTGGCCCGTTTCAAAGCTCGCAGGGCGCTTCTCTTGTTGTTTTCTTTGTCCACAACCATTTGACCTTCAACCCCATTCTCGTAGTTTGTTTTCTCGTCTTGCGGATCTTGGTCGAGGTCGGAATTTCTCCACTCGCCCTGAGCGGGAAGCTCAGTCTTTCTCCTCAGTAATGCCGTTGCAAGATTGCTCCAAGCCTCCGCGTCAGCCTCGTCGAGCGAAACGGTCCTGGAAAATGCCTCAACCGCCCCCTCCCAATTTTCCAATTCTAACCAGCAACAGCCTAGCGCAAACCAACTAGGGCCGTTTAGTGGATTCTGTTTAAGTGATTCCATATACGCTTCGGCAGACTTTTGATACTCCCCTTGCGAGAAATAGTGGCGTCCAAGTGATCGCTTTGCCCTTGCGTAGCGGCCTTTACTCACTTCCCACGCTCGTTCGTAATGATTGGGATCTTGATCAATATCACCAAGAATGCACCATAGACGAGGTGCATTAGGGGGTATGGGCTCAATCTCTTTCCGGCTATCCTCACTGCCATCTTCGGATTCGAGAGGATGAAATAGTTGATCCCGGATCACCTTCCGAGCCTTGTCCTCTTTCTCGGTAGCCGCCCAGCACAATGCCACCTCTGCCCACATCTCTAGCCTTTCGTAGATCTCAAGGGCTGCTCTTATTCCACCAAGGGATATCCACCTTGAAGCTAACTCTGCCTCCAGTTCCCAACGGGTTGGGACTGAGAGCTGATGGATGTAGAGAAGGCGTTCTTTTATCGGAGCTACCTCATCTTCTTTCGGTTTGGGCAAGAAGGTTGAAACAGCATTGTTCGAATCGCATGAAGTATCTGTACCAGTGGTATCTGCGATGACTTGATCAACGACTGCTTGGAGTTGCAGGAGCCCTCTTTCCACTGTCCGGGATTTATACCCTTCGATGCGGCTACGTATTAGTAGGCCCAAAGTATAAATTTCCCAATTGACGCTATGTTGCAGAACCCGCTCAGCATAGGGCAGCATCTCTTCTCTCGTGATACCATCTGCGGGGTTGGTGTTCTTGATAGTTTCGGTAATCAGTAATAGGATTGCCGCGTCTAGTGGCTGTAATTGGGGTTGGTTTCCTGGATCAAGTGAGGCTAATTCCGCAGACAAGGTGGATTCTGCCTGAACTTTGGTTGACTTCGGTGCAAAAGAAATGGCTTCTAGGATTGTATCGTCATTTAGGTCCAACGTCTTCGGCTTAGCAGTAACCTTGCTGGACCCTGCGTCCGCACTCCTTGCTAGAACGACTAATTGGCTTGTATCGGTTTGCTGAAACTTGGTTCGCTTTCCCAGAACCCCTGTGATGGCGTACTTCAGTCCCGCAATGCTTGCTGCCTCCTCTAGCCCTTTTAACGCCTTTGAATCGTAGTTGAAATAAGTGTCGATTAGTGCTTTTTCGATCAGAAATTTCGCTTGAAGATCTGAGTCTTGGCTAGATATCCGATCGAGGAGTTTCTCTATATCTTCGTAGATAATATTGTGTAGAGTTGCGGTCGCTTCGGATAGAATCTTCTGGTGGAGGAAGTTTACTCGAGCTCTCCACCACGGGAGCGTTTCTGGCTGAGAACCCTTCTTGAGCACTAACGAATTTAGTACAACCTTTCCGAAAGCCAAGAGGAGCACATTTGGAGTTAGGTGGTAGGCAGTTTCTCCGTCTATAGATAGAGAAGCAATAGTGGCCTTGGAGAGTTCTTTGCAAAACTCAGGTTCTTCGACTAGCTCTTCAGGGAGAAGTGCTCTCTCGGGGGAAAACAAGAGCGGAGGCCCGGTGATGTTTGACTGAATAAAGGCGCGAAGCCCAGCTACTCCCATATACATCAGAGCGAAGCCGGATATATCTGTAGCAGATAGTCTTTTTTCAAGAAACCCAGCATAGTCTTTGGTACTCCGGAGGTATTCGACATCCGAGCCACTGCAAGTTGCAAGATCAGCGACCACGGCAGCTCTGGACAGGCTCCATGGAAAAAGGCGCTCGAAGTTACTCTCGCTGAGGTCATGCAATAATGCTAGGTCTGGGTCTGCATCGGTTTGTTCAGTATCCGTCGGAGAAGAGTGTTTCGAACCAAGCCCACTAACTAATGACCATTCAGCGGTAGTCATTTTTTTTGCGGTTCGCCAAAGACAGTATAGGAGAAAGGAAGATCAAATGTGGGCGGTGGGAGAGGAAATAAGAGTCTTGGTGACATACGAGTAGATGCTGGTATCATAAAGTTTGCTAGGCTGGTTACATAAGCAAAAAAGTAGGATGAGGGCTTTTTCAGCGAGCCCCAACCTCAACTGAGTTGCCATGTCCCCGTAGGCGTGTTGACTGCGCAAGGAAGAATAAGTCATTCTCCTTTTAGGTATATCATAATAATACCGGTATGTTATAATAAAGGTAAACTAATATATTGAATTAGCACGACATAGCGTGCCATACCCAGGTTCGAGCAACGCAATAAGTGAAACTTGAGTCAAGAAATTATAGTGAGGGCTAGTGTTTCAGTGAATACTGTACGTTCAATCTATCATTTTCCAGATATCATACCGGATTGTGCGGAAAGGGCTTTGGGGATATTAACCCGAGCAGCAGCTAGGCAGATTTTGAGGTCACTGGAGGTGGCAGAACGAACTGACACAAGGCTAACTATCAAGTGATATCTTGGCATTATTTCCTCCCACTAGGAGACCAAGACTCAGATCAGGACCAGCTTTAGGGATGACCGTCTTTTAATAAATGGCTTTCAATTAAATTAACACAGGGGCTAATTTATGGTCCCGGGAGTCATGGGAAATAAGGAGTATCCTAATGATAACTTAGACTTAATTCTCTAAATTTTTAATGAGCGTAGCGAAGCTCTAATTCTGATAGTCTACACAATCCGTTCACAAAGTTTCTGTGGAATAAAAGATAGTATGATATCATACTGTACTATGGCAATGTCTTAGCGGGGGCTGGGGTATGATACCCCCACAAGGCCCGGCCAAACATTTACAGTTCAAGTTTACTTACCGTATGATATATATGTGTAAACTCTTGCATAGTATGATACTAGGACCTTTGCTGCCGGGACATTGCCACAGTACCCACCTTTCCGCAAAGACTTTTCAAATTCAAGTGCATGATACCGGCACTATCCGTCTAGGCTCTCTTTCACTTTGGGGCCAGGTTGGGGCAGTGGATCTCATGTTGCCGGTACTCAAACCAATGGTTACACCACCGTAGAATAACTTCACCCGAGCAACATCGTCTCGAAGTGAAGAATGCTGAGGCTCATAAGCCGGGTAACCCTGCCAACAACTTGACCCACCTGCTCTACTTGTACTGTACTCATACAGTACTGTACTCGAGCACGGTTTGCGGGCCCAAATTTTGAGCCTCACTGCATCTAGCTCCCTTATCCAAGCTGTTTTCCCGGACGATACCATAGTAGCAGGTCATAAAATAAAGATGAGTTGCAGTTTTGTAGTGTTTATTTGATTCGGATAGAATTTAGGTTGTTGTTCATGTATGATAGGTGAAATGTTGTGGGGATGACTGCCTTTTGTGGGGCACAAAAAAATTTGAAGCTCAAAAAAATAAGGTGAGAACGAATGATCGATCAAACAACCCCACCACCCACAACCCCCCGCCCACCACAAATTGAGACAAAAGAGACTCCCGTACCGGCATCACACACCAATCCTCATACCACGCCGCAAATATGGCACCCCATCGTGAAGATGAGCATGACGACGAAGAAATTGATTTCTCTGGTAGGAAATTTTCTTCCACCCATTCATTCTTGAGTTCTAAGCTTGCATAGATTCTAATGGGGCCCACTCGTATAGATCTCAGAGAGCGATACGAAGTTCAGCTTGATGAAGGACTTGATACCTTCGTTGTCGTCGATGGATGCCCGAAGGTTCCGGCAGACAGCAAACCGAAACTGATCAAGTTTTTGTGTAAACGTTTAGCGGAGGTTGGGCGTATCAGCCAGGACTCTGTTTTTATGCCTCTTAACGAGGAGACAAATATGACCGAAGGGTAAGCTCTACTTATACACTTTACCGTCCGGCCCGAATATTAAAGGTCAATAGATATGCCTTCGTTGAATACGACACCCCCGATCAGGCCTTGTTAGCTTGCAAGCAACTCAACGGAATGGCCCTCGATAAAAGGCATACCGTCTCTATCAACAAGCTTACAGATATCGAACACTTTGGGCGAGAAGGACGCATCAAAGAGGAGTATGTTGAACCCGAGATTGAGCCTTTCGTCGAACAAGAGCATCTACGCTCCTGGCTCAGTGATATCAACTCCCGTGACCAGTTTATTATGTACCGCAGTGAAAACGTTGGGGTCTTCTGGAATAAGAAGAGGGACGTACCGGAGCCTGTCGTCGATCGTGCAGGGTGGACAGAGTCATTTGTTCAATGGTCCCCACAGGGAACTTTCTTAACATCTGTTCACGGACAGGGTGTACAGCTATGGGGTGGTCCAGGTTGGAAAAGAATTATGCGCTTTGCCCATCCAATGGTCAATTTAGTAGACTTCTCTCCGAACGAAAGATATCTGGTTACGTGGTCTAACAAACCCATCTCCATCCCCGAGAACCCGCCTCCAAATTTCCCTCTAGGACCTGACGAAGATGGAAAGAGCTTTATTATCTGGGATATCAAGACTGGTGGCCTTTTGCGATCCTTCACCTCTGTTGAGGTTACTGGCGATCGTGATGCCGAATTGTTCGAGAAATCACGGAAGAAAGTTTCGTGGCCGGTGTTTAAATGGTCCCCAGACGACAAGTACGTTGCCCGTGTTGTTCCCGAGCAGTCTATCCAGATTTTCGAAACCCCAAGCATGCTTTTGCTTGGAAAGAAGGCCATCAAGATCGAGGGTGTTGTCGATTTCGAATGGTCACCATCTATTCCCACTGCGGAGAAGGGTAAGAAGGAACCAGAGCAGTTGCTTTGTTACTGGACTCCTGAGATGAACAATCAAACCGCACGCGCGGGCTTGATGAGCATCCCTTCAAAAGAAATCATCCGAACACGAAATCTTGTCAATGTTTCAGACTGCAAGCTCCATTGGCAATCAGAGGGGAAATACCTTTGCGTCAAAGTTGACCGACACACAAAGACCAAGAAATCCATGTACACCTCCCTGGAGTTCTTCCGTGTTAAAGAAAAGAACATTCCTGTTGAGATAGTCGAGCTAAAGCAAGTTGTCATCAACTTTGCCTGGGAACCCAAGGGTGACAGGTTTGTTTTCATTACCGTCGACGAAGCTATCCAGGGAGCTCAAGTTGCACCCAAGACCTCAGTCCATTTCTACGCACCGGAGAAGCTCAAGAATGGTGTCGGCGAGTTTTGTTTAGTCAAGACAGTGGAAAAGAAGAATTCAAACGCCATTTACTGGTCACCTAAGGGCCGCTTCGCCCTCATTGCTACCGTTCACTCACAGCAGAGCTTCGACCTCGAGTTCTGGGATTTCGACTTCGAGGGTGAAAAGCAGAAGCAGGATAAGGCTAGTAAGAATAAGGACCTTGCTGCCAATCTCATGCTTATGGGCACATCCGAGCACTATGGTCTAACTGACGTCGAGTGGGACCCTACCGGCCGGTACGTCGCTACTAGCGCGAGCATGTGGAAACACGCGGTATTTTATAGTCACTTATACCTTGCCTAATCCTCATTCACTAACGATTACAGATGGAAAATGGCTACCACCTCTGGGACTTCAAGGGCTCTCTTCTCCGTGAGGAACACATCGACAAATTCAAGCAGTTCTTATGGCGCCCCCGCCCCCCCACCATGCTCTCCAAGGAAGAGCAGAAGCAAATCCGCAAGAACCTCCGTGAGTACAGCAAACAGTTCGACGAAGAGGACCAATTCGAACTCGAGGTCGCAAACAAGGAAGTTGTCGAAGCTCGCAAGAGGCAACTTGATGAATGGCGCGCCTGGAGGGCGAGAATCGAGAAGGAGGTCAGGTGGGAGCGCGCCGACCTTGGCCTTCCCGAGGACCCAGAGGAGGCTCTCAGGGAAGCTGCCGGTGAGGAGGAAGACAAAGTCGTCGAGGAGATTATCGAGGAGGTCATCTCCGAGCACGAAGAGGAGATCGCGTAAAAAAAATTAAAAAAAATCTTTTTTTTCCTCTTATATTCCCTTCTCTCAGTTTCCATGTTCTATGTGGGTTGGGAGTTTTAATGTTTTGGGGAAATTTCAGAACAAAAGTTTAAGCCAGTCTTCTCCATTTAGTCGATACCGAGGCTTGCCGATGGCTCCTGTACGTATATTTTATATAGTCTGAGCATCTAGGGGTATTAGGACTCATCGTAAGGCCACTAGAGTGATATCGTGTGAACATATATCACAATTCCAGATAGTGTCCAGATCAAGCTAGGCTGTTCAACAGCTAACCAAAACCTACAGTATAGAGGCGATAGGGTTTCTGGAAACAGAGTTTAACAAAATGACATTCCTAGCTATTAAATTAGAGAAGCGATATGCCGTCCCATTGCGAGTATCGAAAACTCGAGCCTCTGACATGGGCGCAGCTTATCAGCCCCAACTGATCCTGCCCTCCGAAGTAAGAGATTTGCCAGACTCGCAGGCGTATCACAGTAGACTTTACTCCATTTTACTCATACGGCGAGTTTCAATACGAGTAGTACAGTAACTAGGTAAAGCCCTCAGTGAATGGGGTTTCTCTTTGCAGCGTGCAACACCCCCCCCCTCCAACACCAACGACTAATCGTACGATACACTGCTGATCTCCAGCAAAGTGAAGCCTCATTTTGCTAAGGCTTCTGCCTAGCGACCGCACATAAACCATGGCTTCGAGATACGATACCAACACACGCTGGTAAAACAACCGGTCTTCCGAGGATAAGCACAATACGAAGAATGAGCTTAGTCTGAGAGGCAGTGCTAACAAAAGGATCGTGTTCCATTCCCCAAACACAGTACTCATTCACACACCTATCATACCATAATAACCATATGCATCTCTTAACCAAGCCAAGTCTCCTCTACCCCCACCCCACCCTTCGAAACCACATAAATTAGAAAATGCCCTGGAAAATCCATCCTCCCCTGAGTCCCCCCAAATACCCCAACGCCATCGTCAGCACCCGCTTAAGCCATCAGCCTCCGTTAGAACTCATGGGGAAAGACCGGGAGCTAGATGTGGCAGGAATTATTTAGGGAGAACCTCTTTTTACTTTTTGAAAAAGCAAGCCCTAATGAACCATATTTTAGCCATTTTGCAGGTGAAAGTGCTTGCCCTGAGGGTTGGTTTCGGGTTGCAGAAAGCGGGTTAGATACCGGAATCCCATCATGCTATCATCATAATAATTATCATATTGTCTACTTTCTAAGGCCTGGAACGGGGGTCTAGGAGATAGATGCCAATCTAGATAAGAGGTTAAGGACTATGACGACAGATACAGAATGACAAGAGGATGATATTAGATCAAGATAGAAGCAGGGATAATAGTTATTCTTCCACATATCTATTGCCGAAAATGTAAAGATGATAAATCCGACGACAGCATAGGATGAATGAGTGCCTGCCCTCCTTAGTCAATCACCAAACACCTCAAATCTCTAGACCCCGAGTGATATTCCATGATTCGGATCAGGGGGGGGAAGTGCCCTGGTCCTCTTAGGGAATTTTGGTATGCTTTTTCTGGTCCCTCTATGGTCAATACTACTATCATGGCACGCCTTATTCTTTAGTTCTTCAATTGCCGGTAGCCCAGCCGAATAACCCCTTTTGCACAAAACAATGGTAAATAACTTGCAAGTGCCATACCAGGTCGTCTCTTTTCTGGTCTTTGGCTTGCCTTCTCGCCGGACGGCTTCGGATGCCTAACCTATCACAAAACCCAACGGGCCCTGATAACTTGCTGTCTATAATACAATTAATCATTGACTATTATCCTCTTGCGTCTCCCTTTCCCTCTGCCCCTTTTCTCTATTCCCCGTTTTCCTTTCCCCTATCGCCAGTCTCTTTTATGACACCAAGAAAAAGAAACCTTCCACCTTTTACATCCCCCCAGAATTGCAAGGATTTGTAAAACCCTCTCCGGCGTCACAATCACCCACCAAATAGTCAACCATTACGTCTCAACGACTGGGAGACAACTGCGTCCCCAACAATATCACACTACACTCTAATCTAACGGGAAAGAAAACAACTCTCGTACAAACATCCTAAAACTCTTACCACCGGCCGGGGTCCTAGTTCTACAACAGCTGGATAATCTAGACATTAACGCCATCCTACCTGGGCACCTAGGGTTAATGGGAAACTTAGGAATGCCAAGAGGTTGTAGGCAGAGAAAAGAAACGGCCTTGGCAGTTATATTTTCAACACTGTCAGTGAGGATGGCGACGCAAAGGAGAGGACGTAATAAGTGGAGACAGTGATATCAGGGGAAGAACGATACTAGCCGAGGCGGTCGAGTTCATGGTCAGAGCCTACCCTATTTCCATTGGGGACGCCATAAAGGCATACTGAAGGAAGGTGCAAGACGCACTATTCCGAAAGACCAAAACACTCTTTTCTTTAGTAGTATTGTGCCAGTTGCTTAGGTATACCCCCTATAGCAACCGGAACGCCCTTCAATAGATACAGCAGAGATCGCCCTCGTAGTGACCAGTGACCAGTGACCAATATAGCATCGCCGCTAGTTACCTCGTGGGCAAAAGTGTTTCTTGCTATCACACTAGGCCCCTAATAGACAATGCCGGCATCACTTACTATGTGACACACCTATACTTACCTGACCCGCTTGAAGTCAGATACTTTGTATATGCGTCTTCACCCTAGGTGCCTAACTTCACTTAACTACACAAGTGAAGAGGGCTAAAACCCCCAACATCCACAAAGTCAAGCGTTTCTTGCTCGCAGGCGAGGCCAAAAGCATTGAACCTGTGTCGAGCATGCGAGCAGTGCTGGCGCGGTCATCAGAGACAGGGTCACTAGCAGCCTCCCCATCGACCCAGCTCGCCCGTCTCGGAGATAGGGCGGGACGGGCTATGGGCTATAGTCCTTCATTTTTGGGGTGAGCAGACGCCCTACTCCCGACAGGCGAAGACACAGACGGGCTGTGTGCCCGGGTATCCTGCACATGGCAACCTCTGACAATCATCCTCAGTCCCTCGTGCCCCGCCCCCGCCTTTCTTTTTATTATGCGACTAAGACCTAAACTACTCCGCATGGTGGGATACCACATTAGCTATCCATCGCTCGTACCCATTTAACATGGGCATCCAATATCGGTGGGTGCCCACCATCCTCGATAGCTGGGGGGGAGTGCTCCCTTGGACTGTAGAGTGAGCCTAAGCATGCTATTAAGGGAGAATATGTATTAATAGAGGCAGTTTATGAAACCCGAATATTCACTCCCGAGCAGAAGACATATTCACAAATTAGGCTCCTACCTGGGTCATTCATTTCCTTTGTTCGACCAGAGATAGGAAGACTGGGAGGCGAAATCACGAAACATCACTCATCCCATCTCTCATCTTCCCCCTTGGAAATCCCCGCACTTGTATATACATTTGTCCTAGTGCTGTATAATAGGAACCAGTGCGCTTATGTACCCGTGGGACGCACAAGCGTTGAGAGTTTCTCCTCTATAAAAATCTCCCTTCTTTCTTGTCTTTCCTTTCCTTTGCTCTCCTTCTCCCCTCAAGCTACCTCACAACTCCTTAACCGCCTCTATACAAATTATTCCCGTTCACTTTAACTACTTCGCTTCACTCCGCAAAACCCTTCAGCCCGATCATTACCTCCATTGCAAAAAAACACCTCCATTTTCAACAGGCCCCCGCAGTCCCGCATCCCCCCTCCCACCCTCCCATGGAATGGCCTGCAGTCCTACCCCCGGACCATTCGGAACACTGCGATGAAACATTAGGTAGTGTGACCACATTCGCATCCTTGACAACGGTATTGCGGATTTTGGAAGGTCATAACCCATACCAACAATTATTTTATAATAATTAACAAGAAATGGTAATGGTAGGAATACGGAGAGTTCAAGGCGGATACACACAAGTCGACGGGGGAATTAGTAAGAGCATATATATATATTGGAGGGGCTTTGGTTGCATGAATTCCAAGCTCAGAGATCTGGAGGTGAGGGTTGGGAGTGTGAAGTCAGGGTTCAAGCTGTCGAGGCGGCAAATTCACCCCCCTTTGCACTCGCATATGAGGTATATCCAACAGGTATAGCCAGTTGGCTGACTAGTAATGGACTAGGCAGAAGCCACTCTGGGACGGGAAACCGGCCACGAGCCCGGCTCGGCGAAGTCTTGAGGATGGCGGCCGGGGTAGGGCTGCTAGATTAAGTTTTGTGACAAGACTACAATCGTGTTAGGAGCCTATATATTACCCCCGCCTGTGCTCGAGCACTTTTTGCTACCGGACAGGACGATTGTATTATTCGTTCACCAATTGATCAATTCTATTCAATTGGGATCACCTACTAAGTAAAGCTTAGGTATAACTTTCACGGGATTTGTCCTTATGAAGGGTATATGGAACGTTTATTTGGGAGTCCCCTTGTGGCCCCCATCAGTTATAGGCACTCTGGATCACCATCCTCCCACCAATTAAGTGATATCATATGACAACGTACGTAGGAACTAAACGTACGTCCAAACCTCTCTACTTTCTGCGAGCAGATAGGAGTGAATCCGTAATGCTAAAAACAATGGCTATGATGGAGGATAGGAAGCCCACAATGTCGCAGCGCCAAACTGATGCCCCCCCCCCCCACGCAAATACCAAGCAGTGGCTGTAACGAACAGGCTTGCAAAACGTGGATAGAAAGGACCCCTCAAATGTAAAGGTATCGTATCGTAAAAATTAACAGACTGAGACGGGTGGTTTATATACAATATCACTCCGGTTGAAAATAACAATAGACTTCAGGAAAACATAAATCCCACGCAATTAGTGCTTCGGGCTTTGTTATCTAATTTGATCGTTGCTTAGCTAAAAGCATGGGCTAGGAATCCCTGTACTGCTTTCAGGGCCTCGTATCTAACCTCTGCGTCGCTATCACCCATCAATTCCATAACCCTAGACTTAGCACCTTGCTCTTCCCACTTCTTTCTGCTCCCAGGAGCTTCTCTGACCAAAACCCCAACATCGTTCGCAGCAACGGCTAACACAGTCTTGTCTGTGCTGCTGCTCAAAACCCGAGAAAGTGCCTTCACAAGCTCCGTGTCATCCATAATCTCCCTTGAATGCCTCTTCCAGAAACCCTCGTTGCGATGAGGTGGGGACCAGCGAAGATGACCAGAAATAATCTCAAGTCGGTAGGATGAGAGTGTAGTTTGTGAGGACTGGAAAGTGTCCAAAGTCTCAATTAGGGACGAAAGGTCGGCTGTAAGATCTGGGTCGGACGCAGAAGTAAAGCGTGAAGAAAGTTGCTGAAGGTATGGAAGTATGTTCGAGAGAAGCAGTGGTGGTAGATTGATAGATGGTGATTCTGTAGCAAGATTCGCAAGAGTTGCAAGAGCCAATCGAGTGATTTTCTCTTTCAATGATGAACGGAGTATTTCAGTTATGGGAGGAATCACGTCATATTTCCTAAGGATACGTCGATTGCCCGTCAGTTATACACCAATATAATGTGGTATTGAACGTACAGATTAATTTCTTCAGCCACCAACTCTTCAAAAGTGAGTTCCCAAATCACAAGTAAAACGTGATACAGCAGCTGCAACCCCACACCTCCTTGAACTATGCTAGTCCCGCCAGTGACGCCCGTGACTCTGTCACTTCCACCGCAATTTCCAGCAGCTGCCGTCTCCAAGATCTTGACTATAGGGGCCACAGTCTCCTCCTTCATGTCCCAGAAAGTAGTCCTCGCAAACGTGCTTCTCAATAGCGAGACATAAGACTGAATGGCTATATCTTGAAAATGTCCGTCCGGTGATTTGGCGAGGCCTGCGAGAAAATGGTACAGCTTTGGAAGAGTATCGCAGGCATCGGGAGAGGGCTTTACTGAAGATTTCAGATAGGCGGCAAGAAGTGTAGTCAGGACAGATGCGCTGAGGAGCGGTGATTCATCCGTGTGTGATAGTAGTGACAGGAGATGAGCAAATGGTTTAGGGAGAGATAAAAGAGAGTTGGTGAACGCGGGGACACCTAACACGATCGACGCTTGAGGTCAGCCAAATATAATTTACCATTGTCGAGTAGCCCATCCCTGAGTTTTCGCGATTAAATCTGGGTTGGCTCCAGAAGACTGGTAAACGAATGCATTGCACACACACCCTCCAAGAGATCACCTAATAACACGAGCATATAAGCCACGACGTCCATCCTCTTTCTATCCGTAGCTTTCCTCAACGCTCCTTCAGGGCCCAGGATGAGTGCAGCGTAGCCGTCGACATCTTTCTCGACCACACTAACCTGCTTCTCCTTCGGCACCTTGTCAATTGCTTTGATCTTTTCGACATCCGAATCTGAAATCAAACCAGCGCGGGCGTGAGCCTCCCAAGCAATAGAGCGGCCACGTATATTCGAGAAATGCTCTGAAAGGTATTTGGGAGTATCGAGGGACATTGCGAGTCGTGAATAATGGAATGTAATGGAGCTGGGCAAGGAGGGGCATTGGAGAGCTTGGTTAGGTGGAGGGACCTGGAAGTTACCCGGCCTGAAGTGGGCGAGGGTGCATGTGCTTACTAACCCAGCTCGATGCCCCAAGGGCTAGGTATTCATGCCCGCCTCAACTCGTCCCTCTTGCACATAACCAAGAGCTCTACCGATCCATACTCTGCTCAAGTAGGATTCATCCATCGCCTCCACGATACCCCATCCTCAACCATCTACCTCTACCTCAGACGCATTCTCCACCATCCGCTTAATCATACATCACCCAACCAAATACCGCCCCACACAATGTCAGACGAGCCCGTGCTGAAGGCGGACAAGGACTGTGGGATTCCCGTTGCTCTCGGCTTTTTCAATTTGCTCCCCAAATTCTAACCTCAGGGGTTTATAGTCACTGGGACGCTAGACAAACAGCTTCCGGAAATCTTATCACTCACTAAGGTTTTGAATATTGATGGATCAGATACTTGACCCGAATGCTGACCACTCTTTGGTTCCAGACAAACAAAGTGAACCTCCCGGTGGCCATCGAAAAGCTCTTAGCATTAGAAAAGCAAACGAGACAGGTTTGATCACTCTACGCATCCAATATCAGCAACGTTAACATTCCTTCTAGGCTAATGATTTGGCCTCGACTAACCGCCTCCTCACCACGATTGTTACACTGTGCAAGGATGCCGGGGACTGGAAGCTGATGAATGAGCATGTCCAAATACTCTCAAAGAAACATGGCCAACTAAAACAGGCCACGACTAAGATGGTGCAGACTGTGATGAGCTTCCTTGATGAGACACCTGACACCGAGACCAAGCTCTCTGTTATTGAAACGTTGAGGACAGTTACCGAAGGCAAGGTGCGTACCCGTAGGACTACAGCGCTCTTTAGGTCAAAGCATCTAGACCTAACATCTCTTTATAGATTTTTGTTGAGGTTGAACGGGCTCGTATAACCCGCATCCTCTGCCATCTCAAGAAGGCCCAAGGTGACCTCGCCGGAGCCACTGACGTGCTGTGTGAACTCCAAGTCGAAACATTCGGGTCTATGGACCGACGGGAGAAGACAGAATTCATCCTTGAGCAAGTCGAGTTCTGTATTGAACGCGGGGACTTCACCCAAGCAGGAATCCTTTCGCGAAAAATTTCCACAAAATACTTTGCCCAAAAAGAAGTGTCTGATCTAAAATTGAAGTTTTACGATCAGCAGATCCAACTTGCAAAACAAGAGGATAAGTATCTGGATGTGTGCAAGCACTATAAGGCAGTTTACGACACCCCTAGTGTGGTTGAGGACCCCGATAAGTTGAAGAGAGTGAGAGCCCCTATTCAATTTATGAGGAAAATATTAATCCCGAAGGGTGATAGGTACTCGAGAGGATCATATATTATATTATCCTAGCGCCTTACGATAACGAGCAATCAGACCTACTTCATCGCATTCATGCAGACCCGAATCTAAGTCTGGTTCAAAAACAGTCAAACCTTCTCAAATGCTTTACAGTTCATGAGTTGATGCGCTGGCCTCTTATCGCCGAAAATTACGGAGCCGAGTTACGCGCTTCCGATGTTTTTGCTATCGGTGACCCTAGGGCCGAGAAGCGCTGGGATGACCTGAGGAAACGTGTTATCGAGCACAACGTAAGAGTTGTTGCAAAGTACTATACCAGGATCAAGATGGACAGGTTAAAAGCTCTCCTTGATCTGGACGAGGATGAGGCCGAAACCTATCTGAGTCAGCTGGTAACCCAAAAGACTGTCTACGCCAAAATAGATAGACCTGCGAGAATCATCTCCTTTGCCGAGCCCCGAGACGCGGATGATGTCCTTAATGAATGGAGTGGCAATATGAAGAGCCTTCTGGGACTTTTGGAGAGAATCGATCACCTGATCACAAAGGTAATTCAAAATGAAACACCTTCATATTTGTTCATTCTATTAACGTTTGGCGTAGGAGGAAATGATGGCCAATATTGCTCCAAAGGCTAAGAGCAAAGGAAAAGCCAAATGAAGTGGATGTAGCTAGATTTGTGTATAATAGACATTGCGGCAATGCATACAAAGCTACTAGCTTCTTGTTCATGCCACACTTTTTCAGATAAAATTTACGACCCACCTGTAAACCCATGAGCAATTAGTGGCCGTTATCTTTCCGTAGTGCTGATGCCTCTCATTCACCACGGCTGGTGATTCCTCTTATATGCGCAAGGGGCTAACCTGTGATCGGCCTGCGCAGGAACCCAGGCTTAGGACTAGCCTTGCCGTAAGTAAAAGGTGTCTACTCGAGTAGATTCTAGAACACAGGGCTAGTTCTAATAGCTAATCAGAACCTACCGTGGTTGAGGAGAAATACATTTAGGAAAGAATGGGTACCGGTAGTTCGATATTGGAATAGCACGGACCACCAACGTCAAACTATAGGGCTGACAACGGAAACGGCGATTGTCTATTAATGAAGCTGGCGGGTATGATAGTACACACATTGTAAATTTCCAATAAATGTGGCTATTACGAGTAGCTTCCCCTAAAAAATAGGTCAAGCCTTTTTATCAGACTACATCTAGAGCTGCAGTATTAATAGGGTTGTTGTTTTATTAGAATTATTATGATACGATGTCAGGCCAAACGTGGATTCGGTCTTGTACTCGTACAATGGTGGATTTGCTCTGGAGGGAATGACAACCCGCGATTCCGCCAGCACAATACCCCGCGCCACGATCAGATTTGTCCAGTGCCACAACCAGCGGCGTCAGGGGTGTCGTAACGGCAACGCCAAACACAGTGGCCAACTGGGCTCGAGATCCTCAACCCCCTCAAACACCTCGTTATTTCTCATTCTTTACGAAGACATGTCTCACAACTCTGCCACTGCCGGTTGGGAGCGAGTTGAGGACAAATACTACCGCACCATCCAGCTCTATTCCGCTCTCTGGGATCCCGACTTTGACCTCTCCGATTATATTGTTGCAGGGGCTCCTTACGGTGGAGCACTCGGTAGCTCCCCACGCGAACAACCATTTCGATGCTAAGCTAACAAACTACTCGGTATAGCTCTCTACAAAGATGAGACGAAAATCCAAGTCTACCGAAACTCTCAGCAGTCAAAATCAAGCATAGATATTTACAGTGCTGCCGGGAGGCTTATCCGTCGGATATCCGTGTGGTAGCCCATTTTTTCGCAATCCTCTACGGCTTTTAAGGTCGGGTTGGGGATATTAATAGAGAGATTGCTGATATATATGTTGAGCTTTAGTGGGATAAAGGCTCTATCAAGGGTCTCGGTTGGTCAGAGGATGAGAAGTTATTGGTAGTAACGGAAGATGGAGTAGTCAGATGTTATTATGACCTTCAAGGAGATTTCACTCAATTCTCTCTCGGCAACGTAGGTCACTGCGGGGTTATGAAAAGCAAACCCACTAACATACCATTAGGGTGCTGAAGATGTCGGTGTCAAAGAATGCCGGTTTTACTCCACAGGCTTTGTCGCACTGCTACGCAACAACCGATTCGTCTCTGTTTCCCGCTATGATGAGCCAAGGCCGCGCCTCTTAGCAGATCCAGTTCCTTTTATCCCAGCTACAGAGATTATCCACTCATGGACGATTCTCCCACCATCCTACACACTCTCCCGGAATGTCGAAGTATTTGTTTCCACCGGCACAACTATCTTGATTGTGGACGCTACAGAAGTACTGGACCAAATGCTTCAGAACGGACCATTTGTTCATATCTCTGTTTCGCCAAATGGGAGATACGTAACTCTGTGCAGCGTTGAGGGGAAGGTTTGGGTCATCAGGTCCGACTTTCAAGAGAAGTTGAGCGAGTATGACACCGGAACTGGAGGCGAGGAGTTGCCGCGAGCAGTGGAGTGGTGTGGAAACGATTCAGTGGTGTTGGCTTGGGATGAAGAAGTTCATATGATCGGACCCAGAGGCTCAGTGCTGAAGCATTACTACGACAATTTTGTGCACCTTGTACCTGAAATCGATGGTATTCGCATAATAACTACTGAGAAGTGTGAATTTCTGCAAAAAGTTCCTGGTAATTGACCAGTTTTCATTGGGACTCAAATACCTTGATCTAACTTAGTGATGGTAATAGATGGCACTGAGGATATCTTCAAAATTGGAGCCACAGCACCCGCTTCAATCCTGCTTGACGCCGTTGATCAGTTGGAGAGAAAGTCACCGAAAGCTGATGACAATATCCAACTCATTCGTGCCCAGCTTCCCGAGGCAGTAGATGCCTGCATAAAAGCTGCGGGTCATGAGTTTTCTGTCCACTGGCAAAAGCAGTTGCTTAAGGCTGCTAGCTTTGGAAAAAGCGTGCTGGAGCTCTATAGCTCAGATGAGTTTGTAGAAATGTGTGAAACACTCAGGGTGCTTAATGCTGTGAGATTTTATGAAGTTGGATTGGCTATAACATATGAACAGTATGAAATCCCAGATGATGGTCGTGACGGGCCTGGCTAACTCGGACAGATTTATACGACTTACGCCAGAAAAGTTAATACAAAGATTAGTCAATAGACAACAGCACCTGCTAGCATTGAGGGTCTCGGAATATCTGCGGTTACCCACCGATCGGATATATATCCATTGGGCTTGCATGAAAGTTCGGATGTCCGCAGATAATGAGGATACCATTTGTCGTATGGTAGTGGCGAAACTCACTGGAAAGCGTGGCATATCCTTTGAAGAGATTGCAAGAACCGCGTATGATGAGGGCAGAGGAAGGCTTGCGACTGAGGTATGGGCCTACTTTAGTTATATAGCGTGCATGCTAACTATGTAGAAGTTATTAAACTACGAGCCACGGGCTGGCAGACAAGTCCCTCTCCTACTGAACATGGAGGAGGACGAAATTGCTCTTGACAAGGCGATCGAAAGCGGGGACACCGATCTTGGTAAATATTATCATTACTCTTCTTTAGTTTCACCAGGTCTAACCAGAATAGTCTTCTTTGTCCTTCTCCATCTAAAAAAAAAGCTGCCACTAGCAAATTTCTTCCGGATGATCAACGACCGGCCTGTTGCATCGTCACTAATTGAATCCTCGGCTAGGGAGACGGATCCCGAGCTCTTGAAGGACTTTTACTATCAAGATGATCGCAGGGCCGATGGTGCACATGTTATCCTCCGAGACAGCTTAGCCCAGAAGGACTTATCCCTAAAGATGGAGAAGCTGAAACTCGCCTCAAAGTTACTAGCCGATGCGAAAGAGCATGCTCTCGATGCAAAGGCACTTGATGAATCAGCAAAGCTCTTACACATGCAAGAGGTTTTCGAGAAGGACCTACAGCAGGAGAGATTTGTCGGCGACTCCGTTAACAAGACCATATTCAAACTCATACGCATGGGGTATTCTTCTCGGGCGAACAAAGTTAAATCTGAATTCAAAGTGCCGGAGAAGCGGTTCTGGTGGCTCAAATTGCGGGCTTTGGTCGCGAAAAGGGATTGGGGAGAAATTGAGGAATGGGGTAAAACCAAAAAGAGCCCAATTGGGTGGGAGGTATCGACTTTGATTCCTGTTTATTTTTATTCTTTAAGAATCTCTTGCTTACATCGTTTTAGGCGTTTTTTAATGAGTGTCTCGCTGCAGGTAACACCAAGGCAGCGTCTATCTTCATACCTAAATGCACTAATCTGCCTCCTGCGGATAGAATAGACATGTGGGTTCGCTGCGGTAATATGGTTAAGGCCGGAGAAGAAGCCTTCCGGGCCAAGGATGCTAATGCACTGGAGCTGTTGAGGTCAAAGGCGACTACCGGTAGTGCGACAGCCTTAGAGATTGATAGGCTCTTAAAGCAGCTCCGTCCGAAATGATAATGAGATGTTTCGTGGGCGGTGACTAAATAGATAGCTAGCTTAATGATTGACATCCTCACAATATCATGTATGAATTTTCTCTTCTTTCCTTTCGAAATTAATGGTTATTATTTGCTAGAAACAGGCGATACGGATCCACCCTCGTGGCAAACCTGGCCTCGCATTCATGGAGTCCGGTAAATTTCATCAGGACGTAAAGTTACCCATGCACCGCATCATGACCCTCCCCCAAACAGACCTATTACAAAAGGGAGTGAAAGATGATTCCCGAACAAATGCTAAAGAGTCCCTCCTCAGTCTCTCCACCTCGAGCACTTTGTCCATCACTAGATAGAGCCTCCGCCTCCACCCCTACCTCTCCCCCTACCTCTGCCACCCCTGTTCCCCCCACGGTGATCCCCTCTGTAACCTCCCCTCCCCCCACGATCATTCCCTCCGCGCCCACCATGCCCATCTCGGTTCTGCTGTGTCTGTGTCTCCTTCACAAGGTCGATAATCTCGTCGGGGACTCTGAGGTATTTAATCTATGGCCCACAACATTAGTCCCCAACGAACGAACCAACCGTTCCCTTATCACCCTAAATCGACATACATTATTCCCCCGAACGTAACACTCGGCTAGTCTAAAAAACTTATCACCTTCCTACAACCATATCCATCCTCAGTTAGCCCCAGCCCGCTTGGAGGAAAGGAAGGAGAAGGAAGGAAGGAAGGAGAGGGGAACAAACAGAACTGGTCTGTACAACCTCCTTCAAAGTCAAGTTCATCCAAGTGTCGCAATTGACCAGGTGCCCGTTGAGGGTTTCTCCGTTTTTGAGCTCTACGAGCATCGGGTGGCCTTGGGCTGTATTTAGGAGGGATAAGGGTAGCTAGTATTGACATTCTGTCAGCGACGGGTCGGCCGATGCTGGTTTGGGGGGGAGCGGGGTACCATTCCGCTTGCTACTACTGATAGTAAAGTGAGAAGACAGTTAAGGTGATAACAGATGGATAGAAATGTGATGGAGAGCGATGATGTTGTGTTGTGTTGCGTTGTTGCATGGGTGGAGGAGGAAGGCCAGTTGGCGCGGTTGTGCTAAGGCTGTATGTGCTGCACTCGTGATGTCGTGACATTTATTGAAACAACGATTGCTATCACCAAAATTTTGGGGCTCTGGCCAATTTTTGGCCCTATGGGATAGCGATTCGCTCCACAAACCCCAGAGCATTATAATATTATTATACGAGTATTTAAATAGTGCTATGAAGGTTCCGTGGCCGCTCGAGTGGGGTTCTTGAGGCTGAAAAGCTTGTGCGCTAGCCCACCCCAAGGAATTTTCTACATTAATATCAATCAATCACGGGTTTGGGCATTGGGGTGAAAGTGATTTCATACACTGGTCCTATCACTTCTCCATTTTATCTCTCTACATTTTAGGGATATAGGTATTGTTTCTGCTCTGCCAGTTATGCCAGGTTGGATGGCACCTCAAAAAATCCGCTGGTTGTTTGGCAGTTGGCAATACCGGGAGACAGGGATAGTGGAGGGCTGTTGTAAAGAAAATCTTCTATTTGCATTCCAGCAGTTATAGATGGGGGCCCATCTAATAGAAAACTTCCTCAATTTATGTAGGTAATTCCCAGGGGTAATTGAAGCTATCCTGCAATGTCTTGGATTTGAGATATTTTTGGGCGGCTGATTATTCCGAACGGCCATGGTCTCCTGGGAGGAAATGGCGTTGTCCCAACTATTTTCTTCACCCGTGGGCACCATCCCCTCCTCCAACCCGCTGTCAGTGACACCACAATCTAGTACTCGTACTATACTCAAGTACTTTCCAATTCCTGCAGCCTCCATCAAATTAATTTTTTTTTGTGCTTCATTGCTTCTCGATCGGAACAAAGGAGGGGAGGAATAGAGAAAAAGAACCCAGGTATGAGGGGTTAAGCAATCGCTTTACCGAGCACAGTGCTGTACGGTACTGTACTAGTACAGTGCAGCTGACCAGCACAGTAGAACGGATCAGAAAACAAGGGTTTGGAGCACGTAAGATCGACTGGCTCGAGGCATCGAGCGCTCCAATCAGACCTCCGGAATCCCTTAATACCTTTTGTCATTTTTTCCTTACCCCAGCTGTACGATACTACTCGTAATTCTTTGACGTTTGTGAACACAACTGCTATTGCATACACGCAAAAAGTCGGCCGGAGCCTCAAAAATTTGGTGTATGCAATAGCAGTTGTGTTCACAAACGTCAGAGAATTACGAGTAGTACTCGACTCTGCCTTTGATGGCTGAAACAGAGCAAGCCCTTGTGTCGTGACTGGAGTATAGACATTGGTTCTTCTCTGTGCTCCGGTGAGCATCTCACTCGTCGAAGGGGAATATTTTTTTCCTTCTCGCTTTTAACAACCGCCTCTCTTCCAATATGACTAGTCGCATCTAGGGATTGGGGTGGGGGGTCAAGTAATAGAAAAAATGAAAAAAAATAAAAGAACATTATCACCCGATGGATATTTAATCAGAGACGATGCTCCACCGGACCAATAGTAGATGTCCTAGTCTGTCACTGCTGTGTTGGAATGGGTCTACAGTTTTTTTTTTGGGAACTTCCTAGATCGTAGTTATTATTCCATGCAAGCAGAAAGACAGTGAAAAGGCGATGCAAAGGTGCGGATATGATGTAGCACGAAGCACTCAAAATTACGTAGTTTCGATCATTCATTCCCACCTACCGTACCTAGCAATAATATGACAGGGATAATCAAAAGTGTTAGGATCAAGACCTAGCACAGAGAAGTGGTGAATCTATGGTATTGAGTGCGTGATGTAGGACATGGTGAGTACCTGGATAGAGCTTTCTCTTCAGTTAACCAAGCTAAATCCTAAATTTTTATTATGTTACGGTATATTAGTATCATACGACTAGTGTGATACCTCCATCCATATCATTAAAGTTATGATAATTATTATTGAAATAATAAATATTATTATTTAATTTATAAGTTAACTTATAGGCTATTGAGCTAAGGTGCTATGATGTATGAAAACCAGGTGATTCTAGTAGGTTATTAGTTTATATTTTCTACATTTCATATTACCACGAAAAGGCTACTATAATAATATATGATATCATAGAAAATGGGCAAAAATTATAAAAATCTTAAATATGCTCAATTTGTGCTTATTTGAATACTAATATTCTATCTACTGACTCTCGCCCTGATACCAAAATATCATCCGACAAAGGACTAATGACCACGCTCCCTACATTGGAAATCCACCCACCCGTACCCACAGGCTAAACACAAAGGAAAAACTTCCTCTTGCAGGCACCCAGCACAAAGTGTGCTGTAGGAACTATCTAGCACAAACCAACACCGATGCCCAGACACATGCCCAATTTTCCATACAAAATTCTCATGCCTGTATGATACTGTACTTAGATACAAGCGTCTCGCATCATGGGCTCAAATATTTGTATAGCAAATTACTAGTGAACGTCTCAGCATCTATCCGGGCTCGGGCTCAAATTTTGGGGCTCGTTGTGCTTATATATGTACTGTACGAATTACCTATTACTAGGGGCAGGAAGTCGCAGCCCCCCCTCGCAGCAGAGCGGTATGCGCGCAATTTTTGGTGGATCGTGATTGGGCGAAGCTCAATCATATCACAATTTTCATGTTCTCTTTCGACTTCGATAGAGGTGTCAGGGTATGGCTTCAAAAATTAGAACGGGGTGAAAAAAAAGATAGATGCACTATCACATGTCATAACCTTTCAGTTTAGTTATAGCAGTGCTGCGAAAACGTTAAAACTGAGTGATGGGATATGGATTTGGCCATTATAAACTGTCCTATTCCTCAGGGCCATGGGAGAAACATGGTTGAGAGGCTGGCGAAAGAAGTAAGACTGACTGGATTATGCAGTTATACCACCGGTATACTTAGCTAATCTTCATTGTTTCTCTCTAAATTATTCTAGCTTCGGCACCAATTTGATTCTGATCATACTAGCTTTTTTTCCACCTGTGCTGATGTGATCCTAAAATGCCTATGCCGTACCATATGCGATGCATTTCTTTCTCCCCTTTGGAGACCTTTTCATCCATTCCTACCGGTAGTCCTAGGCCAGAAAAGGGCCTAGTGGCTGCCTTCTGCCAATCAAAAAAAAAATCGGAGTGGAGGAGGGGGTTACACATTTCCCCTCCACGGCTTCTAGCGCCATATACAGCCCTACCAGATTCGGTTAGCCTCTCTTGAACCCTTTTTTCCTCTACCCCATCATTGGGGTTTAAACAAATTTCTGCTTTGTTCTCCACTTTCATCCCATTTTGGTGACGTCTCTCAGGTATTTTATATTCAATACCCAATCCTCCTCTCTCTTGCTCTTTCTCCTGGTTTCTTCCCCCCCACCTCTCTTCTATTCTAGGGTTTTGCCTTTTTCCTTCTCTGCTCTCTCCATTTCGTTTTTTGCGGTTCCAATATCTAGGACCCTTCTCACACCCTGCGACTGCTGCCCCACCACCGTCGCAAAAGCAATTGAATTAAAAAAGACTTAGACAGGACCTCGCACCCTGTATCCCTCCTTCCCTTTAAACGAAGCTAAACAACGAAGACAGATCAATGGCGGGATCTGAAGAGGATCAGACCAGAGCTGCAGTTACGCCTTTCCCACCGGTAGCAGCCCAATTTGCTGGACGAGATGGTGAAATATCGGGGCATGAACGCCTCATGACCTTGGAACTGGAGGATGGGGCTGCCTATCAGGGGTACTCTTTCGGGGCCGAGAAAAGTATTTCTGGAGAATTGGTTTTCCAGACAGGTATTTGCCTTGCTGTTCCTTTTTTAAAATTGAGATTTCTGCGGTCATGGAATCTAACCTAGGTGATCTTAGGCATGGTGGGATACCCAGAGTCTATAACGGACCCTTCGTATCGGGGACAGATATTGGTCCTAACATTCCCCCTAGTAGGAAACTACGGTATGCCATTTACTATCATCCTACAAGTTTTCCACAGTATTTAATGGGCAATTACTAGGTGTTCCTGATAGGGAGGCGCAAGATGAGCTGCTCGGCTCTCTTCCTTCGTATTTCGAGTCGAGGAGGATTCACATCGCGGGATTGATCACGGCTTCCTATTCAGGAGAAGACTACAGCCACTACTTAGCCAAGAGCTCTCTTGGAACATGGCTTAAGGAAGAGGGGATCCCAGCTATCTATGGTGTCGACACCCGAGCGCTCACCAAGAAGATTCGGACGCAGGGGAGTATGCTTGGAAAGTTGTTGCTACAAAAGAACAGCAGTGTTGGGAAGATGTTGTCTAACGATCTTAGCTCCTTAGTTGGTTCTAAGTCTCCCACAGACTATGATTGGAGGCAGGATTTTGAATCACAGGAATGGGTAGACCCTAATGCTAAAAACCTTGTGGCTGAAGGTTAGTAACTGACCCTTTGAGCTCCTGGGCAATCGTTGTCTGACCCGAGTTGAACAGTGTCCATCCGGGAACCCCAGATCTTTTCACCCCCGGTGGACAAGGCTCTCAAGAGGCCTGACGGAAAGCCAATTCGGATTGTTTGTGTCGATGTCGGTATGAAATTCAATCAGCTCAGGTGTTTCCTCGCCCGTGGTATCGAGGTAAAGGTTGTGCCGTGGGACTATGATTTTCTAAAGGAGGGAAACTATGACGGCCTATTTATCAGTAACGGACCTGGGGACCCAGCTACCCTAAAAGCTACCGTGGACAGACTTCGAACAGCAATTGAAGCTACCAAGACCCCGATCTTCGGTATCTGTCTTGGACACCAACTTCTCGCCCGAGCAGCCGGCGCAGAGACTACTAAGATGAAGTTTGGTAACCGTGGGCATAACATCCCGTGTACCAACTTGCGATCCGGGCGATGCTACATCACCTCTCAGAATCATGGTTTCGCAGTCAATGCTAAGAGTCTAAAGGATGGATGGCAGGAACTATTTGTTAATGCCAATGATGGCTCGAACGAGGGTATCTGGCATACAGAGAAACCGCTTTTCAGTGTTCAATTTCATCCAGAGAGCACACCCGGACCCAAGGATACCGAATGGCTTTTCGATGTCTTCATTAGTGCTATTCAGAAGACTCAAGGCCCTGACGGAAAGGCTGCGTTGAATCAACCAGTTGAGATTCCCGGCGGGCTCATTGAGGATAACGAGAGGGCAAACCCGAAAGCCAAGGTCAGGAAGGTGCTGGTATTGGGAAGTGGGGGTCTCAGTATTGGACAAGCTGGAGAGTTTGATTACTCTGGGAGCCAGGTGAGTGCACTATTCTCGATGGCCGTCCAATATGAAGCTAATAGCACTATGTTGTCAGGCTATCAAAGCTCTCAAAGAGGAGGGCATCTACACCATCCTTATTAATCCTAATATCGCAACGATCCAAACATCGAAGGGTTTAGCAGACAAGGTATATTTTTTGCCCGTGACTACTGAGTTCGTCCGAAAGGTCATTCAGTATGAGCGTCCAGACTCCATCTATGTTACTTTCGGTGGCCAAACAGCTCTTCAAGTTGGTATCCAGCTGAAGGATGAGTTTGAAGGGTTAGGTGTGAAGGTTTTGGGCACCCCTATCGAGACCATCATCACAACCGAGGACCGAGAGCTTTTCGCCAGGGCAATGGAAGAAATTGGAGAGAAGTGTGCTAAATCCGCCTCTGCGTCCTCCGTCGAGGAGGCCATGACCGCAGTGAAGGATATTGGATTTCCTGTCATTGTCCGTGCCGCTTATGCTCTTGGTGGGTTAGGCAGTGGTTTTGCCTACGATGAGGATCAGCTCCGGGACTTGTGCAACAAGGCTTTTGCTGCTAGTCCGCAGGTTTTAATCGAGAAGAGTATGAAGGGATGGAAGGAGATTGAGTACGAAGTTGTCCGAGATTGCCGTGACAATTGTATCACCGTGTGTAATATGGAGGTAGGTATCCCCGTTGTGAGGTATGGTTTTACAAAGTTGGAAGTGATCACTCAGTCTGCTTTTTAGAACTTCGATCCCCTTGGTATCCATACCGGTGACTCGATTGTCGTTGCCCCCTCCCAGACCCTCTCTGATGAGGATTATAATATGCTTCGAACGACGGCAGTAAACGTCATTCGTCACTTGGGAGTTGTCGGAGAATGCAATATCCAATATGCCTTGAACCCGTTCTCAAAGGAATACTGCATTATCGAAGTCAATGCTCGTCTGTCTAGATCCTCGGCATTGGCATCGAAGGCTACCGGTTACCCTCTCGCGTTTATTGCGGCGAAGTTGGGTCTCGGAATTCCTCTGAATGAAATCTCGAACTCTGTTACGAAGGTCACTTGTGCTTGTTTCGAGCCTTCTCTTGATTACGTGGTTGTAAAGATCCCTCGCTGGGACTTGAAGAAATTCACTCGTGTATCGACTCTTCTCAGCTCCTCCATGAAGAGTGTCGGGGAAGTTATGAGCATCGGCCGAACATTCGAAGAAGCGATCCAGAAGGCAATCCGCGCCATTGACTACAACAATCTTGGGTTCAATCAAACAAAAGCGTTGATGAGTATCGATCAGGAGTTGCAGACCCCTTCCGATCAGAGATTGTTTGCGATTGCCAACGCTATGCACTCTGGATATACTGTTGAGAGGATTTGGGAGCTCACCCAGATTGATAAATGGTTCTTAAATAAACTCATGGGACTTACCAATTTCGGGAAATTGATGTGCAAGTACAACGCTTCTAGCATTCCTACTCCCCTCTTCAGACAGGCGAAGCAATTGGGATACTCTGATAGGCAATTGGCAGAGTTTTGGGGTTCCAACGAGGTTGCTGTGAGAAGACTGAGGGTTGAAGAAGGGATTATGCCCATGGTAAAGCAGATTGATACTGGTAGGTTACTCGGGAAATCATCCGCAAGGAGTTATATTAATTTGATTTAGTTGCGGCCGAATTTCCTGCTTTTACTAACTACCTTTATCTTACCTACAACGGCGTTGAGCACGATGTGCAATTCGACGATAAGGGCGTCATGGTCCTTGGGTCCGGCGTTTACAGAATTGGATCTTCCGTTGAGTTCGATTGGTGTGCAGTCCGTGCAGTTAGGACTCTCCGTGAGCAGGGAGTCAAGACCATCATGGTCAACTACAACCCGGAGACTGTCAGTACCGATTATGATGAAGCTGACAGACTCTTCTTCGAGAACATTAACTTGGAAACAACCCTCGACATTTACCAGCTCGAACAATCCAGCGGTGTGATCATTGCCATGGGCGGCCAGACGCCAAACAATATTGCTCTCCCTCTCCACCGCCTAAACGTCAAGATCCTAGGGACATCACCGGAAATGATCGATAGTGCAGAAAACCGGTACAAGTTTTCCCGTCTTCTCGATAGAATCGAGGTCGATCAGCCGGCATGGAAGGAGTTGACGAGCATTGGAGAAGCTGAAGAGTTCTGCGACAAAGTTACTTATCCTGTCTTGGTCCGCCCCTCCTACGTCCTTTCGGGCGCCGCCATGAACACTGTCTACTCCAAGGATGATCTTGCATCGTACCTTAGGCAAGCAGCCGATGTTTCGCGAGAGCACCCTGTCGTCATCACTAAATACATCGAGAATGCAAAAGAGATCGAAATGGATGCCGTAGCTAAGGATGGCAAAATGTTGATGCACTTTATTTCTGAGCACGTGGAGAATGCCGGCGTCCACTCTGGTGATGCTACTCTCATCCTTCCTCCTCAAGATTTGGATCCCGAGACTGTACGCAGAATCGAAGAGGCTACCAGTAAGATTGGAAATGCCCTCAACGTCACTGGTC
>Ga0307509_10001787_pt1 | contig 35656 bp, 31 predicted proteins | sample 10_EM_MG_FD_202245 | JGI IMG/M metagenome (GOLD analysis project Ga0307509, IMG submission 202245) | Populus trichocarpa ectomycorrhiza microbial communities from riparian zone in the Pacific Northwest, United States - 10_EM | ecosystem: Host-associated > Plants > Roots > Unclassified | place...
TTACCTAATCACCAAAAAAAAAAAAAAAAAAAAACAGTTTATGGTATCATACCGGAAATCAATAAGGGGACCGCTCAACGTTCTCTTTTCCTTCCTTCCTTCCTTCCTTCCAAAAACAAAAAGTTCTCCTTGATGTGGGAAATAAACAAGTTCCACACTCATGCCACCACACAGCCTATATCTTCACACCACCAGATAGATGTTGCCACGAAAAACTTTTAAAAACAGCAGACTGGGCCGCGGATACCCAACCTACGTGCTTGCTCTCCAGAGACTTTAAAGAAAAGAAAAGAAACAACGTCGAGTAGGTTATCATACGGTAGATAGCTCTACCAGGATGTGCAGTATGTAAGATAGTCTACTCGTATCTCACAGAATGTGTCGTCTCGGGCTTGGGGGTGGGGGTGCAGGTCTAGGTAAAAAAATTTCGCTTCTGGTTATTCTCGGCTTTCATGGTGCCCTTTGCGTTATGTCGCGGTGTGGGCGCTGGTTCTGAAGCTCGTTTCCAAAGGGGGGGGGGTTGCGGATGTGGAATCGTGTTGATGTGGAACGCACTAGTGAGTAGGAGCAAAGGGGTGTGCATTGTGTATCGTACGGTGTGGGAGGGGGACGAGAGGAGGACTATTACGGGCTGCTTCGTCTTCGGGGGGTCTTGGTGGTGCGGGTTGGTTGGTTTGGCTAGCTGGTTAGAAGAGTGTTAACAATGTGATAGTGGTTATTATATACCCTCAATAATCTTGATCTGGGATTTGATGGGTCAGTGTGTGGGACTGGTGGGTGAATAGAATAAGAATAAGAAAGGGAATGTTCGATTATAAGTAGATTATAAATCATGTAGTATCACTCGGCTACACTGACGCCTCTTAAAAAACACTACGCTACTCATTCAGCACGGGCACGTAGAGACCACTTGTCGTCTAGTACATCCAACCAGTCTATAGAAATAGAGCCCAACCACCCCCCGCCCCATGCCACGGGCGGGGATTAGGGGGAAAACAAGATGAGTGGCTCTTGCCCCACTAAAATCCAAAACACTAAAATCCTCTCGCACCAAGGATACCAACCACTCATTTCTCAACTAGGGGGAGGGAGGGACCTCCTTAGTCTCCACAGTAAAGCCCTGCTTCTCCAAATCGATTCCCTCAGCTTTCTCCTCGGACCGGAGCGCCTCAGCAACGATGAAAAACTGCATAGTCTTCGCTGGTCTCATCCACCAGCCAAACCGCCCTCTATCTTTCTGCGTGCTCTCTTGCTCAGATCCCTTCTCATCCTCCTCTGACATAGCCTTCTTACCCTCTGCAATGTCATTTCCAGTCCACAGCCAGACCGCCGTGCGATGCACCAATCCCACCAAAAAGAGAAGGGCGTGCCCGGTGAGTATGATCGCGTACACAAACGCCAGCTGCAGAATCCATATAGGGGCCAGGGGGATCCTTACCAACTTCTTCAACGGGCCAGAATTCTCGATCTTCTGCAGTCGGAGCGTGCGGATTATGAAGGTTAGTTCTTGTACGGGAACCACGATGATGATGAATATTGCCATAAAGTACCAGTACCACCAGTCACTCTCGTTGCCATGAGTGGCATTGTCAGTGAGGAGCGTGCTGCGTTTTTCCGCCTCCCGGAGGCCACGAGCGCGCTCTTTCCAATATTTCCACCCCGGGCGCTGTTCTTGGTAGACGGATTTCTTGCTAGGGCCTCGAGAGGGGCTGTTGGATGGTGGTGTTGTGTACTCGCAAGCGTGGGGCGACTCAGGGGCTCCGGCCATTCTCTGGCGAATTGAGCGTTGGGCCCAAGCCTTGAGGGCTGCAAAGTTGCGCCGGAGGAGCGCGAGATTCATCAGGAGGATTAGGGTGCCGAAGGTGACGACAAGAGTGATTTTGACGAGAGCTTTCGCAGGAGATGACCAACGAAAGTCTTGTATGGCGACGATACTCTATAGATACTAGGTCAGTATTCTTACCGTTAGCTTTGGAAAGGGGAGAGACGCACGGTAGAGAACGTTAGGGGTAAATAAATAGTTGTAACAACGGCAAAAAGATTCACAGTCTGTGCGAGTTGTGTCGAGGTTCTCGCCTCCCGAAGCCCTAACTCGCTCGACAACTAATTTCGTCATCAGAATACCTCTTCTTGTACAAACCGGTCAAGCCATGGGGGATGCCTACAGATTCCTTAAGAGTTTTAATTCGGTCAATCCGCTCCTGCAAGTTCTTCGCCATTTTCTCCAGCTTAGTACAACGCGTCTTCACCTCCATTCGGTTCCTCGTAATTTCTTCCCCAAAGCTCTTTTGGTCTTTTTCGGTCCACCGAGGCTTGTACTTTCTTGTCTTTTCTGCTGATATCCACTGCTCCGCAACGCTACGGCTCTCGATGCACTTATCACGCAGAGTACCATAAACTTCAAGTAGCCAGGGATAGAATACACTATTTTTGTTCATGGTTTTGAAGTAGTTCTCCCCCCTAAGGTCATCTTCCGTGAGTAATGGGTTGAAAAGTGTTTGCGATTTTTCCTTTAGACGATTCATCAGCAAAGGCATAACACCATTAGTACTTTTCAGATCGATAAACCTACTTTGCCACCCCCCATAGACTTAGCGATAATATCAAGGACAGTCTTGGTTTCCGAGAGCACAAGATCGAGAGCCTGCCGCACAAGAAACCCCTCAAGACACTTTCTTTGACTCGAAGAGTGACCATAATCGCTCCGTCCCACCTCAGTCCTCGCATCTGAGATGAGTTCTTGGCTTCCGAAGTCGTAGAACACATAGCATGTCCAGTACCTGTCGTGTAGGTCACCGATAATACGGAACCCCATGGCCGCCTCGGCTATGATCTGGTCTGGCACGACGTCATTGATACTCTGGAACCTAGCACGTTTCTTCGAAAAGTAGTTCGGCGGGAGTGACGACTCCACATCAGCCAGGGATGAGGTTGTGATAAAATTGATGTTGAATTCTGTGGTCCAGAGATTATCTGGCATGATCGTCTTCAGAGATGTTAGGCGCTGTAAAGGGATTTTGTGGATAGAGTAGGCGGATTGATATACCTGCTCTGTAAATCTCATCTCGTGAGGATCCATGAGGCGTAGTCGGGAGAGAAATTCACCTATATGGCAGGTTTCTTGAAAATCTATGTTGGCCATCAAAGTAATTAGATGCTCGATCATGCAGTCTCCCATGACTCTATATCACACCGTTAGCCGAAGTTCCGGTTTGCACATAAGGCGTGTGAATGTAGACAGGCAGGTACAAACAATATCCTTTTTTTATCCATTTTGCGATCCCTCTATTTTCAAAATAAAATCAGGAACTCGGTATCACTACTACAGGGAGATTGCTCCTCATACCTGTGTCTTCAATTTCGATAAGGCCTCCCTTCCCTGAAAGAAACCAGGCACTCCATTTCTAGATGGCTGAATCAAGGCGCTTTTTTGATCGCCCCAGTTATAATTCGACATATCCGCCATGTTTTTCATAAAGTCGCACTTGCCCTGACGAGTTTCCCAAAAACAACTCCAAATATTTTCCGGCTCCAAAAACCTTTCCATGAATTTCCTATTCATTTCGAACTTCTTCGGCTCGTGCTTCATGAAGAGTGGCTCTCTGAACCAGTACCACTCGCCATACGCTGTCTCGGTCAGAACAAACATGACATTCCCAGAAAAAAATTTAAAAAACTACTCACAAGGCGGATCGTTCACTTGGCTTCGGTCCTCGGCGGTGATGTCGAAACCCTTCCCCTTCTGTCTTGGCTTTCTTCCGTCCTGGCGAACAGCCGCACCGACGCTTGCGCTTGGATTAAAACCGGCGCTCATCAAGCCTTCCGACGGGAGCATGGACCCCTGTATCCTGTCAGCACGGGTAGGATGGTCTATAGTCCTTTATTTGGAACGTTAGTTCGTGGTTAAAACCCACTAAATTGTTTGTCACATAGACTATTGGCCTAGCTTACATTAGAATCCTGAACTGAGGGTACAGTAGCTCAGTATGCTCGGCACTGAGAAAATATGTAGCCATTGCCCAAGATGTGGTGTAAGGGCAATGGGAACCAGGGGCAACTGCATCGTTAGTAAAAAGCCCAACTGAATAAGCTCTTGCCTCAAAATCCTCCCGCAACACCTGACGACGATCTCTGTCGATCGCAAGTTGGTAGTACATAAATGATTCCCAAGTGTTTGGTTTCTGTGCCTTTGTAGAATCGTTGAATGTATCGTACTCGTAGTATCTAAGTGTCTCTGCCCAAGCAAGCATCGGCTCATCCTTGTCATCAAAGAAGAAATTCTCCACAAATGATGGAACGACGATATCGCAACTCCATTGATCCAGAAAGGATTCTCTAATATGTCCTTTAATTTTTGAAAGAAAACGGTCTGGGAAACAATCGTGGCCGGTGCCGGTATTGGAAGGGTGGAAAGCTTCTATCGTCCGATCTCGAATCGCCTCGTCGTTTAAACTCTGATGAACCATCCATTTACTCCAGTTCTGGTCGTTGGAAACTAGGCCAAGTAGCCTATTCGTAGACTTAGCAGCCCGCCAGACAAGCACTTGCGTCGTGATAACATAGACATAGATACCCTGCCCGCCATAACCACAACTTTCATGATCTCCCCAGTCCTGGAATCGGGCATAGGGCGATGGGAATCCTTCCAGGATATCTAACTGATCTGGCCATAGATGAGATCCTCGATGCTTGCTCATCTCGATTGGCTCCCAGGCTAACTTTAGAAAAGCTTCCACCATTCGAGTGAACAGAGCCGCTTCACCCGGATAGTTGGTCAAACACATATCCAGCAAAACAAGGAATTGACAACAATTCCGGAACTTATCTCCGTATTTAGATAGCTCTGGCTCAAAGGGCCTCACGGGACCTTCGGTCGTTCCGAGGTGTGGCGTGTCTGCTTTCTCGAGCTCCCCGGTCTCGTCCTTTTCCGTGAGCGGCACAAGCTTCCCAGACCAATGTAAAAGGACCGACTCGGGAAAGCCGTTCCGTTCGGTATGTCGTAGTAGCCAAACGAAATATCCAAAAATTACCTTTTGAATCCTCTCGCGGTAATGTGACTTCGTTGTTTGATCCGCCGTATCCTGATGCTGTAGTACCTTATCAACTTCGAGGAGATAAAGAGCTTGGTTTCTACACCCTATTAGGCCTTTACAGGTCGACCAATAAGAGAGGATTTTGGCAACTTACAAAGAACTGCTCCATGTCTGAAACGTATTGATTAGATCATGATCGTGCATAACATAAGGTTGGTAGTTTTCGCCTTCGATCCAAGGCAGTGGCATAGCATGCGAGAGTATAGTCTCAAGGTTTCGTCTGAAAATAAACGACGACGATTTAGTCTTAAAACCCCACCACCGGTCATCAAATGATTCTAAATGAGGAGATATATCAAAATAGTGTGGTAGAGTATTATTGGGAGTGTTTTCGTGATCCAATTTGAATACTGAGGTAAATTTCGCCTTTGCCCCTGATTTCAATGTGAAAGTCTCGCGGTATTTTATTGGGTTGTCGGAAAGAATGTCAATTTCCCACTCGGCCATGCTTTTTTGTTTGCCGTCCCCGAGGAGGCTAAATGGCTTTGGTTTGCCATCTTCGAATAAGCTTGCCGTCACGTAATAACTGCCACGCCAAATCTTCCAGTGGGATCCCGGGGCTTCTGACACAGGTTGCAGGGAGCGTTTGGGAGTATCCTCCTCTCCTTCCTTTGGTTGGCTCATGTTCCCAGGAGCTATCCGGATTCCGGTTGTGAACTCAAATTCTAGATTGAGCTCGGTTTCCTCAGCAGATTCTGAGGTCAAGCACATATCTTGGATGATCTCGCCATCCCGGATATAATGCTGTAGGATGACCTTGACTTCCCCCTCAACTGTGTAACGTACCTCGGGCCATTTGTCGTTCCTGTAGTAGTGTTCGGGTTCTGAGATGTTGGTATTATCTGAGAACCGAAGACCGAGTCCCTGACTCTGAATGCAAAGTGCATTGAATTTATCGTGTCTTCGTAGGTACGCAGGATCGCTATAGTAGCATATATTAGGTTTCCACTCCGGGTTATCCGCCCCCCAGAGAGTTCCCCTTTTGTTTTCCAACCCCCCCCCTCCTCCCTCATCCTCATCCTCATCCTCCTCTTGTTCTGGTGTGATATCTTCGAGTCGAAAGATATCCCAGGGCTCCACAGAGATATAATGCCAGCTACCAGGGTCACCGCCACCCACGACTAGCCTACTAAACTGCAAAAATTGACCCCATTTGTTGAGGGCGGCATTAGTGCCACCTTCTGCGAAATCGAGATATCGAAATGACTTCTTGGTGTCCAGTTTTGAGAGCTTGATGAATTGTCTTGGTAGTTCAGGTTGCTCACCTTGCGATTGGGCTTCAGCACAGTAAGTAGGGACTTCAAATCAATTGCAACTATGGTGACCTACCTGGAGCTTCCCCTGGAGATCCTACCCGTAAGGCCATGATGAGTTTTCACAGAATGTACCTCTATCCGATCGAACAGTGTCCAGCCATGCAGTTAGGTTGCGAACACCGATAATAAAGTATCAAATTTTCCACAGCAACGCTTTTGCAGGCAGCCATTCTCTAGATGCCCACAGCTAAGCTGCGCAGATTTCCGGTATCCCCCACCCCTTAACACTTGTGCTCGAACTCCGGGTACAGCCTGGGCTGTGCTCGAACTCCGGGTACAGCCTGGGCTGTGCTCGACGGGAGAATCCAAAGATGCGTGCGCCGAACGGAGCCAGACCGCTGGTGTGGCCCGATTTTCCTACTATATCAAATAGCTCACCCAGGCTCTTGATCCCCACAGCCTTCCCTTTTGTTTTCGAAACAAGATTCCTGGAATCCTCCCATATCTGGCGCCTCCCAGGGGCTAATTGCTGCGACCCATTTAAATGTTGGGCTGTAAGAACTACTAGTTTGTTACCATCGTGCGGGTACCCAGAAACAAAGTTCAGATCCTCCACCGCAATCGTATTATAAATTATCGGAATTCGCAGAGAAACCATAAGTGATTTCTGCATCTCAGCACTAACTTGACACGACGCCTTGTTCGTAGCCAACTCAACTGCAGGGAGCGCACTTGACTGACCTAGTGAGCCTTGCTTTTTTTCGCCAAGTACGAGCCCCCCAATTTCAAGACATATCCATACGGTCCATAAACCGTTGCATACCATATCACCTGCGCCTTGCAGAGTGGGGGGGGGGCTCCCCCCGAGGCGTCCGGCAAGTCATGCAAGCAGGAATGTCTCCAGAGATTGTCTAGCCCGCTCAAGGCTAAATAAAAGCCTTCGAAACCAGCATCTCACAGAGGGAAGTGCTGGTATAAGGTGTGCTTTGCGCCAGAGCTGCTCGAGTAGGCTGATTCACAGCGAAGAAAGCATTAACACCGTATCTCTCCCTCGTGTGCTCCCAGTATGCTTTCGGACTTTAGAGGGATGTAGACTCATGATTAAGAGCGAGTGGTTGCCAAAGTTCGGGGTTCCTAGGGGAGGGAAAATCAAGCATTTCCATCGGCTCCGGGGAACATGTTGGCCAATCGACAAGATCAAACTCTAGCCAAACCATTAGATTGCTCAGTTTCCTTAATCTAACTTTTTTTATATGTATAAAGCTTACCCCTTCCCAAAGTACCGCCCTCCTATGGCGATATTTGGTGTATCATACCATAAGCAGTTGGTGACAAAAGTTAAAGCCCGGGGCACCAAGACCAACCATGATGTGTCGTATTTCAAAGTACTCGGGGCTGGCGAGAAGCACCCGAAAACGGGGTCTCGCAAAAGACATAGCAAAAAATCAGTGCATAGCTAAGTGCTCATACGAATTCCCAACCTGTCTTCAGATATCTCCTACCCGCCACGAGTAGTTTTTGGTATCCAAGCAACTCCCGGAACCTGGTGCCAACCCTGCATAAACTTTTTGCGCCCTGGCGTCACAGTACAGTGCATGGCCCAGCTCCACTTTGTAAACACCTTATTTTTTACTTAATATAGTGAAGTTAGCTTAAACTTCGGCAGCGTCGCAGAAAATAAAGCCAACAGCGAAGGCTTTCTCTTTCCCTCAAGTCGTGCCTACCGTATCCATAGCCACACTCAAGGAGATATGTGCGCTCCCACTTTGCCTATTGCGTCCTTGTAAGGCTCGGACATGGCCCACTACAGGCGTGTGCTATAATCGATGTCCTTATCACTGCCTAATATGAGACTGCTCATGAGGGCCCGGGCCATGGCAACATCCACCTTTCGAATTCAGCACTCCAGAGCAAGCGCGATAACCCACGACACCCACCAACCTGCCGACTGTTCTCTATTTCTAGCCTACTCTGTGGACACTTCCCACTTTAACGCGTGCACCAAATTGCGTCGGTACCGGCACTTCCACAATTCTGTATCGCGAAAACCCATGTCTCACTCGCTCAACACAAGCTTTTTCGTCTGCATCCCCGCCAGCTCCCCAACCACGAAGACTTCCCCAGAGATCAATGTACTGTACAGCAGCCTAAGCGGCAACTGTGCAAAAACGATATTTGGATGGCACCCTCGAGCAACCTATCGGCGATATGAAGATACTGTTGATACAAAGTTCAATTGGTATCATCAGAATGTTTCTTTTGCCTCCCCCCCCCCGTGACGGCTCTCACAATGCCTTCATCTGTTCTCGATACAGTCTTTGGATGGGGTGGTAGTAATAGACTGTGTGCTGAGTGTTGACCCTTAACATTGAGGGGCGCACCAAAGAGAACACCCCCGGAATAACGGCCTGTAAGAGTAATTGTGCCATCAACAAACAGTGGTGGCAGGGCAAACTCTAGCGGATACAGTAGGGAAAACCCACCTCTAGTATGTCACGACCTTGGAAAGGCAAGTTGATCACTGCCCGCGCCGCTATCGCTATCCTCTGTCCCTAAAGTTGTTTTTGCGCAGCCGGGAATTCAGGCTACAGTACATTGCCAACAAATCAACTGGCCAAAGAACCCGGCACTCCACTGGTCCCCCCCCATTCGTAGCTGAACGAGGACGGATAATTGTTGATTGAATGTATGAATACACGCGTGCGTCCCGGTCCCTGCGCCCTGAGAACCACCCCGTTGTGCGCAGGCACTGAGGGCAGGAAGGCAACGGGTAAAACACTGTCACCAAGAATTATGATACCACGCATCGGAAATCAAAACAGGAGAGTGGAGGAAGGATGAGGGGATGAGGAGTGGCTAAACCCCTTAATAGCCTCCGAACTCACGTACGCGTACGCACGCGCTCTTAGCTCCTGTCAATAACACTTGAGTAGTTTTCTCCGCGGCAAGTCGTCGATTGTGTTCAGTTGCGGGTGCTTAGGACCATTGTCAGACTGACGTAACAAGACTTACAGTACGGTACCAGGAACAAAGTCAGACCTCAAATTAAGCTTTTGCGGCGGAACTACAGTACTCGAGTAAGGTACCCGCCACAAAACCCCGTGGCGCATAACCTAATTCGAGAGCAGGTAGTGTACCAGTACTCGAGCACAGGAGAATTTATCGTTATGCTATGCGGGGAGGAAGGGAAGCTGGGCTTTCTCTGTTACTTGGAGGGGATACTGGTGGTGCGAGGAAGAATGGGCTTTGCATTACAGCTGCCTGAGATGTTGATCTTTTCCCGCAAAAAATACGGTACCTGCCGGCATTGCTTAGGATAATTACCACAGATTTCAAATGTACTGTACCGGTACCGTATAGTCTGTAGTGTTACCGTGAATTTTATTCTCATACCCCAGCTACGATGGATAGATTCGCGCCTTCTTCAACTGGAATCTTGTCGCTTGAGGTGTTACGATTGGTGGGCTGGATAGTTACACACAATGCTGAGGAAGATACGGTATCATGCCTGCCGTCCCGCCCTATGTCGATCACTCGTAGCCCACGGAGGCCCGCCGCTCCCATAGAGGCCGAGTCCCCACTTCAGATTATCGGTAAGTGCTTCTCCAGGCGTAACGCTGCACGCGGTGCCTCGCGGGTCACCCGCCGTTTCGTGACCTGGCCAATCAAGTTGAGCCCAGTACCAAATTCAGTTTTGCCACGCTTTGTGCAGCGACGAGTGCGACTGGGGCACCACGCACAGTACCCGGACTTCGATAGGATATGATATTATACGGTAAGGCGCAGCACTTCAACATACTATTGTAGCCTTATGGGATTACACAGAACAAATACGTAAGCCGGCCGATCGCGATAGATGCTGTGCCTGGGGGTGAGACTGTCTCTATGAAAAAATCAACCACCATAGGAGCAAGGGAATCACGGAAGTTGATATCATTAACGTCAGAAGAAAATTATCAAGCACAACAAAAAGCACTGGCTTAGAGAAAACCCGATAGGAACAATTTAATCGTTCCAAGAGAAGAAATGGACAAGAAATGAATTTCCCCTCCCGTCCGCTCCTCCGCCAATGCGAATCTGCTCAGAAATAATGACGATCTGGCTGCCACAATCTGTGCTGCTAATTGACAATCCCGAATACAGCATAGGGTATAAGAAATACACTAAGGCGAGTGAGAGAATAAATTGAAAAAAAAAACAGAGAGAATGTAAGAAAGGGAAACAAGAACTGAGTTAGCAAACCACCCTCAAAAGAAAAACAGGAAGGTAAAATACACCAAAGAAGCTAACCGGGGATGGAAAGTAAGTTAAGTGGGAATGATAGGTTAGTAGAAAAGCAAAAGGAAAAAAAAACTATCAGTCATCCAGTCATTACCGTTGGCCACCATTCCCCATGGCCTGTCTCCTATAATTTTCACCTGTCTACTTTCGTTGCCTCTTTGATTTTGACTTCGAAAAAATTCCTCCGAAGAATCGCCCGAACCCTCCAAGCCATCCGAAGAGGACGACATGCCAGAATCCATCCATAATATTCCTGTGATGTCTTGTGGAGACAGTGTCGGCACCACTACTGGTAGGACGGGACACCTCGCCTCCGGTTCCGGGGGCTCTCCGCTTGCGGACACCTTCTGGGGTGTTTTCTAATGAATATTGTAAGAGAGGGCTAACGGATTGATTCCACACCGGGTGAGCAAAGATCTCACCTGATTCTCGAGCCTTATTCGCCGACGCTTCATTAAATGCAACCTCTGAGGAGCTAGGCTGAATGACTTCTGCAGTACCAGATCCAGTGGCTGGGTTGGGCGGAGCCGACACCACAATGGCCGGCGTCTCCGAGGCCTCTGTATCTTTCAGAGCCTTTGGAACTTCTTCTGGAGCCACAAGACCCTGAGCGGACGATGGGGCATTCTGAAGAGCAGGCTCAGGTATGACTTCATCACCCTTATCAGACCCGGATTTCCCAACCGATTGGCTAACCACTGAGTCATCAGGGATATCAATCGCGGAGGCCTGCAGGGGAGTTTTGTCTAGCACTCCTGTGCTGGCAGGTTCGATTTCCTCAGTGGATCTGTCCACCGGGTGGGCAGGCTCAATATCTGTCTTCGAAACAACAGGGGACTCACTCAACTCCTTCGGAATGGCTGGGGTGGTGAACGAAACCTCAACAGGAAGAACCTGCTCTTGGGCTGTTGAAGGGATGGACTTGGCTGACGTATCTATGGCTGGGGATCCACCTGCAATCTTAGGATCCGTAGGGGAAGCTGGCACCAATTCGTTAAAGAAATAATTTGGAAGGGCCAGATCCATGTACTTACCAGTAACAGGGGAAGCATTTTCTGAACTGTGTTTACCAGCCTCCGCCTTATCATCGAAATGCGTAGCCGCTGCATAGGCGCCCAACCCTACAAGACCAGCTCCTACGCCTGTAGCAAGTATTTTCTCGCCGGCGCCGCCATCGGACCCCTCAGCCTTTGCCTCTTCAGCAACAGGGGCCTTGTCTTCGGGCTTCTTGAAAATTTCCTCATCTATTTTAACATTATCAGCCACAGAAGCTTCAGTTAAACATACTGGGATTGGTTCTCCAGGTTGGAGATTGATAGGGTTGCCGAAAGTCTTTGAGTCAGGGAGGGGGTTGACAGAGAATATTTGGTCTTCGGGTTGAGACTCCGCCGGGGCTTCTGGCTGCACAGTTGGCTTAACTTCACCTATAACCGAGAGCGGAATTTCCGAGGGTTTGGCGCCAGTGGGTTCGGAAAGATCATCCTCAGCTTGAACGGTGTCTTCAGTAGAGACTTTGAATTCCTCCGGGGCCTCCTTTGCCGGCGCGAGATCGATGGGATTTCCAATGGCCTGTGACGCCGGCAATGGCGAAACCGAGAATTCCTGCTCCTTCCCCTCCGGCTCTTGCGCTGAAGCCTCCTCTTTTACCACCTGTTGAGTGACTTCCGGAGTCGTGGGGCCAGAAGCAACAACACCCTCGCGGGAGTCTTGATCCAACTTGATACCGGATCCAACAGAAGAATCTACCACACTTTCTTCAGATGCCTCCCTTGTAGGCTCTACTGAATGGGCAATTTCCTGAGCAACAGGGGCTTCCTCTGGCTCCTTGGACGTTGGTTCCCCGGCCCCATCATTTGTCTCCGCTAGTGCCATGACCTCCAGCTCCTCAGTCCTAGGGGCGAGAACACGTTCAGCAGCAATGTCGCTGGGGGTTTCAAAGGACTGGCGTTCATCCAATGGCGACGACCCTTGAGAATCTGGTCTGGGATATTCAACTGCAGCCTCTGATTTCTCAACCTCGCTTGGGGGAGCATCGTCGTGACTAACAACAACAGGTTCATCCTGTGCAAGATCCTCACCGTTTTCATTGGCCGCAGGATTGGTGGCGGGATTGGTGGCAGGTTCGGCTCTAGCCTCATCCGTCGGCTCAGAAGGTGTTTCCCTCGAATCATCAGGAGTTGGCTCAAAGGCGTCCTCTTCAACCGGTACAATCTGAGATAGAGGGGATTCCTCTGTCATGATAACTTCATCTGGTTTAGCATCTGCCTTTCGCATTTCAAAGGCCTCCTTTTGCCCCTCAGTAGCATCGGGTCCAAGATCCTCGCCATAGCTAGGTTGGTTCTCAACGGTCTTCTCCACAACCAGGGTAGGCACCTTTGCTGGCTCAGACAGCTTACCCTCCTCAACCAGAGCCTGGGTAAAAACCTCCTCAGGCTCTAGCCCGGTGACAGGCTCAGATTTGGTGGTTTCCTCACTCTCTCCGACAGAGGCCTCGGCCCCAGCTCCCGCGGAAGCACCACCCCCGATCTCGGTCTTTGAGACAGTAGATCCATCGCTCCCTCCGTGGATCTCCACTGGTGCCACCCCCCCAGCATCTACTACAAGTGGGTTTTCTGCATTAGCAGGCCCGTCCCCAGATCCCTCGGGTTCAGCCTATTGGTAAAATTAGTTTAGGCCGATCAACAGAAACTAGAAATAAAGATTTATATATACCTTATCTAGGATAGAAGTAGCCTGCACTGCCTCCTGTGTCTCCTGTTCTTTATCCTTCGGGCTATCTAGCTCTAGGCCCATCTCTTTGACCCCCCCAATTGATTGCCCTGTAAACTCGGGCGCATTTTGTGGATCTTCGAACTCCTCGGACCCCGCAGACTGTTCGGGAACCGCCGGCGCTTCTGGCTCTGCAGCAACAACCCCTTTCAACTCCTGGCCAGAGCCGTCATCCAGCGGGGCTCCCATAGAATCCGGTACTCCCATTCTCTCCCCTGCACTTAGCTCCTCCTGAGTTGAGTTCCCAGGTTCCCCAGCGGCCTCAGCCAAACCCTCTAGTGGTTCAGCATTGAGGGCTTCTTTCCCATCCTCCTTGGGTTCTTCGGACGGCTCAGACTGAGGATTAGCATCTACATCAATAGAGGGAACTTCTTCCCCTAAAGCTTCGGTGAGTGGTAGGCCATCTGGAACTGCTGGGTCCGCTTTAACAGGCTCCAAGATTTCGGCAGCGTCGGACTAGCGAAATCATTAGTATGCAGACCGAATACTTTAAAGCAATTCCTACCTCAGGTTCCTCTTCCACCTCATATTCCGCTTCCGCCTTCATATCTTCCTTGGACCCCTCGGTAGGCTCGGGCTCCACTCTAGCGTCGGCCTCGGCGGAAGGAGAATCGTCCCCCTCCATTGAAGGCTCGGTCACAGGTAACACTTCTGCGGCCTGTGGTTCAGGTTCGACAAGCTCGTTGGTCTTCGGTTGAGCATAAGGTTAGCATAAGAATCAACACAAAGGACGACAGATTGTTACTTGCTTTTGATCCTTCCTTAGCATCTCCAGTAGATTCTTTCGCAGGCTCAGAGTAAGGTGTATCTTCACCGACAGTCGAAGAGATTGAAGCCTCTCCCTCTGGAGGCTCAGTCAGAGGTGAAACTTCCACAGTGGGTGGTTCGGCTTCCGTAGTCTCGGTTGTCTTGAGCCACGATCATTATTAGTAAAACATTCAGAACAGGCTAAGTCGGTAAATCGAGTCTTACCTCTACCTCCCCCTTCGGCTCGTCCTCAGATTCCTCTTTAAGTGCCTCAGGATCTTTCTTAAGCTCATCCTCAGCTTCGTCCTGTGGCTCCTCAGCGCCATCTAATTGCTTCCCCTCGGCTTCGGTAGGCGGAGAGAGACTCGTGGTTTCCGCTTCCTCATTAACACGAAATTCAGGGTCTTCGGGGGTAGGAGGTAACGGCGTCGAATCCTCCCTACTCTCCCCTGTCAAAGGTAAAGCCTGAAACAAGGAATCCATTGTTGAGACGGGAGTAGAAGGGTAATCCTCTATAGTTGTCACAGGCTCGTTATCCTCACCCTCAACCTCTGGGGTTGTCGTGCCGATGTTCTTGGCATTTTTTAGCTTCGTGGGATCCCCAGAGTCTGGATAAGAATCTTCGGGGGAGTCTGTGGCGATATGGTCAAGAAGGGGCTGTGGCTCCTCTAGTTAGCAAACAGTAGTCTCGGAAAACGCTTAGTATATAAGATTGAAATTAAGAGGATGCAGTAAAGATCCAGATACATGCCTTTTCACTGGCGGCAGGGGGATGTTCAGAATCGGCCGTAGAGCTCATGATATCAACAGGAGAATAGGTTATGAGGGGAGGAGGTCAAGGGGAGTTTGGGCGATGTGGGGGGAAGGTGGATTTTCTCTTTGATTGTTAATTCTCGTGCAAGTGGACCAAATTGAAATTCGTTTCGTTTCTTTCGTAACCTTCGTGATGGTGCAGAGATTTCTCCACTCCCACTGACTACTTTACGTGATCCGGTTAGTGTGTCTTAAGTCAGAGAAACGGAAGGAAGCAGTACATTTAGGCAATTACTTGTATCGAGTAAAACCCCGAGTTCAATAATGAGAAAGATGGGAATGGAAAGATGAGCCAACACACAGACTTACCGATAGTGAGTAGGAGAAGGGAATATCCGGGCTCTCCGCCGTATGAGGGTGGAAAGGAAAAGTAGCGGATTGGGGGGAGGGGGGACAAATCAGAGGGAGGTGGATGTTGTATGCAGGATGGGAGCGGAGGAAGGTGGAGGGAGGAGAGGGCGAGCGAAGAGAGAGAGAAGCGGTGGGGGTTTATTTTTTTCCTTTTGCAGGCGGTGTGGTGGTTCTGTGTTGGACATTGAGGAAGTACTCGAGTACCCTAGGTCAGTCCAGGGACTTTTTCTTGCAAGGGGGTGGGGGGCTGGCGGGGATTGTGGAGCCGGGGAAGCCACACTCTGCTTTTCTCTTTCCCCATGAGGAGGGCAGAAACCTTGGATAAATCACCGCATAGAGAGTCTGTGTGCTAGAGCACCGGTGTAACTTTGAGCACCGATGCTGATAATACAAAATATCTGCACAGAGAGGAAGGAATTTACTGTATCTCTGGCATCCCTCCAGCCTCTTTCCCAACCGAGTGTTTTGCTTTTGTGATATCGCAAAACTGGCCAGTTTATAGGGCCATCTTGGTGGTTGAAACTGACGACAAGATGTCTTCATTAAACAACCATCAAAAAAATATCACCAATTGGAACTGAGGGCCGAGGGTCTCGCGTTAGGCGCATCACGCACACACACAAATATTGCATACATGATAAATTTGCGCTGTATACTCGAGTATATGAGCACAATTGGTCTGCCGGCACAGAGCTCCAGAACCGCGCTGTACCTGTCCTCAGCACCGGGCTCAGAGCCAAATTTTCCACTGATCACAACCCGTTCGGGTGTGTCTTCAACGCAATCTGCTATAGCCGGTGCCTTCTTACAGGTTGGCTATACTCGAGTATCATACAGTCTCTCTCCCCCCTTCTCCAATTCGAGCGCAGAATGGACTTGAACGACTTCTCCTGGAGATTCCACAAAGAGAACAGAATCCGAGCTCAATCGCCATCATGTGAGTCCGTGAGCATTATTCTCTTCATCGAGCGACACGTCACTAGAGCGGCTAGTGAGACTGGGCAATCTCAGACTGGCCTGAGCGAGGTGAGTGTGGGTACGAGTGTGGCAACAGCACCGGTATCATCTGTGTACCAATACCGGTACCGTACGCTACTTGTAGACGCTGTCTTCACAGTCTTGCGCCGGTATTGCGATCGATCGTTGGTCCTCTTTGTGATCCCCCTCGCATGTCAGCGGCTACACCTTCTTTAATACCGTATTAGAAAGTATCCCGGACTGCCCAACACAAATCCGGAAAGATAAATGAAGCTTCCCTCTGTCTCCTTTATATGACACCGGCACTCTTACTCCTCTATCGGTACCGAAACCCACTCCTATCCTCATGAGAACTTCAAAGGGTGGAGACAGTCAACTCAACCTACCGGTATGATACTTGTGGATCAAGAGAGGGACCTAATTCCCAGCTTCTGCTTGGCATGCTTGGCACAGAGGGCAACAATCCTAGTCCTTGCCGTCTTAATTAGAACGCCCTGACCCCCATGCTGGCTCGTGCTAACCCTGTATTTGTCTCTCGCTCAGGAAACAAACAGTTTCCGGACCTTGCAACGCCACACCAATCTGGTTTCACATCCATCGACTCGACTCCCACGAGGAAACACATACCGTACTCGAGTATTCGAGTACAGTCCCACGAAGGAGGAGTCTTTGGGGTGACCATCAACGAATCATAGTCTAGAGTTTTGTTAGCGTATTATAGCAGCTCTGGCCTGAAAATTAATAGAATGTCGGCTTGCCGATAAATTGTTTTGGGCACAAGTCCGTCTGGCGTCGCCCGCTTCAATCCCGTAGATTCCTAGCGAACCGCCTCTCAACCCCGTAACTTGTGAAACACGGAACATCGCATCACGTTCATATCGAATTCTGGTCAAGTGCCTTTTTCCGAGCAACCCAGCCCCTTTCTGTGGAAAACCTTTGGGCATCTAATACGAGCACTGCGAGCGATGCACCACTCTCTTCGCCCACCCAAAAGCATTGCGGAGTTTCATTGCACTTCCACTGTTGCACTTTCTGCGAGCTGTCAAGCCTGACTCAGTTTTCGTCATTTCAAGTTGCACCATCTTAGCTCTCGCTTTCGAATTAGGGCTGCGTGCGCTTGAGCACTGTACTCGAGTACTCGAGTACTCGAGTACCGGTACCTTATCAAGGAGATATGATCCTAGGGGACCCGTCGCGTGGCTACCCTGGCCTGGTTCAAAATTGTGGACCAGCATTCGAAAGGCTAGGATCCTAGGAACCCATCACAATAAGCGGGGCAAATAACGAAAGCAGCCAGATGCAGGAAGCTTAATGGCCATTCACCAGAGGCAGCACGAATCCTGATCAATGGCCAAAAATCCTGTTTTTCAATCCGACCCATCCGCCTACCCCTCCCCATCTCTTTGTGCGCCCAATGCCCCCGAGTGAAACCCACCGACTTTCATCGCCAAAGCGACGGCTGACGCCATACAGCATATCAAATCCAGCCGCGGTAAAGGCCTAGAATACTATCAAGACAAGCTAAGGTTGCTCCCTTCGGGACGAAATATCGGACACTCTCATGGAATATGAGACAGCAGAGCCTTTGCACTTGGACTCCTCCTCGATCATCTCGATCAGGCCAACCTGATCGCCGGCATAGAACTCCATCAGAATCATACCATCCAAACCAGCTATCCTATTCTGCTTAGAAGACACGCACAAGGTACCCGAGTAACTGGGTTTGATGCGTCGCTGGTTGCATCCGCAAGCTATGCTTGGGGCATGGTCTTAAAAAGGATGGTGTACTGTACCTGCTGGACGCGGCCAACCGCCCCCCTCACCTGTACCAGTTCGATCAATTCTGGCACGAAGGGCTAATCCACGGTTCACCTAAAGTATTGTCATACTGATGCCAATAGTACCGCAGCAGCACATGGCAATGAAGGTGGGGTTCCGGAACCAACATTTCTGAGGAGCTGGTGGTTCGGGCAATACGGTACGCTATCGTACCGCTCATCACCGGTGCTGAACCATAAATTACAGTTGTAAAGCGCAATGCCGGAGGGCGGTAAGTTATCTTGCACTATCCACCTGATGTCGAGTAGGGGGCGCCTTTTGCCATAGTAAGCCATGTCAAGAGCGTGCTGATTAATTAGGCTTCCTTATAACAAGTAGATTTTAGACAGCCACCCTGCAGAGATCGGTGGTGGTTGGATAAGGGACTTAAGGATGAGGCTTTATTAGCATATGAAGAGGCTTACGCCCAGGATGTTACAGAGGAAGGGCCAAGCTGGACCCATGATATTCTTATCCTCAATGCTGAGAGTTAACATACTTAGCCATAGATTTATGTGCATTTAAAAGCCTATTATTAACTAAGTTTACTTTCCCTCCTTGGTACCCCATGTGTAAATCCTCACCCCCCTCTTACCAGTACGCCTCCGTTGAGACTCGAGATGCCTCTTATAGTGACCCGGCTAACGGCGTCCGGCAAGTTGACAGTGAGTTCCCATACTGAATGTAGAAGTATTGTATCGCATCGTACGTGTATGCTAGCAAACCCACCTTTTGAATCCTACAGCCTGTCAAGACGGGCCGTTTAGTAAGGAGACACAAGCCAAACCAGTACCAAAAGGGTCTTCGAGTAACTACAACTGTCTCATTATAGCCTTCACCACAACGGACTTCGGAGCTGCCCTTAAAAAAAAAATAGCTGAGCTCCCGAAATACATAGTTCGGCTCCTGCCGATTCTGATCTACCGGTAGGTACTCCATACAGAAGGTGCAGAAAGTGGGGGGGCATTCCAAGTAGTCAATCGCAGCCGGTCATAATCCACACGGACACCAAAACGGTCGTCTTGGCAGGTACTACCACAAGGAACCACCAAGAAGGCATTGATCGCCTAGGTAACACACGGCGGATCCCAGCTGGGGCAGAAAAATCGGGAAAAGTTATATCCGACATATCATACGAGTACTGGTATGATACTTGTACTCGAGTACAGTGCAGTACGAGTACAGTTGCAGCAGGAGATCGCGTGGTAATCTCTTCCTATCTGCCCTCGTGCAACTTTTCCCGATAAAGCTCGTTGAATTTTGCCGGATTGGAAAATCTCCGATTTTGGTGTGTGTGTGTGTTTTGGTTGTTTCTCTGGCTCTTTTATTCTTTACGGAATAATCCCCTCTTGTCTGTTAATTGGGGGTCGTTTTGGTGGTGATGACAGCTTTTCGTTGCTCAAAGGGCCATGGGCAGAAACAACAGGGGGGAAAAATCAGAAAGTGGTTTGTTATATGTAAGAGCACCTACACAAAGCAGTGTGGGTACCCCCCCCCCCCCTCGGTTCTCATAGAGCAGTGAAGAGTGGAACGTCCTTTCCCTCGAGGCACCTGTCAAGACCAGGGTTTTTCTACAAGTATTGAGAAGACAGATTGCACTACACCTTGCCCAGTTCCCGCACACAGCTCTGCACAAACTCTAGACAAAAGCCTGGAATATACTCGGGGATGGACGTTAGTGGGGGGGATAGGGGTTTGAAGTCCCCGTAATCATTACCCTCAGAAGCAAAAAAACGATCAAACTCGGTAAGCATGATATAACGCTAGGAAGGGGGAAAGCGCCGACATCCCGAACACCCATCCATCCCCCCCCATCACCAACGTCCACCCCCGAGTATATATATCACCCTCCAGACATGCTAAAAGCTTTCAAAAAATTTCCAAAGCTGAGTCTCAAGATATCTGTGGAAATGCAATGCCTCGAAAACCTGCAATTTTGGTGGTTCTTGGCCTTTGTCTGGTCATCAATCGACCCCTATTGGTATTGTTATCCGCTATTTGTCGGAAATTCTGTGTGCGAGGTGTGCGATTGAAGAAAAGTAAACACTGGTTGGCTGTGAGGGCAGTATGGTTTATAGAAGAAGGGTCGGAATTTTGTCCGATACCTCTTATACATTGTTACTTGGGTGCCGGACCATGGTATTTATACCCATGAGAGGTATCTATATACGAGCCAACGATCTGAGTTCAACTATTCCCCGCCAGACCTATTTCCGCAACGCCGAAGCCATTTTTCCACCACTATTCCAAGACTCGAAGTCGAGTAATATTTAAGGACAGGCCTGCCCCCAAGACTTGGGCCAAATCGCGAAGATGTCCCACCAGCCGGTTGGGTACCAGTGTATCGATGGTATCTCGAAACCGGTATCGCGAGAGGACCTTTTATACAGTTATGCGCCACAAACCTCCTTGTTTCATCCGGATTATTGGCCCAAGAAGTGAGGTGAAGTGGACGTAAGAGGTAGGGGAGGATAGATGTGCGATGGGGCCTGGCTGTTTGTAGTTTCTCTTCCAACTGGGTGTTTGCCTGTAGAAAGATCTGTTCCACTAAGGAGGTCCATAGGGCTACAAGGGAGCGTCAGCAAGCTTCAGTCCGCCCCTTGGCATGCAGTACCGTAAACTCTGGGTAAACTCGACCCGCCGCCATACTTCTCGAGGTGGCCACTATTCCTCTTGAAGACTAGCTCCGTGGCGAATTCGCTCCTCTGGGGATAGTGACTGCTATAAGGGTAATAGAAGTGGGTCGAGTTTGTCCAGAATTTACTGTAGACGGCTAGAACTATGATATAACTAAAATTTCAGAGGCTTCTTGGGTTTCTCTTCGAGAGAACGGAAAAAATTTTCAAAGCTGTTCGTCGGCGTTTTGGGTAGTTTTATCAGGAACATGGTTGAAAGCTTGGAGGTCATAGAATATCACTCGGGTACATTCATAATGCCCCCAAGCTGTTTGGAGTGCCTAAGTAGCACATACAGTGGCCGCCTCTTTAGGGGGGTATTTGGCTACGTACGCTGTCTACCCCAGGAAACGGCAGTGAAGTTTCAGTGATTCTGGCAGCCCCAGAGGCGTTGGTTCCGCGGAGTATCTTGGGTTGGGGAGTGGAAACCTAGAAACTTAGGACTCTAGGCATGAGGAGGCACACTGACATAGGAACTATGGGTTAACAATTTCTCATATCGAACTACTTGCTTCTAGCCGGTTGCAGGCGATATGGGCCAGGCATAGGGTAGGTAATTGAGTGAGTGATGAGCATGAGTAAGTGGTACGTACCCACCTCCGCCTACCCAGCTTCCTGACTCCTATCATTACTCTCAGTTTCCCAATTTCTCTCCTCTTCCCTTCACTTAATTCTTCCCTTCCTTCACCCCCTCCATTCGTCCCCACAGCCCCACAACTTCACTACTGTCTTCGGTTAAATTTACCATATCATACCTATCACAGTGGAAGCACTCATTCTACTGCTCTTTCCCTCCAATTTCCACCCCCACCCATCTTTATTATTCCATAAATTCCCCTCTCGCTGGCAACCCTCCCTTACACTCCCTCCTTCACTGTCGTTAATACAAGGGATAGTGGGAATTTATTTCTGCTCTTCGTCATCCCTCTCTCAAGCTATTGTTACACTATCTTTTCTTTTGCAGCACCATTTCTCTCTTTTCAGCCCTTTCCTTTTCAGCCCTCCATTTCCTCTCATGACTGGTTTGGTCTAGCTATCTTAATCATTACCTACCGGCTTTAACATAGTTTTCCTTTGTTGTCGTTCGCGGTCGGCAGTCTCCCGTCTCCCGTCTCCCTACGGTACTCGAGTACTAGTACAGTACCGTACCCTGTCGCTTGCTGCATTGGCCAAGCTTAGTTGCCCACTTGGCGGAGCCGCATTTCAGGGACCACACAATAATTATCATATTATATTTTTCACCAAGTGAGGTGAGACCCATCATTAACTTCCCATTTGATACAATGTAAGTGTCAGCCCCAACCTATCATGCTGTCCCCCCCACACCTAATTTCAAATTTGCCACAGATCTTTAACGCGTCGCGCTCTCCTCCGCTGTGGCTTCACGTAGGATAATCCTCCCACCTACGTTGCTCTTACGGGGAGCACATCGCGTTTACCCAACGTTTAACGGCCATCTATTTTCTCTTGGTGCAATGTCGTCAAACAAAAAACAAACGACTTTAGGGTACGTAAAGTCCCAGACGACCTTGGGGTGCGTTTTCCCGACACCTTTTTTGCTCTGTTATGTCGCTTTTCTTCTTTTCTTCCCCTTTCCTTTTTTCCCTTTCCTTTTTTCCCTTTCCTATCCTCCATCTTTAATGTTATGTGTGATTCTTTCTTATTCATAGTGATTATATGCTTATACCTTATAACTTATATTTTATAGGCGGTTCTTTAGCCTTTCGCTCGGTACTATTGCAGCGGCTCCTGCCCAAACGACGCTCAAGGTGATCAATAAGTCTACCGATAGTGACGATGTCGCTTCTCCTAAGGTTAAGAAAACCTCTCACAAAGGGGTGGCTCGGAGGAAACCTACAGTCCCGGAGAGTGACGGATCCGATGGGGATGAAAGGGGCACGAAGGCCGGTGTCAGTTCGGAGATGGATATATCTGAGACCTCAGAGCCAGCAATTGATTCGAGCAAAAAAGAAAAAGCTTTAAGGAATTCCTCGACGAAGGGAGCGAAATCTAGGGAACATCGTAAGTAAACAGGATATCTTCTGTGAAACCCTCGCTAACAATTTTTTTATCAGAGGGTGAGAAGCGCAGTCGTAAGCCCTCGATTATCAAGACAGAGCCTGTGGCTTCTGAGGACGATTTACCCCCTTCTAAACGTTCTAAAAATGCTACAACTACCAAATCGCCCAGGAAGGGTTCCGATGGTTTTAAATCGTCAGATGAAGACGTCGCACCTAGAAGGCGCTTGCCGCCCGTGGATTCTTCAAAGACGACTACGAAAAAAGGGAAAGGCAGGGCGGGAATGGATATTCCTACTCCACCTCTCAAAACCGCGAAGGGGGTCAAGTCCTCGTCAGCTTCTCCACTGGCTGTCTCGAAATCTAAGCCTAAGGCTAGAACGGTTAGGGAATCGCCTCCTATCTTGCCTTGCGAATCAACAGACTCTGAGCTCTCCGCCCCGGAACCTCCTTCAAGCAAATCCAAGAGTTTGAAACCCAAGTCCAAGGCTAGAGCTGCCAAAAAATCGTCCCCTGTCTCTCCCGGTGAATCAACAGACTCTGAGCTCTCCCTGTCTGAAGCTCCTTCAAGAAAATCCAGGAAGTCGAAATCTAACCCTAAGGCTAAGGCTAGAATTGTCAAAAAATCGCCCTCTGCATCGTCTTGTGAATCAATAGACTCTGAGCTCTCCCTCTCAGAAACCGCTTCAAGAAAATCTAAAATGTTGAAACCTGAGTCTGGGGCCGGAACTCCTAAAAAATCGCCTACTAGCAGGAAACCTAAAAAGCGGGTGACCGCCTCAGACACTGAGGCTGTGGATAGGCCTAAAGGCTCTGCGACCCGCAAAGCGTTAGATTCAGACAGTGAGACCGAAAAGCCTTCACTCGCACCTGCTGCAGGGCGCGAGATGATTAAAAAATTATCTAAATCCGTTCCTCCAGCATATCCTGATTGGGTTGCTGGTAAACCGACCCCCTATGCCGCCTTGGTAACAACCTTTAATCTCTTGGAATCCACTACCAAGCGTCTTGAGAAAATCTCGCATGCATCTCGCTTCCTGAGACAGGTTCTTCGTCTTTCGCCTGATGAACTTTTACTGGTAATTCACTTGATGATCAACAAACTTGCTGCCGACTTCGAAGGTGTCGAAATGGGTATTGGCGAGAGTTTGCTTATGAAAGCTATTGGTGAGAGTTGTGGCAGGAGCATGGAGAGGATCAGAGAGGATCAGAGAGAGTGTGGTGACTTGGGGCTTGTTGCAATGAAAAGTAGAAATAAACAGCTAACAATCTTTCCTCCCCAACCTTTGACTATTGCTGTTGTTCATAAAGGCCTACTGAATATCGCAAAAGTCAAAGGTGAAGGTGGTCAAGGCCGCAAGGTCTCGGCTATCAGAAAGCTTCTCGCGGCTGCGCAGGGCGATGAGGCAAAGTTCCTAATTAGAGGACTAGAGGGTAAACTCAGATTGGGACTTGCAGATCGAACTGTATTAGTTTCTTTAAGCAGTGCTATGATCACCCACGAGCAGGAGCTAAGTGGTAAAATGCCGACTACAGCAATGTTGGACCAGTCGGAACTCAATCTCAGGAGCGTGTATAGGTTCGTTACGATCGACGGGCTTTAACAATTTCTAAAGCACAACTAACAATTTGGTCTATAGTGAGTTGCCGAGCTACGAGATCATCATACCCGCTATGATGAAACACGGCATCATGGATATTAAGAAGCATTGCAAGTTACAGCCTGGTATTTTTGCTTTTTTTATATTTTAAGTGCTCCAATTACAAATTCGTTACTGACAACCGTGCAGGTGTTCCTGTAAAACCTATGTTAGCAAAGCCAACAAAAGCAATATCAGAGGTTCTTAATAGGTTTGAAAATCAACGTTTCACTTGCGAGTATAAGTACGATGGGGAACGTGCCCAAATTCATTATGTGTCTCCAAAGTCTTCAACCGAGTATCCGCCAGCTACTCTTGGCGGAAAACCAATCAAGAATCTTGCTAAGGTCTTTTCTCGCAATTCGGAGGATCTGAGCGGCAAGTATCCTGATATCCTTGCGGCGATGAACCACTGGGTTAGACCCGAAGTTGAGAGCTTTGTTCTTGATTGTGAAGCGGTCGGATGGGATGAGACCAATAACCGTCTCCTGCCATTTCAAATGCTTCAGACTAGGAAAAAGAAAGATGTCGCGTTGGAGGATGTAAAGATCAGAGTGTGCGTTCATGCATTCGATCTTCTATTCTTGAATGGAAAGGTATGTGGTGAGATCTACTCCTGAGTTTGACTGGCCATATGTTGCTAACACTGTTACTTAAACGCCTGAAGCCTGTTGTTCGTGAGTCTCTTAATGACAGAAGGAGGCTCATGCATGAAACATTCATCGAAGTTCCCAATCAGTTCGTCTTTGCTAGGTACATGGATAGTAGCGATCTCGAAGAAATCCGTCTCTTCCTAGACCAGAGTGTGAAGGACTCTTGCGAAGGGCTCATGGTTAAAATAATGGATGGTCCCGAGAGCTTCTATGAGCCTAGTCAGAGAAGTCGTAATTGGCTTAAAGTAAGTTGCTTATTTCATTTTTATTTTCTAGCAAGCGAGCTGGACCTGTGCCAAGACGCTAATGCAGCCTTTCATTCCCACGCTTCCCTTCTCCATCTGATAAGCGGCACCAAACCCCCATGCTCTCCTTTCTGTCGCATTTGAGGGATTTTTTATCTGATGAAAATTTTGTGTGCCGCGATCAGATCAAAAAAGATTATATCGATAAGTTGGGAGATTCCCTAGACTTGGTTGTCATTGGCGCCTATTGGGGTAAAGGCAAACGTACTTCCGTCTATGGATCCTTCCTACTGGCTTGTTACAATCCTGGTACTCAGAATTATGAATCTGTATGCAACATTGGTACTGGTTTCAGCGAGGTTGCACTTGAGGAGTTCTACAACACTTTGCACCCCCTCGAAATAGATAGGGCCAAGCCTTTCTATGACCATCCAAGTGGTAACGCGGGCAGGCCGGATGTTTGGTTCGAACCTAGAGTACTCTGGGAAGTTAAAGCAGCCGATTTGACCTTATCCCCTCGCTACAAGGCCGCAGCTGGCCTAGCTGGACACCGGGATAAGGGCGTTAGTCTCAGGTTTCCGAGATTTATTGGTCCTAGGACTGACAAGACCGGCGAGGACGCGACTAGCTCAGGCCAAGTTGCGGAAATGTATCTCCGTCAGGACCAAGTCGCGCATAAAACTGGAGCTAAGGGGGTTGACGACGATTTCGACTATTGATGCATTGTTTTCTTTGTTTTTTTTCATTTTGCTATTTTCCTTTAAACCACTACCACTGTTTGTAACTTGATTGAGCAAGGGTTGCAAATTTGTTGAACTAAGGCTGGGGGAATGTGGTGGAAAGTGCTCATGAGATTATTTGTCGTTATCAGTTATGGGTAGCTCCAGCCAGCTTTTCCCTTTCTACCATACTACTACTATAGATTTTTATATGGGGATCTGCTCAAGATTCCTAATTTAACTAGAGTGAACTGGTATGTTAGCACACAGATCACGAGCGATCGGACCTCGAGCGAGTTGTGATATGGTAAAGCGAGTTTTAATAGTTCCCGCCATTGCAAATAAAATCACACCTCCCTCCGCGACATTAAAATCTTATATTTTGTTGCAGGCATAGTAGTTATGGAGTATGTGGACTATTCTATAAGGGAATTAGTACTCTTAAACTATGATCTAGTACTTTAAATTCCTAGAAGCTATTTTTCACATACAATATTCTTTACTTCCATTACTCTCTTATTAATTCCAAACTCTGCATTTCCTTTTATTTTCATAATACTTTCACCGTTTTCGTACAAGCCATTGTCCTTTCAACGTGAAAGCAAGTTTGCATACCAGAGTGCCTTAGGGGCATATAATCCCCGGTTGCAATATATTGCTAGTAGTATCTATTTTGAAATCAGGAGGAGGAGGTGTGGAGCTTGTGTTGATGGAATGTTACAGTCAATGGTTTCAATATGAATACTCATAGAAGGGAGATGATGATATTAACCCTTCCTGGTAAGATAGCGCCAAACATAATTCTTTATCAATTCTTGCTCTTTCTGGAAGACATGTTAGTACCCACTGAAGCATGTGCACTGTACTGGTCCATAGATTAGCCAGCATATCTTGGGGGTTGATTCTGCTCCGGAGGTGAAGGTTACCCATGAAAGCTCAGTCGCAGGTGGGGGATAAGCTGTCTCGGTATGGGTGGTATCTCTTACGCCACCGGAGCATGAAATGTGGGTAGGGGAAGAGAAAGTAAAGAACTACAGCGTTCGACAGAAAGGAGGACACAAGGATTATTTATCTATCCATGAGTGTGCACCCATTTCTCCCATTTAGGCCCGCTGGTGTCCATTCACGTCTGTTTTCCTGTACCAGACGCATTATTCTCGGCTGATGACGGACAAAGAAGCAAAAGCGGCCGGCAAGGGAAAACTGAATCCCGATCCGATTGTGGGAAGAAAGAAGTTAACAAGGTATTTGAGCGCGGGTAGAATTGGGGTATAAAGAAACCCGTGTGCGTTAGCTGTATCAATGAGCGCATGCCTTGTTTTGGCGTTGCTCACCCGACTGCGACTGGAGTCGGCGGGATGGGGGTGGGATGACCAGTGAGATCAACCAGCGGGTTGGGGGTGCATTGGTGCGCTGCGGGAATTGAAGGTGGACTTGTGCTGTGTCGTTGCTTCTATATGATAATGAATATCACCCCCCGCCGGACGGTCCGGTGCTGATATTATGCGTTGCGACAAGATTCATAAATCCATGCCATAAGACTATTACTACCTCCAAGTCTTTGATGTTATACGGTCTCTAGTCTACTTGAGCAGTGCCTTATATACATGCGTCTATTTTTTTCCTCCCTTCAAGTTCACCCCCGACAGCGGGGGTTTGAGAGAGTTGAGGAGGGGGGAAAAGGGTCCGCTCCGGTAATTCCAACCCCCCTCATTCCTCTTCTCCCATACCATTCCTTTATCTATGTCAAGAAAAGAGGGGGTAACAACAACGATAATAATATCATCATTCCGGAATACCCCGTTCCATCTCCCCCATTCTCCTCCTCCTTCTCTTATGACATCCATACCCCCTCTTTATCAGAAACGATCTAACCCTAAAATCAGATAAATATCGGTTGTTTCTGCCGCATACGCGCGGTATGACACACAAATGCCGAAAAAGCAAGGAAAACTAAAGTTATCTCAGGATTTGATAAAGAGCATCAAGATCCCTGCCTGGACATGGGTTAGTGGGGGCTTTTTCTTGCTTTTTTAATTTTTTTCTGGGGGCTTGACCGTTGGTTGGTTGGGGGTAGTGTGCGAGTAATCTGATTGATCTGATGTGATTGTGATTGTGGTTGGGGTTGCGACCGCACAGGCGCTGAAGTGCAGGACTGCAAGGGGACGGGATTCAAGTGAAAAATGTTGTGAGACAAGGCAAGTGAAGGGCAAGTGAGAGAAGTGGGCGCGGGTGTAGTTTTGTCTTGTGCAATTCGCTCTTTCTCAGGCTCGGAGTGAATTGCGTAAATGGGCTTCTCTCTGCAACCATTTTGTAGCACCTACCAGTACTGTACTGTACCTTGATCGACTTGCCTTATCATATCTGATCCGGTCCGGGCCAGGGCGCGAAGTGCAAACCTAGAGCACCTATGCTCAACGACCAAGCAAGGTCCTGTACTTGTACATCCTTGCGGTGGGTGGAGGGAAGGGTGGGGGATGTTGTGCTGTGTTGCACTGGGTAAAGGTTTCCTTCATTCTTTTCTTCTCTGCTTACTATGTTAATTATTGTATCATTCGATTAGGAAACTAGTTTGATTGAAGGACGGGGATGTTTATGGTGGTATGCGGTGGGTAGGCAGGTAGGCAGGTACAATAGAGATAATCTATCTGTCTGTCGGCTTTTTTCTTGGGGGAGAGGGGAATGTACCCAGCGGCAGCTTTGGGGGCGAATTGGTTTTGGCATCTGATGTCGATGCGATGAGGTTGCTGTTACTCTTCGTCTACTATAAGTGGGAAAGGACAGTTTGGTTGTTGCGTATTGGAGTTAGCAGCGTTTACCATGAGTCGGAATTGGGGAGTCCTTTTCACATTTTTTTTTTATAGAAAAAAGTATGGGGGGTGGGAATTGCGCCGAGGTGAGGTTTGGGGTTGGAGGGTGGGCCTGTCGATCCAATAATTATCTGCTTTCTCTACAGAGAGTGAATAAATCAGTAGGTTCTCCGGTCCTATATGAAGGCTCACACCCTGATCGTTTATATTTAAGTTCAGGGTCCTTCCCTCATCCCCCACGACCTCGCCTCAGTTCGCCCCGATCCTCACCTGCACAGTGTGGCTACTTCCTTCGGTTCTGTTCATTGGGATTTATTTTATCCACTACGGGATTTTACCTTCTAAGATCACTGTGGGGTGTTCTACTGTTTTTTTTTTTTTTTTTTTTGGCCACCGGGGCCCTTAGGAAAACCTATGGCTGCCGTTATGAAGTCTGCCGATCTAGAATCAGCGGTTCCGCCGTCTGACGGCAATGATACTGCGTCGAGCACCGGTTCTGAGGGTGTGGTTCTACAGACGGGCGTACAGAGGGTTGAGGCAGTTGCAAAGACTTGGACGAGGAAGGCATTGTATGTTGCTTATGCTGGGTATGTTCTATCGCCTCGCGCAGGGCTACCGGCTAGACGGAGAGAATGAGAGAGGGAGATTGATTGACTGACAAATGATGGCGGTGATAGTATCTTCTTAATGGCATTCTGCACGTCGGTTGATATTCAAGTAACGAGCTTACTCGCATTCTATGCGACCTCTTCGTTCTCCTCTCACTCCCTGCTGTCAACTATTGGTGTTGTAGGAAGTGTTCTCATGGGCATGTCAACCATCTGACCCCATCTCTAATTGTCATACTTCACAATTGACTAATTCGCCATGAGCAACAGCTGTCGTCCAACCTCCAATGGCTAAAATCGCTGACGTCTTCGGACGAACTGAAGCATTTGCTATTTCAATGCTTCTCTACATCCTCGGATACATCCAAATGGCTGCTTCAAAGAATATCTCCACCTACGCCAGCGCCCAAATATTCTACGCAGCGGGATCTACAGGTCTTCGTATCCTACAACAGATCTTCATCGCCGACACTTCTGATCTTCTCAATCGTGCCCTGCTTTCTTCGTTGCCCGACACACCGTTTTTGGTAACGGTGTGGGTGGGGCCGGAGATTGCTCGGCATTTTACTACTGGGCCTTGGAGGTGGGGGTATGCGATGTGGACTATCATCACCCCTGTGCTTTCGCTGCCATTGTTTATCTCTCTGTGGATTAATCAGAGGAAGGCGGCGAAGGCGGGGTTGCTGCCCGCATATCCGTGGAAGTCGCAGGGTGTTGCCAATTTCTTGAAGAGCCTTTGGACGGAGTTGGACATTATAGGGGTTTTGCTATTGGTCGCGGCTTTTAGTTTGCTACTGGTGCCTTTGACACTTGGTGGACAGGCTGTGGGCAAGTGGAAGAATCCTAGTATTATTGCTGCGATTGGTGGGTTAAGATCTGTTCATTGGGAGATTTGGAAGGGGGCTAACTGGTCTTATAGTCATTGGAGGTGTCTGTTTGATTCTTTTCCCGCTCTGGGAGATGTGGAAGAAGGCTGCTCCTACGCCTCTCCTGACACTGAGATTATTCAAGAACAGGACTGTCATTGCTGGCTGTATTCTTGGTTTCTTCTACTTCAGTGAATATCATCACCAATGCAGGTAGAAATATATACTGACAGAACAACCATAGTGGCGTACTACCTCTCCCTCCAACCTTACTTTTACTCCTACCTCAGGGTCGCCCGCAACACCGGCTCCGTAGCCGCGGGCCATATAACCTTAACCTTCTCCTTCGCCGCGACAGTCTCCTCCGTCGTCATCTCCCTGGTCATCAAATATACAAAACACTACAAATACTATATGATCGGCGGAATCCTAATATACATGCTAGGAATCGGGCTAATGCTACGCTACCGCAACATCGATTCTAGTAACGCGCAGGTGATCTGGACTCAAATCATCGTCGGTATCGGCGGTGGCATGCTAAACGTCCCCGCCCAATTGGGCGTGCAAGCCGCCTCTCTGCATCAAGAAGTCGCCGCCGCAACCGCGCTCTTTCTGACAATTGTGTCAATCGGTGGGGCTGTCGGATCAGCTGTTTCGGGGGCGATCTGGTCGCACAACATCCAGAACAAATTAATGCTGTATCTTCCCGAGGCCGCGAAGGTGAATATGACGATGATATATGGTTCTGCCGTCATGGCCACCAGCTACCCCATGGGATCTCCTGAGCGAGCTGCGATTGTCAGATCTTATGACGAAACTATGCGCATCCTCCTGGTTGTTGCTGTCTGCGTGTGTATTCCGATGCTTCCTGCAGGTCTCTGCATGACCAATTATAAACTCGATAAGGTGGACCAAAGGGTTGAAGGTGTGGTGTTTGGCAGCTCTGGGAAGAAGGGCGACAGGAAGAAGAGTGGCGCTGGGGAGGAGGAGGATAGGAAGGAGTGAATCCTTTATTTAGCTTAGCTTAGACACTACCTCCTGCTATCTGTAGTTATGAACTTAGTCCCGTATGCGGGTTAATATGTAATCATTGGCGATGCAATCGGGGTGAGAAGATTGTCAATAGGTGGAGGGGTGGAGTTGGCGGATGTTAAGGGGGTGTATATCCTAGCTAGTTAAGTAATAAGAAATCAAATAGTAGTGAATTGTTGGCATGGCTTTAAAATGAGCTTCCTTCACTCTCTGAGCTCTGTTGAAACTATGACTTCAATGTGATGGAAATATATCTAGGTGGGGATGGCTGGACTCATATCATTGGCACTGCAAAGATAGCAAGTAGGAATGGAGAAAAAAAGGACATCGGTCAATTCTGATTCTCCTTCTACAACTACACAGTTCTCACACTCAGCTAGTCTTTACTTTATCTTTCAAGCCCTCACTTTGAACAAGTTATTTTGTACAAGACCCGTGAGCCTAAACCCGAGTGATACATCATGAATATGCCATTATCGTCAATGTGGTCAAGCAAGCATTGACAGCTGTCAACTCATTCTAGTTCCTAATATCGCATCATGCTATCGACTGACTGACTGGAAACCTCAGGGCTATTTAGTTTCAAATAACCAGTCGAAAGTTCCCTCCCGCTAGCCTGGACAATTCCAGAAAACAAAAGGATAAACTCAAAATAACACGAGGGAAATAGATCTATAATATACAGACATCTTGCTACAGCTTTTCGTTTCTCCAACCCTAAGCTACCCCCTTCGCGCACCAAGGACGCCGCGCCGTCATCCATCCGGCGAGCGGGAAAGGCAGCGAGGGAGGGAGGGAAGGGGGGGGTATTGAGGAAAGGGAGGAGGGTGAAAGAGCAGTAGAAGCACAACTAGGAAAGACGAAATCGTGATCGATAACGGATTCGCCATGTGGTCAGGTCACCAGTCCATGTAGGGATCGTCCTGGAGTTCGATTGTGCCGTCCGGAGGAATTGGAGGAGAGGGAGGTGGGGTTCACCGAGTGTTTGATTGAGTAATGTTCTGACTCTGTGTCGTATAATAAATATCCTTGCAAGGGGAAAAAGAAGAGAGGGAAAAAGGAGGAAAAAATACTAGAGGTTTATGGATTGGAGGTGGAGCTGGTGTTCAAGTATGCGATAGTAGAAGCTAGATACTAGTCTAACATATGCCTCCCTTGAGAACGCAAGGCCGGTGACATACTGGTGTATGCATAAAAATCGGAAACTAAAGACAGCAAAACAGGGATATGGGGGATGGGGAGATAAGGTTGTCTGAAAAGAATAACAGGCGTGCTGGATGGCTTGAAAAGCATGTATGTCTCACTGGGTGACAGGATATGGGTAACTGGGGCACCCTATAGAGAGGTGAACTCTAAGGGTGCGACCCTATAGAGAGGTGAACTCTAAGGGTGCGACCCTATAGAGAGGTGAACTCTAAGGGTGCGACCCTATAGAGAGGTGAACTCTAAGGGTGCGACCCTATAGAGAGGTGAACTCTAAGGGTGCGACCCTATAGAGAGGTGAACTCTAAGGGTTCGACCCTACTGAAGACTTAAAGTAGAAGATAAAGATAAATAATTCAAAAGAATCAAAACGGTAAAACTTAATATTGTGAAGCTGAGAGCTTCACTGAATAAGTTCTCTCGAGGATGATTGGTTATCAAAGTAGAATGCCAAATGCTTAGACTTAAGTACATATCAGATTTAAGCCTTTGACATTCACCACTACTCTGACCATGTGTGAGCACCCTGTCCTGCCCAGTGTTGTCCGAGGTCTACTCTCCATCAGGAATTATTCTGTTGGAGGTATTAGACCCACTGGGGTACACTTGACACCATGAATAGAATAAAGAGTCTCAGCGATGCATCTCCGATACAACCACAGGAGAAAAACACTTTCTATCGCAATCATGTGAGTGGCTAACTGCCAGGATGATATCCTGAGTCAATACCTGGTGGTGTACTTACTGGCCATGTGGTGGTTTCATCTATACAAGCTATACAGTTCATCATTTAATCAATGTGGCTAATTATGGGACATTTAGATTTGCAAGACTCCTCTAGTAAGATGTAACCGAAGGTCTGGCTCAATGGGCACTACCGACAGCCAGCCATTCGGAACACTCTTTGCAGTAATAAGACTCTGAAACGACCCTACGATAGGTAGCTACAATGACTATCATCTTAGCCCAAATAGTATACCAAGTGGTAACCAGAAGTGGTATTGTAACGACCCTACGATAGGTAGCTACAATAACTATCACCTAAGCCCAAATGGTATACTAAGTGGTAACTAGAGGTGGTATGGTCCCGTATACCTAGTAGCAATTGAAGTTATTTTGCAAGTTTACCTGAGGAGGGTTGAATACCCGAAATCATGCTGGCGTGATAGTAAACAGCCAAGCTATTGAAATCCCGTAAAATTTATCAAGTGATAAAAGTTATTCACGACCCATTGTGGCCGCTCTTGGGTCGAAAGGCAAGAGACATTGATTAGCTATTGTAAAACCATACCAAATTCTTCTGGAAAGTTACTAACCGCAATGTTTAGGGACAAGAGACCTGATAAGCGGTGGAGGCTTGCAGGCCCACCGCCACATACAAGGTCCATTCACATAAGAGTGAGACTGGAATGGAGCCACAATCAAGAGAGGCTGAGTGGTGAAGCTCACTTATTGTTAGATAGTGGCGCAACTGGGGCTGTGTTAAGCAGTGATTGGGTTAAGAAAGCCCAAGTACCTTGTGTACGTCGGAAGGAACCGACACTGATATTAGATGCCAGTGGAAACCACATTCCCGGCTCAGGTCTACACTATACCACTACGGTGGATATGTACATAGGAGACAATATGAATAAAATGCGATTTGAAGTCGCAGATATGCCGGCAGGCAAGGTGAATGGTTACCTGCCAATGTCGTGGCTAAAAGACCACAACCCAGACATTAACTGGGAGAAGGGCAGTCTTAAGTGGTGATCAGAATATTGTAAAGCCCACTGCCTAAGGAAAGAAAGGCGCTTAGAGTTCATTACGGAAGAGGAACTCTTAGCCGAGGACCCAGACAATATCTTTGTCATGGGCATGGCCCTTTATACTGATAAAGTCGGCAAGGACATCAAGATTAATTGTTTTTTTCTTTTTTTTTTTAAAACATATGTTCATTGTTTCTACGGTACAAGAAATGACATGCATCTTTAACGATATGGCCAAAACAAAACCGAAAATCAAACTAACAATCAACAAAAGAAATAACCATAACCAGTTCCCCCAACGCAACCAATAAGTGTCGCAAGACAGCCGTAGCTAAAATTAAGGAAAGTATAAACCGCCTAACTAGTCTCGAGGGCCAGGGGAGGGTAGGGAGGTAGCTTTGAGGAGGGGGTTTGAAGGGGGGGTGTGAAGGGAGGGAGCAAGCGGGGGCATCCCCGGAGGGAAACCAGTGGCGGTAGTGCGGATGAACTCAGCCAGCGCAATAAGCAGCTGTTGGTCGGATCAGACCGGGGCCTCGGGGGCCAAGTCAGAAACTCCTTGGAGGAGGCGGGATCTCTGGCGGGCGGAGGAGGGGCAGGACAGGATGGCATGCTCGAAGGTCTGCGGGGCCTCAGAACACAAAGGGCAGGATGTGTCGGCGTCAGGACTGCCCCACGAGGGGTGAGCCGCTAGGTAGCTTTGCCCAGAGAGCATCTGGTGTATCCTTCCCGCAACAAATTTGCCCAGACCCATGAAGGGGTGGGGACGTGTTGAGGGTAGATAGGGGTAGTATGGGGGGGCTGGGGTGGAAGACCAGTCAGAAAGGAGGAGTTGTTTGGCCCTTAGTTTGAGGCGAGCATACGATGGAACAACCCCCGGGATTGGGGGCAGATAATCTGTCAAGTGGAGAGAGATGGGTGGCAACGTATTGGCGTCTTGTATGAGGGGAGCGGCCGTGTTAGCCAAAGCTGTGATGGCGTTGTGACGGTACCTTGGGTTTTTGGTCTTGTCCGGTAAAGAACGCTAGTCGAGGTTGAAGAAGAGTTAGGGTTGGGAGGTAATCTTCCCACGTGCCATCAAAGGGGCACGGTGTGGCGAGAAGGTGGGAACGGACTTAGGGAGGCGTGCCATGGCAGGGTTTATTTCTGGAGGGGAGCATATGAGCCTGTAACGGGGGCACCCTATAGAGAGGTGAACTCTAAGGTTGCGACCGCATCAAACACTCAAAGTAGAAGATAAAGATGAGGTAAAATAATTCAGAAGAATCAACGGTAAAACTTAATATAGTTAAGCTCGAAGCTTCACTCAATTTAGTTCTCTCGAGGAAAAGTTGGT
>Ga0307509_10001788_pt1 | contig 35653 bp, 41 predicted proteins | sample 10_EM_MG_FD_202245 | JGI IMG/M metagenome (GOLD analysis project Ga0307509, IMG submission 202245) | Populus trichocarpa ectomycorrhiza microbial communities from riparian zone in the Pacific Northwest, United States - 10_EM | ecosystem: Host-associated > Plants > Roots > Unclassified | place...
GAGCTCCTGTTGTAGATTCTTGTGGTGAATATAATAATATCTTGGTCAGGTCGGGTCGGTGAATACCGTAAAAACTCGAATAGAAGAAAAATGTGCTAGGACGTTGTAGTTGCCTCTCCTAGTAAGACGCTGTCTATATTCCTTTTGTTTTGTCTTAGCTGAAGGCTGAGTTTGCGGTGTTTCCCCCTCGCGTAGCTGAGAAGGGAAATTCTAACGTCCTAGCACATTTTTCTTCTATTCGAGATCTTACGGTAGTCAATGCTTCGGGGGAAAGGCCTGATATGCGTGGACTGGCAGTAAGGTTGAGCCCAAAAGGCACTAAAATTGGATTTTGATTTTCTCGTTGGGCCCGGCTGAGCAGGCCTCTATAATAATAATAATAATAATAATATTATTATAATAATCTTAGGGCCTGTTCGGCATGCTAGAAATACTATAGTATTTCTACTTTTATGGCATATTTTTCGAGGTATCATATTTTTATTTTAGTTTGGCCTAGCTTTCAGCATGTCACAAATACTGTAGAATTTATCTATAAACTTTTCACCGCAGTATTTTCTTCATTTAGAACTCAGGGTATAGGTAAGGAAATAAAGAGTGTTCTTAGGTTATATCAGTGTAGAAACATATTAACAGGAACAGATAGGGATGTTATTAGCTGATTAACCAAAAATAATTATTTTATAGTAGGTTTCTAACTCCTATTAAAGCCAAGTAATAAAATAAGATAGGTTATATAAAAATATACAATATCATAGTAAAAGCTAGATTTTGCTGAACACCTAACATGGGGGAGAAGTCTACTTTCTTACCCAAACAAGAAACCTTCTGGCTATTTATAACAACTGTATTGGCAATGTCTTGTTTCTTCCTACAAAACCCAACAATCGGCCTGTTTGGTTGAACTGCCAGGTATCCAAACCTTTATGGCCCAGAATAGCTAGCGATTGGTTTTCATGTCACGAGCAAAATGCTTAGTATTTCCAAAATTAATTAATTGAAGATTTGTACTAGATATAAAAAAATACATCGGATAGTTTTAAGTCCCACCTGATTTCAGATTAGACTAAAGTTTAAATACCACTTACAGCTATTTCCATGAGAATATATCTATAAGAATTGAAAACTTAATAATACTCATTTTCCAAGATATGATTAACAATATACTAGTACTATACCTTATCTGAATTAACACATAACACTCAGCAGGAATTCAAGAACACAGAAGACATTTCTGATTACAAAGTCATAAAGATAATATAGTACATTAAGACAACAAAAAAACATTTGATTTTGTGATTTGAGGCAAAAATATAGTTAATTATCTATTTAAAAAAAATAACTGTACATATATGATGCAAGCTATCACATCCCAACCCCCTTATAACCCCCAACTTTCGATACCTTCTAAAGATCTTTCACTAGATCAAATGCTCTATTTACTAGTATTGTTAAACCTCACAATAAGATATTCAAGTTGCCTTTACTGGTATAATAAGTCTCTATTTTTTCTTTTTTCTCACTTGAGCTAGGGCTTTGGTTGTCAGTATTGGTAGTGCTTTTGCCCCCCTATGGCTGTCTTAGCTTGAGATTCAATTATTCTCATAAATTGAGAATTTCTACTATATATTCTACTATGTATTTATGTTTTAGATCTCTTTTGTTTTATGTCCATGACAGGAGGATAAAGCCGGAGTGCAGTTGTCATAGAGGAGGTTTTTTCATATTGATTGGTGTAGAGTAAAGTATAAGTTAGTTAATTTTGTTAAGGCACAAACAATTGTCCTATGACTGAATGGGCTTGCAAATAGCTTTTAATTCTCACTATCCCAGTTGTCAAAAAAAAAGTATTATAGCAAATAAAAAATAAAAGAGCAAAAAAAAGAGAATAAGAATAAAAAAACAAAATAATAGCAAATAAAAGCGAAGAAAATAAAATATTGAAAGAAAAAATCAATATATATATATGGGATAAGAATAAAATAATAAAAATAAAAATAAAAATGCTGAGTAAAAGGAAAGCAAAGAAAACATTAAAATAAAAAAAATAAAAATAAGAAGAAGAAAGAAAAGTTAGCAAATAACGTATTTTACCTAGTTATGGGACACGTTATAGTTATGGGACACTTTTTCTATTCTAGGTTTGATATATAGAAACATCACCAGAACAATAGAGAGTATACAGAATCATATCAAACTTTGTATTTGGAATGCTTACAGGGATTTAGATTGACTGTACAAATTATAGATTTACTAAACTACCAGTCCTGAAACTACCATATATTCAGTGCAAATAGACCAAATTTCTAACATGTTTAGTCATTCAGGTGCCAAAACAGAAGAAAAAATTGTAAAGTTATTTTGTTTCCTAGAACAGGTATACAAAGGTCTTGTCTTGTTTGGCCGTTAGTAGCTAGTTGATTGGAATTCTACAGAACACAAGTCGTTAGTTTAAAATATAGTTATTATTTATGAAGCTGACTGTATCTTAGCCACCACTAAATTATTGCTTATGTCATCCATGCGCATCAAGGATGAAGTATCAGAATCCTCACAATCGGGTTGATGTACAAATTCCTTCTATCTCAGTGATGATTTTCTTCTTTGGTAAGCTGTTATTCTACTCTTAGTAGCTGTTCTCTTTATATACTGAGTTTTTGTTGTATAAAGGTATTGGAAAAATTATAGTTCTGAATGTGGGTTCAAGTTCAATATTTCAAATACACGACTTGGGATTAATAGTAGAGAGCTTTTATTTAAAGCATAGATTAAGGTTCTCCAGATTTTGCACTTTCAGAGAGTACAAAGACTTTTCCAGAATTTATTATTCCCCCTTCCCCAGCCTCATTTCATTATTATATTGATATTGCCTTCAATCCAACATATTAGCAACTCAAGAACTCAAAATTACCTCAATTTTATTATATCTTTGATAGCTAATTGCCAAGTGGCCTATCCTTATTGTATGCAAGTTCCAGAGCTATTGAGTATATATTGGTAGAGATATAAGTATTTTACATGTCCCATTTCTCTCTTGCAAAAGTGTCCCATAACTATGACATGTCCTATAATTAGGTAAAATACGTTAAAGCAAAGAAAAGAAAATATTAAAAGAAAAAAAATAAAGAATAATATGAAGAAAAAGATAGTAAAAAAAGCAAAGAAAAATAGTAATATTGATATCAAAGTTCACACTCCACCTACCACCCACTTGCCTTCAAAGTTCAATCTCATACCTCCAGCTGTAACCAGTACAGGTTACTAGTTTAGGTATGGATTTGTTTTATGTATTTGTTTTAGGATACAAGTTCAGGAGACTTGTATGCCTTGTTAGTTTGTTTTATGTTTTGTTTTAGAATACGAGCTCAGGAGACTCGTAAACCTTGTTATTTGATACTTGTATTGTTTCAGGACACAAACTCTGGAAGTTCGTAAGCCTTGTTTATTGTTTGATTGTTTATGGGTTAGGTATCGTTTGATACCTTAGGATTTGGATATGATTGATGCGAGATAGATTATTGCAAGTGTATTTAAAAGACCTGTATCTCTCCGGACTTAGAGAGATCAGACTTCGACAGACAGAGTTTTCATTATACTTGGTTGAACAGTTATCTTCTATTCAGTTCAATTCGAGAATCTTTGAGCTTCGCATAGGCCTACAGTACTTGGCCTTCTCTTAGTAGTTTCAATAAAGTAATAGAGTCTATTCAATTACTTGTTGGCGTCTCCGGTACTTGACCTCGTTTATACCACCGGTTTGGTTAGAGTCAATACCGATATCTGTTAGGCATACCGGAAGGCTTAGCCTTCCCTTAGTGAATAAAGACCTATAGTTACCCTACCTTAGGATTCTGAGTTGAAAAAGACAAGCCAACACCCCCCTCCCGCACCAGCATTGGGACGGCGCTACATCGGCAGACGCCGCCGTAGTTGCATCCCCTCACCAAAGACATGGTCATTAGAGCCCTCCTCGTAACCCCGAATACGTCGTGGCCGTCCGTCCGACCGGATCCCGTTCGCAGGATATATGAGGGAAGACCTTTGGCGAGCTTATGCAAGTGGTTGGGGCCAAATCGGTCCACGTCGCATAAAGTTACTGAGCACTAAAGACAAGAGTCGCGAAAGTGGTCACTAAGTAACGGGACGTTTTTACGGACAATGGTTAGGCAACACATTCTATACTCCACGCTCTCGCAATGAAAGTCGCAGAAGTGAATGGTGTTGTCGGATGAGGTAGTCTGAGCCATCAGGCATACCCACACTCACACACGTCAATAGTATCTTACGGATACTGACGGAACCATTCGATAACGATATGACTATAGAGGGATAATGGCTATTGGAGCGATTATCATGACAAGTCTATCTTATGCCTCGCAGATGTCGGTTGCAGAATATGTCTGCAATGCAGAGAGGTTCGATAACAAAGCTGGCCCCTTTGTTGGTTCGATCATGGAGACCATTCTGCGTATGCAAATGGTAAGCAAGACTCCATGCTGACGAAGATGGATCGTAACCAATGGACTGATGTGTGGGAGCACCGTTAGTTAATTCCATGGTGTTGCGATTCGGAAGTCGAAGTGAGATAACAGAATTGTCAGGGTCAAATGGTGTTCACACTTTTAGAACAAAGCTGGAGTTTGTTAGCAGGTACTTAGTTAGTATGAGAACTGGATGTAGCCCGCGACCACCCAGACGCGGCATATAAATATCGAGGTGCCTCCCGAGCTATTAGACATTATCAAGCAACGGAGAAGAGATCTTATCAATATAAGTTTTTACGCTAGAAAAATCTTTATCGCTTTACCTACTTCTATTTTTGAATCATTGAGCCTTCCTAGACAATCTCCGTCTACGATTAAGATTATCGGCCTGAGTTATCTCGCAAGACTTTGAGATAGGCTCCCGCCTAACAATATCCCTTTGCAAGACCGCTATCCCCACGGGAAGCGGTTACACCAGCTGTTCACACCTTTAACTATCTCTTCCACCACCTCTCCACTTGGCCACAAATTAAGCAATCCTCATAGACTAAGTTCAGATTGGCAATCTCATCATGGACTTTTATGAGGACTGCCAAATTGTAGACAGACAAATCTTTAAATAGTAGTTTGGCTGCTTTCCTGATTGGTTGCCCAATGACACTATTTTGCCACATTACGGCTCCAAGAATCTTTGCATCACACTCAATGCATTCTTCAATTGATGTATATGACATAGGTAGTAAAGCCTGCACCTTGCATTTGATCCCTTGGCTTTTACAAATATAAAGGAAATGTTTGGTCACGGCTAAAAGAGCACAAATCGCTGTTATGCGGGCATTCTCAATTGTTTCTAATATCTTATTAGCCATAATTCTAAGGATTATTGTTGTGTAACGTGTAACGTGTATACATGTTCCGGTAACTGTATACCGGAGCGGAGTGCAGAATTTTGTATGTTTAGTTTGATTACTTTGCTTACTTTGGTTAGTTTGATTGTTTTACAGCCCCGGAGCTATATTAGGGCCCGGTAGCTTGTGTTAAGTTTAGTTTTGCATGTTTATTGTTTTATTTAGGAACACAAGTGAAGGAACGGTCATGTAAGCTGACGATAGCATTGAGGCAGTGTTATGACTCTTAGGTTTCATGTGGGATCACAGGACATGCAGGGCAAGGTGCAATGCCCGGTAATGATTGTGGTTGCAGGATATCTGATTACTATGGCCTGGGGGAACTCTTGTATTTAAACTCATCTCCTGGCTAGCAGGAGAACGGCAGACTTCAGCAGACTCTTGATTTATGAATATACTTGGTTGAACGGCGATCTCAGAGTTCCACTTACCCTTTAACTATTATCCCTCTTTACCTTCGAGTTCTCTGAAGCCTCCCTTAGACCTAGCGCTTGCCGGTCAACCGCTAGCCCTCTATTGTACCTTTTTGTTATACAGGAGTAAACCTCTTACAGTTAGATAGCGAAAATACTAAGAACTCCCCAAATAGTGTTAGATCCCATCTCCCATTCGAGTTTCAATTAAGTACTGTCATCATCATCAACAGCCATCGCATCACCCTCCCCTCCATTATCCTCATCACTACTATCATAATTGCTGCCAGTACCCATTAGCACCATCCTATGACATTCAGCATAGAACCCCTTCTTATCGTAAAAGAGTGTAAAATACACAACAACTTTCTCCCCTTTAATGCTTACTCTTTGACGCAAGCATTCATCCATAGTTTCAGAACCTCGATAAGGTTATACTTATCGGCCAACTTTGCAATATTGTATAAGTCATCTGAATCAACATCCTTTCCAACACTCCTACAGTGGTGGTGTAAAATCTTCAATATGATATCAAGTTCTATAGAAGTCAGAGTATGATCGGAGAGTGCAACCTCTAATAGCGTCCTGATAGCAGGAGGAATATCGGCTACTGGAAGGTACTGCCATAGTATAGTTCCCAAGATCGGGGAAGCAAGAGATTGGACCTTCGACAACACACCAAAAGTGGTTAGGGTAGGAGGGTGCACAAGAGAAACATCAGCCTGATGATCCAATATATAACTTATCTTCTGTATTGCGGTACTAGAGATGACTAAGAAAAAGGGGTTTTTTTAAACGGCCGGGATGGGAGGGGAGGGGCCTTTCAGGATACCAGAGGTTTATTTTTTCCTCAACCTTGGAAGATCAAAGTTGCATTAGAAGAAGGAGGCGGCAAAAGTACTCATCTGATAGAGATGGGAATCGTAACTAAAGGGGTGATTTAAGAGACTTGAACCCAGAATCTATTACTGTAGAATTAAATATCTTAGGAGGGTTTTTTTTTCTTCTTCTGCTATAAGAGGATTGAAGTTGCCTTCAGAGAAGAAGGCAAAAGTAGGGGTTCTGATGGTGGTGGGGATCGTAGCTGAAGGAGAGATGTAAGAGACTTGAACCCAGAATCTATTACTGCAGAATTAAATACTGGAGGTTTTTTCCTTTTGTTTTTTCTTTAGCTACTAGGAGATCTAAGTTGCCTTGGGAGAAAGAGGTAAAAGTAGGGGGTTCGATAGAGGTGGTAATTGTAGCTGAAGTGGGGGGAGATGTAAGAGACTTGAACCCAGAATCTATTACTGTAGAATTAAATACTGGAAGTTTTTTTGTTTTTCTTTAGCTGCCGGGAGATCTAGGTTGCCTTAGGAGAAAGAGGTAAAAGTAGGGGGTTTGATGGAGGTGGTGATCATAGCTGAAGGGGGAGATGTAAGAGACTTGAACCCAGAATCTATTAATATAGAATCAAATACCTGAGTTTTGTTTCTTTTTTCTCCCTCCTCTGCTATAAGAAGATCGAAGTTGCCTTAAGAGAAGGAGGTAAAAGTCTAGTTGCCGAGGAGCTTGTCGGAACTGACTTTTCTATCCTAGTCCATAATTTCTTCACAGGTTTTCCATGGGGTATAGATCGAGCTATGGAGTTATCCGCTAGCCGCTCTATTCGGCCATGAGGGAGAACCCCCACTTTGTCGTTCATATATCCCTCGTCAAAGGTGTACCATTCTACGGCCTTTATGTTGGATGGAAGTTTTATTGCAAGATATATCTGTTCAACCCACATATGAGAAGTCGGCTTCCGAAGAATTTACCAAACAGAGGCGTTTTAAGTAGGGTTCTCCAACCACAAGAGGCCCATAATTAGCACCTCAGGTTTGTCTGCAATTTGCTTATTTTGTTGGAGAAGCAATGCTGAGGAGTTTTTATTTTCGTGTCAATTGTAGATTCAGGAGCCTATGCAGAAGAATCAATATGGTTTCAAATTTTCTTGGAATGCAAAGTCGGATAATGTACAGCATGAGTTATAGCATATGAGTATTATGGGTTTGGAGCTTCATGGTGAGTGCTCTGGTATCTGTGGTTCAAAGACATATCAGTCTAATGCTTGTGGTGTAGTAAACACGGTCACAGACTTTTGTTCCGAACGCGGAGCCGGACCAGATCGAGTGCATATTCTGGTCTCTGAAGGGAATGGAAGAGGATGAGGGTGGTGAGGCTCAGGAAATGTTTGTATCATCATTTAGGTTTAGGATGTCATACCCCATACTTGTGCAATTACTGACAGGTTTAGAACTCGTATGGGTATTATTACATTGGTGGATGAATACCATAACGATCCCAACCTTTGCCTGAGATTCCGCTGCGAGTGCAGGGCCGACGTCTAAACCAAGGTTCCAGAGCTCGACATGATAAACGCACTGATCAATACTGTGTAGACTCTCGATTCAGATATCCTCAGTGGATGGGAGGTTAACTCCAGCTCTAGGGGCTACATTATCAAGCGTGCCAAATAGCTCTCCATTCAGCTCCAACATTACTCCACTTGAATGAGAGAGGTTCTTCTAATCTAAACTACAAATCAACCTCTGCAACAACCTCTCCCGCTTTAACATGGAAACCCACAGCAGGTTCGGCAAAGAGTCCAATCTCTAAGGTCTTAATACCAACTCCACTATCAAGATTACCGGAAGACACATGGTAAATATATGGCGAGCCGTGACCTCAGAGCTTAGCTTGCTGGGTTACTCCATGGAAAATGTTGTGTTTCACTTATTGCATCAGAGGTTAGTGATATCCTGTGAAGCTGTCGTTACATCTTTCCCTAATAGCTAACAAAACTGCAGGATTCTGCGCTATTCATTTAAAGTCTTGACTGGGTGGTATTCCAGTAGGTCACCATTCCTGTTTGGGAAGGTCATCGATCATAGGGCGAGGAAGGTGCAATTAGACTTGCAGATTTTAGACTGGCAGGAGCTTATTACGCGGACGAGGTGAGTTTCGGGATAGGGTTCATCATTGGGTCTTGGAAAGCAGCGGATCTGCCATTAGTGAGCGGACGAGCCCACCTTCCCGGTATTGGCTTTGCCACTGTCGATGGATGCGGTGCAGTTTAAGGTTGAATCTATGATGTTCTGAATAGCAAAACCAGAGTCCTTCATACTGGTTTTCCCGAGTAATGAACAGGTAATTACACTTAGGCATTTGAAGTTACCAAGTATACTGAACCGCTTTTAGGTCGGACAACAGAATTTACTTGAATGCCTGCCTTAGGTTATGAAACTTTTCTCGAGGTTCTACGTCAGCCCAGTAGTCGTTCCGGACCTTTAATCCCTATACCCATCCATGATTGCACACAACTACTGCTACTCTACATTCTTGGGTAGAATAACCCCCGCAGCGCAGCAAGGATTAGATAGGCTTCACAAGACTTCTTTACCTTCCACAACTTCTAGAGCTTTGCAAGAAGGATTTCAGTAGTGAGCCTTCCCCTGTCCCCCTCCCCTCTACAGCTCAAGGTTAATATCCAACAACGCATTAGTCGCCCCAAGCGGAATAATGTACATTAGCCAAACCATCCACAAATCCCTCCTGGCAAAAATGTTGACGGAAATCCTCGACACCTGCATTATGATGAAGTATGGCATGAAGTATGACAAGAACGACAAAGTCCTCCAAAAGCTGCAAAACAGCCGTCAGCTAACGCTAAAACTCATTGCGAACGTAACTTACAGGTACACCTCAGCCTCCCACACCGGGCACATCCCATGCACTGAGATTGCCGACAGCATCGTCCAGACAGGCCGCGAAATCTTAAAAAAGACATCCGCCTAGTCCAAAAAAGACCCAGAGTGGAACACAGAAGTAGTCTACAGCGGCCGGACAGTCACTTCATCTAGGTGGAAGGCCGCACAAAAGACGAAGCCTTCCGTATCGGGGAAGATATTGCCGCGAGGGTGACGGAGGCGAACCAGCAGCCCGTCAAGCTAAAGTTCGAAAAGGCCTATCACCCATGGATTCTCTTGGTCAAGAAGTGCTATGTAATGTGTTTTCACATGACTAATGGTAATTAGTCATAAGGTATGTTTATGTTCCACACTATGAAGTCAGTTGACTGATAGTTCTCACATGACTCGCACTTGTGCATTATTGTTATGTTATGATTGGTTGATGTTTCAATGACTCATGATTGTGAGTCATAATAATGTAATGACTTTCACACATGACTCACATTATGAGTCATGAGTTTCACTCATGTGATGCATTTTGCCCACAGGACCTGTTTTATGTATTATGATTATGTTACACAGTGACTCATAGGAGTCAACTGATGGATTTCGGGCATGACTCGTTATGAGTCATAGGACCACGTGATCATAGTTATGAGTCACCAAGGTTAGGGTTGTTGGCATGAAGGGTCTATATAAAGGGACTTGATCACAGTAGTTAGAGCTCTTCACACAACTATCTTTGTACTTTCTTACACTATACTTTCAATACTAACCTTTACCTTTACCTCTCGCTTGTATGCAAGCAACCTAGCTCTTAGCGTCAGAGCAACCAGGACCTTGTAAGACAAGGGACCTCCCACATCTGTGTTGCAGAAGGACAAAGATCAAGAACGTAGACTATAAGATAGTCTAACTACGACTAAAGGCTATAAGATAGTCTAAGCGCGAACGAGAACTATAAGTTAGTTCAATATCTCCATGTAAGCGATTCGTTACCTTTTGCATAGATAACCCCCACTGGGTAGGATTCTTACAGAAGCCCGCAGAGCAGATGATTGAAGAGGCTGCGCTCAAGATCCTCTTCAGAACCAAGGACTTGTCACATGTCAAGGTTTATTGCTTGAGGGAGTGGATAAAGATCAGGAAGAGAAAGGTGTCCATTCAACATTTTTGCTTCGTGAAGGCTATTAGGTTAGGGGCTTATGTGTATGTTCACTCTCATGAAACAATTATTTGAAGCTTAGAAATGTGATGATTATAAAGAGCGCGAGAGCATCCCTCCCTTCTGGCACCCAACTCACTGCAAATCAAATAGAAAATAATTCCCAAAACGCTCTCAATACTCTGAACATAATCTATCTTGTAAGTCCACCTCTCTCTCCCTTCTCTTTCCCCCCCTCTCTCATACTTAAAATTAAGATATATTATCATCTCATTAGACCTGCTGCTAGCTTTCTTATCCTCTTCCCCTCCTGAATTTCCTTCCTTGCTACTGTATTCTTCTTCACCACGCACCTTTATTCCTTTCTCTCCTTATCATGCACCTTCTTTTCTTTAACCGGATATCCTTTTTTACTCTACTGACCACCTCCACATGTTTGGCCAGCAATGCAAAATTGCTGGCATGTGTAAATAGGTCAATCAAGTTACGAATAGCTTCTGTGACTTCCATCACCTTATAAGCCACCATAGACCTGTAAAAGAAAAACCAATCTCCTATTTCCAGCACAATCCCTATCCTCATCTGCCATAAAACAAGATCTCCATCCCTGAACCTATCCCCAAATGGTGCAACACAATTAAACAACCATTTATCATCTATCCAATTCTGATGACAACAGGTTGCAGAAATAATCCCTTCATTTAAACCCACCCCATGCCAAGCTCCACAAAGTAGCTTCAGCTTCCTCCTCCCATCCACACTCTTTTCCTTCGCCATCTCCTTCACCACCTTTCCCTTCATTTTGACATACTACGCAGGACAGAGGAACCGCAACCGATTGCTGCAATATCCAAACAGCTCTTGGTTTTCCCTTAGCCACTCTCTTTCATTTTTCCCATCCTGCAAAAGCTTGCTGCCCTCAACATACTTTTTCCTATAATCTGCCCACACAGAATAAATCCTACTCCCATGAGTGCCCCTTGCCAACGGATCCCTACTACTACCGCTAGTCTGTGCACGACACATACCAAAGGTTTTTGAAAAAGTATTCAACGTTGTAAGTAGATGAAGTGGAATCTTAAAATGATCTCTGAGAATAACACCTTTGTTATCATGAATTTGCAGGGAGCCAAGCGAGGAAGGGGAGTACACGAAGGTCTTCAGGGCCGCTCACTCTTTAGCAATAACAGGAAATATCCCTCTGGATTGTTGGCTCGTATGCTCTAACAGAGTCTCAAACAAGATGGGCGATCTTATATGCAAAAGACCAGCCCCTTCATTCTTCCACTCTTCGTATAAAGTCTTCACAACTGACTTTAAAGAGGTTCCCACTGGCAGAGGCAATGGAAGTGAGTTGCGGGTTAATGCCTCTATGGCAATTAAATGTTTAACGCATTTCTGCATAATTTCTAAGTTGGATATAGTACTGCACTCAGGGTCCAAACTTGACAATGTGGTATAGGTTCAAGCAAAAAATCACTGGAAGGACTTGGTACTTACATCTTTGAAAAGAGAAAGAAAATAAAAAGGCAGTTATAAGATACAACTCTTTCTAACAAACAGGAACGATTCTATTCCAAAAGAATTGAAAGCAAAGAAGGAAGGAAGGAAAAAATAATCGTAAGAAGAGAAAGTGAAGTGTAGCAGAAGAAGCAGAATATATCTCAGTAATAGAAGAAGAAGGAAATAAACTTGGACTGGCACCCCCCTTCTCCTGCTGGTGTTCCGAAATATTTCCAGAAATTTCCTATCTGTCGAAAACCGCTGGGAATTTGAGCTGTTTGAACTGGAATTGGGTTGGTGTCGGTAGAGATAGCTTGCTGTGTATGTGTAAAGCTAAATGTACTACTTCTCGGCAATAAATACTGTATTTGTTAGGGATACCGGAAATGAGACTAATGACAGGGGTCAATGAACAGGGGCTCAACGAACAGCCTGAACAAAATCTCAGCTTACTAAGTGATTTATAGTAGAGTGTTCGCTGAACCCCCCTGTTCGTTGACCCCTCCCCCATATTATATTTATGGAAATATGATACAACAGTATTTTTGATTTACCTTATAAGCTATTTTCATGAAATACTATAGTATTTTTTTTACTAGTACCTGCCGAACAGGCCCTTAATGTTTTTATATATATATATAGGGAAAAGACATGTTTTTCCTAAAGACTTTTTTGCTAAAGCTCAAACCCCTTTGACCAATAGGTACGAAATAATTGATATATAGACTGCAGTTGCCATTCTGGCTATTATAAGGAGAGAGGAAAAAAATCTAGTATATAGGAGGAGTGTAAGTCGAGCTGTGATTTCATTTACAGCAAAAGTACAGTACGATACCGGTATAATAGGAAAATTGCCATTTTTCTTGCTTACCAAGCAGACTTATCATAATTTATATTTTTTTTGGTCCGGCGGGGTTCTGTGGGGCATCGGTGGGACAATGCATTCTTCGTGTCTTACATAGGTGGCTAGTGGCTATTGAACCGAAACTTCGAGTGATATCTATGACGTCGGGCAGATGCCCGCTAGTCCGCATCTAGGTATCAAAACTAGGCACAGGCACGCTTCCCTGAACCCTGTGCACGGCACAACCGAGAAAAGCACCCGGAAAGCTTAAAATGGAAAACTGGGAGGAAAAAAGGATCATCTCGTCTTTCATTTTCCCATCGACCTGCTGCCATAATAACCCCCCCTCCCTCCCCCCATGGCGGTAATCCTCACCACCCCAGAATCACCAAACCCATACTTCAAAATCGCCGCGCTGGAAAATAAAGGGCTAGGAGCAATCGCCACGATCACCATCCCAGCAAACACCCTATTATTCTCCGAGCCACCACTGCTGATTATAACCCACTCCTCCGAAACGGGCAGATCTGAGAGAGTGGATACAGCATTCGCAGCACTGTCCGGGGCGTCAAAGACTTTATTCCTATCCCTCGCCGGCAGCGTGGAGGCGGGTGTGGAGGGTGTGTGGAAATGTAATAATTTCATGCTGACTTCGGATGGACTTGAGAATGCGGTTTTTGCACTTGCCAGCAGGATTAATCATTGTTGTGATGGGGGTGAGAATGCGTATTGGAGGTGGGAGGGGGGTGAAGGGAGGATTGAATTTTGGAGTGGGAGGAGGGTGGAGGTTTGGGTTTTCTTTCCTTTGTGGGGGGCGTGGTGGAGGGGGTTGCTAATGTTGAGCTGTGGTGGTCGGGGGTGTTCTATAGGAAGGGGAGGAAATTACCCATTGTTATAGACCGGATTGGAGGATGGGGACTAGGAATCGGAGGTTGGCGTTGATGGGGGAGTATGGGTTTTTGTGTGGGTGTGTGGTGTGCGAAGGGCAGGATGACTGATTGGTTTCTTGTCAGGCAAGGTTCGGTGATGTGGGATATGGCGCCTGGAGGAGGGGCTTGTACTCGGGCAGTATGATAGAACCCTTTGATGTTTTATTGGGAGGTTGTTCGTTCTATTCCGGTTATTGTGATCAATGGGACTCCCGGAGTTAGAGTACTAGCAGTTATCGACTGAAAACAAGGTTTAGGAGGTTTCCTATTATCGCTGGGGAATTCGTTCTACACACATAGACTGTCTCGCCATGCCCCATGCAGGCCCTCGCCTTCCAACGGGAGAATACACCGACACCCCCCCTGTGATAGAGCATATCTTAAATGTGTGGGTCTAACCTTGATTCGGTTTGGAAAGCCCTTCGAGGAGCACTGATTCTTGTATTGCCGATTCAAGTTTTCACAGGCATAAATGTTATATTGTGCCCAATCTATTCGTACTATCACCGAAAACAGGCTCGCAATACCCGAAATAGGAAAGAGGGGCACCTTCGCCTTGTTTTTTTTCCCCAGAGGTTTTGTTAGGGGGTGAGGAGCACGACCCAGGCTACTATAGGAGCTCAGTTCAGTCTCTAACGACCGAGCAGCACCGTATACACCTTCTCCGGTAACACCAACCACATAGGTATTCTTCATTATACGATTTGTTCTCAGCGAATTAACCTTCTCTGAGAGAGTTTTTTTTTCGGGGGTGTAACCATCCCACCTTCACAACGTATCATTCGTAAGATCAGGGTATATTATTGAAATTATACTTTTGGATATGCACTTTCTACGTATTCGACTAGACTACGGCAACACTAGTTAGTATGGCTTAGCTCTGCCTCAATGCTGTTAAAGTTCAACTTATCCTGTTTTGCATTCCCTTTCGTTACATGATCAATAAATCATGTACGCAATTCTGTTCTCATTTGTTTTATCTCGGATTTCCGTTCCTCTCTGCATACATATGTTCCTGTTTCACTGCATAAATAGTCTGTCCTCCGGCCCCCTCAGATAGAATGTATCTCCCAACCATCTCTCGTTCTCTCAAGTTTCCGGTATAGGGACTATTTCATATTTTTCAACATTCCAAGCTTGAAGTAAATGTAGTGTGTGGTATTAGATATTGTGAGTTGCTTATGGTTCGTGCAATCCAAAACCTGCGTAAGGATTTTAATGGGGTTTAAATGATTATACAATTCAACCAAGCTTATCATGTGACTCAAAAAAGCCTCTAGATTGTTCTTCTTACACTCTCTACAATGTAGGGGCTTTTTTTAAGTTCTTGAGAGTCCTGAGTGATATAACTAGTCTCTGGCAAGGAGCGAGGAGAAACAAAAAATAAGAAGAATATGTAACTAAACGACAACTTGGTGCAATTATCCTCCCAGATGTGTTTCCCCGATATGCCCAGGGATTCCTTGAGTTTTCCGACACTTTATAACACCTATTATATAGGAAAAAAAATGTAAAAAAGGGGAACAGAAAAATCTACAACCATAAAGGAGAAGGGCAAGTAAAGATGGGGGTGAAAAGTTTCCACACTAACCCCCCCTGGCATGCGCTAGCCCTGGGCTTCACAACCACTTTCGTTCTAAGGCAAGAAGAAAACAAGCAATAGGATGTGACCTTGTAAGGAAAAGCCATGATATTTATCTTACTAACCCGTTAATCTTCTTGTATGCTCCGAATAAGCTAGGTGACAAACGAAAAAGCAGGAACTGGAAAAAGGGTGGCTCTATAGATATCGAACAACCGGAGGGTATCGTAGTTCTTTCTGTTGGTAGATGAAATTCGCCGGGTATGGAGTGTGGAAAGAAATTCTCCCTTCGTGGCTCATCTGATCTTAAGTTTCACGCAAATCCCCCCACCCCCCGTGTTTGCCTGGCAATCCAGGCTGGCCGGCCGGAAACCCGGCCCACCCAAACTCCAAGTTTCCTAGCCCAGCCCAGCCCAACCCAACCTCGGTGTAAGTTAATCCAAATAGCTTGGACACAACCGCGAGGCTTGACTGCAGTTTCTCGAGGCTGCAAAAGTGCCACAATCTCCCTATGCCCATGCATACAAGCTACTACGAGCGGCGTTTGACCGGCGTTATCTAGCTTGTCAGGATTGATGTCTTTTCGTGTGAGTAGCCGCCTCATCACCGCCTCGTACCCCTTCTGGGAAGCCCACCAGAGCGGTGTCCGACCATTACTGTCTGGTTGGTTGGGATTGACGTCATCCCGTGTGAGTAGCAGTCTCACTATCTCGTCATGCCCGCAAAAGGAAGCCCACCAGAGTGGCGTCTGATCAATTTTATCTGGCTTGTTAGGGTCGACATCGCCCCGTTCAAGAAGTAGTCTCACCACCTCCCCATGCCCGAGATGAGAAGCCCACCAGAGTGGTGTTTGATCCAGGCGATCTGGCTTGTTAGGATCGACATCGTCTCGTGCTAGCAGTAGTTTCACCACCTCGCTAAACCCCTGAAAAGAAGCCCACCAGAGTGGCGTTTGATCAAGGTGGTCGGGCTTATTAGGATCGACATCGTCTCGTGCGAGCAGCAATTTCACCACCTCTTCAAACCCATGAAAGGAAGCCCACCAGAGTGGTGTTTGATCAATTTTATCTGGCTTGTTTGGGTCGACATCGTCCCGGGTAAGTAGTAGTCTCACCACCTCCCCATGCCCATGAAAGGAAGCCCACCAGAGTGGCGTTTGACCAAGGCGATCTGGCCTGTTAGGGTCGACATCGTCTCGTGTGAGCAGCAGTTTTACTACCTCCTCGTTCCCCTGACGAGCAGCCACATGAGGGGTGTGCAAGCCATGCAATCTGTTTGATTGATATTGCACTCCTTCATCTCTATTAAAGCAGCAACAGCCTGAACCATTCCGAAGCACGACGCACAATGTAAACCGGTAAATGGGTAATGAGTCAATGAGGCAGAGTTGTAGCGCTCTATATGGCTGCCAAGTACGGTAGAAGATATGTGGCGATTATACCCATTTGGTAGCTCCAGCGCAGGAGGTTTTGTGCTGTCTAAGAGTGCGGCCTTTGCGTGGCTTCCCCAATACAAGGAGGAATATTCGAGAAACGGCATATATCTGAGGTTCGGGACTCTATCGACGGGAAGCCCTTTGATCTTCTCATAATTTAGGTAGGCCAAGCATGTCTGCGCAAGCGTTTTGTGCGCATCGGGCAGGATACCATATCGGGAAAGGTACTCTTGAAGTGTGTAGTGGATTAGCCGCACTGTTGATGTTTCCTCGTCAACCACAACGAGCCCTAGGCATGACCCCAGCACTGTATCTTGCGGCCGGATGTTCTCTGGGTCTAGATCCGTGGACTCTGTCTCTACCGCAAGAGCATATTGGAGCTCGCTAATCAACAGGGGCCTCTCTGAGTGGGATACCCACATCAGCACCTCGATCGCCAGTCTTGATCGATCACCCTTCTGTTCCCTTATTCGCTGTAGCGTTTGGGCGTACACACTGCCCAGTTCCACACCGATTGTGGCCACCTTCTTCAACAGCTTCTTTCTCTTAGCGACTGAGGTTTCGCCCAATATTGCATTGATGTTTAACGTAGCGAGTAGAAACCTTATCAGAGTATTAATGAGTAATCTAAATTTGTAGTAGAGGGGCTGCTACTTACATTCCTGAGCCTTTTTGCAAGATTGTTTCTTTGATATCATTTTTCAGACCTTCCGTCATCAACCCTGGATTCCGGTCATCGTCCTCATCCATCTTCTGGCTTAAAAATTTAGCGATATCGCCTTGGTCAGCTACGATGTGTATAACATGAGCCCCCTTGGTGAGATGCTTGTCAAGTTCCCCGCGGATATATGACCTTCCGGTAAGAAATAGCCGAGTATTCGGTGAATCGTGAATAATCTGCCGTAAAGTGCGAAGAAACCCTGGCCAATCCCGTGGCAATAGCTCGTCGACTGCGTCAAGGCAGATATATACTCGCTTCATGGAACCGATTACTTTGATCAATAGTTTCAACATATCCGGTAATCGGAGACCTTGTCCAGCTCCCTTCTTAGCATCCTCAAAAGCGCTTTGTATTTCTTCGGGAATCCTCGCTGCCCTTAAAGCAACCTGACCGAGTAGGCTCCCGATCATATTTACAGCCGATTGGTCCTTCCGTGCCTGGTAATCGCAATAGATAAATAAAACAGCGATATTCTGTCCACGGGCTTGCTCGCGCAGGGTGTCTACTACCAACGAACTGATTTCATAACTTGTTAGGATCTCTAATGGTTTCTAGAGGATGCTCAGATACCTTATATAGGTTTTGCCAACCCCTTGACCCCCATGACATAGCAAGGTAGGATTCACTGAACCGTCTTGACCCTTATGCCATGACTCAAACTCATTCCTCCGCAGAACCCAATCCCCAACACCATCGAGCCGTCGGTTTCTCAAATCTTGATGTCTTCTATGAGGTTCGAGTGGCGACAGCCATTCTTGGACCCGTAGAGACTCTGCATCTTCCTTCACATTGATGGTGGTGGTGTTGTAGCTGTTCAACACATTCCCGACGTGTGGGTTCGGGTCACCAAGGATTCTATTGGTCACGTTATGATGGGCACGGGTATGCGATATGCTAGGTTGGTGAGGATGGCCACAGGGACTTGGTCCTTCGTATCCCGTTGCCAGTGTATCCATAGTGGGTAAGGCTTGGTCAGTGGTGGGATGGTAGTTTAGCTGTAGGGCAGCTTATCGAGAAGGTTGGTGGGCCTCGTTGTCAACCGAAGCAGAGCAGGGCTCACTTTTTATGTGGTGGGCTGGTGGCTATTTCACAAGCGAGCGCCAGCAAATCATCCCCATTCCCTGGAAAATATTTTTACATCGCATGAACTCTACTCGTCAATTCATAAGGTATGATATCCGGATATGGAGAGAATGCTTGGCACCTAGAGAGATTATTATCCAATAACTTATAGCCAACACAACTTACGGCCACAGAAGCCCTGACTGCGGAGAAAGAAACTCTCGCATACGGTATGACTATCTGGGTTGGCCCCAAGGAACTTTCTAGATACTCAGATACTTTACCAATTGGTGAGTAGGTAGGCTACCGTTGAAACACTTTCCTCTCAAGAATCTACTGTAAGTTCGGTGGGAGATTTGTATTGCAAGAACACTCTTTTAATTAGCTGACCTAGGTGAAAATATTGGTTTAACTTCTTAGGCACAGTATGATAACTGATAGCACTGAAAGTTGAACACAATATAGCTTTAACTATAAGATGAAATTTCAAGCTTGCGTTATCGAGACAATCATACAGGGAACAATCCTCCTCTATATAAAGTTATACCAACCCTTAGTCACGTTCTTAAGCCCGCACAAAGGAAATATCCATGATTCACACATTCTGCTGCACTTTGATGTACCGGTGGTACGAGCGGCGAGCCAAATTCACCCATTGCCACAGTTGAGGTGGCACGTAGAGAACTACTCGAGGGTTATCTTTGTCGGTTTTCCAATATTTGCTGTAACTCCCCTGTAGACTAGGCTTGTATCGCAGCAGACACCAGCGGCTTGAGCAAGTAGGGGCTTTTGAACTAGGCCACTAGCGAGTGAATCCCATTAACAAAGTATCTTGCATCCTCTGGGGGGACACCCAGCACTCTTACCTGCCGACAGAGCATCCCCATCGAGTTTCTATTCCTCTAGCCTCAACGGCTCCCAGCTTGGACCCGTAGTTTATTGTTGCAAGTTGTACTTAGGGGGAGACTGTGTTACAAGCGTTCTACTATCAGGCCTCAAATGAGTGAACAGTTTACTATGTCACTTGAGTTGTTTCCTCTCATAAGGTGCATTGTGGGTCTTTTTTTTTTATTTCACAGGGGCAAAGAACATCTTTTTTCGTTAAATCTTTCCCCCCTTTCCTAGATAAGGAAATCACGCACCACCCACCCCCCAGGATCCCCCATATGAGATGCCGGTATTACGGGGGAAATACTAGTACTATAGGAAACAGGAAGGTCGTTCAGCTGGTATAGGCTACTTGAGTAGCGATCACAAGTTTCTGCTATTCCCTACGGCCTAGGCTATTTTTCTCCGTTCAGGCTAGCCTTGCCATGAGTTTCAAGTACTTGCATTAGTTCTGCCAAAACTGCAACCCTGCAACCATGCTTCAGCAATGAGCAGGTAATTTTTTCACCAGTATTTCAAGCCGCCAAGAAAGAAGCCGCTAGATAAGGTATAGTACTAGTACACTATTCAGGATGCCGTCTAAAGAGATAACCTTGTGATCTACAGGCTTTCCATCTTTGTTTCTCACCCATGATGAAACTAAAAGTTTTAAAAGCCACATACCCATAGCTAGCCCCAGCCATTATGGGAAACACTGAAGGCACTCTAGTCACACTAGCGCGATGAATGGCTTCCCACCCGGGCCCACGACAATCCTGCAGGATTCTCTATTTAACAGAATGCTAAAAGCACTAACCGAACCCGTGGCGATCTCCTATGATCAGCACTTGGGGAAATCACTATATAGACGACACTCTCAATCAACTATACCCCAAAATATAAACAAAACTAACATACTTAGTACAGTTTGTATGGGAAAGAAACCTAGCTCTCTTTAGTCTGCTCATGCACACTGAAGCTGAGTTATGATTTTTTGCAGCAGAGGATTCAGGGTCCAATATCAGTTGTTTCAATATTGTAATGTCTACTAACTTATAATGGTAAATATATATATAGATGTAGTCCAGTAGTTCATCCAAGTCAACAAGTTTGACACACATTCCTTTCAACCTTACCAAAGACGTGTTGGATACCTTGAGCTGGGTTGGGTGGCCGTTTCACAACTGAGTGCTAGGAAATCGCTTCTATTCCAAGGAAGTGGATTACCCTATTTTCACAATGCCAGCAGACTGCCAAGGAGAAAAGATATCTATAGCGTACCAGTAAATTACCACAGGTTCCCCGCTTAGTAAATATATATCACAAGAGAGTCTTTTTAATGAGCTGGTCTGGACAAGCACTATACTAGGCACTAAGGCCAACTTTTTCAAACCTCCCCCGACCGACTTCAGAACCTCCTCGGCCTGTAGGAGAACGGTGTTTTCTCCAGCCACTGCACCAACCGTTGGACAGACTTTTTTCCTTCACCCCAACCTGACATACTTGTATCTGCCTTAGTTACCGGTACTTGCCTTATTCACCTTATCCTCGGATGATTTCGGCTAACCAGAACAGTATTGGACAGACTTTTCTGCATATCCTAGAGTCCTGGCCAGTGTCGCCTAGATGTAAATTGTATAGCCTATAGTAGACAAACTCGGAAAACACAGGTTGTAAACACAGAAATTGAATGGCTCGAGTCATCAAACCCCTCAATCTGAATTCCTGAGTTCCTTGCCATGTTTCCGGTTCTCGGCTTCTTTTTTATATATTGTGCCTGGACAAAATTAACTGAGCAACGAATGCTCATAATTTTCTCCATGATGTTGTTAACCTCTTCGATACAACCACCCCAATCCAACCGAGAAAAATAAGTAAAGATAATTTAAATACATAGCAGTAATCAGTACTTAGTATATATACCATCCATCAGCATTAATAAAAAAAACAGAAGGTATTATGAAGTAGCTGCTGAGTGCTAATGATTTTTGTGGGGGTCCGGAAACGATGGGTTGTCACGCTCACTAGGTGATCGGTTAATTTTGTCCACGCACAATATCATACATAGGCTTCGCCATCCCCACCGATGATACTCAATAAATCACAACGTGTAACTCGCCCTTTGACGAACCCCTCTATATCCCTCCAATTCTATCTCACTCACTTCAATCAAGTGTTCATCATTGACATAGGCAATGTCCTCACGGGTGTTTTATACAATCCCAAAGAAACCAATTTTGGGGAACCTGAATTGCTTATTTCGCCAACCTTGCCCAGGAAGATGTCTTTTTGGTCCTCGAGCTCATGTTCGGTCATAGAAATCATATGGAGGGATATGGTTTTTACTGGCTTCCCTCAAAATATACTTGAATAATCTGTGATTGTTAATCTAAACTAGAGTTCACTTTTCCGTACCCAACCATCATCTCTGGGAGGCAATTATCCCTACCTTCTGAGACTGAGGCCTCATAGCTAGCCTATCGAGACTTCCAGTGGGGGGCGGCCAGGTTTAGTAGTGAACCAACTGCCGGTTCTATAGGCCGGCTGCGGTCCCCACGTAAGTCTCACATGGCCCCCCCAACCTTCTAGTGAGTTCTTCTAGGAGGAAGGACGGGGGCGGAATTATTTCGCATGCCTCTTGATCTGTTTATTTATTTATTTATTTATTTGAGCGAGCTGAAACTCTACGCCCGGCAGCTGAAAACCCGGGCGGACTGTGGGCCCTGTCTGTCCCCTGTCCCCTTCGTGGCAAGGTCTAATAATTCTCCCCAAGCCCTCACCCCCCTCACCACCCTGTATGTTATGGGACTAAAACCTGCCTCTCACTGTGTCACACCACTTTATTATCCACAGCTCGAGAGCCAATTTACCTTGGCCACCTTATATCGATAGGCGACTCCTACCCTATGGACTTTAGGATAAGGCGCTTAGCCGAGTGATGTTCGCTTGGATTGTGGAATGAACCTTTCATTAATAGAAGCCGTGGGTAACCCCTGAAGAGTAATTCCCGAGCCGAAGGCAACCCACGAATCAGACCCCAAGGTTTCTGCCTGGGTCGTCCATTCGACTTCTTTGACTTTATTTCCGTGTTGGGATGGCCAGAGATGAAGTCATGAAATGTCACTTATCCCACTCCCCTCAAAGGGGGAAAAGCTTTCTCCTAGCTTTTCCTTCTTGTCTTTCTTTCGCCTCATCCGTCGCTTCCTGTTCCTAACTTTCCTCATCCCCTCCCTTCCCTAACTCAACCTAATCATGAACTTCATCGTTTAATACAAACTCTGCGTCTTCATTCGAGCCGTTCCACTCTGCTGGGTAAAACCCTCACTACCGATCATTACCTCCGTATCCATTATTTTTAGCCCGTACGGCACCCGAACTATGAGCGATGCAATCTGCCACGCAGCTGACAAAGTAAACATACTGTGATCCCTACAAGAATGAGAATGTTAAAAAGATTAGGCTAAATCTTCCATGCACCTTCACCGCTCTTCATTCTTAAACGGTGAGAATTGGATGGAGGTATGCGGATCAGATGCAGACTCATACAGTCAGTCGGGTTTTCATGTAAATTTTCTAGAAAATCGCGGGCATTCTAATGATAATCAATTCCTGTAGTTTTGGCGGTTTTACTTTGTTGTGGAGTTTACCAGAGTAGTCAAAGAGAGCGCTATAAAGAAGAGTTTGAAAGAGATACCTAAGGTGGAGGAAGGATGAATTACTTCGGTCCTGTTCTTGGTACTTGGAGGACTTGAAGTCACTGACTTAAAAGCCCTATCACATCTCCAATTTGAAATGAGAAAAATCAAATCATCCTCGGGCCCTACCGGACCGGTAGAGTACCCCAGCCCACCTACATCTCCCATAGGGAGTCTACGGGGTGGAAAAAGGACCATCTACTGCTGGCAGTACGTCCAGCCCTACCTCCATCATGGACTGACTGGAGGGTTCGGAACACTAGCCACCGCAGCTCAAGTGGTATACCCCCTCTCCTCTGTTATTAGTAAGTTAGGTCCCAAGCTCTCTTTTCCTAACGATGCACTATACGGTGTCTTTCCATTCCAACCCAATTATAAAGGAAGTTACCCTTACTCGAGTATGACAGGGAGGTTATTTAGAGGGCACTATCCAGCAAGTCACAACCCAGAGACCGGACCCGTGCTAGATGTTGGCCAGCTGCGTCATGGACCGGAGAAATACACTGCCAAGCGTAGATATCTACCAGCTTGAGTTTCTTGTCAGGGTGGAACATGCAAGCTGCTCTCCGTGAACATTATTCAGAGTGCCTAACAAGCGGGTCCTTAGCGGAATAGTTCTTTCCTCTATTGTTCAAGGGTCCATTATTCCATATCTTCCGCTGTTTGTTATTCTTGCTAGTTAGGATCTAGTCCACTACGAACTGTGCAGCCTATCAAAAAAATTACCTGATCGGCAAAGACTCTTCATCTATTCACACATTGATGGTGTTGTAGCTGCTTGACACGTTTCCAATAATCTTAGGGCTTGTTTACCTATAGACTGCCATTTAGCAGCCCGAGATGGGGCTGGCCGTTAACGGGTGCTTAACGGTTGGAGGTGTGTGGAGGTGAGTGAGCAAGCAGATGGCTTTTACCTAAGGCAGCGTGCAGTCCCGAGTCTGGTGGATTTTTTTCAAACGCACCTCGGAGACAACGTCACGTTTTGACCGTCTAGCTACAAGAATGAAAATTGGGTATGTAAACACTTTTGCGCAATCTATCTGATAATGGATGCCGGTTGAGACTACACCGTCAAGTTTTATCACCCACATTTTGGAAATAACTAGTTAGGTAGATGGGCCCTTATTCGAGTAAATGCGGATGCCCTTGGCCACGCTACTGTCGTGACTGGTACTTGGTGTGCCAAATTAGCCCGGCTTACTACTGAAACTGATACTCGGTACCCTGTTGGTGGTGTATTCATGGCGGATGGGATTCGGTCGTAACTAAGATGATAGTATAACAGTATGCTGCTTATCGAAGAGGAAAACAGATGTCTCGTTCTCTCAACCGAGGCGAGTGAGACTCATTTCTCTTGCTGGGCTGGGCGGCTGCTGCACAAGGGAGAGTCATCAAATCATTTCTGTTCCCAGGAAATAAATTATCTTATTAAACATGGATAAGGTGACGAAGTCACGCAATTACCAATTCCCTATCCTAAGTTAATATATATATACCAAATTCATTACTTGCGGAACATGATGAGCTAGTGGGGTAACAGTTTGCGGATCCAGTGTAGCTTCACAGAGCTACTGCCACCAGTTAGAAGGGGAAAAAACAGCTGGTAATTTTATATGCTATATTCCCTATGACTCTTTCACCCGATTACTTTTTGAAGAATAAAATATGTTGTGAGCCATTGCAGTGGTTGGCTAAAACTGTGAACTTTGTATGGAAAACCAGGGGGGGGGGGCCGTCTCCTCAGTAGCCAAGATCGTACAGTAACGCACTACTAGTACTTGTCATGCTAGCACATATAGAAAAACAACCCGGGATCTCAATGGAGGCGTGAGGGGGGGTGTATAGAGGTGAGTGGTTATACAAGCAAGGGTTGGAGTAGGGAGGTGAGAAGGTCCAATTTAGGTTTTGAAGAGCCAAGATTAATTAACACCGTGGTTACAGGTAGAAATATGTTTTTCTTGAAACTAATTTGGATCCTCCTCCTAAGTGCTGCTCTCCAAAATCATAGGTGATGCCGGCTATCTATATCTAAGACCATGCATGGGGTTTGGCCTATTTGGGAGTTTCTCCTTTTCGTCAAGGTGATGAAGTGTGGCTTGTTGGATGGGGGTTTTGTTTCGGGGGTAAGGGCTTTTTAATAAGTTGGCTTTTGCTGGATGGGTGAGAGTGGGAAGTGTGGGCCATCTTCCGGATCCGGCTTCAAGCCCGTGGCTGCAGGGCTATGGTCTATGGGCATGATCTTGATTAAACTGTCCTTGGTGGAAACAAATCACCGTCACTCCATACTCCAGTTAACATCTAACTTTCAATCGTTTTTTAAGAGTCGTCAGAAATACTTGTATTATACTTCATATCTTTTCTCCGTCTCTATCTAAATGGCCCTCACATGTACTCTTCGGATAGGGTGTTGGGGGGGGGGTGTTGAAACCTACTACGGCTGGCCTAGTGTTTCGCACTCTCACATGGAACCACCTGGTGTTTGGAAGTTTCTTTTATACGTTTGACTTATATAGTAGAAACACTGGAGGATTGGAGATAGAACACTCTAGCACTAGCTACCTACTATGACACTCTTTCTGTATCCATAGTGTTCGAGATATGAGACAGTGGAGGATTTCCTACTTTTTATCCAGTTCTTTCCTTTTCTGTCTCTACGATTTTTGGCCGACTTTGTCTTTATAAAAGACCCTATTGTTCGTGTTTCTTTTCATAATAACTCTCATTCACATCGTCTACTTCTTCGTTCACTCTTTAGATACAAAAAATCTATTCTGTCTCTCCCGCTCGCACAGTTGCTCCTGTTCGGAAGTGAATACAACGGTAGTCGCCTATTCGCCCTAAAAACTTCACAGGGGGAAGGGGAGAAAAGGGAATTATGGAAAAACTAAACAGACAATGGATCTGCGAATATATACAGCTAGAAAGCAAAGGAAAGGAAGCAGATATGATGGAAATTCGGAGAGATACTGACTTATTTGAATATGATGGAACAGAAACGCCCCCACTAGCGCCCAAACTCTAGACTATGAATAGAAATGGATAAATTTTGACTTAACTACACAAGAAAATCAGGGTGGAGGTTTAGGCGTGTATTCCCTTCTATCATACCGAAAGGAAAACATGAAGACTAGGATTCTATCGCAGGCTTATTTGAAGAGAGAATTAAGGGCAGGAATTTGGACAGGGGGTGAGAAATTTGTTTGAGGGAGGAAGTTGTAGTAGGGGTAAGGTGGAGAGATGCGGTGGGGTGATGGGCGTATTTGCGGAGGTGTCGGAGGGCTTGGGGAGATGGTACATAGATTACCGGTACCGGTATTTGTTATCGAAGGGGGTAAGGAGAACAATAGCTCCTGGCCCTTATGCGGGGCCGGGGGTGGCAGATTCCGGGGGCTGGAGGAGCGCTACCACTCCTTTGTGCCCGTTCTTAAGAGCCCAAAATAGTGGCGTTTGGCCGTCTTTCTCTGGTTCGTTGGGGTTGACGCCGCCTGGTCCGGGCAGTATTTTCACCACTCCCTCGTGTCCATTGCGAGCAGCCCACCAGAGTGGTGTTCGGCCGTTGATATTAGGTCTGTCGGGGTTGACCTCGGCTCGTTCGAGTAGCATTTTTACCACTCCCTCGTGCCCATAGCAAGCAGCAAGCCAGAGTGGTGTTCGGCCGTTATTATCCGGTTGGTCGGAGTTGACGTCTCGTCCAAGGAGCATTTTCACTACTCCCTCGTGCCCATTCCAAGCAGCAGACAAGAGTGGTGTTCGGCCGTCGTTATCCTGTTTGTCTGGGCTGATGTTGTCTCGCCCGAGCAGCATTTTCATCACTCCCTCGCGCCCATCCCGAGTGGCCCACCAGAGTGGTGTTCGGCCATTGCTATCTGGTGTGTCGGGATTGACTCCGTCCTGTTCGAGCAGTATTTTCACCACTCCCTCATTCCCTCTAAAAGCAGCATGATGGAGTGGCATTCATCCACATTTATCTTGTTTGTCGGGACTAATGCCACTCCGCCCGAGCAGGGTTTCGATTACTCGCTCTTGCCCATTCCAAGCAGCCCAATGGAGTGGTGTATTACCCATAAAGTCCATTTGGTTGATATCACAACCTTCCAGCTCTACCAAATAGGCTACAATCTCAACAATCCCGAAGAAGGATGCGCGATGCAGACCACCAAATAGGGAAGGTTTATCGAAATCCACAGCATACCCATACATCTTCTGTGTTTTCACGAGGATTTTAGTGGATATATGGTGATTGTAGTTCTCAACTAGCTTGAATGCAAGTTGTTTCGCGCAATCAGAGAGGTTCCTTTTTGCATGAACTCCCCAATATAGAGAAGAATATTCGAGAAATGGGGTGTCTTGGGGTTCGGGGGAGGGGCTGGTCGAAAAAGCCTGGAGGTGCTGATAATTCAGGTAAGTCATGCAGGTTTCTGCCATTGTCGAGTGAGCTGCGCTGAAAATTTCCGGATGAGTCCTGAGGTATTCTTGAAGCGTAAAATAGATTAACCGGACCGTGGAAACCTCCTTTTCTATCACAACTAGTCCTTGACAACAGGCCAATAATGCACCTATTGAAGGAGCATTGTCGACATTGAGATTTGGCGACCCTATTTCTATCGCTAATGCGTGGCACACTTCCTCGGCTTTCAAGGGCCTCTCGGAGTGAGATATCCACATCAAAGCCGCCATACCAAGTCTTGCCTTCTCCCCGCCTTGTCCCTTTATCCGGCCCAGTGTTGCGCCATAAGCGTCCTCCAAGCCTAAGCCATCGACCATTGCACTGAGCTTTCGTCGCCTGAGATGGATTGTGGGTTCCTGCAGGATGGCATCGATATTTAGCGAAACTAGCAAGAATCTAGATATGTATCCATTAGTGCATGCTTGAGGGAACTTCCGTGCTGTGGTTTCTACCTACATTTCGGATACGTTTCTAGGGATTTTGCTTAGGATATCGGCCTCTAGACTGTCATCCATCGCATCTGGGGTTGTGTCATCTTGTAGCCTAGAGTGGAGATATTCAATAATATCTTCTCTCTTGGTACTGATGGATAAACTCTTCACTCTCCCGGAAAGTCGCTTTCCGATCTCGGGTATAATGTAGGGTCTTCCAGTCACGAATATTCTAGTGTCTGTAGACCATTGCAGAATTTGGTTCAGTGAATGGAGAAGCTTGATTCGATGTTCCGGCACACATTCGCCTAGAGCGTCAATACATATGAACGTGCGCTCATTGGAAGAGGCAGTCTGTAACATCTTGACGATATCGGAAAGCCTAGGTTCCCGCCCGTCGATAGCCTTTCTTTGTTCTTGGTATGCTCGGGATATCTCTACTGGGATCTTCTCAAGTCCGCCAACTACCTGTTTCAGCAGGGCGCCCATCGTGCTCGCGGAGGACTAGTCCTTTCGGGCCGCGAAGTCAAAATAAAAACATGCGACGGTAGCGCCTTGTTCCCCAGCCTGATCACACAAGCTGTCTATTACAAGCGAGCTAACATCGCGGTTGGTCAGCGCTTGCCCTTTTTATCTACTCCCCGAGGTTCATCCTTGTTACCTAATATATGTCTTCCCGACCCCGGGGTCCCCATAGCAGAACAAAACTGGGTTTTCAGATCCATCTCCCTTCCTGCCGGCGTGCCAGCTTCTAAATTCCTCAGTTTTTAACAGCCATTCCCCTATATTTCCGACTCGGCGCTCCTGGATGTCTCGATGCCGTGACTTAGGATCTAGTGGGGATAGCCAAGCTATGGTATTAGATCTGTCATCGGTAGTGAAAAAGTTATTCGACACACTAACATTGTAGCTCGTGTTAAAAGAGTTGATATTATGGCTGGGGGATCGCGACATTTTCTCTTCTTCGCCGGTTCGGGTAGTGTAGGTTATGGAGGATGGGGTTAGTCGGCTGCTCAGACTCCCGGGGGCTGAAGATTCAATATCTTTATTTAAACTATATAGTTAGGGCGCGACTACCCATCCAGGCTTGCACAACCCTACGGCTGAAGAAAAGCGGGGTCCCCGTGGAGCCCGCCGATTGTGGGGCCACCTAACGGTCTCCCGAAGGTCGGTATCCTGCCTGTGCCGAGCCCGCCCCACCCGACCCAAACAAAGCCCGAGCCACCAGGAAAGCCCAGACCATTCAAACGAAGTTATTAGTCTAATTTTATTTTATTTTATGAGGTTAGTTATTTCCAATCTTTATACTTGAGAGACATAGTATTCAAGATGTCCTAATTCTAGGAAACACTAGAAAGGAGAGGTGAATAATAAGGATATGGTAGGTCACTTGCATGGGGGAAAATGATGAAATATGATTCGCGTCATCAGCAACAAAGCTGACACGTGAGAGGTGGCTTACATCATTGAGAGGGATCGGTGGGGAACCTCTAACAAAGCTGGGATAGGAGGAAATGGAAGAAGGTCATGCATAATTAAAGGGCTAAGTGCTGAAGAGGACAGTTACTCATGGTATGCCTAAATTTTGGAAAATATCATCAGGCTAAGATGACCTTTGTAGAATCAAAGTAGAGGTGCGCAGGGCAAGGAAAAGAGGTATTAAATGAGACGATGCTGAAAATTTCCCAACATCAGACTCACCCAGGGGTCAAACAAGTCCTGGGGTTCACAATTTTTTTAAGAGATGTGAGAGATATCACGTGACTAGCTAAAGAAAAGTGACCAGGTTTTCTTGGGCTTTTTCGAGTATCTTGGGCTCATCACCTGGGCTACCCAGACTGGCCGAAACCCCCGACCCGGCCGGACTGAAAAGTTCGAAGCCAAATTGTGAGGCTTAGCATATACTTATCGCATAAGGATAGGCGAGAGTTACCCTACCCCGGGATTCTCCTCGAGCAACGTATCATACTGGATACTGTGGTGGGTGCCCATAGGCCTGGCTTAGCAGCGGCCTCTAGTAATAATAAAAGATTATTGAAATCCAAAGCAGGGAATGCCAGGCTTGTTTAAGTTCTTCCCGTTTTACGTGCAGTAATGCAGGCAACAAATATTGCCCTGAGATTCCTGAACACCCTAAAGCGCCTGGAATTGAATCCTCCGATTTGGTATTAGGACAAGTACAGCGAACCTTACCGGTATCAATGGATTAGTCAAAACACCTAAGTAACGTATCACCTAACTTAAAGCATTGCAGCACAGCTCTTCCTGAAGTCAATGCGGGTAAGAAAGCCCCCTCGTTCCGGATTCTGAGATAAGGACCACCTAAATCTATGTCACACTGTACCCCTTCAAATAGCTAGACTGCGCCAAATCGGCACTACCGAGGATTGATCTTCCATAACCGTGCCAAGGTTACCCCATTCCTATTGCATTCATAGCGGATAAGGTTCGGTGACAAGCAAGATAATAGTTAGCAATGCCCTAATTTATCGAAGAGGGAGACGGACGTCTCATCGTCCCAACCAAACCAAAGCCGGCATCTTTCTTGTGCAGGGGCTCGCCGATTAGTCTATTTCACAAGCGGCCGCTAGAAAAATCATTCCTATTCCGAGGAAATGAATTAGCTCATTCTCACATACGGTAGCAAGTAAACCACTTCTAGAAATAAAATCTATCGCCTCTTGAGAATTTACTAAAGGTTTATCAGGTAGAAAATTTGTATCATATCACAAGAACACCCTTTTGGTGAGCTAGCCTGGGAAAGTGATGTACTGTGGTATCCCAAGAACTTATGACTTCGCGCCGCCTTCCATATTCTAGCAGGTGTGAGCTACCCATCACCTGTGCCCGAGCTGTGACGCACATATCCACTCCCAAGTTTTATTCTATAATACCTAATAGCTTCAATTTCGAATACTTGCTACGGCTCACTGGTAAAACAGGTCTGGCAGTACGTGAGATACCTGCTTCATGAAAAGGGGTTTCGGGCGGGGATTAATAACTACGAGCTCGCTGCCGGAGGGGAGTGGAATATAGGTATAATCTTCCTTAAACTATATCCTTAATAGAAAGGAAAAGCTCTCTTAACTTCCGATCGCTTTTTATGAGCAGTGAGAAACACTTGCGCGCTATATCGTTTTCTCTATCTATATCTAAATAATCCTCACAGTCTACAGTTCAGATGGGGTGGTAGGGGAAGGGGAAAGAGGGAATTGCGGAAGAACTAAAGAAACAACTGATCTTCAGAAATCAAGGAAAAGAGAGCGGATATGATGGAAATTTTGACCCCCTCTATCGCGGCTTGTTTTAATACAACAGAAATACCCCCCGCTAAGGCCCAAACTCTCGCCTCTAGAATATAGACTCTAAAATATAGACAAATATTAAATCTTGACTTGATTGCATAAGAGAATCCGTAGGGGGTTGGACGGGTAGTTCCCTTGACCAAAAAAGAAATATTTCAGCTCAGGTTGTGTCGTAGGCTTATTCTTGGAGAAAGGGGGAATTGGCGCAGGGTGGGAACTAGAAAGGCGGAAGAGGTTAAGCGGGAGTGAGGGGGGAGTCGATGGCGGCGATGGCGGCGATGGGGGTGCTGTGGAGCTATTCTAGTCCTTGCGGGGATGGCACACAGATTGTCCGAATTTGAAGGCGTGAGGGGTGATGGCTTCCCCCATTTACGGCAGGCCGGGAACGACAGATTCGGGGGGCTGAAGTAGCGCTATCACTCCCAGGTGCCCTTGCTCAGTAGCACGATCGAGTGGTGTTTTGCCATTCTTATCTGATTTGTTGGGGTTGACGTCGCCCCGTCCGAGTAGTATTCCCACCACCCCCTCCCGCCCATTCCAAGCAGCAAGGTAGAGTGGGGTTCGGCCATTGATATTTGGCTTGTCGGGGTTGACGCAGCATGCTAGCAGCATTTTCGCCATTCCCTCGTGCCCAAGGCAAGCAGCAATGAAAAGTGGTGTTCGGCCGGAGTTATCTGGTTTGTCGGGGTCAACGTCGTCTCGTCTAAGTAACATTTTCGCCACTCCATCGTGTCCGTTCGAAGCAGCCCGCCAGAGTGGTGTTCGGCCATCGTTATCTGGTTTGTCGGGATTAACCTCGTCTCGTCCGAGTAGCATTTTCACCACTCCCTCGTCCCCGCTCGAAGCAGCCCGCCAAAGTGGTGTTTCGCCGTTGTTATCCGGTTTGTCGGGATCAACGTCTTCTCGCCCGAGCAGCATTTTCACCACTCCTTCGTGCCCGCTCAAGGCAGCCCGCCAGAGCGGTGTTTGGCCGTTGTTATCCGGTTTGTCAGGACTAACGTCTTCTCGTCCGAGTAGCATTTTCGCCACTCTCTCGTTCCCGCTCGAAGCAGCCCGCCAGAGTGGTGTTTGGCCGTAGTTATCTGGTTTGTCGGGATTAACGTCCTCTCGTCCGAGTAGCTCTTTCACCACTCCCGCGTGTCCGTTCGAAGCAGCGCACCAGAGTGGTGTCTCGCCGTAGCTATCTGGTTTGTCGGGATTAACGTCGTCTCGTCCGAGTAGCATTTTCAACACTCCCTCGTGTCCGTTCGAAGCAGCGCACCAGAGTGGCGTTTGGTCGTCGTTATCCGGTTCGTCGGGGTTAACATCGTCTCGTCCGAGTAGCATTTTCACCACTTCCTCGTTCCCGCTCGAAGCAACCCGCCAGAGTGGTGTTTGGCCGTACCTATTTGGTTTATCGGGATTGACGTCATCTCGTCTAAGCAGCATTTTCACCACTCCGTCGTGTCCGTGCGAAGCAGCGCACCAGAGTGGCGTTTCACCGTAACTATCTGGTTTGTCGGGATTAACGTCGTCTCGTCCGAGTAGCATTTCCACCACTCCCTCATGCCCGCTCCAAGCAGCCCGCCAGAGTGGTGTTTCGCCGTCATTATCTGGGTTGTCGGGATTGACGTCGTCTCGTCCGAGTAGCATTTCCACCACTCCCTCGTTCCCGCCCGAAGCAGCCCGCCAGAGTGGTGTTTGGCCGTTTTTATCTGGTTTGTCGGGATTGACGTCGTCTCGTCCGAGTAGCATTTGAACCACACCCTCGTGCCTGCTCGAAACAGCCCGCCAGAGTGGTGTTCGGCCGTAGTTATCTGGTTTGTCGGGGTTGACGTCGTCTCGTCCAAGTAGCATTTCCACTACTCCCTCGTGCCCATTACAAGCAGCCCAATGGAGTGGTGTATTACCCTTAAAGTCCATTTGGTTGATATCACAACCTTCCATCTCTGTCAAACAAGCTACAATCTCTACAATCCCGAAGAAGGATGCACAATGCAGACCACTGAAAAGGGAAAGTTTATCGATATCCATGCCATACCAATACATCTCCTGTGACTCCAAGAGGATTTTAGTAGATATATAGCGACTGCGTTCGTCGAATAGCTTCAGCGCAAGCTGTTTCACGCAATCCGAAGGGTCCCTTTTTGCATGAACTCCCCAATACACAGATGAATATTTGAGAAATGATGTGTTTTGGAGATCAGGGGAGGGAATGATCGGAAGGGCCTTGACCTGCTGGGAATTCAGATAACTTAAGCAGGTTTCTGCCATTGTCGAATGAGCTGTACCGAAAAGATCGGGATGAGCCCGGAGGTATTCTTGAAGCGTAAGATGGATTAACCGGACCGTGGAAGCCTCCTTTTCTACAACAACGAGTCCTTGACAACAGGCTAGTAGTGTGCCTATTGAAGGAACATTGTCGACATTGAGGCTTGGAGACCCTATTTCTACTGCTAATGCGTGGCACAGTTCATTGGCTTTCAAGGGCCGCTCCGAGTGAGATATCCACATCAAAGCCGCCATGCCAAGCCTCGCTCTCTCCCCGCCTTGTCCCTTTATCCGACCCAGCGTTGCACCATAAGCATCCCCAAAGCCTAACCCATCGGCCATTGTGTTGAGCTTTTGTCGCCTGCGATGGATTGTAGTTTCCTGCAGGATGGCATCGATACTCAGTGAAGCTAGCAAGAATCTAGGATTGTATCCGTTAGTGCATGCCCTAGGTAGCTGTCTCGTAACTTGTTTCTATGATACATACATTTCAGAAACGTTTTCCGGAATTTTTCTCAGAATCTCTGCCTTCAAACTACTATCCATTGCATCAGGGGTTGTATCCTCTTCTAGCTTACTGTGAAGATATCTAGTCATATCACCTCTCTCGGTGCCTATAGATAGACTCATCACTCTTCCACCTAGACGCTTTTCGATCTCAGGCCGAATGTGCGGTCTCCCAGTTACGAATATTCTAGTGCCTGGAGAATTTTGGAGAATTTTGTTTAGCGAATCAAGAAGCCTGACTCGATATTCCGGCACACATTCGTCTAGCGCGTCGATGCATATGAAGGTGCGCCCTTTGGAAGAGGTAGTCTGTAACATTTTCACAATGTCCGGGAGCCGAGGTCCCCGCCCTCCGAGGCCTTTTATTTGTTTTTGGTATGCTTGCGATATCTCCTCCGGGATCTCCTCCAGTCCACTAACCACTTGTTTCAGCAGGGCGCCCATCGCGCTCGCCGGTGACTGCTCCTTTTGGACGGCAAAGTCAAAATAAAAGCATGCGACGGTGTGATTTTGTTCTCCAGCCTCATCACACAAGCTGTCTATCACTAGCGAACTAACATGACGGCTGGTCAGTGCCTGTCCTCTTCCCCTATTCAATGAGATTGGTTTTTGTTACCCAATATAGGTCTTTCCGACCCCAGGACCCCCATAACAAAATAAGACCGGACGATCGGATCCATCTCCCTTACTGCCGGTGTGCCAACTTCTAAATTCCTCAGTTTGCAGCAGCCATTCCCCTATACTTTCAACTCGGCGGTCTTGGATGTCTTGATGCCGTAACCTGGGATCTAGTGGGGATAGCCAGGCTAGGATATTAGATCGGCCATCAGCAATGGTAACATTACTCGACACGCTAATAGCTGTTGTGTAGCTCGTGTTAAAAGAGTTGGTATTATGACTTAGAGATTGCGACATTTTCTTTTCCGCAGCTTCGCATATTGTCGATGATGATGGGAGATGGAGTTAGTGGAATGCTGGAATTTTGTGGGGCTGAAGAGAGGCGGGGTCATTTGTGGAACCTCGCTAATTTCTCAGCACCAAGCTATCGACCTCCCCAGGCTCGTGCCAACCCTGTCCTCTCGGTGCCTACCCCACCGAATGGTTCCCTTCAGTTTGGAAAGGATCTTTGAAATCAGGAGCTGGGAATGGCACACCTGTTTAAACTCTATCCTGCTGTACTGTACCATGCAGTAATGCCCACTACACATTTTGCGCTGCGATGCACGAACACATTAATCGTGCCAAGGTGGTGGCGTCCACCACCCCCGGTCGCTCGCAAACTCGCGACCCTGGGGCACTCCAGAGGAGTGCCCGACAGCTCAACGATAATTTCAGGCTCAACGATAATGCTCAAATGATCTACTTTACACGACTGCGCCTACGCCCCTCCTTCCT
>Ga0307509_10001789_pt1 | contig 35648 bp, 38 predicted proteins | sample 10_EM_MG_FD_202245 | JGI IMG/M metagenome (GOLD analysis project Ga0307509, IMG submission 202245) | Populus trichocarpa ectomycorrhiza microbial communities from riparian zone in the Pacific Northwest, United States - 10_EM | ecosystem: Host-associated > Plants > Roots > Unclassified | place...
TATAATATTATTATTAATATGATATCTCGTCTTTACGAAAAACACTCGTTTTATACAATTACACCCTAATCAAAACTCCAGATAAGATTAAACCGATCGATAATCCTCAGTCAAAGTGGCGCCGCCCTCTCCCCACTCATACGGCCCTTAACCCGCTTCTCCACGGGCCCATCCAGCTCCACGAAACAAATCTAGAACACGCCCATTAGCACTACCCCACGCAGCGTTACAACAACAAGACGAACACACCAGCCCATATCCCATCTCCGCATGACTCGCCTAAACAGCCCTCCGTACCATTTCCTCCCAGCCAGCCTTCCAGCCGCCCCAATCTCTTTCATGATAACCGCTTTATTATCAAAGCAGCTTTTGACAAACTCCTCCACGGTACCCTGCTCCTCCAAATGCGCCCACCAACTCCAGCACTGGAACAACCAATTATTGAGCGTTGAGTACCAGATATCGGGCGAGAGCTCGACCTGCCGTGGGCCCCCAGGGTACCATTCCGGGAAATCGATAGTAAATGGGAGAATAGCAGACGCGTAGGGCCCCCAACGGGGGAAGAGCACACAGTGCCAGGTACTATGCGATGTTGAAGAGAGCGAGGAGTATAGGTTTAGGGGGAAGTATGTTTTAGGCTTGAGCTGTTGGATTTAGTGAGAGTGAATTGAGGGGGAAGGAATAGGGGGGGGGAACAATTCTACGGGGAGGTTTTGCTCTCTTGCAGTGGAAACTTGAGAGAAGGTTTGGTGGGGCATTTCGGTTGAGCTGGCTGTTGGAGCATTGGATTCAGGCATGAGGGGGCGGTTGTGAGTTGGGTTAAGCTTTTGGGCACGGGCATTGTGGATACTTGGCCGGGAGGAGCTGCGCAGGGATGGTGGCTTGCGGAAACATGAGCCATCCGTCGGGCAAGGTTCCACTTATGGATTGTTGTTATCAGAGTCGATGTTTATGGGTTAAAGTTGGGGCTAAAATAGGATCAGTATCTCCATTTCTGTAAGGATATTCGCTAAGGTTCCAGCTTTTGTGCCTCCAGCTTATCCACTCCCTTTACCGGTACGGCACTCGGGTGTAAAGGTGAGGTCCCCGTATTCATGACCGTCGGGGGGAAGAAATGATTTAATTTGGTAGTAATAATGCGAGGAAGAGTAAAAAGCATTGACCTCTTCAACAAAGTTTCTAATTTCCTGGGCCTAAACCTGTGATTCTATCACTCATGTCCTCCATTGACCCAACTCGACGCTTGGGGTACTCATTGAACCCATCTGGTTGGTTTGGGGGTACAAGCTACAGCCCTAGCATCCCGTTTCACAAGCAAGCCTGCTTAATCCCTCTCAGGTTCCAATTCAAACCCGCAGGTGACCCAGTCAAGACCACTACTACCATCGTTGATTCCCACTCTGGGGAAGGTTATTTATACTTCGATGGCATCATCACTGAGCATGACATTGAGATGATCGAGAGGGAACTAAAGGCAGCTCGGTTGAGGCCAGTCGTTCGTTTCACGTTTGAAAATCCTCCATTTTGCGTATCAGGCCTGGACCTGAACATCACTTAGTCGCCCATGATCTGTATACCGAAATTGTATATAAGATTTCATCAATACCCGGGCATAGCAGGCACTCAATTTCCCCAGTTGGGGCAACACGATTCCGGGCAGTGTTCTCAACGGGGCAGTCCGTCCGTCCTGGAGCTGGACGGCGGTGGACGGCGTTCAGGGGAACATACAACGACGCTACCAGGTTTTTCCATCAGAAGTTGTATACTCCGAATCATTTTCAGGAAAATAGACACAACTCTTCCCCATCCCACGCTTTCTCTCATATATGTAAGAGAAGTAAGAAACGTGGCAATAAGAGGATAGTAAGTAGGTAAGGTTTCTTGATTAAGCGATATGCCCGATGCCCTGCCCTAGCGGTATATTATGGGATATATTCTACACCTATTTATCTCTACTAGATAGCCTCAGCTTTCTTTTAATCTTGTTAGATGAATTTCTGGATTTGCTCGGGAAGGGTGTCATGAAATGATATTGATAGGATTCATAATCCCCCGTGGTCACCCGCAGTCACCCGTAGTCCCTGGTCGTCCCCGGTAGTCCCCCGCAGTCCCCTGCAACCTCTCACGCTAAAATGTCTTACCTTGCAGGGTCCGCCGTCCTCCACAATGACGGCCGCCCTGAGGTTTCTAGGACGGGTGTGGACCGCATTCTGCCGTCCCTTCCGGTCCAGGGCTCTTGGCAGTCCCCCCGCCGGGCCCTACGGGGGCCCCGGACCGTTGCGAACACTGACTCTGCTCATATCCCTAGGACAAGGAGAATGTTCCACTAACTTCCTTGGACGGAAAGAAATCCATCCGGTGATACTACCGCACGAGCGGAATTCCAGTCCTGACCTACCGACATTCTCATATCTTCCCCGCCATACCTTCCGATCCTCATTGGTTATGTGCGCGCACTCTCCACTTTAGTATACAACCAGGTATAGTAGTTCCCCCTTCGCTTGATAATGAGTGACAAAGGAAAAACTAATGATGTAAGTCAATGAGGTAGGGAAGGTACAAAGGAGATATGTGCGAGAGCGCAGTGAGCACCGGTGATTTGCAACACTAGTGCCGTATCATAGCTATAGGAAAGATAGGTCACAAAAAATACAAGCCAGTCTTTGATATCCTTTTGCCCTGTTGTATGCTTCTTTGTCCTTCTCCTTTCGAGCTCTCATAACATTATTTCGGTCTACGGCATTCTATTCTGTCTCTATAGCGAATCGATTCACCTTTGTTCCCTCAAACATATCAAAAGGGAGTGGGTATTCAAGGCGTGCTTGGATAGGTTCGCTCAATGTCGGCCGAAGGGGCGCAACCTCTCACTGCGAATTGGATTGTGTTTATCTGCGGTTGCTGACGAGGCGATTTGGTCCTTTTCGAAGGGTTATTCCATTTTCTTCGTTGCCTCTAGGTGTCTGATGTCCCGGCCGATAGACTGAGACTTCGCGCCGAAGCACATGGTGGAGATGACGTCCGCATCCATCTTGCGCGAGTCAGTCTAAGAAGGTATCGGGTATGCTTATTCGAAGCCGGCGAACTGGGTGACCAGTCTGTCTAATTCTTCGACCTTGTCATGGCCCCCGTTGAAGATTGCTAAGAAGGGGGCTTGTGTTCCCATCATGCCTTTCACCCCACAGAAGCCGAGATCGGAGCGCGCGCGGGTTAGGTTACGAAAGTCCCAAAGGAGGCCTTAAATCCAAATGCAGGCCCGCTTCCCGACCGTTGTGAGCCGTCCAGGCTGGCAGTGGGTGTACCCTAGTGTCGACTGGTCTTGTACGGCTCGGAAGACAGGAAGTTTTGGGAATTTCTCGCCCGAAAAACTTTCATTTAATTTCTATTTCACAATGATTCGCCGACCCCCCAGCACAAAGGACATAGGAAGCTTTACTGGGCGCCCTGAATATCGTCCTCTTCCCATTCTGGGGGATCCTGCCATTTACTTTGGACTTCCATGAGGGTAGCCAGCACGGCACAGTCATTGGGTGGGGTTATCTCCGCTGATCACAATTACGCCATCATGGCCATGGGCATATCTTGATAGCTCATGGTACAGCGAGGGGAAGTTTTTGTAGGGAGCTCCGAGCCTAGTGTGCATTCCCGGGCGTCCGCTCCTCCTCTATCCATTCCCGGACACCCGGCCACCTACTTTGCACCTTGAAGACCACGGCGAGCACGGCAACCTGATGGATGGTACCGTGGTACGCGCGGAGAGTAATTACTGTGCCATTACTGTGTCTGTGTTTAGATGCCTCGAAATAAGCAGTGGGATACACCTGGTCACCTCTTCGGGCACAAGCCGGCGGGACATAATTTTCTGCTCCGGGGCAGCGACGAATTTCCTCTGTCTTGGGTATAGCGTTGCGACCGTCCTGAATCCCGGCGGGAAATTTTGAGTGATCTTCTTAATCACCTTCACGAGATATACTGTCCTTTCCGTAGCTCAACATTGGTGGCGGCCTAATATCTTGGTATTTCCGGAGCCGTGATAAAATAATTGTAAAGATCCGTCTAGGAGGGTGATAATTTGCAGAATACGACATGCTCGTACTTGACGGGTATGTATTTCGACAAGAGATCATTGATGCGCCAAATGATAAACTATTTCACCAACAGGAGAAGTTCTGCAGGTCATTCGCCCCCCGTCTTATGGTCTTCTTCAAATCCATCCGCCACGACCACGAAGAATAGGAATTTCGTACCGCTTCCTGAATTCATTATGGGTGCCTAAGAGCTTAGAGTTCGCGAAATCTAGAAGAGAAAAGTATTCCGGAAGATCATTTTATAAAACATCTTGAGCTTATTACAGTCGGTCACTGAAATAGTGGATGTGGCTGACCTGAATATGAGTTCCAGACAAGATCACTCGCCGGTCAACATTCAAAGTCATCAATGCCTTATATGTTTGATTGTCTCGGTTTTTCAATCTTTGCCCCTCGTCGGCGAGTAAAAGCCTAATCTGTATGTTGGCGAGATCGGAGATAAAGATGATTTACGCAATGTGCCCCGGAGGGTGAGCGCCCGCTCGAGTCTCATAATTTCTGGTTTTCCGTCCAACACCATAGCCTAGAAACCAGTCAGGGTAAGTAGAAAAAGAGGAAGTGAATACCTAACTGTTAAATTTGGCATCTCCCTACAACTCTCCTCCAGGCGGTTGTTTTGGTCGTTCCAGCGCTCAAACCACAGCTCCTCGATTTGTTCTGCTTGCTTCCTGTAGTGTTCATACCATAGGGCTTCAACTTCCTCCATGGGATCCGAAGATGCTGGAACATGTGGCGAAGCAGGCACAGGTGGGCGGATCGCATTCCACACCAACTCCATAGAGAATCCAGAAGATGGAAAGGACCCCAAAATCTGTCCAACGCTTGTCCAATTGGCTGCATTAGGGTACGAGCAAGACTATGTCTAGAGGATTTAACCCATTCCTCAAGCAATTCCACATACACGTGGAGTACACTCTCATCCAATTTATTCCCGCAGCACTACTCAAGCTAACAATGTCATGCTATAGCCACAGAAGTTCTAGAATACGTAAAAGCGAATCCTACAATTCCACACTCTCGCACACTGTCTTAAGAAACGTAGGACCACGCTCCCGGGAATCAGCCCAATTGTGTAGTTCTTCCCGGACAGTTGACAAGAATTCGAATACCGGTGGGCCGAAACCGGCTTTAAGTGTTGACGTAGGTAGTTTCTTTTTCGATGCTGATATTCCTAAAAAACTCAGGCCTTTCAACCCTTCCAGCGTTGCTGCCGTCCATTTTTGAATAATTACTTCCTCTACTTGCCCGATTTCGAGTATCCCTCTCAAGTAGTGGTGCGCTCGCGTGTAGACGATCCATTCAAAGTAGCCTCTGCGAATGATCTACTTCTCGACCGGATGCCTTAATTCCAAGAAACATTAGAGGCAAGGCGTAAGTTTGATTGAAACCAGCACCCGGGCGAACGCGCTTGATAGAAGTATTCTGATGCAGGTAGAATGCAGACGCAGTGATGTGAGGGGGGAGATCCGCTGTACCTTTACCTTTGACGGGATCTAGTTGTATCGCAGGGTTAACGATTGAGGAGCGCTGTGGAGTGTGGAGCATGGCGGAAAAAAAAACTTTTCATGATGTTGGTTGACTAGTGGAGTGGTAGTAGCGATGCAGTTAGAATTCGTAAACCGGGGGAGGAGCTTGATTGTCTTATTCGAGATAGTATATAGAGGAGTAGAAGACTAGATAGTTGCGACAGAGCGAGACACTGTCAGGTGGGAACTGGATAGGTCGATTGATATACCGGTAGAGCAGAGAATATACTTTTGGATTGATATGGTGTGATAGAGTACTGGTATTAAACTGGCTGGTGTCGTTCACAAATTTAATCTACTGTGCGATATGCAATTGTCGTCAGACAGAAGAAAGAGTACGATCAAATTGAAGCTTCTTCTCTAGAAATGTGTTGGTGCTCCCCTTTGAGCGAGGTTGACCATCGTTTAACACCCAGTCCCCCGCCATTGACATTTTTCCCATATCCAGTAAAAGAAAGTGTGATACAAAAGTAAGGGCTTCCCGAGGATTATGAAACAATTGGAACTGCCGTAAAAACGCGTTAAGCCCACTCGAATTTACGGACAATAAACTTAGTCTAAAATACTTTTGCAAAATCGGAGCCCGCTACTTGTAGTGTATCTAGTAAGTAAGCCCACAAAATTACTCGCTTCACGAGTCCGGTGGAGGGTTCGCATTTCTGATGGCAGCTCCACGCTCTAGTTTCGACCATATATTCAATATTATTACCTCACCTCTAAAAGGTTCCACGAAGCACGGTATCTTTTGCAGCACTATCGTGATGGGGTATTTCATTGCAGCTAGTGATATCCTCGGTTGATGCACAGTCCGTAGAGCGCACACTCCTCCACATGACTTAGGCATGCACTAAACGAGTGCCATACAAAGAGCCCGGTCAGCCACAGGGTAGGCTGAGAATTTTGCATGCGAGAGGGAGGGAGAGTAGATGGGGGGAAGAGGAAAAGAGGAGCACTGCAATCGCTAACGGCAAGTGCAGAGTACTAGTACAGTAAGGACCAAGATAATTGAGAATATTACTACTCGGGGGTGGACGTAAATGAATGGATGGACAGGGGTTTGAGGTCCCCGTGCTCATGACGGTCAGAGGAAAAAAAATATTTAGTTTGGGAGGTATGATACTAAGAAGGGTAAAAAGCTTTGACACGGCCAACCCCTGTCCATCCCATCACTAACCACCCTACCATACCCGAGTAGCCGTAGTGTAATGCTGAAGTTGCCGGTGGCTAAGAAGTATCAGTACTGTACTGTACTGTAGGATACATTATCTAACTATCTCCAACTCATAAGAATCGGTTACAGGGATCAGACGCGCCTCCTTTCCTGATGCCAAACCTTATCTTAACCTCATATCATGAAATGCAATTATCCCTGTAAGTTCGCCCTTCAACGTTTTTGAAAGGAGCGTCAATGTCTTGGCAACCATGCAAGAGCAGCCGGTCGATAAGCTGCCTGGTTGTCCCTACCCCGGCAGGCAAGCCTATCCATAGAGCCTCCCACCTGCACCACAGTTCTATGGAAGGGTTCAGTTAGCCTCCAATCTCGTTTCGGTATATGGGGTACACATCATGACAGCTTATCGGGAGTCTCTTTTGAAGGGAGCTATATACCGGCAATGGGTATAACCTGTTGGCCGAAGAACCCAGAGCGACGCCACTACGGCTAAAAGATTCCCTGCCTCGCGTAAGTAGGATATTATCATTCCGGGGCAGCCTGCTCAAACATTCGTTTAAAGTTAACGTACAGCACACTACAGATAAGTTGATCAAGTAGAAACTGCCTTCTATGCGACGCCACTGACACCTCCTTCTCCCAGGATCTCTGCCAAAACCTGCACGACACCCCCCGCTTCCCACCGTCCTCATCTTAGCAAACCACAAAACAAACAAACGACATCCGACACCGCGTGCTCCACCTTTTCCACGCCGATGCTCAGAAATTCGGCGGCTACGGGCTGATCGGGTTAGGGGACTGCAAGATAATCGACCGGGACGGCATTCCCTGTTTGATGCTATAGCATTAGTCTTGTCCGCCCCACCTGGTTTGAGTAGTCCTTGATCGTCATTTGACTTCGCCGTACCACGTCTCTACAAGATGCCCGGATTCCCATTTCTAGGAACATTAACCATCTGGAAAGGCTCAGTTAGCACACTCGATCGATGGGGTTACTTTGGCGGCGGAACGGCAGACACGGTAGTTTTGAGCAGGAGCCTGGACTGTCATATACCGAAGACGGACTCGATCCCTGGGCATTTGGAGGATGCAGTAAATTTATTGGCTTTCCACTCCATAGATTTCCCAGATACCAGAGCTTGCTCTCTCGAATGACATCCAGCCGCTTTCATAATATTCCCTGCCGCGCTTTCTCACCCATCCGAATTACCAAACATGTAAAGGTTGGACAAGAGCACTTTTAGATAACACATTCCTCCGCTCTTCAGAATATCTGGGCTTTGGACTCATGGAAGGTTAGCCCCTTAGCCCCTCCCCCCGCTGCCACACCCTATGTGTGGATCGGGAACCGGAGGAAAGGAATATCGAGCCCTGTATCACATTAGTGAAGACAAGGAGGATCAATTGAAGGGCTTTGTTCGGACAGCATGCTGTGCACCTGCCACTTGAGAACAGGTTCAGGATGCCAAGGATTAGGGCTGGGGTGTTGGCAGTGTTTGGCAGGATGGGGACGTGAAAGAGGTGGGTGAGGACTGCTCGGTGCCTTTGGCAGGTGTCACTTGGAGATTTTGAGTCTATTTTTCCCACCCCCGTCTACTTCCTTGCCATCTGTAGGGCAAGCGCGCACCCCTTGCCACTTCCTACATCCATGTTTATTTTTATTTCCTTTTTTTGTTATAATTATAGCACTTGTTTTTTCTTTCCCACCGAACTCAAAGATCAAGGCGGTATCAGAACGCTAGAACCTATGTCTATATACCGTAAGAACTGAGAATAATTAAACACAAGGTCTAGGCGCTGGAGCGGCTTCCGTTCACAAGGTCCGGCACTTTTTGCTTTTCCTCATCTTAAGCTAAGGCTAATATAGCCAGTTTCCACAGTACTTTTATCTCCCAGTCCGAGAGAAGGACTTTCCGGCCTCTTGCCACAATGTTCCATTATTCCACCTCCAACCTTATGGATGTGCGGACATTCGCAAAAATACCGGTATTGAACCTCAAAGCAACCTTATATCCTATTATCATCCCATCCATCCCTACATTCCCAGTCTAAGTGCGGAAGCGAAGTTTGGATCATTATTTACCCTACATCTGCCTCGAAGAAGTATCCAACCACTTGTATCCACAATACCTCCCTCACCCCAGTAGGGAAATTTCCCAAGTTAAACGGCACAAGCAGATACATCGTCCTCTTGCCGTGACTTTCAAATTGTTGTATTGTGTCCCCCAAGTCCAGATTCCCCGCTGTAACAGCAACCTTGAGTTATTGATAGTGCTGGATGGAAAGGTGGAAAAATTAGATAGCGATGGTAGAGATGAGGTCTCGGGAGCAGCAGGTGGGGCATAACACATTGAGTCTGCTTTTGCACAGACATGGTGTGATAGAAAACCGGTTTCAAGTCAGAAAGTGCTGCTCACACCTTTAATCCAAATTACTGTGCGATATGGAATAGTCCCCCGCTGGGAGAAACAAGAACCTTTTGCGGCAGCTACAGAGCCTTGAAATGCGAAACTAAAGACCATACCGGTAGGCCTACTCAGCCATCCAGAGAGCTGCTGGTGGCAAGTGATACGAGTGAGACCAGGTGCTGATATGTGACGGTGGGTATTTGTCGGCTAAGAGTGCAAACGCAAGTGCGAGGACGAGTACCGCCCAATACAGCACAAGCATGTATGTCTCAGGATCATGAGAATGGACTACAATAGGTAACCTTATTGCAGACATTTCAGGATGATGCATTAGCATTCGAATAACCTATGAATGAACGAATGCGTTACTCATTTTTCGAAGGTTCAACTCAAACACTACCGATTTCCCCCTCTCCATTCTTCACGAAAGTTTGTGTGTCTGCTATTCTCTTTTCCTTCAGTTATAGCGCCTTACATTGAGTTATGGTTACACGGAAAAGATGTAAGTATTGGTTTGCTTTTTTTAACAATTGCAGGCCAGCCCACCAGGGGAATTGTTTTGATCGGATATGAGGAAAACGAATGCAATTTACTATAGAGACAAGATGAGTGAGCGGTAATGTGAACAAGTAAAGACTGATGATCGTATAAGACAAGAGGGAAATACATTGTGCTTTTATCTTAGAGAAATAATATCAAAGGAATGCGACTAGAAAAACTTTTCCTCCACATGATACAAGTAACTCATACTTGTAACAGGAGTGCCCCAGATGTTGCTGGTGAGACGAGACGAAACATAAACTAATGCAGGACAGATACTAGGAAACAAAACATGAATCAACAGTGTAGTTCCAAAGGTTTCAAGAAATTGGTCCTCCGTCCTTCGACTGGTTGAGAACGACGAACAAGGACACCCTCTCGGATTACATCTCGGACTCGGCGGCCTTCCACTACATCCAGGCGAGCATGGATGGTATTCAGTTTTGGGTTCCTGGAATTGCACACTACACGAAAATAATCATGCCATCCTTGTCCCCGTCACGAACCCTCCAAGAGATGACAGTTCCGGGTTGCCCAAAATCTTCTGTAAATACCACAAGTACTCTGGCAAAAGGTTAGCTGTCCCCTTCTACTCAACAGCATATCCTACTCACCGTATCATACTAACATATATCCATAACTGTCTTAGTGGACCTCATACCTGCGCCCCGCGCAAATTTACCTACGAAGCCCTGAATTGCTCGTGGACTGGAACCTTTAAGACGAAGCAAGCCTTCAACAGGCACCACCTCACCATGCACCACAATGACTGTGTAGATTGTCCAGTTAAAGGGTGCATGGGTGTCGGGGCTCAGGGGATCAAGCGCGCAGATAATCTTTCTGCTCACATATGGAAAAAGCACTGTATTTCTCAAGCTAAGCTGCAATATAGAAATTAGGTCTGCTAGTGCTAGGATCATTTACGCTACTAGAGATGTTATCATCCGATGTCTTTGCTTGATGGAGTAGTCATTCTCTTATGACCTTCACTGTCTTCCCTTGCGTTTGTCCTATTTCCTTCCTGCTCTATTTTTGATTCTACGCCCATGCGGCAATTGCGGTATCCTTTCAAGTCTTTTTGTCATTCCATATTACGCAGCCTCCGATATTTGTTCATTCAAAAAGTTCAACACCTATTTATGCCTTTTTCTTCCTCCCACAACCCACTCCTTTCTCCTTTGTCTTTATCTAAATCACTTGGATCTCTGCCTTTCCTGATCCCCTCCCGATTCCCCTTATGCCCCCCCCAGATAGGTGCCCCTTATTCAATCCAGTTGAAGTTTCCCCTCTCGCACTTATTGTTACTTCCCGTTGTCCCCCATGTTGATTATTGCCTAATCGGTGGTTCCCCTCTTCTGCCATTTTACACGTAACTTAAATGGTAAAATCAAGGTACAGCAGTAAGAGCACCTGAGAATTGGGAAATAATAGGCACGACCGTGAAAAATTCATTGAACTTAGTCTTCGCTGTCGAACCCCCACACTTTGCAATGCGAGACAAAACACTTCCAGCGGGGGACTGTTTCCCTAGCCGAATAGTTTATTTAAGTTGAGCCGGTTGGATCTCTTTACATACCATTTGTAATTTTATTAGCTTGCTCTGCTAAGCCTATTGCTGTTTTGTGTAGCAATTTCGCTTAATTAATCCGGGGGTAGATTAAGTTATAGAGTGTAATTTAGCCACAACCTGATATAGAGTCACAAAGGTACATTGAGCCATAAAGTTATGGTAAGCTGTGGGGCACTTCGTAGGAGTGCGCTAATCCTGACTATCCTACGGAGGGGCCGTCTGCCCACCTTGGCCGAGGATATTTGGGTTGATATCTCCCAATCCCAATAGTAGGTTTACTGCTCCCTCAAACCCATTCTTCAAGGCCCACGAGAGCGGTGTTGTACCATCATTGTCTGCAATATTGGGGTTGACATCTTTCCTTCTCAACAGTAGCTCCACTAATTCATAACGCCTGCACTGGATAGCCATGAAAAGCGGTGTTTGACCACGATAGTCCGCGATATTGGGGTTGACGTCTTCCCGTTCCAACAGTAGCTTCACTACTGCATAACACCTACAATGGACAGCTATGAAAAGCGGTGTTTGACTCTGAAGGTCCACGGTATTGGGGTTGACATCTTCCCGTTGCAATAGTCGCTTTATCAATGGTTCGAACAGATGTCGGGCAGCGTACCAGAGCGGGGTTCGTCCCAATTTATCAGCAATATTGGGGTTGACGTCCTCCCGTTTCAACAATAGCTCGATTACTCCATCATACCCACTCTCAGCAGCCCATGACTGTGGCGTCCGGCCAACATTATTTGACACAGAAAGATGGACGTCTTCCCGTTCCAACAAAAGTTTCACCACCCTGTCACGCCCCCACTTTGCAGCCCACGAGAGCGGTGTTGTGCCTTCATTGTCTGGAATATTGGGGTTGACATCTTCCCTTCTCAACAGTAGTTTCTCCATAATACCAAAACTGAATAGCCATGAAAAGCGGTGTTTGACCACGATAGTCCGCGATATTGGGGTTGATGTCTTCCCGTTCCAACAGTAGCTTTACCAATGACTCGAACGGATGTTGGGCAGCGTACCAGAGCGGGGTTCGTCCTAATTTATCAGTAAAATTGGGGTTGACGTCCTCCCGTTCCAACAGTAGCTCCGTTACTCTATCGCACCCGCTCTCAATGGCCCATGAGAGTGGCGTTCGGCCAGCATTATCTGCTACGGCGGGATGGACATCTTCCCGTCCCAACAAAAGTTCCACTACTCTCTCACGCCCCATCTTGGCAGCCCACGAGAGCGGTGTTCCAGTTTTGCCCCCCTTCCTATCTGGCATGATGTCTTTCAGTTCCAGCAGTAGCTTTACTACTCTATCATGCCCCTCCTCGGCAGCCCACGAGAGCGGTGTTCGACCGTAATCGTCCAACTGATTTGGATTGATGCCTTCCTGTCCCAGCAGTAGCTTTACTACTCCAACATGGCCCCCACTGGCGGCCCACGAGAGTGGTGTTCGACCGCAAGTGTCCTCCATATTTGGATAGGTGTTCGTACGCCTCAGAAGTAGCTCGACTACCCTATCATTCCCCTCCTTGGCAGCCCGTAAGAGCAGCGTCTGAGAGCAATTGCCCGCCATAGTGGTCTTGGTGCTTTCCTCCGTTCTAACTATAGCTTCCACACTGAGAGGAGGAAATGAGACCTAGAAACACTAGGGAAAGGACTGCGGAGTCCTACCTGGTTAGAAAAAAAATAAAGAATCAACACCTGAGGGTAAAAAATAAAATAAAAACTAACTACCTGCAGGATTAGTGATCGTAGGCCTTTGATAATTTCCACAGATGCAAGCAGAAGAAGATGAAAGGAGCAATAGCGAAGGTATTCAGTTGCTGTGGAATTATATTCTTGAGGGTGTCCGTCGTTGCTGTGGGCTTCACTTTCAAAGAGGTGTGATTAATGAAGCCAGGAAGGGCAGGAGAGGCCATATATATAAGTTTTCGGGACAGCTGTTCTTAGCAACATACGGTAAAAACTCGTTCGATTCACTATCTCTGCAACTAGTAGCGCACGGTGAAAATAGCTAAGCAAGATTTAGGCTTGCCCTCTCCGAGCAGCAACAACCTGGATGAGGGGGCTTATCTGGCCGTTGAAACCTGGCCCCTACGTAATTACTACAACTTGCCTGCCCAAAGGGGAGGGGAAAACACAATACAACCCCCCCCCTGACTGACCTCCGCCTCCCCACGTGCTGGTTAACAGACAAACAGCCCAAGTTATTCCGGGGGGATTAATAAACCAATATGCACGAGTGATGACAATATGGTACTCGTACGTGAATCTGCATAAGGTACTACCCGAACGCATTCCAGAAGGGGAAGTTCTCGCTCAACTGGGGATGGGAAGTTTATCGGTCAAAGGGTAATCAAACCAAATGTCTCTTGCTGATTGGATATGGAGCCATGCTGATTGGCCAGGGAATGGTCGAGGGGAGATAGAGCCCTTACGATGTAATTATATCATTTTTGAAAAGGGATCCCGAGATTGTTTTTTTCAGATAAAGCGAATATGTTAAATACTGTTGAGCACAATAGGAATAAATAGGCGGAGGCACTATCGCACAATGCCGGAAACCCAGTAGAGGTTCGTCGCTCTTGGTGTATGTTGCAACACCAGGAGGAAATGCAACCCAATCCAGTGACTTAAGCAGTATGATGGGCTTACTCAATAAAACCAGGGAGCTAAATACCTGCAGGTATTCACAACAGCGCAGCTATCGTTAAAGCAAGGCATCGGGAGTCATTTCACGGGAGGACAAAGCCTTTCATCTTAACTTAGTGTTTCGGTCGAATGAACAAAGAACTGTGGCGACCATGAGAACAATGATCAATTTTGGTGCGAAGAAAAGGATTGATCTAATTGTGGAAATTCAAAGTTCATCCTTCGAGAATATGCCGCCTCGAGGGGAGCGCCGACACGAGCTCGTACCGGTAATGTGATGATGTATCCATTCATCAGTCGCATTGAATTTCACCCTGCAACTAAACATACGAATGGTTTTAAATCGGGGTCTACAATTAGTCCAGATCCCGTAGTTTATATTACGAAGCAAGCGAAAGGTAGGAAAAAAGAAGTAAATACCACAATATATAGTATTATACCGTAGTTTACAGAGGGGTCTTCTGATAGTACATTCTCCCATCCCTGACCCTGGGAAGTTAGGCCTCGTATTTTGTCCTAACCCAATCCAGGAATAAAGCTGCCTCGGGCTAGCCAGCAAAAAGGAGCTCGGAGGGTGATTGAAGAGGGCTTTGCGGAAAGGATCTACGAATGATGTCTGCATGACCGGTACACTTTCGCTGCTCCGGGCGACAGCTACCAAGGACCAGGTCGCAGGAGCGTGATATAATCTGCAGGGATGTTATTCCCTAAGGATGCCGTAGCACTGATCACTTCCACCCTGCTTGACCAAAACGATGTTTATGTAGGGCCTGGCTTCATGGTACTAAGTTGCGACAAGATGTTTGAATCCCTTGATCTAGGAGTTCCAAGCATAGAGAGAGAGGCATGGCCGGATACCCCACTCAGGGCGTTACATGGAGGCAGAATGATCGAGGCAGCTGTAGTTATCTGAGCCGGAGCTAGTTAAGCATCAAAAGCAGATTCAATTAATGGACATTGAATACCCCCATTTTTACTCACGAATAATTATACGATGGTTTTAATAATATCTCCCTTCATACCTTCTCACTCGCCTAAATTTTTCACACACTGCCGAAATTATGCCCCAATGTGTGAAGCGAAATGGTAAAGACTTTGCGTGACTTGAACTCGCTGTATTATTCTTATTTATTAACCAAACGAAATGGCCAAATGGCCGAACATATATAGAGAACATAAGTGACCTCATCCTTCATGAGAAGGATCCGGTTTCCCGTCCTCAGCCCCAGAACGCATCATGGGTTTCAAACGAGTGTACACCTCCAAACCTGGAGAGCGCAAAGAAGCCTAGCCGATACAAAATAGCCGCCCAATAATCATGACCCAACCGACGATGTCTCACCACCACAAAAGATACAACCCAATACAATAGAATGATATTGGAAAGAAATGCTTTAGACAAAGCCGCTGTTTAAGGACAATGGAAGACAAATAACCAGAAATTCAACACACACCACTGGTGGGCTCCGGTATTGGAATAGTCGTAGGCCTTGTAAGATCGACACCCGGGAAGGATACACTTCTTTGATAATACAGCGCCCAACAAGATTTTCACATGCGCAGCGCCCAAAGCCGTCATACAATCGATATGCGGGAGTGGAGAAGCCGGCTCCCACCAGGAATATCCATACTCGAACAGGGTCAAAGTATAATTCCCATGATATCGGAATGTTGATCAGCCACGGACCCTGGGAAATAAAGCAGAATTGTTTCACTGGCCATAGGTGTCTGGATGAGGAGGATGTTATGCATGGTAAATCAAGTGGCGCTATCAGGATATCATTTGGGGCTAGTAGCACTATCAACCACGTGATAGTATTTTCGAAGTTTTTAGAAGAACATGATCTTGATTCGGAGTCTGTCAGTAGTTTGCATCCCTAGGAGCCGGTTAGGAAGAGTGAGGGTGCCGTTGAGGGTTTGGCCAACTGTATGCTCCAAGGGAAAAGCAGTTGATTTATTACCTAGTAACAGGAAGTAGATCACTATCAAGTAGTGCGGAAGTTTCAAGATACCCTCTGGCAATCTTTGAGAAATTCGATCTCACGGGATTGTACGGGATTGTTGGGGATGGAGAGTGGTGCTCGTAACTTTAAACCTTTGGAGCTGGAGTAGGGGTAGATTGGGAAATATCCTGCATGCCCTGTATTTCACCGGAATTGTTTTGCTAAACCACTTTAGGTACCAGGGAGCGTCCCTCATCCACCCCCGGATTGATCCCCTATGCGGATACCTGGAAGTCGACCCTCCCAACTCCTCTGTTTCCCGGCTCAAAGTGCTCCTCTCTCCACCACAGTTGGAAAGCTACGTCTTAGGGTCCCGTCAGTTCCCAGTGCGCGGCGACAAGATCACGGCCCTAACATCCACTTCCCTACATATTCGCGTCTTCATTACCCGTAGTTCTACCGTTAGCGTCTCTGACGCCCTCGCATGATTCCCCACTATGTGAAATAACTACTCTTCAAGCCCTACATCAAAGCATGGCGCTTAGCCCAGGCGAAAGACAATAGAATTGCACCAACACTTTTACCAAGAGAATCTCCGATCCTCCAAATCGTCAGCGGCTCCATAGGCGAACTAAGCCAAATAGTGAGCTATATGGGAGAGAATCTAGTGAAACCCGAAGTATTCCATAGGAACATCGTTATCCGCGAAACAACTAACTTATGGCAAAAAAAAGCCTACGGCCGAGGCTTTTAGCAGCATGTAAACCTTAGAAAAGGGAACTTTCACGCATTGCATTCCCTCGCTCTTTGCAATCTTTTGACTGATGATTGACGGCTGGCTAGGCCTAACCATCATTACCACTGCGCTACGGAACCAGGAAATGGCAGAAAAGAATGAATAATCCTACTGTACATCACATGGGAGATGGCAAGAATTGATGGAAAGATTGTGTTTTGACAACAAGCTGTACACTCCGGGCTCCAGAGTGAGTCAGGGTGCCGACGATTCGGTTTAGAAATGTTGTCGCATTAGATGAGGAAGGAGGTGGACGAGAACCTTTTAGCGGGTTGGGAAAGGATTGCCTTAAAACCCCTACCCTGCATTTTTTTTTGACCCGGCCTCCACTTTGTACCCTGAGCAAGCCAGCACCCCCCTCCAATTTTCCAATCCAAAGAGACTATATGAGAAAAACACTAACTACGTGACAAAGAGAGAATAACGCAAGGAAAGCAAACAAGAGTAAAGAGAGTGTAACTAGGAAAGATGTTCTGCGCCTTGATCGTGCGGTTCCACTGCCGGAGGGGTTGGTGGGGAAGTCGCTGCCCTTGCCCGGGAAGATCGTTACCACCGATGTGTCGCAATTCAAGGCAGGCGCCACTTGTGAAGCCTGGGTTGGCCTGCCGTCCGGTGTGTAACGTCTCCCGCCCTATGCGAGGCAGGCAGGCGTCTGTTGCTAGCTGACTGAGCCCTGGGAAACCTGGAAGCGTTTGGACAATGCTATTCGCTGCTGGTTTGAGTACTCTATGTATGTTTTATAGGCATCTGAGCGCCAACGGCCGAGGGTTTGGATATCGGTTTCGGAGATGCCCACTTCTGCGGCCCATGTTGCAGCTCCCCTACGGAAACTGTGACCGTTCCACGTGCCATGTCCTAGGCCTGTTTGGAGGGCGAGTTGTTGTAGTTTTTGGACTACATAATCCCGGGTGAAGGCCTGCTGGGTGTCTCTTCCGATGCAGAATAAGGGTTGCTCATGGGATCTGTGGGTGTCCCAGGTTAGGAATCGTTTCATGGCTTGAACCGGGCATGCCGGGTCCTGGCTAGCAGCAATGGTAAGTTGAATACCCTTCCGGAACGGGTCTGTTTTCGATATGGGTAATGTCACTTCCATGTATCCCCGGCTCTCACGCGTTTTAATACTACTCTTCGTTAGGAACCAGTTGGGAAACGCTGGGCCCAGATCCCTATCTGCCTGTGTATATGTAAACTCTCCCACGCGGAGAAACCCTGCAAATGCCAGTGTAAACGCAGCAGAGAGTACTATATCGTCATAGTTGGTGACTGACAGGAACTAGAGGATACGGAGAAGGAAAGGACGTGTTAGTGGTGTTCGGATTCACTGCTCTGGCTCGCGATGGTCCCGTTGGATGCCCTGAATGGTGCGGTCGGGTTGGGGATCTGTAAAGGCTGCACATTCGATCCCCAAGTCAAGCTGGTAAGACTTTATACCAGTGAGGTATAACTTCATGGTTTTTACTTTTACTGTTCCCGCTAACGAGCATAGCCATTCAATAAGCCAGGTGGCTTTTGCAGGAAAACATCCTCCATTAGGATGCTGAAAGTTGGACAATACGCAGAAGACAGTGAATCGTGACCTTGGGGTTTCGTAGTTGCACCGTGTTGCTGGTGCAAGTCCTCTCCACAAGTCGTGGCCTGCTACTGGTGATAATCCCGCTTGCTGTATGCTCGAAATCCACGATCTAGGAGGTTGCATGTGGGGGGCAGTAACTGTGGAGCTAGGTCAGCAATTCGGTTATATTCTAACCGCGAGAGTGCATCGGCCAGGGTGTTCTCCTTGGTGGACACCCATTGGGCTTCTAGTTCTAGGTCATATTCAGTAGCGAGTAGGAGGCATCGCCGAAGAACATGCATTGATCCTCCTCGAATGGTGCGATTCTTAAGGCCATGGACTACTGCCTTGTTGTCGATATGCATAACGAGCATTTTTCCCCTCCACTCTCTACCCCAATGGAGGAGTACCTGCTCCACTGCTGGCATTTCCTGGGTATTAATGTGCTCTTGGCCTTTAAGCAGGCTTCATGGTAAGGGTATTGAAAATGCTGAGTCTGGTTGCGGCTGTACCTGGTTTTCTCTAAGATAGAATGCCCCGAGTCCTTTGGTGCTAGCAGCGTCTGACCATGCTCGAATCTTTTCACGTTCAGCATTCAAGATTGACCTCTCTGGCACTAGTGACAACACTTTTGCCCACCAAGCTAAGTCCTTCTTCGCCGCCCCTGATATTTGTCGTCACTGGTGCCGACCACTGATGGGAAAGTAGAGCTCCATATTGTAGAGCCGGCGGAGGAAGGTTCGTCCTAGCGGGATTACCGTGGAGATGAAGTTCAGATATCCGGTGATTTTCTGTATTTCTAGCAGTGATAGAGATTGTCTTTTGCTAGCATGCTTGACGATAGTCCGGGCTTTGTGGAGCTTCTTTTCCGGCAGTCTCATTACCATATGCTTGGGGTCGAATTCGATTCCTGCCAAGCTTACTACTCTCCCCTCTTCATTCTTGGATTGCTTAATTGTAAGTCCCACTTCCTTGCATAGTAGGCTAAATATTTGGCTGTGTAGTTCCAGGTTAGCGCAGAGAGGAAGTACAAGAAGGAAATCGTCGAAGTAGTGAATCACAAGCGCTGTACTGTTCTGGTCTCTAAACTGATCAACAAGTACCCAATGAAATACTTCAGCGAATAAGTTGAATATATATGGTGCTGTGCGAAGGCCAAATGGGAGAAAGCGCTCGGCATAGTGCTTCTCCTGCCAACAGAATCCCAGGAGTGGAGTGTCTTCGGGTGAAATTGGTATATGGCGGAATGCTGATTCGAAGTCCCGCTTCATGAGTAGCGAGTTTTTCCCATGCTCTTGCACCGCCCTAATTGCCTCTTCTATACCGCTGTAGGTGATGCTTCCGTACTGTTCAGGAATACCACTGTTGATCGCTGTTGGTTCTCCTGTCGGGTATGATAGGTGATGAATACGCCGCTTACCACCATCTGACTTATCTATCAGTCCTAGTGGTGAAGCAGTAAAGTGGGTTGGAAGACTTGTACAGTCTGGGTAGACTTCTAATCGGGATTTACTCAATTCTGAGGTAATCTCAGAAGTAACCAAGTTGATATCATGTTCCACTATTGCTAGGTTGGGATGAATCACGATGCCACTCCTGTGTCCTTCGTACCCAATACAGGCGCCGTATTGACATATTCCCAGGATAGCCTTTATTACTTGCTGGTCCGGGAACGTTTGTGCAAGCTTAGCCCATCCTTCGCGTGTAAGCTGGCCTGCTGGCATATGTATGGTATGGGCAATCAAGAGGCGGTAGTGAATTGAAGTATTTGGACGCGGTGGTTGTTTGCTAACAAATGTGCGAGGGGAGATGTTTTGAGTGCTAGGGTGTAGAGCTTTGCAACTTTCGCTAATATTGGCAGAGGTCGCTAGAGTAGCGGTGAGCTTGAGATTTGGCAATTATGAGAGAGGTAAACTGCGGTTGAGGTAAGGGTCGAGGTGAGGCTCGGGGTAAGGGTAAGCTAAAGGTGGATAAGAAATGCTAGGAAGAAGATGTAGGAGTGCTAACGTCGGTTCAAGGGGTTGTAGGAAGTAGGGGGGAGGCGAGTAGTATTGCCAGTTGGGCATTGCGAAGCTTGGTGGTTGCTACCACATGCAATACAAGTGTGTTGATATCGGCACTGCGTTGACCGACACTCGCGGTAGTTCCAATTGCGACAGGTTTGTGATGCTTGACCTGATGTGCGGTATTCCGGCCCAGTATATGGAACCATGCTGCTTCCTGGTAGTGGGTATCCTTGGGCTTGAGTGTTCTCGCGGATTGGTAGTTCAGTCATTCTGCGGACTGATGCTGGCAATAGCTTCTGGTTCGCAGTTGTAACAGGTTTACTCCTGTCTAACGAAAAGGTACAATAGAGGGCTAGCGGTTGACCGGCAAGCGCTAGATCTAAGGGAGTCCCCAGAGAGCTCGACAATAAAGAGAGATAATAGTTAAAGGGCAAGTGGAACTCTGAGATCGTCGTTCAACCAAGTATATTCATAAATCAAGAGTCTGCTGAAGTCTGCCGTTCTCCTGCTAGCCAGGAGATGAGTTTAAATACAAGAGTTCTCCCAGAGCGATAGTAATCAGATATCCTGCAACCACGATCATTACCGGGCAGTGCACCTTGCCCTGCATGTCCTGTGATCCCACATGAAACCTAAGAGTCATAACACTGCCTCAATGCTATCGTCAGCTTACATGACCGTTCCTTCACTTGTGTTCCTAAATAAAACAATCAACATGCAAAACTAAACTTAACACAAGCTACCGGGCCTTAATATAGCTCCGGGGCTGTAAAACAATCAAACTAATCAAAGTAAGCAAAGTAATCAACTAAACATAGGAAATCCTGCACTCCGGGCCTGTATACAGTTACCGGAACATGTATACAGGTTACAGCAGTCCAAGTATCTCTTGGTGCCGGGTGTGCAAAACATTTGGACGCGATTAGTTCGCGATCCAGCTGGCGCCATTCCACTGCTTGGTAAATGCTTTTACTGCTTGCTACTCGCTTTCGGTGGAATTGGAAGTGATACGCCTTCACCCCTTCCCAAGCGTATTTCTCGAGTAGGTCCTAGAGGTTCATGGTGTAAATCGATAACGCAGTAGCCAGTTCTCCCTGTAAAGCTAGTGGTGCTAGCTTTATCAGGATTCCACAATAGGCGGCCCATGCTTTGAAGAATGCGCTCATTCTATATTCGCTCTCTCTCCCGTCTCGTTCAGCTTGCTCGAATTCAATTCCTCCAATGTTGATTGTACGCTGCGCCTCTGCTGTATCCTTCTCGCTGGCTAGTAATCGGTAGATGTTGGTTGGCTTGAAACGGTTTTCGATGATCTGTACTAACGTTGCTCTTTCGACACCGGGGAATAGTACTTCCACTGAGTCTGTGATACCGGATGCACTCTCACTGGCTTGGAGTGGAAGGGGTTGATTAAAATTATACATACCGATAGCCCTTTGGTCGTTGGATATTATTTGATTTTACATGTCTTGCTCACGCAACCTCGCTAGCTCACTCTCTAGTACGGCGATCCTGGCCAGCATAGGGTTATTTTGAGATGGTCGCTTGACCTGGATGGCCTGGTGCTGGGTAGGGATATTTGAAGTTGGGGCGTTTGGCTGAATTGAGTTCCGGGAGCCCAGCCTCTGAACAACTCTCTCCACAATATCCTCCTCGTGTGAGCGGAGAAGCTCCCGCATTGTGTTTAAGTGAATTGGCAGATCTGAGTAGTTAGAAGCCGGGGAGTTGCTATTCGGTTGGCTCTGGGATACGGAGGTTCTGGAGCGTCGTGATGGGGCATTTGCTGCCGGTAGTGGTGAGAGGCTTCTTGGGTCAATTGGTAGGGGAGAGTGGCTGTATTTGGGGGTGCTGGGTTCGTCATGCTCACTGCTACTGGCGGTATTGTTGGTGTCTATAGTGGATTGGGTTCTCGGGGATTGGGTGGTGCTTTCCAAATGTTGGCTGTAGCGGGTAGGGGCTTGTCTGCTCCTTGTGTTCTTTCGAATTCCTCCCTGGGCTCTACCTCTTGTAGCTGCTGTAGCTCTACCACCACGTGCTGAAGCTCTTCTTGGGGCCATTGTATCCTATTAGGAAGTCTGAAAGGACGGGAAAGGGTCTGGGAAGCTATTAGTGATAGGTTCTGATGAAAAAACGCGAGCAGACAATAAAGAACGTGATCTGAAGGAAGGATGAGGTTGTTGGCGTAAAGGAGGGTGGCCTCATGGTATCTCTCTAAGGGTCCACAGGCCCGGGATGGTCGAGCTATGACGCCGCACTGCCCTGGCAACCGGAAATACCTTTTTCCACCCAACTCTTGTGTGCTGGCCATTCATTCCGAAAAGCGTCGCATGTTCCTTGACCAATTTGCCACACGTTGTACCAACCCAGCATTTAATGTGGTTCTTCCTTCTATCTGTATTTATTATTTATTATTATTATAGCAATACAGTAGTTGTGTGGAACTTGGTGAGTGTAACAGTATTGGTTGATGCCGGAACCTATGCCCATATCCCTTCGCTCGTAACAACGCCAATTCGAGGGCTTATAAGCCCTCGCTTACAACAATTAGAGTAACAACTCAACAACCAGATGAGATATAAATCAATAAACATAGATCTGGAAACTTATATCAATAGGGAACACGCTGATGGGATAAAAAAGAAAATAAGGTGTTCTTATCGTCTATAAATGTAAATTATGTTCTCTGTATTTTTCCCATAGTAAATATCACTTTTTAGAAAATTGTTTACTTTTCAAAAGCCATGGCCTCCTACAGCTTACGCCCTCGAGATCCCAATACTTCCTACTCTATTCTACCTCCTGATGTGGAAGTAAATACACAGTCTTTAAATACAAAGCCGTCAATCACACGCAAAAACCGCATCACCAAAAGTCACTCACCAGCCCGTAGACCCCCACCAGTCCAGCAAAAGCCGGGGGAATCCCACCTCAGACTTCCAAAGGCTCCACCTTTCTCCCCTTATCATCAACCTTTTCCTTTGCACCATGCGTACAATACCTTACCTGCATCCCTTCTCTCACAGGATGTGATTGGTCTACGTCACATTATGGATTTGTTCCTCCCAGTGCGCTTTCTTACCCTCCTTGTTCAGAATACGAACAACTATGCAGCCCTAAAACAGAGCGAAAATGCAGCCAATAGAAAGGGAGAAGGGAGAGCTCGATCATGGTCCCTGGTTTCAGTGCCGGAGTTGCATGTCTGGTTTGGAATCATCATTTATATGGGGGTAGTCTGATTACCCGCTGTAGCTGACTACTGGAAAGGAGCACATGATACCCTCTGGCCCCATCATGCTTTTGCATCATATATGAGCCAAACCCACTTTGAAGAGATTAAGCGCTATTTCCATGTTTCCCCTTTGGATTTACCAAAGGTCCTACCTTGTGGCAGACGGTTATGGCATGGGAAAGTGGATCTTCTTTTGACCCAGTTAAGAGAAGCATCAAAAAACTACCGTACTCCCCAGACAAATATCACAATAGATGAAGCCATGATACACTTTATGGGCCGCTCTGTGGATATTTGCAAGATGCCAAGTAAGCCAATTGAGATTGGGTATAAGTTTCACTGTCTAGCAGACCATGGATATGTTTGGGACTTTTGGCCTCAATCAGGTACAAAGGATGGTTATGACCCTTTACCACCGACTGCAATCCAGCCAACCCCTGGTGGACTCACTCCAACTGGTGCTATGTGTCTTCACCTCGCTAAGCAGCTACCATACCAAGCTATGTCCTTTAATCTGTATACTGACAACTATTATACTACCTTGGATCTCTTATCCAATTTACGCTCAATTGGAATTGGAGGATGTGGAACAACTCAAAAAGATCAAACTGGATACCCTGCCACCCTGAAAATACCTGATAATACACAAACGAAGGTAGAATACCACTTTATTACTGGTGTAGTCAACCGGGGGGTTGCTACTATTTTGTGGTTTGATAATGCCCTGGTTTCCCTTATGACAACTATACATTCCTTAGTTGGACGAAGATCAGTTGTTAAGTCAATTCGCAAAAATCCTACTCGATCAAATCCCAAGGTAGCTCAGAAAGTCTTTAAAGACAATTCTAAGCTTGAGTTAGATATTCCTACCTGCATTGCTGACTATAACGGTCACAAAGTTGGAGTAGATGTCGCTGATCAATACAGATCATACTACTCTACTCAGCTAATTACACTGCGCAATTGGTTTCCCATATTCTTTTGGGTACTAGACACGATGCTTATCAACTCCTTTATCATTTACCGTGATTTGGACGATTTTCCAGGCCTTTCCCATAAAGATTTTCGGCTTCAGGTGGCTTGGGAATTTATTTTGTCAGGAAAGTGCTGCTATTCACATACTCCGAAGCACCAACCACACCTCCCTGTGCCTAACAATCCTACTCCTCCCTCCTTACTGCCTTCACAGCACCTTACTATATACTGTGAACCTCAAGACCGGCGGATCTGTCATTTCTGCCGCTTGGAGAGGGATGTTAAGACTACCGGGCAGGCTATAAATGTCCTTCCTAAAAGTCAGTGGAAATGCGATCAATGCTCTTTTTATTTTTGTCTTAATAGTACTCGGAATTGCTTTTACACATTTCATAAAGGTCTATAACTGTTATTTCAAATTCTCTTTTTTTTTTTGTGTATATATATTGTATGATCCAGGTTGGGTTGCCCCCGTTGCCATTGCCAAATTTTCATCAACAAATCAGCTACGAGCGAAGGGATACCATAGGAGCTGAAATGGTTGAATTCCCCCCCCCGGACGCTGGAGCCGTCTTTGCTAATAAGGTAATAAGGTCCGGCACTCTTTTTTTGTTTCTCCGGCCTTAAGCTAGGGCTAAGACCGACAGTTCTCGCAGTGCACCGTTCCCCTATCAAAGAGGGCCTCTTGGCGGTTCGAGTGCTGTAGCTCTTATGGTATGGGAGGGTGAATTTCACAGGGACGAAGATTTGGCGAATAGTTGTATTGGGCATCAAAGCAACCTTATTATAATTTACATCCTATCCGCTCCCGCATCACCGATTTCACTGAAGAAGCGAACTTATCGTCGCAATAACAACCTCCGCAAAATAATTCCCGTGCATGCCCCAGCATTATAGCCTTCCAACCCAGTGTGTTTATACATGTTCTTCTCAACGCTACCCCATGCACCCCTTCAGGTAATTCTCCAAGTTAAACTACACAAGAAGATACCTCTTCCTTCAGGCCCCACTTTCAACCGGTCACGCAGCACCCTCCTTGTCCCTGTGTACCTGTTGTTGAGGTAGGCACGTGATTATGTTATTAGAGGTAGTAACCGGGGGAGTAGAAAATTAGATAGGGACGACAGAGGGAGACGCTGTCATGTGGGAACTGGATAGGTCGATTGATATACTGGTAGAGCAGAGAATCTACTTTTGGGTTGATATGGTGTGAAGAGGACTGGTATTAAACTGGGGGGTGTCGTTCACACACTTAATTTCCTACGCTATATGGAATTGTCCTCCGATGGAAGAAAGAGGAGCCCTGGAGCTGCAGCACAGTCGGGGGAATACGGGGATGGGAGACATACACGTGCTCGGCCATGTAGAGGCCAGACCGCGACAAGTGACACTGGTGAGATCAGCTGCAAATATGTGAGGATGAGTACTTGTTGGTCGAGTGAGCAAATGCAAGTAACCTACCAGCATCTGCAGGTATGTCTCAGGATCAAGATGGCGGTCTACCATTGGCAGCCTGGTTGTACTAGTACGGTACAGTAGGGTACTCAAGTACAGCGCAGACATTTAAGGCTCATGCATGTATTCAAATAATCTATCCATTATTCAGTGCGCAACTCATTTTTGGAAAGAGCAACACAAATACTACCGTTTTCCCCCTCCTCCTTTTTTGCGGAATTTTGCGTTGTCCGCTCTCTGTTTTTCCCACTTACAGCAGCTTACATTAAGTTACGGTTACACGGGGAAGATGTGAGTTCCCACTTGCTTTTTTTATTAGCGCACGAAAGGGACAACCAATGGCTTGCACCCAACGAAAATCTTGCCTACGATGCTCTTGGCAACCCCTTTGAGTTTCCATGTCTCAGCGATATCCCGCCAGCCGCTGCATCCAGATAGGGATGGATGGTATTCAGTACTTGGCACGTGGAGTGGTACTAAGTTACTTATAATCCCAATCCAGCCAACTAGGCAAGCGGAATAAACCAGGAAAAAAACCCTGCCATCACCACTCCTGCCAGGGTTCCTCCAAGACATGCTAGCCCAGCCCTCCGAGAATCTTCTGCCAATATGACAAGTGCTCTATCAACAGGTTTGCAATCTCCCTCTACACAGTACTGCGCTGGCACCACCAAGATGCGCCACTCGAGTGGGCACGATAAAGCTAATTCCTGGATGGCAGCCTAGCACGAGAAATACCATGCTTGTTGAATATATGCGCAGCAAGATTATCCGCCCGTTTTATCCCTGAGATCCAACCCGCACATATCCTTCAACCGGACAATCCACGCGGTCATTGTGGTGCTTTGCTCGGTAGTGCCTGTTGAAGGCTTGCTTTGTCTTGAAGGTTCCAAGCCAAGAGCAGTTTGGGGCCTCACAGGTAAATCTACAAGGGGCGCAAGTAAGGAGGATCATTTGTGTTGCCGGGGTTTTTTTCTTGTGTCTTCGCTTAGCGGAATAATCCTTCTCTCATAACCTCCATTGTCTTGCCCTAAGTTTATCCTATTTCCTCTCTGTTCTACTCTCGATTCCACACTCTTACCTCAATTACGGTATGCCTTCAAGTCCCTTGTCATTTCATATCATGTAGCCTCCGACATCTCCTTGTTCCACAAGTTCAACACCCGTTTTGTGCTTTCTCCTTTCTTGTCCTTCTGGTCACTCACTCATCTTTTCTCCGCCCCCATGCCAATCATTTCCTAACCCTCTCTCATTTCCTCTTATGCGCCCAGATAAGCGTTGAGTATACGAGTGCAATCAGATTGAAGCTTCTCCTCTCGTATGTGTTGGTGCTCCCCTTTGTGTGAGGTTGAGTATGTTTAATCCACAGTCCCCCGCCAATGACACTTTTCCTATATCTGGTAAAAGAAAGTGTGACACAAGGGTCGCCAGAGAATTGGGAAACAATAGGCACTGCCGTAAAACCACGTTAAAACCACTCGAATTTACCGCGAACTTAGGCGAAAAAGGCTTTTGCAAAACCCGAGCGCGCTAGTGCACCTAGGAAGCCTACCACCAAAATTACTCACTCCCGGCGTCCGGCGGAAGGTTCGCCATTCTAACGGCAGCTCCAAGGCCTATCTTCGATCCCATATTCAATATTATTACCTCACCTCTAAAAGGCTCCACGAAGCGCGGTATATTTTTGCCGCACTATCAAAATGGGGTATTTCATTGTAACTAGTGATATCCTCTCTGATGCACTGTCCATGGAGCGCACACTCCTCCGCACAGCTTAGACATGCGCTAAATGAGTGCCACACAAAGCGCCCGGTTATCCACTGGGTGGGCTGTGGGTTTTGGATGTGAGAAGGGAGAGTGGATGGGGGGAAGAGGGAAAGAGGAAAATGGGGGGACTGCAATCGCGAACCGCAAGAGTGGAGTGCAGTAAGGGCCGGAACGATTGAGAATATTGCTACCGGTAGTGAAATCTCCCGCTCAGTTTGCCGGTAGCTAAAAAGTAACAGTAGGATAAATTATTTAACTATCTCCCACTCTTCAGAATCAGTAACTGTGATCCGATGCGCCTCCTTTCCCGACGTCAAACCTTATCTCGATATCTTATCCCGCAGTGCCATTATCCATGTAATTTCTCCCCCAACTTCTCCTAAAGGAGCCACAATATCTTGGCAACCGTGCAAGACCAGCCGGTCCATAAGGTGCTCGGCTGTCGCTTACTTACCCCGCCAGACGAGCATACTGTACCCACCAGGCCTCCCCACTTCCCCCACAGTTTCATGGAAGGGGCTCCGTTGGCCTCCGATCTCGTTTCGGTATATGGCTGTACACATGATGACAGCACCGGAAGTCTCTTTTGAAGGGAGCTACCGACCGCGATGGGTACTATCATATATAACTCGTTAGCGAAAGAATCTGGAACGACGCAACTAGGGCTAAAAGATTCCCGCCTCGCGTAAGTAGGGTACTATCACTCCGGGGCCGCCTGCTCAAACATTCGTTTAGAATTAACATATCATACAGTACAGTGCAGGTAAGTTGATCAAGTAGAAACAACCCTCTATGCGACGCCACGAACACACCTTCTCGCTTTGCTTCTACCCAAACCTGCATAACAACCCTCGCTTCCTGTCGTCCTCCTCTTAGCTAACCACCAAACGAATATACGGCATCCGGCCCGTGTGCTCTACTTTTTCCACCCCGATGCTCAGCAATTCAGTGATGTCCTTTGTTCAAATGCCACTATCGGAATGAGGCTAGTTCTCGAAGCATTTAGGGCTCGAAATAGCTGCTCCAAGTACCAATTCCATGTGAATACCCATACAAGCCATTCCGGGGCATAGGAGTTAGCGAGAGAGCCCGCCGCGGCTCGTCCGGCCCAAGGTGGAAATTTGGCTGAAGCAACCCTTATGCGTGAAGGTTGAACAAGGCCGCTCGCGTGGCCCGCACTGCCTAACTGCTCTAGGCTGTGGCTACGGGCTGATCGGGCTAGGAGACTGCAAGATAATCAACCGGGACGGCATTCCCTTTTTTTATTCCGTAGCATTGATCTCTTCCGCCCCGCATGATCTGAGTGATCCCCGAGCGACACTGACTTCACCGTACCAAGTTGCTACAAGAACCCCGGATTCCCATTTCGAGGCGCATTAACCATTTGGAAAGGCTCAGTTAGCACACTCTATCAATGGGGTTACTTTGGCGGCGGAACGGCAGATGCGGTAGTTTTGAGGGGGAGTCCGGACTCTCATATGCTATTGGGGAATTCTCTACAAGTCAAATCTTCCCCATGATTGATTCAACCTGTGCGCCTAACGAGTGAGATAGTGTGATGTCACTAGCTACTTGATACATCCGCTCAGCGCGCAGTTTAGTTACTCATCGGAATAAATTTAATTGACAAATAGTTTTATCCCCAACCTATCCCACAAATATCTGATATAATACAAGTCTAACTAGTACCACTACCCCCCTCGCCCTATAAGATTAACCTTAATCCTCGAGCCTATGGGCATAGTCCTCAGCGCTTGCGAACGTCAGCAAGTGCTTCAGCTTGCGTTTCTTCTCCCTATTTTCTCCTTCCACCGCTACATCTTCCTCTTTATCCTTCCCCATCGCAGTTTTCCAACCCCGCTTCAAATACCTTTCGAGGGCTCCTCCTGTGTGGTTCCATCTCGTCTTCTGCGTTTTCCTCACCCTCACCGTCCCCAATATCATCATCCTCCGCAATATCTTGAATATTCTCATCGCTATCATCTGAGATATCAGACAGCCCCGCAATGTCGTCCCCGTCGTCGAAGCCTACATCCCCCTGCTTGATATCCGGCCGACTACCAACCATGGCCCTCCGAATTTCACTCTTAGCTTCGGAATCCCCCTCGTCCTCCTCATCCCCATCATCCCTCCTCGCATTCCTCACTTTCTTCTTCCTGAAAGCAGACTTATTCGACGCAATCTGATTGAAGTATTTGGTGAAAAATACCTCGTCGACGGCCACATCGTTCCTTTTGCGCTGGCAAAAATCTCTTGTGTTGACCAGGATTTGGGCTTTGCTGACATGGATGGAGAGGATTACACCTCTGGTGTCGCTGCCGCTATGAGGTTGCATGATTCAGGGGCCACGACTCGTGATGGGGGCTGACTTTGCGTTTCTATAGACCAAGCGGTCGAGGAAGTGTATTAGCGTCTGCCTTCCTAGGTCGAGCTTGCGAGGCATGGGTTTGTTCTCTAGGAAGCTGGTGGCCAAGAGGGTGGCTGAAGGGTGGTAGCAGCAGAGGAGAGGTATCTAGGGCTTCAGTTAGTAATGACCTATGGCTTTGATGCACGGAAGGTCAGTCTTATCAGTTCCCAAAGGCAAGTCCTGTCAGCATTTGTAAACAATGGGTCTCTTTTCCTCTTATCGTATTCTACGCGTTTTGCAGAAAGCTCATTTCTGGTGCCTTCTGCTCGCTCTTCTCCTTCCTCAGGAACGTTCTTGGAAACCTCTTCTTTTTCATCATCATCCTCTAGCTGCTCAAGCTCCTCAAGTAGGGAGCGGCCGGAAGGTACACTATCGCATAGCTCGTTAAGTAGATACGGAACGCCGCAGATGAAAGGAGGTTGGTGAAATGTTACCGCAATCTGAACTCATAGCTACGACTTAGTACGCTTTACCTGGGTGTCTGCTTTGAGTGCTCGGAATAGCAGATCCAAATACCCGGCCTGCTTCGAAGAATTCCTAAGCCGCTGTTCTAAAAGCGATTCATATAGTATCCTATAGAACCTATCCGAAACAGCCTTGATAGTGTTAGTGTAAGATAACCTCATCGAGTTGGAGGGCTATGCCTGTTTACTATTTGAAACCTGGAAAATTAGCGTCATAGCCTGAATGCTGGTATTGAAGTTGCCGGAACGGGTGATCTTGAACAGTGTATCTATGTGCTTCTCGAGCATATTGTCGTCCAATTGTGAAAATTGGAATGCACTGTTTACACCATTCAGGATTGACGACAACAGCCTTGCAATCAGATCGGATCAGAATTGCTTGCTCTTCTCTTCTGCCTCAGCGCGTGCCTTGGCCTTACGGTACATCTTGTCACCCTTCCGGGGTGGCTTGAGATCGTTGTTGAACTTTGTGTTTTGCGGGGGCTGAAGAAACGGTGGTTGTAGATTGGTCTTGGAGGAGAGATGTCAATGTAGCGAAGTATACACTAAGAAGCTTGTTCGCAGCTTTATGGTTGTCTCTTGTCAACAAAATTGTTTGGTTAAGGGTGATTATGGAGTGATATTTGGCATTAAGCCCATTTCCGGGACGAAATAGAACCTCCGATTCAATAGAGCAAACAATGATGGTTTTCATAGGAGGGTGGGTCGTCTGTAACTGGAGGAGCAACAAATAAGAGACTTTGGAGGCGACCTTTTTGGCGGAATCACTCTATTCCGCGAGATTAGTCGATGGGCCTGGAGTATGACGGTTGGCTGACTTACCAGTTTATTAACCAACAATCTAAGATGATTGGCTTCTTGCTCAGGTTTGGAATTCAATAGTGAGTGAATGAATCCGATCGCATTTATCCTTGGGAACAACACTGTACCTGTGCAAAGTCCCTCGAGGGTTGTCAAAACTTTGAAGTAAAAGTTCTTGAGCCAGTCCCAGTGAGCCCAGATGATTAGATGCTCTGCAGTTGCCTTCCTAGCTCCTCTTGCGGGCTGCTTTGAAAAGAATCTTAATTTCCTATCCTCGGGCAAAACCGAGGCAGGACCAAATAAATCCTTAATCGCAGCCATTGAAGATCCTGCCTGACTACGAGACCTTTTGCGAGCTAAACCCAGAAGCTTCTCGAGCGACTTCATGGTGTGAAGAGGGGATTCTTGAGATTGCAAAGTTGGTACCGATATTTTATCCGAGAGTGTTCCGGACGCCATAATCGTGCTCAAGAACTGGCGGTCAGAGGATTTGGTGAGATGGGTAGCTGAGCTAACGGCATTCCCGGTTTTGAGAAGTGACTTTGCGTGATCATGACTGGATTCCATAGTCGCCGCTGATGGCGCCACCTCCGGAGAAGCTAGAGGGGGTGGTTTGTAAGCATGCCTGTCGAGGCGGGGCGCCACTTGCTAGAGGCGGAAGATTAGAACAAGGCGCTAGAAAGATGAGTTTTGTGATTCGGGAAAATATCAACTGGCCAACCTACTACCTTTCGACCTTGGATCCAGTGTCGCTTGAGGCGCGGCCAGCCCTCCCCCGTTTGATTTCGATTGGTGTTTCTTAGCCATCGTTATTCGAAGGAAGAAGGGCGAGAAAATAAGGGTTTTGTCTCGCTCTGGGCAGGTTGGGGCGTATATGCGATAAGATGCGCAATTGCTCTCTGGTATCATATCATATTCAAGAGCGTTTCTGGGATTTTTTTTCTTTTTCTTCTTTGCTATCCTAGTAGAGATCTATCGTAAGTGATGTGTGGAAACGGGTTAGTTAGAGTTGGTTTCTTCCGAAAGTAGCGCTTGTCGTGTCTGTCGGATCAATTCCGTGAACGACGTTACACAGTGTTCACATTCAAGTTGTTTGCCTCCTTTGCTTCAACGAGCGCAACACCTTCCTTACCTCAACCTTCAAATCCACTCTTCCTTCTTTCAACACCAGCACTACCCGCCCGCCCCTCCTCCTCCTTTTTTTCTCTATCCTTCTCATCTCTGTTCGGTGCACAGTGTTACACTTCGTCTGTATCCATCTGGAGCCTGTTCTCCCCCCCCACTCTTGCAACCTCCAATCCATCGTCATCGCTGTGTCTGCGAGCCTTTCTTTCCTTCTTTGCTTTTTTCCTCTCATTAAGCTTTTCGCTCCCAGCACCATAGAGGACGCTTGAAACCCGCTATCAGATTATCAACAGAAATCAGCCCGTCAGCCCACGATAAGGTCTCGTTTGAGAGTCAATAGAACTGTAAATACCAGCCAACGAGACCCAACCCATCTAGTGGGCTGACCCCATCTCCATCTTCAGATTTCCGAAGCACACCATTTCTTGAATATTCCTCTCTGTATTGGGGAGTACACGCAAAAAGGGACCTTTCAGACCGCGCGAAACCAGTTGCTCTAAAGCTATTCGACAATTACAATAATCATATATCGGCTAAAATCCTCATAAAATCACGAACACGGTATCGTTACAGTCCTAATTTCGAGAAACTGCGTCGTGAAAGCAGCAATCTTTCTCAGGAGCTTTCCACTCAAAACCAGGTGGTAGGGCCATGGCCACCAAACTCGACCCGCACCACCTGGTAGCTCTAATGAAATACATGCTCAAGGGTACGCAAGATGGTTCTCCCCGCCTCTTGGACCCTTCACTTCACACTTTCAGTGACGGCATTGTCAATAACTCTGAGACAAACGTTCGCACCTTTCCCATCCTGGATGCGTTTCCCCATATATCTGTTTCTGAGGAGATATCCCAGGTCGTCTCGATCGGTCTACAATTGCACCCTAAGAAAGGGGAAATTTGCCTAACGGTAGCCGAGAAGAAAGGCGTGACCAATGGCCTAATTAATCATCTCTCCAAGATATGGAAAGATTTGCAAGCCCTATCGTGCGAGTATGAGAGGGATAAGGGCAGGAAAAAACAGGACAAGTCCCAGCTGAGGTCACCACCCATGCCCCCGGACGTGTGCCAAGATTTGAAGTTAGAGATATTTCGCGACTTATACCTGTACTCTCTAAAAAAGTAGCTGAAGCGAATAGATAAGTGGTCGGAAGGCCTTGAGCGTTTTGTGAAGGAGTTGCTTAGACGGCGTGAGTTCCTCCAGCTACAACGGTTTGAACTGAGCCTGTACAATGTGGTGTTCGCATTGTCAATAGTGGTAGATGTGGTTTCCAAGCTTCGCGGCAAGCCCAATGCCCAACGGACAATGCCGGAATGGGAATATGTATATTTTCAGAGCATGCTAGCCAACAAGGATGTAAAGATTGTGCTTGCCGATAGAAATGGGTTAGGCTGTGAATGCTTGGCTCAGGAGTTTTTTCAGGTATGCTTCTTCTGCTTCCCAGGACCTTACTCGAGTACAGAATGTCGCCGACAGGATAATGTCGCATATGGCAAATCTGGTTGCAACTACGAAGAGTAAATCCTGTTTACTTACTAATACCATTAGAGATGCGACATTGTCCTGTCATACTCTTTATACATACACCCTGTTTTCTGTTCTGGCCTTAGACCTAACTTTACTTCTGCAATAGGTCGCCCTGGGGAAACCCCTTCCCACTTCGGCGTGCTCTCAAGAAACTGACTTCGCTGCCCCGCCACATTGCGTCTCTGTATGGAGTTGCCCATTCCCCCCGCCTGCTGCCCACCCTGCGATACCGCCCGTTTATTTCTGCTGTCCCGCTGGAGGCTCACGCTGTACAATTACCCGCATCATCGGAGGACTGGAAGTCCCTCCGGGAGGCTGCATGTGGTGAGCACTACGATTTCCAGAAGACACACGGGGTGGAGCTTGCGGAAATGTTTAAGACGGGGTCAGGGAACTGGATGTGTCCGGTCCACTGCGAATTCAGGCTTATCCAGTACCTCAAAACCAGGCGGGGCGATCAATGGGACCTAGTCCCACCATTTAACTACATTGGGGTCTCTAAATTCAGCTGCGGTGCTTGCTGCATCTGGATGGAAGCTTCCAATGAACGCGGATGGAAGTTTTATACTCGAGGTTCGCACGGGAAATGGTACTGGCCCTGGGCTGTACCCGGGAGTGAGGGGGACGTGGCGGACGCGATGGCACAAAAGGTTTTCGATAAGTACCGCGTGTATCTGACAGATCAGCAGCTTCTGAGATCATACTCGGATAGCAGCGATGCGTCCTCACAGGGGGCAGAGCACGTTATAAGCGATGATCAGGAGAACAATACTAGGGCCGCAAATGTCGCGAGTCTGCAGGCATATGGGGGTTCTGGGTTTGAGTATTTTGACGCTCAACGTCCGGATGCCTGAGGACGATGAGATGGAGGTTTTTTTTGTTTTGTCTGTTCCTTGTGCCTCACTGTTTGTTGATTCCCGGCAGGTGGGGAAATGCTAAAAATTTACATTTTCTCTATTATTATTTTCTTCTTCTCCTTCCTTGCTCTTGTTTGCGGAATTTGTGCTTGTTGGTTGTGGTAGAGGATATCTTGGGTTTTCATTTCTCCAGAAAGAGGATCCTCAGAGCATGTATAAGCGCATTTGCAATAATTCCTACAATGTTATTCCGATCCGTACTATACTGTAGGCAATCTCTTCGCGTTTCACCATAGATGTTCCCGAATGCACAGGAGTCTATGGTGAAATATCCTTTTAAATTTCTGCGATACTTTTCTATGGGTAGTGTTCTCTTGGTACTGAGCTTTCTCTTTTGGGCTAGGCGTGGTCTAAAGTGTAGGCATGTGTCCGTTCTTATGCCCCAACTCTCACAACTCGAGAATCTCGCCACCCTATAGCGAAGGACCGAGGGCCCTTTGGCGCGATAGCAAGATATCTTTATTCAGTGAGTTAGGCTTTTAGTTATAAATCGGGCCCTTGTCTTCCACTGCATGTAACAATTCTAGCCTGTGAGATTATTATGCAACGGGTAACAACTTATCTTGCTTTGTAATTTCCTTTCCTTCGATCCGATAGACTATCTTATAATCTATCTTATGTAGCCTCTCGATAGAACTTCTTTAAGTTCTGTCGGAACTTGGCCTTCGTCCAATATTATCTCGTATTCCCTCTTCTCTTAAGAGGGATATAAGTCGTAACGTATAAAGTGTTCTTTTGGAGAATATA